>OBEQ010891932.1_pt1 | contig 20836 bp, 18 predicted proteins | sample 1670901 | NCBI WGS metagenome assembly OBEQ01 (sample SAMEA104232315, study PRJEB22302) | groundwater metagenome | biome: forest; feature: aquifer; material: groundwater | place: USA | collected 2011-08-07 | depth 5.4 m
ATGGTTCCCGTCGGCGCGGGAGGCGCCCGAGCGCCGAGGCACGCGAGCATGCGCGCGACGGTCGATTCTTCTGTGACGACGGCGCGCACCTTGAGTCTTTTGCCGCAGCGGGCTCGCCTCCCAAAATTCGATTCCAATGCGCGACGGACAAGATGTTCGGGCCGACGCGTTCGGCGACTCCCGACGTGGTTAGCTCGGTCGTCGGCAGCACATCGGGCATCGCGAAGATCGCGCGCCCGTCGCCCTCGGGTCCTCCCGTTCGCGCGGCGCCCGCGTGCACGGCAGCACACGCTCGGGAGGCTTCGGCACAACCCGCGCGCGCCATTTGTGACGCGGTCCGAAAACCCCACGCAGCCGCGAAATCGGGTATCGCGGGGGTGGGATCAGAGCCGCAATCCGCGCAAGAAATTCCACGGGTGTCATCACGCGATGGGTCGCGCGACGTCGTCCGAGCTTCTTCACCCGGTAGGTCACCCAACTCGTCCCGTCGCATCCGGAGGCGCGTGCGCGAAAACGCGGGACGCATCAGGTAACGGCACAGTCTCTCGCGCCCCAGGTCGTCCTCCGCCGCGAGTGTCACGCTCGCGTGCAGATTGAATCGCTCATGCACGACGGCGTCCGTGTCGCGATGCATCGGGGATTGTTCGTCCGTGCTCTCTGCGTGCACGCCACATCGCAAATATCCGCGAAACTCATCCTCCACGTACTTGGGTAAAGGCGCGTCGTACGACTCGCGTGCATGCTGCAACAATTCGCCGAGGTGCGTTTTCACCAGCGCGTACAGCACCGTGTCCTGCGGGCGACGCGGTAAATACGGCGCGGCGAGACGAGACACGCTCCGCGCATCGCGCGTGGCGTGCCAATTCGCGCGTCCTGCAATGTCGCGTGCTTACGAGCCGCAGGCCGGGTCCGCGCCATTTTCCTCCCTGTCCCGCGACACCCCCAAGCACCCGCGCGCCGCGGAGCGTCGTCACTTTCAATGCCTAACACTGATATGGTTGGACCGTTCAAGGCCTCGCCAGGTCGTTTGTTCATTTTGCGCTCTCTTCCTTGTTCGTGGTCGGTGCTCCTTCGGGCGGTGAAGACAACGAGCGACGTCGAGGGTTGCTGCGACGGTCGGTCGTCCACGCCACTCGATCGTCCACGTGCTCGACACCCAAACGGTCTCCGGGACCGAGCAGCGATGCGCTCTTTGCCGCTGCCTCGTTGGCAAGTGCGAGCTTCGTTTGACCACCAACCGTTGCTGCCATCGAGCGTACTGCCGGCCGTGCCGAAACCCCCGCGGCAGGCTCCACCCGACAAAGAAGGGGAGCTCTACGATCTGCTCTTCGATGAGCCGACGGTCACGAACTTGTCCAGATACGAGCTCGACGCTTCCCGACGAGCAGATCGAGCGTGCCCGTCGCGAGCTGCGCGACCTCGCCGCTCAGCAAGAGCGTTCGCGGCGCACCCTCGAAGCGCGTCGCCGGCCCGAGGTGCTCACCTTCCTCGACGACCAGTTCGCGCGCCTCCGCCTCCTCGACCACGAGCGCCACATCCGCATCGCGATCGCCGGCTACCCCGAGGACGCGATCGTGGACGGCGTTTTCGTCTTCGATGGCAAGCGTCGCGCGAACGCTCTTCCCGACGGCGTCGATGCGCGCTACCTCCTCGGCATCGTGAAGAACGTCGCCGCATAGAGACCGTTCTTTCGCCGAGCTTTCCACGTTCCAGAAGGAGAACGGGAAATGGCGCTATGTCTCGGGCCTCCTCGTCCCCGCCGAACGCCTACCGCAAAACGTACGGGAGCTCACGCGTGAGCGCTTCCTCGCGCTCTACGGCGTGTAGTCGCGGTGCCTACGCTCTGTCATGCAAGCCGCGAACGCTTCTTGTGGCGTTTTCGTGCAAGCGGAGATGCGTGTGTCCAAGCTGCGCGGGGAGCTCCGCGCAGCTTGGTGGACCGTATTTTGTCGAGAACCGTTGCGCGACCGGATCGCGCAGGCGGCTGATCACGGCCGCGCGAGGCCGAAGCAGTCGTGGTTTCGCGGAGAGAGCTCGTCGCCGCACAGCAGCGGCCCCGCGCGCCCGAACGCGACCCACGCGGGTGCGTCCACACCCGTCCACGACGCGCGCGAAAGCTTCTGGACGCCGCAACCATCGCGCTCGCACCAGAGCTCGGCGTAACCGTCCTTGCCCGCCTCGCGCGGCGCGCTCTCCACGAAGCAGAAGTCCCCCTTGTTCGAGAACGCGAAACCGACCGGCGCGACGCTCGCGTCAACGGCGAGCACGGCGACACGGCCATCCCCTTCTTCAATCGCGACCTTGCCGCGAGCGATCGCGGCGAGGCGGACGCCGTCCTTCGACCACGCGAGTGCCTCGGGGACAAAGCCGACGTCGACGGTGCGCGCCGGCGAAGCCCCGTCGAAGACGCGAACGCCGGGCGCGCCGGTCGTGAACGCGGCGCGCCCGGGCACAAACGCGCACGCGGTGACGCGAACGTCGCTCGCGACGACCGCGCCGTCCGGCCCTTCGAGCGTGCTCTCCGAGTCGATGCGCGCTCGCTCCTCGAACGGCCTCTTCCGCACCATCGACGTCGTGCGATGGACGAGCGCGCCGCACGGCCTCGTAACTACGTGCGACATGACGCTCTCGCGAAACGCGAGGCGGTAGCCGACGACCACCGCGCCGAGGACGAGCGACGTCCCCACCGAGCCGATCGTCACCTTACGGAAGAGGGCCACGCTGCCCTCCCTTCTTGCGCGGCGCGGGGCTCGCGGGCGATTTCCCAGACGACACGTCGGTCACGACAGGTTTCCCATATATCCCGCAGACGAGGACTTCTCAACACCGTGGACGACCTACTGCTGCTCGAGGGCGAGGAAACACCATGGCAAAGCCATTTCGCGAGTGGACCGTTCTGCCTCACGGCAAGCTGACGCGTGTCGACGACAACCTGCTCTCCGTCACCGGCGTCCTACGGATGCCGCCCATGGGCGACGTCGAGCGGCGCATGACGGTCGTCCGGCTCAGGGACGGCCGTTTGGTCGCCTACAGCGCGATCGCTCTAGATGACGCAGAAATGAGCGAGCTCGAGAGCTTCGGTACGCCCGCGTATCTCGTCGTACCGAACGCCATCCACCGCATGGACGCGAAAGGCTGGAAGGACCGCTATCCGGCGATGACGGTCGTCGCGCCCGCTGCGGCGCGGGCCAAGGTCGAAGAAGTCGTTCCCGTCGACGCCACCGCGGTCGACTTCGGGGATCCCGCCGTTCGTTTCGTCACGGTGCCCGGCACCGGCGAGCGAGAAGCGGCGCTGGTGATCGAAACGGGGAGCGGCACCACGCTGATCCTCAACGATCTCATCTTCAACCTCGCCAACCGCCGAGGCCTCGCCGGCTGGCTGTTCAAGAAGATCGGGATGACGGGTGCCGAGCCTCACGTCCCGCCTCTCATCCGAATGCGCCAGGTGAAGGACAGGGAAGCGCTACGAGCACAGCTCGAGCGCTGGTCGTACCTGCCGAATTTGAAGCGTGTCATCATCTCGCGCGGAAGCATCATCGCGAACGACGCGTCTCACGTGCTTCGCCGCATCGCGAAGGACCTGGCGGCCTGATTGCGACGCATCGAGGTGATGCGCGCCTAGTTGCCGTATTCGAACGCACCGAGGTCGAATGCGCCCGGCGGTCGCGATATGCCGTCAACGTCGAAGGCGTAGTTTGTATCCACTCCCTTGTTGATGGCCGGGCTCCCTGAGCCCAGCCGGAGGTTGACGACGCTGCCCGTGAGGGGACCGACGAACAACGGATCGCCCGAAAGGCCACCGGCGTTCCACGACGGTATCCCGCCACTTCTCCCGTGCCATAGATTGGGCGCGCTGGTGACCGAAGGAGCATTGCCGCTCCAATAAGGCACGTCGGCACTGACGACGACGTTGTTGGCAAAATCGAGCGTCATCTGCCAGCTGCTACCTACCTCGGCCGGTGACCATAGGATGGCGGCCGACTCCGAATTTTGCGCAAATCCGCCGCCGTAGATGGTGTTGTTGTAGACGCCGACTCGGGTCGCGGAGGCGGGCAGTCCGGGCCAGCCTGCGCTGATGCGGATGGCGGCATTCGAGGAGAGTTCATTGGCCCTCCAGAGTGGCCCAAGACCGGCATTGATAATCACGTTGTTGTAAATGAAGTTGCTTGTGCCGCTGACTGCCTTGCCGAGCAGAATTCCGTCGCCTCGTTGATTCACGATCAAATTGTCGTGAACTTTGACCTCCTCCAAGAGCGAACAGCCGTCCTGTTCGCTGTAAATGTCAATGGCGCGGTTGTCGTTATTGTCGTGCATGTAGTTCCAAGCGACCTCGATATCCTTCATCGAAGGCGCGTGAGCGCCGCTTTGACGCTTTCCGGAAAGATAAATGGAGTGATACATTTTCTCCGGAGTGAAGCCATTGGCGGTCGAGATATCGGTCAGCTCGTTGCCGATGACAGCGACATTGCCGTCGTACTGGTACAAGTCTCCGCCCATTTGAATCGTGCCGGTCAGCCCTTCACCGATCGGGTTCGAGAAATAGTTGCCTACGACGCGAAATCCATCGCCGAGGCCGATATCGGCATAGTTGGTCGGTGCCCCCGGAAATCTGAATTTTGCGAAGGTCCAGTTTCTGGCCCGGTGCGCCGGATCGCTCTGTTTGGCGCTGACGGCACCTCCCGAGGTGCCGCTCCCGAGCGTCACCGTCGCGGCAGGATACGCGACCACCGCGATCGGCGAAGCTGCCCCGCCGTCTTTCGTAAGCCCAATTTCGCTGGGCGCGCTGACGCCGTCTCTCACATAGACGATGTCGCCAGAGGTGGCGGTGTTGGCCGCCTTGAGAACCGTGCCCCACGGCGCCGACCAGGTGCCGGCCGCTGAGTCGCTGCCGCCGTCGGCCGTGCGTGCGACAAAGTAAATCTTGCCTGTGTCGCGGGTCGTGAATGCTACGGGATTGGACGCCTTGCTGTTGGCCGTAACCACGATGTTCACTGCCCCCGAAGGAACGGCGGCGCCAGGAATCGCAAATTCGATCATCTGCATTCCCATTTGCGAATACAGATCCGCTCCGCCGCCGTGATTGGCGGGGCCCCAGTAATAGATGGCCGCCTGCGGTACCGTCACACCGCCGATGGCGAGAGTTGACGACGCTTGGGCGCCAAGATTCTTGCCCCACACGGTAACGATCGCGCCATAGGTATTCGGAGCGACGCCGCGCGAGGGATCGGCGTTGCCCGTACGCGGGCCGCTGGTGATGTCGGAAAAGAACAGGGCCGCGTCCCCGGCGGAAATCACGATGTGCCCGCCATCTTGCGCATGTCCCCCATCTTGAGCGTGTCCGCCGTCGGGGGCCGGCCCCCCGTCCGACGGAAGAGAGCTGTCTCGTGATGCGTCGACGCGCGCGCCATCGTGGCTCGACGCGGCATCGCCACCATCGGCGATGGCCGCGTCGGACGTCGAGGGGATGCTCCCGCTCGGCGTCGACGCTTGTGGATTGTTTTCCGTTCCGTCGTCCGAACAGGACGGAAGAACGCTCATGGCCGCGACGACAAAACCAACGTGAAGACGTAGACTTGCTCGATGAGGCATCGACGCTCCCTCTCTTGTCTGCTGCCGTGAGTGCGTGGGGACCGCGCTCGCGATCACAAAATCGGTCCAGGGCGAACGTCGTGTGCGACGACGAGGATTTGCACGCTGCGGGGACGGCGCCCCATTGTTGCTTCAAAGCCTCGAGCGACCCAAGGCTCGAAGCTCTGCGCGCCGTGATGCTGCTCGCGTTCTCAACAAGCCCCGTGCCCACGCGCCGGAAAAATCTTGCCGGGATTGAGCAAGTCCTTCGGATCGAAAACGCGCTTCAAATCGCGCTGGAGCGCGATGAGCTCCGCCGCCTGCTCGAGCGGCAAATAGGCGGCCTTGGTAATCCCGATCCCGTGCTCCCCGCTCAAGGTGCCGCGCATCTCGACGGTGGCCTTCATGAGCGCGTGAGTCGCGCGATCCACCAAAGGTCGCTCGGCGTCGTCGTTCCAGAGAAAATTCACGTGCAGATTCCCATCGCCCGCGTGCCCATAGGTCAAATGACGAACGCCCGTCTCCTTGCCGATCTCGTCGACGCGAGTCAGAAGCTCCGAAACACGCGAGCGCGGCACGACCACGTCCTCGGACAACTTGTACTTTGCAAGCTTCCGCGTCGCCGGCGACAACGCCCGGCGTGCCTCCCACAAGCGCGCGCGCTGCGCCGCGTCTTGCGCGACGAGCAAATCCAGGACGCCCTTCCTGGCGCCCACCACGTCGCCGAGACGTGCGATTTGCGATTCCACTGACGTCCCCTCGCCATCCATCTCGATGAGCAGCATCGCGCGCGCGCGCGGATCGACGGCGACACCGGCCCCCCGTACGGCGTCGAGGGTCGCCGCATCGAGCAGCTCGAGGCAACGCGGAACGAGCCCCGCGGCGACGACCGCGCTCACCGCAGCTCCGCACGCGTGCACGTCGTCGAAGAGCGCGAGGACGGTCGCGACCTCTGGCGGCTTGGGCACGAGGCGAAGCGTGACCTCCGTGAACACGCCCAGTGTTCCCTCGCTGCCGACGAGAAGCGCCGTCACGTCGTAGCCGGTCACGCCTTTGACTGTCCGTCTGCCGGTGCGGACGACGCGCCCCCCCATGAGGCACGCCTCGAGGCCGAGCACGTATTCGCGCGTGACGCCGTACTTGAATGCGCGCGGGCCGCCGGCGTTCTCCGCCACATTACCGCCAATCATGCACGTTTTGAGGGAGTTCGGGTCAGGCGGGTAGAAGAGCCCTTCCTTCTCGCACGCTGCATGCAAGTCCGCCGTGATGACACCAGGCTCGACGACGGCGACGAGATCCTGCGTGTCGATCTCTTTGATTTTGCCGAGCGCGTGGGTAAGAAGCACGATCCCCCCCGCCGCAGGCACCGCGCCACCGGTGCGCCCCGTCCCACCTGCGCGCGGCGTTACCGGCACGCCGTGCTCGTCCGCGACCGCCAGCGTCGCCGCCACGTCCTCCGCCCGTTCGGCGATGACGACGACGTCGGGCATTCGCCCAATGGCCTCGCTCTCGTCGCGCGCGTACGCCGCACACCTTTCCGGCGATGCATCGACTTTCGACGCGCCGAGCCGGCGCGACAGATCAATCTTCGCGCGCTCCACGGCGCTCGCGGAAGGGAGCTGCACGTCGGGACCACGAATCAGCACGAAGACAGCGTAGCACTCATGGCGAGACGGGTTGCGGGTCGGGACTTTGCGGAACGCTCCCGTCCGGCGCGGGCGTTCCCGGGTTCGTGGCGGTGGGCGGTTCGATCGGGACATCACCGTCCGCCTTGGGCTGCGCGCCCATCTTGAACCCCAGCCCGCCAACCACGACGATTCCCTCGGAGTCGTTGAACGCGCGCATCCCGGTGATCTCGGGCATGATCGCGAGCAACCTGCCGAGGCGCACGTTCAGCCCCACGCCAAGTCGTGCGAGCACTCCACGGTTGGTCACGATGGCGCTTCGGCTAGCGCCGTCCTTGCTCGAACTTGCGAATGCGGCGCACACGACTCCCGGCGAGAGCACCAAGGTCACACTGTCCGTGACGTTTACGCCCGCCAGGATCGGTGCGTGCAGATAGAGGACGTTGAACCCGTCCCGCACGGGGACGTACACCCAGTGAAAGCCCGGGTCGACCGCGAGATCGAGAGCGCCCCTCAGGAAGTTCCACTTCACGTCCGCACCGAGGCCGCTCACGTTGGTGACCCGCACGCCGAGGTCCACGCGATCGCTCACACCACGGCGATACTGATAGCTCGGAAGCAACGGAAGTCCTTCGCTATCGGTCCCAGTTTCCACCGCGCCCGACGCATCGGTGCGAGGTGCCTTCGCTCGAACACCGATCCCTTCGAGAGCGATGATGTGTTGATTCTTGCCAGAAGGAATAGTCCTCGGAGTCCCGTAGGTATTCGGATTCGGGCAACCGGTGACCGCGAGCGGCATGGCCAACAGCAACGCCAAAGCGATGGTCTCTGCCCTCATCTCACGAAGACCGGGCGCTCGGCCGACGCCCAAGCGTGCGTCTTCGGATCGATGAGCTTCACGCGCAGGACGGCGGGGCCCGACGTGGAGAGGCTGACGAAGGCGCGCTGTCCGTGAATGGTCTTCCAGGTCGAGGGGGGAGGATCGGACTCCAGCTCCGCGAACGACGTCGCACGGCTGACCCCCGTGCCGGCTGCATCGACCTCGGTCTCGAGCTGGAGAGCGTCCGTGGTGATGCCGTCGACGCGCAGCGACACCCAGACGTGATAGCCGCCTTGTGGCCCGGCGTATTTTTGGACGGGATCGTTGTCGGCCAGCTCGACGAAGCTGCTCTCTCCCGTGCCGACGCTAATCTTCCAGCTCGCCATCGCCCCGGTGGTCGCAACGGGCTCCACGACCGGAGGGGCAGAGCCGGTCTCGCCGTAGAGGAGCGACAAGAGATTGCAACCGCTCGTGGCCGTGGTGGAAAAAATGACAACGACGAGCGAGCGGCGTTTCATGGGACCCTCGTATCGTACACTCAGGATCCTCTCGCGCCTGCTTCAGGCCGCGACGAGCTTGCGCAGCGGACGCAGCGGCTGCGGCGCCGCGATGCCGCGCAGATGCTCGAAGAGCGTCCGCTCTTCCGCCGGACTCATTCCGTGAAACTCCACTCCGAGGCACAGGTCGAGGTCTCCATCTCGACGACCGTGCACGACGCGCGCCACCGTCCCCACGGCGTCGAACCAAGCATTGGAGCGTGGGGCCTGGAATGCGACCACGACCTCTTCGCCGGTGAGCACTCGCCGGCGCGCGCGCACCAGCATCCCTTTGGTCGACAGATCGAGGGCGAGATCGCCCACGAGCCGAAAATCGTGCTCGCTGACGACCTCACAAGGCAGGCGGACGAAGCGGCGGAAGGCGCGACGGATCGACTCGGCGAACGGCATGGCGGTCTCCTAAAAGCCGATCGTAGAGAAACCGGCTCGAGCGGGCCAAGCGTTCGGCGAACCGCTCACGCACCCAGTCCGCCGCCTGGGTGATAGCGTAGGGTCCATGCTGCGAACCATCGTCCGGGTCCTCCTGGTCCTCGTGGTAGTCCTCCTCTTGCCTCGTGCTGCGTACGCCCAGCGCGAGCTCTTGTCGCCGTTGGGCGCGAAGCACACGCTCGCGCTCGATCAGCTTTCGGGCTTTCGCGCCAGCGCCGTGGGCGGGATCGTTGGGGGGGCAGGCTTCGCCTACGCCGGGCCAATCGGCTTTGCGCGTCAGAGCTACACCGAGGCGGCCTTCAACAACATCGGCGACACGACGGTGCGGACGACCACCATCTGGTTTGCACCGTCGGCGGATTTCTTCGTGATCGAGAGCCTCTCCGTCGGCGGCCTCATCGAGGTCTCCTCCACCTCCGGTAGCATCGAAATCCCCATCAACGCCGCCACCAGACAAACCAACGATCTCGCCACCACCACGAATTTCACCATTCTCCCGCGGGTGGGATACCTGATCGCTTTCACGGAGCGGTTCGGACTATGGCCCCGCGCGGGCTTTGGCTACGCAGCGCGCCAGCGCCCCGACCCAAACAACGCCAACGACAAGAACTCGACGTACGGTTTTCTCATCGACCTCGACGTGGGCCTGATTTACCGCCCCGTGGAGCCGGTCTACTTCCGGCTCGGACCCGAGCTCGCCTTCTCGCTGGGTGCCTCGCATTCGCGCACGACCGGCGGAACGACCATCTCCGCCAACGCGAGCTGGTTCCAGTTTGCGGCACTCGGCGGGGTCGGCATTTTTCTCGACCTCTGATGTGCTAGTGAACGAGAGCGCATGAGCCTCACCAAAGACGCTTTCGTCCGCTTCTCGGGAACGATCACCTACCTCACCAACGAATCGCTGGATGCCGCCGTCAACTGCGCCCTCGCGCTCGAGCGGCCGCTCTTGGTCAAGGGGGAGCCCGGCACCGGAAAGACCCTCCTCGCGCGAGCCGTCGCCGACGCGCTCGGGATGGAGCTCATCTTCTGGGGGGTGAAATCCACGACGCGCGCGCAGGACGGCCTCTACGTCTACGACACCGTGCAACGCCTGTATGACGCACGTTTCGGCGACGGCGACGTCAAAGACATCCGCCACTACATCAAGCTCGGTCCTCTTGGACGCGCGTTCGCGAGCAAGGAGCGCGTGGTCATCCTCATCGACGAAGTCGACAAAGCCGATCTCGAGTTCCCGAACGATCTCCTCCACGAAATCGATCGCATGCGCTTCGTCATCGGCGAGACCGGAGACGAGATCGTCGCCGCGCAACGTCCCGTGGTCATCATCACGTCGAACAACGAAAAAGAGCTGCCCGACGCGTTCTTGCGTCGATGCGTCTTCCACTTCATCGATTTTCCCGACGCCGAGCTGATGAAGCGCATCGTGCGCGTGCACCACCCGGCGATCGAAGACACGCTGGTCGATCAAGCGGTGGTCGCGTTTTACGAGCTTCGCGACATGCCGCGCTTGCGAAAACGGCCGTCCACGAGCGAGCTCGTCGATTGGATTGCCGTCTTGAAGCGCGCGGGCCTGGGTAAAGAGCGCTTCATCAAAGAACTGCCGTTTTTGGGCGTTTTGTTGAAGAAAGAGCAGGACGTCGAGACGTACCTCGCTCAAAAAAAAGGACGCTGGCAGTAGCGCGCCTGCTGACACTTGCGCCACGGCGACCAACGTGGCGTGGGTGGCCACGGGCCTCTTCTCCATGACCGGCGTGGTTCTCGTCGTCACTGCACCCCGCGCACCGAGCTCGCCCTCGACGACGGCGATCCTCGGACTCGGCGGCGCATCCGTCAGGATGCGTTTCTGACCAGACTCAGAACTGGCCGCTGCCGCCCTGCTGGCAATTCGGCGGGCACCCCGGAGCGTTGGGGTTCTGCATGCATTCCTGCTTGCAGTACTGCACGCGATTGAAGACCAACGGATTGCCAGAGCCATCGTCGACCTTGTCGCAAAGCACGCTCTGACCGATGACCGTCATCTCGCCATAGCCGCCGGTGCTCGCGAATTGCGCCGCGCACGCCGTGTCGGGGCTGGTCCATGGGGCCAGATCGGGAAAGGGCTGCTCCACGTTCTCTTTCAGGTAGTCGCCTTCGACGCAGACCTTGGCGAGCGAGCAGTCGGTGGGCTTCGCGTTGGCGAAGTCGCCGGCTTTGAGCTCGTAGCAGAGCTTGAAGTGCCCGGCGCAATCGACGTTCAGGGTGTCCGTGGACCAAATCGAAGGGGGCAGCGGCGGCGGAGGGGTTGCCGGGGGCTCTGGGCATTGCGCCTGGCCGCCTGTATCGAGGACCGTGGAGACGCCGTAGGTGGTCGTCCCGTTGTAGGTGATGAAGCACGGGCTCAGGTTCGACAGCTTCCATTGCCCGGCGCTGAAGCACTTGCAGGCCGCCTTGCCCTTCGTTGCCCCTGCCTGCGGCAGGACGGCTCCGACGCACGGACCCCAGGTGTTCGAGGTCTCGTTGCGATGGGTGCACGTCGTCGTGCCGTCTTTGCACATTCCCAAGTGCCGATTGACTCGGAGGCCGGGCCAGCAGGCGGCTGTTTGTCCAGCCGTGGTGCACGGGCAACCCTCTTTGTTCTTGTCGTCCGGGCACTCGAGCGTGCCGCCGGGCGGTGGGGGCGGAACTGGCCCGCCGTCGGCACCACACCACGGGGGGAGCGGATCGTTCTTGTAGGGATCCGCGTCGACCGGCGTGCCCGCGTCGAAGCTCAATCCGCTGCCATTGTCATTGCCGAGGCCGCTACCGCCTTCTTGGGAAGCCTTCGAGCCCTCGTCGAACCCGCTCGGCTTGCCGGTGCCACAGGCTGCAATGACCGTCGCCGCGAACAAAGGGGTGAGAACGAAAAGCCGCATTGCGGGCGAAGCCAAGCACTTTACTGACCAGGCTGCTAGCCCTTTGTAACGGGCAGCCGGCGCTTTCCACCTGGACCGCCACTCCGGTCGATGACCGGTCCCGCTTCGTCTTCCCGCGAGGCGATGACCTCCGACAAACGCTCACCGATTTGCACGAAGGAGCGCGCGATCGCGCTCTCCGGCGCGGCTTGAACCACGGGTGTGCCCTTGTCTCCCCATTCGCGGACGATCTGGTCGATGGGCACTTGGCCGAGGAGCGGCGCGCCCGCGAAATCCGCGACCGCCTGGCCGCCGCCCTTGCCGAAGAGCTCGTGACGCACCCCCGCGCTGTCCACGAAGTAGCTCATGTTCTCGACCACGCCGAGAATCGGAATGTTCACTTTTTGGCACATCGAAACGCTCTTGTAGACGTCGTCGGTGGCGACGGGCTGGGGCGTCGTGACGATCACGGCGCCCGTAACCTTCACGCGCTGCGAGAGCGTGAGCGCGACATCGCCGGTGCCGGGCGGAAGATCCAGAACGAGCCAATCGAGATCGCCCCAGTTGACGTCTTTCATGAACTGCTGAAGCGCGCCGTGGAGCATCGGGCCGCGCCAGATGACGGCGGCTTTGGGGTCCTCCAGCAAGAAGCCGATGCTCATGAGCTTCACGCCGAAGCGCGACAACGGTTCGATCGATTTTCCGTCCATCGAAACTGGACGGCCGGTCACGCCGAGCATGGTCGGAATGGAGGGACCGTAAATGTCCGCGTCGAGCAGGCCCACCCGGTAGCCCGCACGGTGGAGCGCCATGGTCAGGTTCGTTGCGCAGGTGCTCTTGCCGACGCCGCCTTTGCCGCTCATCACCAAGACGATGTTCTTGACGCCCGGCATCGGGTCGTCGGGGCCGATTGCGCGACTGGGCAGCTCCCTGGGGTCCATGGGCCCCCGCATACCTCAATCGCCGCGAAAAACTAACGTCTTTCGTTCGGTCGTGGCGTCAGAGGTCACTGGGAGGATACACACGAGGACGCTCCTCGATGGACATTCGGCGATCCGGTGGCGAGCCCAAGGCGGCCCAGCCTGGGCGCCTGGGTACTGCGAGATCCGGCGAACCTTCCGAGGGCGCGGCGATTCCGCGGCCGAACCTGGAATGGACCGCCTCGTGCAGCGAGCAGACTCGTCCCCATGTGGTTCCTTGCCGAAACAGAGATTCTCCCCGGCTCCCCGGAAGAGCTCCAGGCGACTGTTGATCGCCTGCAGCGCCGGACGGCCCGACTGCACGGGCGGACGAGAGAGCTCGATCGCAGCGCCAAGCGCCTGCAAGCTGCCACCGAGCGCCTCCGAAATCGGCTCTCGTCGAGTTTCCCGCCGAGCAAGTTGGACGAGTAGCCAATATCGATTTCGCTCGCGGCCAGCTGAGCTATAAGCCCCGTTCATGATTCGCGTGGGCGTGGTCGGCGGAACCGGATACACGGGCGGCGTCGCTGCGCGTCTCGTGGCGTCGCATCCCGATTTTTCGCTCGCCTTCGTCACGAGCGACAAGCTCGCCGGAAAAGAAATCTCCGCTCACCTGCTCGTTCCCGCAAAAGGGACGTTCGCGCCAAACGGCGCCGCCCTGGATCTCGCCGCCGAGTGTGACGCGGTGCTCTTGGCAACGAGCGCGGAGGTGTCCGCGGTCCTCGCGCCGACGCTGGACGAACGCGGGCGCACCGTCGTCGACTTGTCGGGGGCGTTCCGCCTGGCGACGATTTCCGACTACAAAGAGTGGTACGGCCTCGAGCACCCTGCGCCTGCCTGGCTCTCACGCGCGCACTACGGATTGCCCGAGATTTTCGGCTCACCACCCAAGGGCGCACTCGTGGCCAACCCGGGCTGCTACCCGACCGCGGCCATCCTCGCGCTGGCACCGCTCGTGAGAGGTGGACTGGTCGAGCCGACCGGGATGGTCGTCGATGGCAAATCGGGTGTGACCGGCGCAGGGCGACAAGCCAAAGAGGAGTACTCTTTTTGCGAGGTCGACGAGGACGTGCGCGCCTACAAGATGCTCGCGCACCAGCACACCCCGGAAATCTCGCGCGCGCTGGGCACCTTCGGGGCGAAGCCGGTCACCTTCACGGCGCATCTGATTCCGCTCAAACGCGGCCTTCTCGCCACCTGTTACGCGCGTCCGAAGGCCGGCGCGACGGCGGCGCGGGTCGCCGAGTGCCTCGCCGACGCCTACACCAAGACGCCCTTCGTCCAGGCGTGCACCCCGGAGGAGGTCAGCCTCAAGAGCATCGTAGGAACGAACCACGCGCGCGTCGGCGCGAGCGCGACGGGTGACATGATCGTGAGCGTGTGCGCCATCGACAATCTGCTAAAAGGCGCGGCTGGACAAGCCGTACAGAATTTGAACCTTCTCTTCGGCCTCGCGGAGACTCGGGGCCTCGACCACCTCATGCGGGTGATGCCATGAAGACGCCCTTGGGATTTTCGTACGCGGGGGTCAACTGCGGAATCAAAGCGGCGCGCAAAGATCTGGCGCTCGTCTACAGCGACACGCCCTGCACCGCCGCCGGCTGCTTCACGGTGAACGTCGCGCGCGCGGCCCCGGTGACCGACGCGCAGGCGCGTCTCCCCGCAACGAACGTGCGCGCCATCGTCATCAACAGCGGCAACGCCAACGCACTCGTCGGTCCCGAGGGAGAGCGCGACGTCCGACAGGTGGCCGACGCCGCCGGTCGGGCTTTGGGCGTACCGGGCGACGGCGTCCTGTGTGCGTCCACGGGGGTCATCGGCGTCCGTCTGCCCGTGAAAAAGCTGGAGGACGGCGTCGTGCCCTTGGCCGCCGCACGTGGGAGCGCGATCGAGCTCGCCGCAGAAGCGATTCTCACCACCGACACGCGGGTGAAGCTCTCCGGCCGCACGCTGCGAATCGACAACCGCGACGTGACCATTGCCGCCTTGGCAAAAGGCTCCGGAATGATCGCGCCCGAGCTGGCAACCATGCTGGCGTTCATCACCACCGACGCAGCAGTATCCAAGAGCGCGCTCCAGACAGCGCTCTCTCGCGCGATGGGCACGTCGTTCAACATGCTCACCGTCGACAACGACATGAGCACGAACGACGCGGTGTTCGCCCTCGCCAACGGCCGCGCTGGAAACGCACCCCTCACCGAAGACTCTGCGGAATTTCCCGCCTTCGCCGACGCAATCCTTGCAATCTGCACGGATCTCGCCCGCGCCATCGCGGAGGACGGTGAAGGCGCGACCAAGCTTCTCGAGGTCACCGTAACCGGCGCTCCGGACGAAAGCGTCGGCCGCGATCTGGCGAAATCGATCGCCGGCTCGAACCTGGTCAAAGCGGCCATGTTCGGCGCCGACCCCAACTGGGGCCGCGTCCTCGCCACCGTCGGCGCGCGTGCGGGCTCACGCGGATACGCCGTCGATCCGCTCTGCGCGACGGTCACCATCCAAGGCACGACAGTGTTCGCAAAAGGCGCGCCCACCCTCGCCGATCCCGCAGCGCTTCGCGCCAAGATGCGCGACGCGCAGGTCACCATCGACGTACGCCTCGGCGGCGACGAGCGAGTGACTGCCCGCGCGTGGGGCTGCGATTTGTCGTACGACTACGTGAAGATCAATGCCGACTACACGAGCCTGACGGGCGCAGTCCCCGACAGCGTGGTCGCCAAAGACGAACGGCTCACGAACTACAGCCCCGGGTTCAAGCGCGCTCTGCTCGTCGAAGCCCTCTCGTACATCTCGAAGTTCACCAAGACTCGCGCCGTCATCAAGTACGGCGGCGCGGCCATGGTCAAAGACTCTCTCAAAGCTGCCTTCGCCAACGACATCAATTTGCTGCGCTCGGCGGGCCTGCTCCCCATTGTCGTCCACGGCGGCGGACCGGAGATCACGCACACGCTCGAGAAGCTCGGCAGCGGCCGCAGCGAATTCGTCGATGGGCAGCGCATCACGGGGCCCGAGGACGTGAAGGTCGTCGAGATGGTCCTCACGGGCAAGGTCAACACGGAGCTGGTGTCGCTCTTGAATCAGCGCACGGCGAACGCGGTGGGCGTGTCGGGCAAAGACGCTGGACTTTTGCGCGCGAAGAAGTTGCTCGGCAAAGACGGGCGCGATTTGGGAATGGTGGGCGAAGTCGAGAGCGTCAACGCGGATCTCCTGGAGACGCTCATCGCCAAGGCCTACGTGCCCATCGTCTCTCCTATCGGCATGGGCGAAGACGGCCAGGCGTACAACATCAACGCCGACACCGCAGCGGCAGCGATTGCCGTCGCGCTCCGAGCCGAGAAGCTCATTTACCTGACCGACGTGGCCGGCATCTTGGACAACGGCGAGCTTTTGACCGAAATTCGCGCGAGCGAGCTACGCGCAAAGATCGAACGGGGGACGGTGAAGGGGGGCATGGTGGCGAAGGCGCGCGCTGCGCTCTCGGCACTCGACGGCGGCGTGGCGAGCGTTCACATTCTGGACGGCCGTACACCACACTCTGTGATTGCAGAGCTCTTTACCGACCGCGGAGTGGGCACGCTCGTCACGCGTGATTGATCTCCGGAAGAGGGCGTTGCGGCGTTCAGGGATCGCCGGGGCCGCCTTGCGCACTCGGTCCACCACCCTGCCCACCGCCGCCACCACCTTGCGGCGAGCCCATGGGGGGCGAAGGCAGATTCGGGAACATCAGTCGTCCAGGCGCCGTAGGCGCGCGGTCTACTTGAGGAGCTCGTCTGCGCGCGCACCGATGCGCGGCGCGTCCGCGTCCATCGCCAAGAGCACCGTCCGGCTGTCCATGACCGAAAGACTCTGCACTTCGAGCGCACCGATTCGATCGAGCGGCGTAAAGGCAGCCTGCGTCTTTTCCATCGAGAGCTTGTCCGGTGCATACGTGGCGTTTTCCGCTTCCGTCGCGAGGATGGAGTAGTCGTCCCCGCGCCGGAGCTCCAAGGTCACCTTGCCCGTGACCACGCTTGCTACGCCGCGCGTCAGCGCGTCTTTCAGCATCACGGCTTCTGGCTCGAACCACTTGCCTTCGTAGAGAAGGCGCCCGAGGCGTCGACCGAGCGTCGTGTACAGATCGAGCGTGCTCTCGTTGTAGATGGCGCTGAGCAGACGCTCGTAGGCGATATGCAGCAGCGCCATTCCCGGTGCCTCGTAAATGCCGCGGCTCTTCGCATCGATCACGCGGTTTTCGATCTGGTCGCTCATCCCGAGTCCGTGACGGCCGCCGATCGCGTTTGCCTGGAGCATGACGTCGATCATGGTGTCGACACGCTTGCCGTTCAGCGCGACGGGCACGCCGCGTGAGAACTCGACTGTGACGGTCTCGGCGTCGATCTTCACGTTCGTCCGATAGAACGCTGCGCCCATGATGGGCTCCACGATGGTGACGCCGCGATCGAGCCGCTCGAGATCTTTGGCCTCGTGGGTCGCGCCGAGAACGTTCGCGTCCGTGCTGTAGGCCTTTTCCGTGCCCATAGGGTACGGCATTCCGACTTGCTCGAGGTATTGGCACATCTCGGTGCGGCCACCCAGCTCTGCCACGAAGCGTTCGTCCAGCCAGGGCTTGTAAATCGTAAGCTCGGGGTTCACGAGCACGCCATAGCGATAGAAGCGCTGAATGTCGTTTCCCTTGTGGGTGCTCCCATCGCCAAAGACGCTCACGCTGTCTTCGCGCATGGCACGCACGATGGCGGTCGTGGTCACCGCGCGGCCGAGCGGCGTGGTGTTGAAGTACTTTCGCCCCGCGGTGGCGAGGTGGAACGCGCCGCACTGAATGGCCATGATCCCCTCGCGGGCGATTGCCTCGCGGCAGTCGACGATGCGAGCCTGCACGGCGCCGTGCCGCAGCGCAACGGGCGGGATGTCCCCGACGTTTTTCTCGTCCGGTTGGGCCAAATCCGCCGTGTAGGCGTGCACGGACATGCCCTGGCGCGCCAACCAAGCCACGGCAGTCCGGGTGTCCAAGCCCCCCGAAAACGCGATGCCGATGCGGGTCCCCTTGGGGGGAAGCGAACGGTGAATGCGGCTCATGCCGCGACGTGTAGCACATCGCGCGGTGTGGTAGTGGTGGACCCGCGATGAGCATCGCGCGCACCAAAGCGACCGGGACCGAGATGTTGCCGGAGCTCGTCCGCTGGTCGTCCTCGTTCGACGACGACCGCGCCTTCGTACGTGAAGATCTCATCGGCAGCGCCGCGCATGTCACCATGCTCGCGCGGACGGGGCTCGTGCCCCGGAGCGACGCCGGGAAGCTGAGAGGCGCCCTCCTCGAGATGCTCGACCAGGCGCGCGCGGGGACGCTCGAGCTGCCCGAAGGCGAAGAGGACGTGCACATGGCCGTCGAGGCACTCCTCGCTGCGCGACTCGGAGCGAGCGTGGCGGGCCGCCTGCATACGGCGCGGTCGCGCAACGATCAAGTCGCGCTCGATCTGCGGCTCTACGTGCGCGCGGAGGCGGCACGTGTTCTTGCCGCATGCGCGGATCTGGCGCGCTATCTCACCGAGCGCGCGGGCCAGGAGGGGGACGTCCTCCTCCCCGCGTACACCCACCGGCAACGCGCGCAGCCCGTTACCGGCGCGTTCCTCATGTGTGCATGGTGCACAGATCTGCTCCGCGCGGCAGAGACGGTCGACTTCGCCCTCGCGCGCACCAACGAGCTACCGCTGGGCAGCGGCGCATGCTCGGGGACCTCGCTTCCGATCGACCGCGCGCTGGTCCAGCGCTTGCTCCGCTTCGATCGACTCACCCTGAACGCGCTCGACACGGTGGGTGACCGCGGATTTCTGCTCGACTACGCCTATGCGACGACGCGCGTGGGGCTCGCGCTCGGAAAGATGGCGGCAGATCTCGTCGACATGGCAACGAGCGAGTTTGCCCTGGTGCGCCTGGGCGGTGAGATCGCCAGTGGCTCGTCGATGATGCCGCAGAAGAAGAATCCCGACGTGTTCGAGCTGGTGCGGGGGAAGGCATCGGGTGCCATAGGCGATCTCGTTCTTCTCCTCACGCTCGTGAAGGGGCTCCCGAGTGGCTACAACCGCGACCAGCAGGAAGACCGCCGTGCGATCCTTGCGGCCGGTCCTCGCACGCTGGGCGCGCTTCGGGCGATGACGCTGGCGTTGCCTCACGTCACTTTCGATCCGCTGCAGGGGCGAAAGGCCCTCGAGGGAGGAGCGACGCAAGCCACCGATCTGGCCGAGGCGCTTGTCCGTCGCGGCGTGCCGTTCCGAGAGGCCTACAAGGCGGTGGGCGCCCTGGTACGAGCTGCCGCAGATGCCGGAAGCTCGCTTTCGCAACTTGGCGAAGTGCAGGCAAAAGCGATTCACCCGGCCCTCGACGCCACGACGCTCGCGGCGCTCGATCCCGAGCGCGCCGTTCGCGCCAAAGAGAGTCCAGGCGGCACCGGTCCGAACGCCGTGCTCGCACAAACGAGCGCTCTCGCAGCGCGCGCCACTCAGCTTGCCGCAAGCGCTGCGCGTGGATTCGACGCAGAAGATCTCGCACGCGACGTTGCGCGCGAGTCGCTGGAGGAGCCGTGAAAAAGCGGGATTTTCTGTCACTATTGGACCTCTCTCACGCGGAGGCACGGGCCATTCTGGAGATGAGCACGCGCCTCAAGAATGAGCCCAAGGGGGAGCGCACGAACCTCCTGAGAGGAAGGAGCGTCGCCGTTCTTCTCGAGAAGGCCAGCACGCGAACGCGGGTCTCGTTCGAGGTCGGCATCGCGCAACTGGGCGCGCATCCCGTCGTGCTCGGAGTTCAAGGAAGCCAGATCGGACGCGGTGAGCCGATCAAGGACACGGCGCGCGTCTTGTCGCGCTACACCGACGCCATCGTCTTTCGCACGTCCGCGACTTCGCGTTTGGTCGAAATGGCGGAGAACGCGAGTTGCCCCGTCATCAACGCGCTCAGCGACGACGGTCATCCGGTTCAAGTCTTGTGCGATGTCTTCACCGCGGAAGAAGCGCTCAAATCATCGATACGCGAACGGAAGGTGGCCTTCGTGGGCGATTGCTCGTGCAACATGGCGCGATCATGGCTCGAGGCAGCACAGCTCTTCGATTTCAATCTCGTGCTCGCCGGCCCCAAAGACTTCATGCCTCCCAAGGCCGAAGCCGATCGCGCGGGCTCTCGTGTGACCATCACGAACGACCCAAAGACCGCGTTGGACGGCGTGGACATCGTCAACACGGACGTGTGGGCGAGCATGGGCCAAGAAGACGAGGCTGACGTCCGCCGCCGCGCGCTCAGCGGATGGACGCTAGACGAAGCGATGCTCTCGCGGGCGAGCGCCTCGGCCATCGTGCTTCACTGCCTCCCTGCGCACCGCGGCGAAGAGATCGACGAAGCGACGCTCGAGGGGCAAAGGTCACGTGTATGGGACCAGGCGGAGAATCGGCTGCACGTGCAGAAGGGGCTCTTGTGCTGGCTGCTACGGCTTGCGGTGTAGCCGCAGCAAGCCCAGCCCGGATACAACGCGGGTGGGTCGAACTGGCCCTTCCTCGACGTCGTGGCTCTTGAAGATCAGACCTCCGTAACCATCAAGCCGGCGCTCGACCTCGCCACAGCCGATGGTGTGACGCCGACATCCGCTTCGGGTCAGCCTCGAACGTTTACGATCGGAAAGGGACAAGGGGCTCGCTCTCGATGACACACCTCGGCTCACCACGGGGGCTCTCGCTTTTCAGGATTCCCCTCACACTCCCCGAGCGCGCGCTCGAGCCGGCGAATGTCCCACCACGCGTCGGGATGGTTCAGGGCCGGCTCCACGCAACGAAACGCTTCGAGCAAGACAGCGCGGTCGCGCGCACCGGCCGTCCAGGCACCGAGGAGGAGCGCGAGACGCTCCGCCGCGGGCAGGTCGAGGCCGTCCGGATCGTCGGACCAACCAAGCGCGAGCATGAATACGCGGTGCGCGGCCTCTCGGCGCCCGAGGTGCAAGTACGCTTCGCCCACCGGCAACAGAACACGC
>OBEQ011186074.1_pt1 | contig 20835 bp, 16 predicted proteins | sample 1670901 | NCBI WGS metagenome assembly OBEQ01 (sample SAMEA104232315, study PRJEB22302) | groundwater metagenome | biome: forest; feature: aquifer; material: groundwater | place: USA | collected 2011-08-07 | depth 5.4 m
CGGGAAGCGCAAGACCATCACGACCCCTCGTGAATTCGCGGGGGTGTTCCCGGCGTTGTTCACGCCCCTCAAGGACGATGACAAGTGGCGCCTGCGCAATACCATCGACTATGCCAAAGCCAAGCTCATCATAGATGATCTGATCGCTGCGGGCGTGGACGGATTGGTCCCCGTGGGCACCACCGGCCAGAGCCCGACGGTGAGCCACAATCAGCATATCGACTTCATCAAGTTCGCCGTGGACTACGTCGATGGACGCGTGCCCGTCATCGCCGGGGCGGGATCCAACTGCACCCGCGAGACCGTGGACATGATCCAGGCGATCCAAAAGGGAGCCGGGGATTTGGCCTGCCTGTGCGTCACCGGGTATTACAACAACCCGCCACAGGAAGGCCTCGTGCTGCATTACGAGACCGTGGCCCGTGAGACCGGCGTCAAGATCGTGATCTACAACGTGCCGGGCCGTACCGCCAGCTACCTCGAGCCGGATACTTTGGTGCACCTGAGCCGGAACGCCAACGTCATCGGGCTCAAGCAGTCCGTGGACTTCCGTAATCCCGGCAAGCACCGCGAGGACACCCAGAGCGTGCTCCGGCGCGTCTCCGCCGAGGACCTTTCCGTGGTCAGCGGCGAGGACGATTCGTTGTTCGCCATCCTGGAGATGGGCGGCAAGGGCATCATCACGGCTTCGGGCAACATCCCCGAGGTCACCAAGGTCTACCTCAGCATCATCAAAATGCATCGTGACGGGGATCGCAAGGGCGCGGAAGCCCTGCAGGCCTCCTTGGATCCCGTCGTCAAGGCCGTCTTCTGCCGCAAGAATCCCATCCCGATGGGGACGTTCTTCAATTCCCCCCTCTACCTTCCTTTGGTGCCTGTGCGCGAAACCAAGGGTGGCGAGGAGGCCCATGCCGACATCATGGACCTGATTTCCAAATCCGCGCCGAGCCTGAAGAAATACCACGGCTAGGGGAGACCCGGACCGGGGGGAGGCATTATCATGAAAGCGCTTCGTTCTCTCATAGGTTCCGCAACCCGGGCCAAGGTTCTCCTCTACCTGAGCGTCTACAAGGAAACCTATCCGCGGGAGCTTCAAATCAATCTGAAGCTGCCTCTCTTCGGCGTCCAGACACAGCTCAAGAACCTGATGAAAGGCGGGGTGGTCTCGGTGAAAAAGGTCGCCAACCGGCAGATTTTCACCTTCCATCCCGACTATGAACTGAAAAAGGAATTGCTGGCCCTGCTGAAAAAGGCCCTGGCCTGCCTTCCGGAACGGGAGCGGGCGATTTATCTCAAGCCGAAAATGACGCCGCGGATTTCCCGCAAGGATTGAACCCGGGGGCATGATGGAAGGCACCAAGCACAAGTCCGCTTTCACGGAAGCCCAGAGCGCCGAGCGCGCCGCCCGCATCGCGTCCAAGATCCGCAGCATCCCGGACTTCCCCAAGCCCGGCATCAATTTCCGCGACATCACCACCCTGTGGAACGACGCGGAAGGCTTCTGCCTCAGTATCGACGCCTTCTCCGAGAAGTACCGTCCCATCGCTTTCGATTCCGTGGTCGGGATCGAAAGCCGCGGCTTCATCATCGGCGCGGCCCTGGCCGATCGCCTGGGCAAAGGGTTCATCCCCATCCGCAAGCAGGGCAAGCTGCCCGCCGAAGTGGAGCGCTACGAGTACCAGCTGGAATACGGCACGGACTGCGTGGAGATCCACAAGGATGCCATCATCCACGGTCAGAAGGTGCTGCTGATGGATGACCTGATGGCGACCGGCGGGACCATGAACGCGTCCATCGAGCTCCTTCAGAAGCTGGGTGCCAAGGTGGTTTCCTGCGGCGTGATCGTGGACCTTCCGGATCTGGGCGGTAGTAAGCGACTGCGCGACAAAGGCCACGAAATCCACGCCCTGGTCGAATTCCCAGGCCACTAGGCCGGTCCCATCCGGCCGTCAGGCCATCTTCCCGCGGCCGCAAGGCCAATTTCTCAGCGGCCGCCGGGCCAACTCCACCAGATCCCATCCTTAGGTCCCGGGAGTGACTCCGTTCACGAACAAGGCTCCTTTGTCCGTTTATCTTCGCGGGCATGCCTATTTCCCGAACCAACCACGGCCAACCTTTTCAAGGGTCCTGGCCGGTCGCACCCGTCCTGATACTTTCGGCGAGCGTCGTTTTCGCAACCACCGCCTATTCCGCTTCTTCAGGTCCCATCCTATCCGAAGCTCAGGCTGACCCGACCGCCGTCAGCGACGCCCAGGGGGAATTCCTGGAGCTCGGCAATCCCGGAGCGGACACCTTGCGCCTCGACAGCCTGCGCATCGACGCGGAGTCGCAAACCCTGGTGCTGACCCGGGTCGTGATCGGCCCGGAGGACTGCCTGTTGATCTGCCGCGATTCCCTGCCCGCGGAAAACGGTGGCATGGCATGCGGCCGGCAATGGGCGGGCCTGAGCCTGGCCAACGGCCGGTCCCTGGCGGTGGCCTTGTCGTGGAACGGAGCCCGCAAGGAGTTCGCCTTGCCCGCGTCGCGGCCCGGAATCAGTTGGGAGAACACCTGGGATGCGTCCGCGTCCTACGGAACCTTCGCTCCATCCATGGCCGGGTGGACCGGGGCGGATTCCGCGACCCCGGGCACCCGCAACAGCCGCAGCGCGATCCGGCCGGAGCATGACCTGGGTATCGTGGATGTTACCTGGTCCGCCGGCCCGGTTGGGGCGGACCTCGCGGTGCAGGGGTCCGCCGGTTCCGAGGGGTTCCTGGAGGTTCGGGTTGCGAACCGGGGAACCGGAAGTCCTCCGCTATCGACACTTACCCTGCGCCTGGACGCGGATTGGGATGGCGAACCGGAGTCGCTCCTGGATTCCGTGCCCGTGTCCCTGCCCGCCGCCGGTGAGGCCGTGCTGCGTTTCGGCGCAGGGGCGGGGGTGCGCGGCATCGTCCACGCGCGCCTGGGCCGCGACGGGGATCCCTCGGACGATCTGTTCATCCTGCCCGTGGAGCCCGGGCGGCCCTTGGCCATCACGGAATGGCGGCCTGCTCCCATTCCCGGAGAACCCGAATGGGTGGAGATACGCAACCGCACCGCGGACTCGGGCGGCATCGGCCGGCGCTTGGATTTGTCCCGCGCCGCCTTCAACGGGCTTGCCCTGGGAAGCAAGGCGGGCGTTCTCGATCCCGGCGAGTTCCTGGTCCTGACGGAGAGCCTGGACCGGTTCCGAGGCCGCTACGGGGCCATCAAGGCGCGCGTGCTGCAACCCTCGGGATGGCGGGCCTTGCGTAACTCCGGAGATACCCTGGTGCTTTCCCTGGCCGGCCTCGCCGTGGACAGCGTGGCCTATCCGGCCGTCTCCCTTGCCCAGGCGCGCGCGGCGTCGGCGGGAACTCCGGGATTCGCCGGGCCCGGAGAACCTGGAGGCGCGGTCGCCGCGGAGGCGGAGGGTTGGAGCCTTTCCGGCAAGGTGGCCGGGGACGGCCGCACCATCGAAGTGGAAGTGCGCATCGCTCCGGGTGGGACCTATGGCTTGCGGGTTTTCGATTTGGAGGGGAACCAGGTGAGGGACCTCGGATCCGGAGGACAAGGGCGTAGCCTGCACGGGTGGGATGGTCGCGGCGACGGCGGAGCGCCGCTGATCCCGGGACCCTATATCCTCTGCCTTGCGCGGGAGGGCCGTCCGCCCAGGCGCGCTGCCGTGATCGTGATGGCTTCGCCGTGACGCGGGGACGGATGGGCTTGGCTGCGGGTGGACGACGGATTCCCGCCTTCATCCGCATCGCGTCGGAATGTATCCGTTTGGTAGCGGTGCTAATCGTCGTCGGCTTCCGGCCGGCGCCGGCGGGCAACCAGGCCCTGCTGACCGGAACCTACGGCGGCACATTGGGCGCGGGCGGCGCCACGGCCGCGGAACGCTCCGGTTTCGGGCAGAACCCGGCGGCGTTGCGGCCGGGATGGTTCGGCGCGCACGCGGATTTCCACCGGCCCTACGGCATGGACGAGTTGCGGGTGGCGGAAGCCGGAGTATTCGCCGACGGGAGCCGCTTCGGAGCCGCGTTCGAGTGGCGCGAGACGGGAGTCGACGGACTGTATGATGAGCAGGGTTTTCAGGCCTGTCAGGTTTTACGGTTGGGCCGCGCGCGCAACGGATTTCCCGGCGCACTGGATCTGGGTTTGGTTTGGGATCGATGGTCAACCCTCTGGCCTGGGGGAAGCGGAGAGGTGGTCTGGAGCCACGGTTTCGGCGCGGCTTGGCGGATGCTTCCCCGGCTCAAGGCCGGCGCCTTCGTATCGGGTCTGCCTCTGGAGTTCGACGGAATCGCGCGCACGGAGCGCGTGTTGCAATGGGGACTGGAAGGGGACAGCCGCGATCAGGGGATGGTGTCGACGGCGCGCGCGACACTCCAGATTCTGCGCTTGGATTTCCGCAAGACCGGGGATACGCCCTGGCGCATCCTGGCCTCCCTCTCCATGAGTCCCCATCCTGCGGTGGAATTCACCGGTGGCTTGGCCAATCCTCCGTTCCAGGTTTCCCTGGGGATCCGGGTGGCCTGGCAGGGGGTGGAATGGCATCAGGCTTTGCGCTATCACCGGTACCTGGGTCGGACCTGGCTTTCCGGGCTGGCCTATTCGCGACCCTTTAAAGAACCAGGCTGAACCTTGGTCGAACCTGGCTGAGCCTTGCTGACGGGCCCGGTTGAGTCTTTATCGAAGCAGCCTTTCCCTTTCTGACGGAGCCCGGCTGAACGCTGAGCTGAAGCTTGAAAATGGCCCGCGCCCCACTTTCCGGAAGTGCCTGTCATGGACGTGCGAATTTCCCACGTATCGGGTCTTTTGGCGGAAAGCCGGGCCGCATCCATGCTTTAGACCCCGCAACCCGGCCTGGATACTTGACTTCCGGCGGTTTATTCCGGAGAATGAAGCATCCCATGATCAAGCTGAGTCTCGACGAAATCAAGCCGGGGATGCTGCTCGCCCGATCCATCGTGAGCGAGGCCGGCGAACTCCTGCTGTCCGCCGGAAACGTGGTGAACGATCGCGTCCTGGCCAAGATGCGGGAGATCGAACTCACCGCCGCGTGGATCGCGGAAGAAGGCACGGAAATCGCCATCCCCGAGGAGAACGTCAACGAGCAGTTGGCGCTCCAGTCCCAGTTCGTCGTCAAAGAGAACTCGGACATCCTCAAGAAGGTCGCGCAGATCAAATCGGTCACGCAGGCCAACATCAACAAGGTCCTCGAGGACACCAACCGCTTCAAGAACATCATCGCCGTCGAGGAGATCAAGAAGATCATCAAGCAGATCCTGGAGGACCTGCTCAACAAAGAACCAGTGGCCGTCAATCTGTCTTCCATCCGCACCAAGAACGGCTACCAGTACCAGCATGCCCTGGACGTGGCCGTAACCGCCATCATACTGGCGAACAAGCTCAAGTACACGAACCGGGAAATCGAGGAGCTGGCCCTGGGATGCCTGTTGATGGACCTGGGCATGGTGGTGTTCCCGGATTCCATGCTCAACCGCCAGGGACAGATGACCGAGCAGGAGCAGCACCTCTACCGCGAGCATCCCACCCTTGGTTACGCCATCCTCCGCCAGAACGACCGCATCGGCATCACCACGGCCCACGTCGCCTATCAGCATCATGAGCGGCAGGACGGGAAGGGCTATCCGCGCGGCCTGCGGGGCGACAACCAGATCCCGCTGAAGACCCTGAGCCCTAAGCCGGGCATGATCCACCGCTACGCCGAGATCGCGGCCGTGGCCGACACCTACATCTCCCTGCTCAGCCCCCGCCCGAATACCGTCCCCCCCATGTCCCCGGACGAGGCCATGCGCTTCGTAATCAAATCCGCCGGTACGCATCTCAACCGCGCCGTCGTGGACGCCTTCATCACCATCGTGCCCGTGTATCCGGTGGGCTCCCGCGTCGTGATCGTGGAGGACAAGAAATACCGGAAGTATTCAGGATATTCCGGGGTGGTGGCCCGGTGCAGCGTCGCGAATCCGGAGAAGCCCGTCCTGTTGATCATCTTTGATCGGGAGAAGAAGAAAATCAAACCCTGGACCTTGGACATGTCCGACGAGGACGGTTTCAAGATCCAGTTCGCGCGCCTGCAATAGGCGAATTAACTACTTTTTCCTGAGAAAAGAACCGGATTGACCGCCATGGAAACATCCGCCCTGGGAATTCCCGAAGCCATCGAGAGCTATCTCGAACATCTGCGCGACGCGCGCGGCTACTCGCCGCACACCCTGTCCGCATACACCCGCGATCTGGCCAAGCTGGATGCGTGGACGGCCAAGCACGGTCCCGCCGACGCCTCCGCCCTCGACAAGAAATCCCTGCAACTATTCCTGTCCTCCCAGGCCCGCGGGCTCGCCTCCAGCAGCCAGGCGCGCCTGCTCGCGTGCCTGAAGGGCTTCGGCCGCTTCCTGGCCCAGCACCATGGGGCCGCGCGCAATCCCGCCCAGACCATCGCCTTTCCCAAGGCCGAGATCAAGCTGGTCACCGTGGCCGGTGAGGAATTCCTGGCTGATGTCCTGGAAAAAGACATCGAAGAGGAACCCGAAGGTTTCGTCGCAGCGCGCACGCGCCTGTGCCTCGAGATGTTCTACGGTTCAGGCCTGCGCTTGAGCGAATTGACCGGCCTCAGATGGAGCCAGGTGGCGAAGGACGGATCTTCCGCCCGCGTGCTCGGAAAAGGCAGCCGCTACCGCACCGTGCCCCTCACCGAGGCGGCCCGGATCATGATCGAAGAGTATCGCAAGGTGTGCCGTGAACACGCGGTACAGACGGCCTCCGGCGCCGTGCTGGTTTCGGCGCGGGGCAAGCCGGTCGGCAACCGCATCATCCAACGCACCGTGACGGACCGGCTCCACGCCATGGGTCGCCGCGGGAAATCCTCGCCTCACGTTTTGCGGCATTCGTTCGCGACCCATCTGCTCGACAATGGCGCGGACCTGATGGCGGTGAAGGAGATGCTCGGGCACTCCTCCCTGTCCACGACGCAGAAATACACCCACGTTTCCGTGAAGAAACTCAAGGAAACCTACGCCAAGGCCCATCCCAGGGCCTGAAGGAAGCATGGACAAAAACGGGGCAAAGAAAAAACCGACGGCGGTCGCGAAAAAAAAGGCGGCGCTTAAGCGCGCGAAACCGTTGACGGCACCTAAACGGGCTGCGAAACAAACAGGAAAAGCAGCGGCGAAACCGAAGGCAACGAAGCAGGCCGCCCAGGTGAAATCGGGTTCCTCCACAAAACCTAGGCCGGCCACGCAATCGAGTCCGGACAAAGCCGAGAAACCCGTGAAGGCTTTAAAGGCGGCAAAGGCGACAAAAGGCCCCGAGCCCGCCATCGGATCGGTCGTGCTGCAACGCCAGATCAAGGAATTGCAGGAGCGACTGCGCCTGGCCGATTCCCGCAACCTTTCCCTGGAGCAGGAGCTGCGGCCCTTCCACGTTTTGGCGGACAACATTTCCGACCACATTTATTTCAAGGACAGCGAATGCCGGTTCATCTGGGTGAATCGGAACATGTACAAGCTGCGCGGCATGGAGAGCCGGGACGATCTGGTGGGGAAGACCAGCTTCGACATCCACAATTCCGATCGCGCCCAGCAGGCCTACGAGGACGACAAGCGTGTGATCAGCACTGGCGAATACATCCTCAACAAGCTGGAGTCGGATCATTACGCGGACGGCTCCCCCATGTGGGTGCTTACGACAAAGATTCCCCTGCGGGACGCGCACGGCAAGGTGATCGGCATCTGCGGAATCTCCAAGGACTTCACCAAGATGGTGCAGGCCGAACAGGTGCTGGCCACGGAGGGCGCGCTCCGCAACGATTTGCTGGAGAGCATCCCGGACGGCGTATGGTTCAAGGACAACGAGAGCCGCTTCACCTGGGTCAACCGCAGCGTGGTCAATGATTTGGGCAAACGTTCGCGCGAAGACATCGTGGGCCGCAGCGACGCGGATTTCTTCACCCAGGAGCATGCGCAGGAAGCGCGCGCGGATGAGCTTCGCATCATGGAGACCGGCGAGCCCTTGATCAACAAGCTGGAGAAGGACAACTACTCTGACGGCACCCCGCGCTGGGTCTACACCACCAAGATCCCCCTGCACGACGTGGGCGGCAAGATTATCGGCACCTGCGGCGTCACCAAGGACGTCACCACCCTGAAAAAGGCGGAAGAGGCAATGGCGCGCGAAAGCGCCCTGCTCAACGATCTCCTCGAGAACGCCCCGGACATCGTCTACTTCAAGGATCTGGACAGCCGCTTCACCTGGATCAACAAGGCCATGATCACGCTGCTTGGGACCCATTCCAAGACCGAGATCATCGGCAAGACGGATTTCGACTTCTTCACCCCGGAACACGCCCAGGAGGCCCGCGCGGACGAACTGCGCATCATGTCCGAAGGCGAGCCGGTGATCAACAAGCTGGAAGTGGACAATTACGCGGACGGCAAACCCCGCTCCGTCTATACCACCAAGATGCCCTTGCACGACATGAAGGGAAACATCATCGGAACCTGCGGCATCTCCCGGGACGTGACCGCGCTGAAACGCACCGAGGAGGCCCTGGCCCTGGAGAGCAACCTGCTCAACGCCATGCTCACCAATATCCCGGACGCCATCTACTTCAAGGACCCGCAAAGCCGTTTCGTCCGCGTCAGCAAGGGCATCCATCTGGAAGGCCTGCGCAACCTGGAAGACGCCATCGGCAAGACCGATTTCGATTTCTTCGCCAAAGAGCACGCCCAGCAGGCCTTCAACGATGAGCAGGAGATCCTCAAGACCGGCATCCCCATCGTCGACAAGGTGGAGCGCGAAACCTTCGCCAACAACCGCCCGGACGCCTGGGTCTCGACCACCAAGGTGCCCATCTACGACAAGGAAGGCAACGTCTCCGGCCTGGTCGGCATTTCCCGGGACGTCACCGAACGCATGGCGGCGCAGGAAGCCGTCCGCAAGGCCAAGGAGGATTTGGAAGTGCGGGTGCAGGAGCGCACCGCCGCCCTGGTCCAGGAGATCAAGGAGCATCTGCGCACCGAGCGCGCGCTGCGCGAAGGCGAGCGCATGCTCCAGGAGGCCAACCAGCGCCTGGAAGGGCGCGTCAGCCAATTGCACTTCCTCAACTCCGCGGCGCACCGCCTGGCGCACTACAATCACCGCAAGGAATTGCTGCCCGCCATCCTGGAAACCTTCGCGCGCAGTTTTCCCGGCATCGAAGCGGCCTTTTGCGAAATGGGGAGCGAGGGCTACCAATGCATCGCCGCGACCACGCGCCTTTCCACTCCGGAGCACAAGCAGGCCTGCGAAGCCGCCTTGGCCGGGCAGGGCAAAGACGTGGTAAACATTCCCATCCTCATCCCCGATCGCCGATCCGATTCCCTGCTGGCCGGCATCGAGTGGCCGGGCATGGACGCCTTCCCCGCCTACGCAGCGGTGCCTTTGCTGGTGGAGGATAAATCCCTGGCCGTGGTTCAACTGTTCGCGTCCGCGTCCTTCGTCACCTGGTTCGAACAGGAAAAGGTCATTCTCAACACCCTGGCCGCGCAAGCCGCCATCTCCCTTTCCAACGCCAATAACTTCCAGGAATTGGGGCAGAAGGCCCGCCTGCAAGGCGAACTGGAAGTGGCCCAGGACATCCAGCGCCGGTTCACGCCCCAGAACAAGCCTTCCATCCCGCGCATCAACCTCAAGGGGGTCTACTTCCCCGCGTACGAGGTGGGCGGGGACTACCTGGATTATTTCCAGACCGACTCCGGCAACTGGGTCGTGGTCATCGCGGACGTGAGCGGCAAGGGCATTCCCGCCGCGCTGGTCATGACCATGTTGCGCAGCACCTTCCGCGCCGAGGCGCGCTACGAGACTTCGGCCAAGAAGCTGCTCTGCGCCGTCAACGATCTGATGATAGAGGATCTGGACGACAAGAGCTTCGTCACCGCGCTATGCCTGATCATCGACAAGGACGGCCACGCCATGTCCTACGCGCGCGCGGGCCATCCGCCCCTGCTGCTCCAGCACGGCAGCGAGCGCAGCACCCCTTCGCCCGTCAACCCCAAGGGCCTGGCCCTGGGCATGGTGTCCGGCAAGGATTTCTCGGATCGCCTGGAAGAGGTCACCATCGAGCTGATGCCGGGGGATCGTTTTCTTATTTTCACGGACGGCCTGTTGGAAGCCATGGATTCGGAACGCCATTTTTACGGCATCCAACGCCTGCTCAAGATCATGTCCGGCGACAAGATCTACGAGCCCGAGACCGTGCTCAAGACCATCCTGGACGACGTGCGCGTCTTCATCCGCAGCGAGCCGTACCATGATGATTTGACGATGTTGGCGATGGAAGTTACGGGGTAGGCCGCAGGGTCTTCAGATGAGAATTCAAAATGCAAAAGTCAAAGTGCAAAATGCAAAATTGAAGAGAGGGGAGAGCCTCCGGATCGTCCAGATGCTCATCTCTTACTTTTGACTTTTAATTTTTGCATTTTGACTTTTGACTTCTACCCGGACTGACGCAGAGCGGAGTCCAGCGCTTTCAGAAACAACCCGTTCTGATCACCCGTCCCAATCGTCACCCGCACCCAAAACTCCATCCCAAAGCTCCGCAACGCCCGCACGATCATGCCTTGCTTGAGCAGGTCCTCGCACAAATCCACCGCCGGTCGTTTGGTGCGGAAACAGATGAAGTTCGCCTGCGTGGGGATGAACTGCAAGCCACGGGACTTCAGCTCCGTTTCCAGATAGGACCGGCCTTCCAGGTTGTTGGCGATGGAACGGGCGCGGAAATCCGCATCGCCCAAGGCCGCCAAGGCAGCCGCCTGCACCAGCAGGTTCACGTTGAACGGGGTCTTGACCCGCCCCATCTCCTGGATCAACAGGGGATGGGCGAACCCGTATCCCAGGCGCAATCCGGCCATGCCGAAAATCTTGCTGAAGGTATGGCTGATGATCAGGTTCGGATAGGCTTTGAGCAGTTCCAGGGAGCGGGGGAAATCCGCCGCATCCGCGTATTCGCCATAGGCCTCGTCCACGACCACCAGGGTCCGGGGCGGCGTGGCGCGCAGGAGGCCTTCCAGTTCCGCATGGGTGAAGTAGGATCCGGTGGGATTGTTGGGATTGCAGAGGAAGATAAGCTTGGGCCGCAGCGCCAGCTTCTTGCGGAACGCCGCCAAATCGTAGCGGTTGTCCTTCAGCGGGATCTTCACGATGCGGCCATCCATCACGCGGCCGGAGAACTCGTATTCGGAAAAGGTGTTCTCCGAGACCAATACCGTCTCACCTGGATTGAGAAAGGCCGCGGCGATCATCAGCAGCACCTCATCCGATCCATTGCCGACCAGGATCTGATCCGGAACCAGGCCGTGCGCCGATGCCAGTGCCTGGCGCAGGTCGCGGCTGGCTCCATCGGGATAGAGGCTGATACGGGGGAGGGCTTCCTCGATCGCCTTCAATACTTCCGCGCTGGCGCCCAGGGGATTCTCGTTGGACCCGAGTTTGGTGATGGAGGGCGGATTGTATTTCGCGCGCACCTCATCGATGGATTTGCCGGGAACATAGGGCTTCAAGGCCTGGATGGATTTGCGCGCGATCTTAAGAACCGAAGCCGCGGTCCAACCGGGCGATGCCGGCAGGGAGCTCGGGGACGCTTTGGGCTTTGCCGGAAATTTCGGTCGGGCGGATTTCGCGGCGGAAGATTTGGGAGCCGGAGATTTCCGCGCCGCGGCTTTCTTGCCGGGCTGTTTTTTCTTCTGGGGGTTGGGCATAGGTGTGTTTGTTTCGGTCCGGCCGCGGGTCACACCCGTGCGGGGCCGGAATCCAAGGTAGTCATTCCGGCATCGGCTGCAACACCCGATTAAAACTCCTTGAGCCAGAAGAGGGGGTCCCGGCCGTTTGAGGCGGGCAGGGACGTGTCCGTATGGGACCGGAAGGCGTCCCAGCGGGGCAGGGTCGACGGGAGACGCGCGTTGACGGGAGCATGCGCGGGAGCGGGATCCGGCCGGATGGAATCCGGGAGGATGTCCAGGACGGGCATTCGCGCATCGTCCATGTGGGTGCCGAGCAGGGAGAATACCTTCTCGTGGAGTTGGAAGGGCGAAAAGGGTTTGGGCAGGTATTGCGCGTTCAGGTAGCGCATCCAGTAATGCACGCCGCGCATATCCGCGTCGGCGGACATGCAGAGAATCTGGAGCCTGGGCCACAGGCGCAGAGCGTTTTCCGCCAGCTTGACTCCGCCCACCGGGAGCAGGTTCAGTTCCGTGATCATCAGGTTGATGGCGCCCGGATATTGGGCGCAGGTGAACAAGGCGTCGTACGCGTCCCGGGCCTCCAGTACGGTGCAGCCGGATTGCTGGAGGAAGTCGCGCATTGCGCGCCGAAGGACCTGATCGCCGTCCACCAACAGCACCAGGCCTGCAGAGGGTTCGCCCATGATTCCTTTCGCGGGCGGCGCCCATGGCCCATGACATGCGGGGAGCGCCGTATTCCATTATAGCGGGACCGTGGAGGCCACGCAAGCATCGTACCTTTTCCGGACCTGTCCCCCCTTTGCCCGCGAATTTCCGGGTCCCCGCGCATAGGCGGGCGTGGAAAAAACCTATACTTTCCAGCAAAGCCCCAATCCCATCCGCTCCCGCTCATTCGTCGAAAAGCGCCTGGAGCGGCCGGGAACCGGGGCGCCGCGGGGAACCGGAGCGACTGCATGGGCAGGCGTCCGGGCGCGGAGCACGCGAAGCCTGGAGGATCGATGCGGCGTAACCTGAATGTGACCTTGGCCGCCCTGTGCGCGGGCCTAAATATCGCCTTCGCGTTCAACCCCATCCACGAGAGCTCGTACAACCTGGAGCCGCGGGGGAATTTCAACTCCGGCGCGACCCTGTCCGTGGGCGCCATCGTCGCCTCCCAGAGCACTTCCGTTTGGCAGGTGCCCGCGTCCGTCGCCCTGCGCATCACCCCGCGTACGGAACTGGGCCTGGGCCTCAAGACCCAATGGGGCGGCGGCAGCGACCACGTTCCTTATCTCGTGTTCGGGATGAAATGGCTTTCCGCCAGCCAGACCAGCTTCCAGGCGGACCTGCTGGTGCCCGCCAATTCCGACGCGGGCAAGGGCTTCTCCCTGGCCTCCCATCACCGCTTCTCTTACGGGGATATGTTGTCCTCGCGCCTGGCAATGCGGGTGGGATTCATGGAGGCGCTGGTGAATGACGATGCCTTGTTGGCCTTCGAGACCGGATTCTATCCCACCCTGTCCCTGGGCAACGCGATTTCCCTGGAGGCAGGCCTCATCGGATCCAGCCAGACCAAGGATTTCGAGCGGAACCTGGCGATGGATTTTCAGCCCGCCGTGAACGTGGGCTTTGCCCGCGCGTCCACCTTGCAGGCCCTTGTGGCCATCGGGCTGGCGGGGAACCGTAAGGAAGAGATGCGCGTGAAGCTGGTGTTGAACCACGGGTTTTGACGAGGTGCTCCCTGCGGCCACGGGAGAAAAGTCAAAATGCAAAATGCAAAAGTCAAAAGGCAAAATTTAAGATCCGAACTGGATCCCATGGCGACCGCTTGCAAGCGGCCAGCTGATCGCTCTGCCGTCGACACAGCCGCCCCTCTTCATTTTGCATTTTGACTTTTGCATTTTGAATTCTACCCCATCGACCCCGCGGTCTCATTCCCACCCAGGCAACACCGCCGCGGCGCTCTTGGCTGCTTCCAGAACCAACCCCAGCTTTTCCTTAAGGTCCGCGTCCTGCTTGCGCTCCTCCAGGATCAGGCTCACGTAGCTGGTGATGCCGGCCAGCGCGTTGTTCAACCGATGCACCGATTCCGAGCTCGCGGGCGGGGAATGGGCTTCCGGGGAATCCGGCGGGGCTTCGCGGATGCGCACCACTTCCTCCAGGCCGTCCGCCGAAGGCACGCGTTCGAAGCGCAGGGGCTTGAGGGAATAGGCGGAGAGCAGGGCGGCGTGGTAGATCAGCCAGGCCTTTTCCATAAAGGCGTTCAGGGTCTTGCGCTGGATGGCGAGCTCATTGTCGATGAAGGGGAGCTTGAACGCGCCCATGGGCGTGGCCTCGATCTCGAAGGCGTAGCCGATGCCGCGGATGAATTCCAGGATGTCCGATGAAAGGTATCCCTGGGCCTTGAGATGCAGGCCCTCCAGGTAGCCGCTGTCCATGAGGATGGCCCCGATGCGCATCGGAAGACCCCAAGGGCCCGGCGGCCCTGCCTCGGCGGAATCCCGGTCCATGGCCGCGTACAGGCCCTCCAGGTAGCCCAGCAATTGGGTCAGGTACCTTTGGGATTTTTCGAAGGAATCGTTTTGCATGGTTCCCCGCCCTCTTCCTCCAAAGTAAAAAGGCGGAAGCCCTTCCCGGGCCGTCCCATCCTTGCTAATCTTAACCCAGCCCCTGGGGCGCCCCAGCCGGCGCCGGGGCCCCAGCCATGGAAAACCAGCCCCGACCGCTCAACATCACGGAAATCTTCCATTCCATCCAGGGAGAGGGCTTCCACGCCGGGACCGCCGCGATTTTCATCCGCGGAACCGGCTGCAATCTGGCCTGCGACTTCTGCGACACGGATTTCTCGCCCCGCGAGAAATTGACGCCCCTGGAAATCGCCGAGCGCATCGCGGCCTACCCGTGCAAGTTCGTGGTCCTGACCGGAGGCGAACCCACCATCCAGGCCCAGGGGTTCCGCGCCCTGGTGGACCTGCTGCATGCGCGCGGCTATTACGTGACCATGGAAACCAACGGCAGTTCCGCCGACACCCTGGGCGTGGACTGGGTGACCGTCAGTCCCAAGCTTTCGCAAAAGGGCAAGTGGGTGCTCAAGCGCGCGCAGGAATTGAAGCTGGTATATGAATCCCAGGACCTGGGCTTCTATGAGAACTCGGCGTTCGATCATTATTTCCTGCAGCCGAAAGAGATCCGCACCGCGCCCTGGGGCGGAGGTGAACGGGACGTGGAACGCACCCGCGCCGAATGGCAAAAGACCTCCCGGGCCGTGATGGCCCACCCGCGCTGGAAGCTTTCCATCCAACTGCACAAGGAATTGGGGATGCGATGAGCGGGAACATGATCGGAACGACGCGGGATCGCAAAGCCATGGTGGTGTTCTCCGGCGGACAGGATTCCACCACCTGCCTGCATTGGGCCCTGCGCGAATTCGCTTCCGTGGAAGCGGTCTTTTTCGACTACGGCCAACGCCATGCCGCCGAGATCCAGGCCGCCGCCGCCATCGCCGCCCGGCTGTCAGTTCCGCTCAAGGTGTTCCGCCTGGATTTCTTCCGCGAGATGGGCGGCAACGCCCTGGTGGATCTATCCATCGCCATCGAAGCCACCACCGAAGAAGGCGGCCTGCCCAACACCTTCGTGCCCGGTCGCAACCTGATCTTTCTGACCTACGCGGCCAGCTTCGCCTTCACCCGCGGCATCCGCGATCTCGTCACCGGCGTCTGCCAGACCGATTACAGCGGCTATCCCGATTGCCGGGACGCGACCATCAAGAGTTTGGAAACGGCTTTGGGACAGGGATTGGGGTGGATCGATTCGGGGAGGCCGCCGACGCAGGCGGGGGGATTCGCCATCCACACTCCGTTGATGTTCAAGACCAAGGCCGAGTCCGTGATCTGGGCCCGGGAATTGGGCGCCCTGGAATCCCTGGCCTACAGCCACACGTGCTATGAAGGGGCGTATCCGCCCTGCGGCAAATGCCCGGCCTGCCTGTTGCGGAAAAAGGGATTCGAAGAAGCGGGGATTGCCGATCCGCTGGAAGAACGGGCCGCGGGTCGGTCCATCTGAATCGGAGCTTAAGCTCTTGCGGCACCACCCCGGCCGCAGCGCTTACCAAAAAAACCGGCCAGTGCCTTCCTGAAAAATCCGGCGCCGAGCGCCTTGGCGGCGCCCCATCAAGCGTTGATCAGCACCTATACAGGCGCGCGAAATCGTAAAGCTGTTTCCAGATCAGGTCGGTCTTGTCGCCCAGCTTCTCGGCGTTGATGTTGACCAGGTAGCCGGCTCCGGATTTGTTCAGGCCGATCAGAATGTAATCGGCGCCGCCCTTGGGCTTGATCTTGACTTCGACGTCGTTCGAGGATGCGAGGTATTCCCATTCCGTGAAACGCTTCAAGCGCAGCAGAAAGCTGTTGAGCGCCCACGAGTTCGGAAACAGGATGTTTTGCTTCGGACGGACATTGGAACTCATATTGCCTCTGCGACGTTGGGGTGGGCGGTTTCCCCGGAAGTCATGCGCTCCCGGTGCCGGTTCGACTGACAGAAAATAACAACATCGCCCCCCTCTTGGCGGTGACGGCCGTCACGCGGCGACGCGCCGCCGGAAAATCGCCCGGACTTTCCCTCTTTCTTTCCTCTTTCCCATGCCGGAAACGGTTCCGAAACTGGCAATCGTGTTTCAGAATAGGTATGCTTGTGAAAAAGTTTCGGAGCCGCCATGGAAGACAACAACAAGTATGACGTTTGCGTGATTGGTTCGGGCCCGGGCGGATTCGCCGCGGTCATGCGGGCCTTCGACTTCGGCAAGAAGGTGATCCTCATCGAGGGCGGCAACCTCGGAGGCGCCGGCATCATGCACGGCGCCATGACCTCGAAAACCCTATGGGAACTTTCCAAGGATTACGCCGGCGCCGCCGCCATCGATCGCGGCTACCGCGCCGCCGGGCTCACCGTGGATTACGAGCAGGTGCGCGACACCGTGATCCAGGCCGCCAAGGAAAAGCAGTACCAGATGCTTTCCCAAATCGAAACCTTCTCCGAGCCCCGCTGGAAGGGCCCCGGATCCATCACCCTCAAGCGCGGCTGGGGCAAGTTCATCGACAACAAGAGCATCGAAGTGCTCATGGCCGACGGCAATACCGAGGTCGTCCGGGCGGACTTCTTCGTCATCGCCACCGGCTCCAAGCCCCGGGACTTCGCCGGCATCCCCGCGGACCACAAGCGCGTGCTCACCTCGGACGACATCCTCAGCCTCAAGCAGTTCCCCAAGCGCTTCCTAATCATCGGCGCCGGCGTCATCGGCTGCGAATACGCCACCATCTTCTCCAACTACCACCAGACCAAGGTGCATCTTCTCGACCGCCAATCGCGCGTGCTGCCCAACGAGGACGAGGACATTTCCGACTTCGTGAACACCAACCTCACCGCCCGCGGCGTCGAAGTGCACCACAACGCCATCATGCGCAAGATCATCCACCACGACGATTATCTCGAAGTGGTGGTGGACTATGACGGCGGCCGTACCCAGGTGCTGGAAGTCGACGTGGCCCTGGTCTCCGTGGGCCGCATCCCCAATCTCGACAAGCTCGGCCTCGACAAGGTGGGCATCAAGATCAACTCCCGCGGCGCCCTCGACACCGATACCGACTGCCGCGCCAAGGGCAACATCTTCGCGGTAGGCGACGTCACCCAACACTCCGCCCTCTACAACGTGGCCGAGATGGAAGGCCGCTACGCTGTCAAGTCCATGTACCTCAAGAACAAGTACCCGCTGCGTTACAGCAACATGTCCACCATCATGTTCTTCAATCCGGAAGTCGCGGCCGTGGGCCTCAACGAAACCCAGTGCCAGGCCAACCACATCCCATACCAGGTGGCCTACTACTCCAACGCCCTGCTCAACCGCGCCATCGCCATGCGCAGCACCAACGGCTTCGTGAAAATCCTCGTCAGCGACGACGGCGCGGACCGCATCCTCGGCATGCGCGCCGCCGGACCCCAGGCCTCCAACACCATCATGGTGATCGCGCACCTCATGGATCAGGACAAGGGCGTGACGGATATCATGAAATCCATCCACCCCCATCCGTCCATCACCGAAGGCATCCAGGAATGCCTGCGCCTGCTGGTGAACAAGTCGATCTTCAAGCCCCAGGTGTTTCCGGAGTACATGAAGATCCGCAAGTGGAAGCCGGAGTAGGGGCAGGGCGCCTCCGCAACACGGCGGGGCGATCTGCTGGCGCTTCCAAGGGCCTACCTAAGAAAAACTGAAAATCACCGAGAACCGGCCCGGATTCCGGAGACTACTGTTGTCTGCGTGCGGGCCCGGTGCGGGGTCGCGGCGTGCACGGCGCTGGGCGATGCGCTGGGTCGATAGGCGTTCGGGTTCAGGGGACGACCGCTAATCCTCGGGTTCGTCGCGCACCGGGCTAGCGGTCTATCGATTCCCTGTGTCCGCCTCCCTGAACCCGAACGCCATCCACTTGTTATACGCCGCGACCCCGCACCGGGCCCGCCCGCCGCTGGGTAGGCTTCGTCATACGGGTCGGTGGGCGGGGATTCGCAGTCGACCCAGGGCGGCGGGGAGGCGCGAGGGGATGGCCTCGGTGGGGTGAGGTGACCGGGTTCACCGGGTTCCATTGCTTGGGCGGGGAGGTGGGGCAGCTGATTCTGTGTGGTCGCCATATGAAACGGAGGAAGCTGGTTGGCAAGCGAGTCCGGTTGTGGGTCGATCGTGGGTGCGCCTGGGATAGCGCGTAAGAAAGCGGGGAAGCGAAGCGCTGAAGAGGGTGTGTGAGATTGTGGTTGGCAGCGGTGTCCGTTGGTGAGTCGATTTAGTTTGCGCCTGGGATAGCGCGGGGAAAACGGAGAAAGTAAAAGGTGAGCGGGGGTGCGCCTGGGATAGTGTGGGGGAAGGCGGGGAGGGGACTGGAAGAGTGGGGGTTTGGGTGCTGGATGAGTCAGGTCCGGTTCGGTTTTTGGACGGCGGGCATGGGTTGGGGGATCGTGGGCGATAAGTTGGGGGTTGGGGCGGCTGGTTTGGGTGGGGTTTCGGCTTGGGTTTGGGCCCTAAATCCCCGGGAATTTTGCTGGAATCTCCTCCTCCGTACTATATTTCCAGCATAACTTAAACTGCCTCATTGCCTCAAAACGACCGGAAAATCCATGGCTGAATACAAAAAAGTGACTGTGCCCAAAGCGGGCGAAAAAATCACCGTCGATGCCCAGATGAAGCTCCAGGTTCCCGACCGCCCCATCATTCCCTTCATCGAAGGCGACGGCACGGGTCCGGATATCTGGAAGGCTTCCCAGCATGTTTTCGACGAGACCGTCCGCAAGGTGTATGGCGGCAAGCGCAAAATCGAATGGATGGAGGTCTATGCGGGCGAGAAGTCGCTCAAGGTCTATGGCCCTGGCGAGTGGCTGCCGGATGAAACCCTGGAAGCTTTCAAGGAATTCCTGGTCGGCATCAAAGGCCCGCTCACCACGCCGGTCGGCAAGGGCATCCGCTCCTTGAACGTGGCCTTGCGCCAGATTCTCGACCTGTACGTGTGCTTGCGCCCGGTGCGCTGGTTCACGGGCGTGCCTTCCCCGGTCAAGAACCCGGGCAAGGTGGAGATGGTCATTTTCCGCGAGAACACGGAAGACATCTACGCCGGCATCGAATTCGCGGCCGGCACCCCCGAAGCCAACAAGATCCTGGATTTCATCGCCAAGGAATTCCCCAAGGATTTCACCAAGATCCGCTTCGGCACCGAAAAGGCCTCGCAGGAATGGCAGAAGAAGCTCGAGTCCATCGGCGCACCGGCCCGTCCGGCTCCGGTGAAGGTGGGCGTGGGCATAAAGCCCGTGAGTTTCCTGGGCACCGAGCGCCTGGTGTACAGCGCCCTCGATTATTGCATCAAGCACAAGCGCAAGAGCCTGACTCTGGTCCACAAGGGCAACATCATGAAGTACACCGAAGGCGCCTTCCGTGATTGGGGTTTCCAGGTGGCCAAGGAGATGTTCGGCGCCGTGGAAATCGACGGCGGTCCCTGGTGCAAAATCCCTGAGGGAAAGCCCGGAGCCGGTATCGTCATCAAGGACTCGATCGCGGACATCACCTTGCAGCAGGTGCTGACCCGTCCCGAGGACTTCGACGTGATCGCGACCCTCAACCTCAACGGCGACTATTTGAGCGACGCGCTGGCGGCGCAGGTGGGCGGCATCGGCATCGCCCCCGGCGGCAACATCAACTACTTGACCGGCCACGCCATCTTCGAGGCCACCCACGGCACCGCGCCCAAGTACGCGAACCTGGACAAGGTCAATCCCGGATCCGTGGTGCTTTCCGGCGTCATGATGCTCAACCACCTGGGCTGGACGGAGGCTGCGGACGCCATCGAACGCGCCCTGGAGAAGACCATCGGCGCCAAGTCCGTGACCTACGACTTCGCCCGCCTCATGGAAGGCGCGCGCGAGGTGAAGTGCTCGGAGTTCGCCAAGCTCCTCGCAGAAGCCGTCTAAGGAAACCCAGGAACGATCAAACGGCCGCCGGCCGGAAGGAATCCGAGATGCCCGAGAGCGAAGCACTATTCACCATCACCAAAGAGCACCTGGATACGGGGCTGCGCGGCTTTCCGGTGGGCACCTGCCCCAACAGCCACGTCGACCCCATGACGGGACTGTTCTACGGCGGCTATGCGATCGCGGATCTCGCGGACAAGCAGCCGGAAGAGATTATTTATCTCCTGCTCAAGCGCGAGAAGCCCGATGCGGCGCAACTCGCGGCCTTCAAAGCGGAAATCGTCGCGCACTCCAAGCTGCATCCCGGCGTCATCGATCATCTGCGCAGCCTGCCCAAGCAGGGCCATCCCATGAAATGGTTCCTGGCCGCCATCAACGTGATGGGCATGTATGAAGGCACGGGCGACTATGCGCAGGACTATCTCAACGTGGTCGCGCAATTGCCGGAAGCCGTGGCCGCCATCTACCGCATCCGCAGCGGCTGGGGCGACCCGATCCCGTCCAAGCCCGAGCTGGGCTGGATCGAGAATTTCGTGCACATGCTGGGCGCGCCCGGCGCGTCCAAGGATCTCACCCGCCTGATGAAGGTGTTCGCCATCCTGCATTTCGATCA
>OBEQ010955714.1_pt1 | contig 20826 bp, 22 predicted proteins | sample 1670901 | NCBI WGS metagenome assembly OBEQ01 (sample SAMEA104232315, study PRJEB22302) | groundwater metagenome | biome: forest; feature: aquifer; material: groundwater | place: USA | collected 2011-08-07 | depth 5.4 m
GTGCGAAAAATGCCTCACTAAATAAGCCGAACCACACCAAGCGCATAGATATACCCCACCCATATACTTCCGAAACGACGTCGCCAATAACATAAGTGAGGGGAAATAACAGGGTTGCGCCTGATTCAATTAATCCAAAAAAGTCTGTGTATTTGTAAGCAACAATATCTGCAGCTGCGCTAACCGCGATATAAATCATCGCAATCAATAAAATGAATTTGGAATTCAATTTTAGTGGTGTGTTGTTATATTTCATTGACATCCATCCAGATTTTTAAACATGTTTGTAGCTATTTTTTGATAATCTTGTCTGATCTCAGTAATTGACTTATCATTTTTCAGAAAAATTTCCGCGGCAGACATAAAGCCTATTTTTACGGCATCTGTTGGATGAAATTTTTCGATAATCATTGGATCATTCAAGATTTCCTCAAGTGTTAGTTCGCGCAAATTGACGCGAGTAACGGCTTGGTAAGTTACCAATGTTTTCCGATCAAAATCAGTATGGTTTTTTATTTTAATTAATTTACAAGGGTATCGATTTTTAATACTCTCCACAGAATAAGTAAATTTGTTTTTTACCTTCCTCAGTAAGCTCGTCATTGAACCTCCATTACTACGCAATGTTAATAGAGAACTGGCATTCAATCGCCAATCCAAAAATAACCGCATCCGTCGGCAACTCTATCTCCCTGAAAAGTGTTTTGTTTTTCGGTGATAAAAAAACAGAATTATTTTTTTGCTGGTAATCTCGAATTAAAATTGAGTCAAAAGAAGGTAAGTAAGCGATGACTATTCCACCTAAAGCCTCTTTTTTTGCGGGCTTTTTAAAGAATAGTTTTGCGCCTTTTGGAATAGAAGGGCTCATTGAGGAATCGTGCATTGTTACGCAGAATACGTTTGATTCCTTTGTTTTTAATGTTGCCCTTTCTGGTGAGGTTGTTTCATTGAATGTATTTTTAAGAGCCAGTGATATTAACTGTTCTGACTCCAATACGGGGATGATTTTATAATCGTCAAAGAACTGGTTTTTCGGTTCATCGGCAACAAACGGTTCTCCTTCACCTGTTGCCAGCCAGGTTGTGTCTAAACCCAGTGCGGTTGCCAACTCAAATGTGAATCGCGAGGACTTTACATTTCCGTAGCAAAGGTGTTGGATCGTTTGTGGTTGTACGTCAATCGCTCTGGCTAAATCTGCCTTTCTGGTTTCAGTGATTTCCAAAGCGTACAGCAAGCGATCTGATAATGTTTTAAACTTATTTTTTTTCATGCGCGCAGTATAACTAATAAATTTTACTTTTCAATAATAAATTAATTATTACCAAAACGTACGCGTATATAAATCTAAATTTAATTAAAATAAAGAAAACTTTACAATCGAAAAAATGCACCCTATTCTTCGTTTTAGCGTTGAGGGAAGTTGTCAATATAGGCATTACTTTTGCTCAATGCGTGTTAGCGAATTACACGGAGTATTTTTATCATGCCTGATATCGATCAGAAAAAACAAAAAACCACTTTTATTACTGTCGATTTTATTCTACATCCTGAAAAGCAACGAACATTAATTAATTTAATAGCGGAACAATCGCCGCTGAATAAATCGGATATTGCAAAACTGCTTAATATTTCAGATGAAAAATTAAATAACGTGCTTTTAAAGAATGATTTCTTAAATCAAAAAGAAGCGCGCGATCTTGCTAAATATTTCTGCATTTTTTCTGGCAGTTAATAAGGAAATTGAGTCATGTCAGATTCCCATAGAACACTGTCGTTGATTGAAGCTGCGAAATTTCTCGGTATTCACAAACATACTGCGCGCAATTTAGCTACAAGTCGTCGATTACCTGGTGCAAAAGTTGGTCGGTCGTGGATATTTTTAGAGGCCGACCTTGTTGCTTATTTACGATCGTTATATTCTGGTGAGGCATCGCAGGGTGTCATAAACCTACGGAGCAAAAAAATATGGCACTCTACAAGAGAAATCAAATCTACTGGGTTGACATCAACCACAAAGGTTCGCGATTACAACGTAGCACTGGGACTAGCGACAAAATAGCGGCTCGAGAGTTTCACGACAAAATAAAAGCGGATTTGTGGCGTCAAGACAGACTGAATGAAAAACCTGAACAAATGTGGATTGATGCTGTTCTCAGATGGCTTAGCGAATCTACTCATAAAAAAAGTTTGAGTACCGATAAGATTCATTTGAGATGGCTGCACCCTTATTTGAAGGATAAAAACCTTGGTGATATCAATCGTGAATTGATTGAAGAGATTGCAAATGCTAAAGCGGCGACTGGTGTGAGCGATGCTCGTGTCAATCGTGTTCTAGCTTTGATTCGATCTATTCTAAACAAGGCTGTTAATCAGTGGGAATGGCTGGATTCGGCGCCAAAAATTAAGCTTCGAAAAGAGGTCGGCCACCGTATGCGGTGGCTAACCCGTAGCGAGGCAAAAAAATTAATTGCTGAATTACCTTCTCACCTTGCTGACATGGCGATTTTCACATTAGCGACAGGTTTGCGTCAATCTAATGTCAGAAATTTGCAATGGGAGCATGTTGATTTGGAAAACAAGCATGCATGGGTGAATGCGGATGAAGCCAAGGGTGGGAAAGCAATTTCAGTGCCTTTGAATTTAGATGCGCTCAATGTGTTAAAAAGACGCGCTGGCATCCATTCCAAGTATGTTTTTACCTATCAAGGAAAGCCTGTTTTTAACGTCAGCACTAAGGCTTGGCGAAATGCTTTGAAAAGAGCAGGGATTGAAAATTTTTGCTGGCATGATTTGCGTCATACATGGGCAAGTTGGCATGTGCAAAATGGGACAACACTTCAAGAGCTACAATTGCTTGGAGGGTGGTCGAGTTTTGTGATGGTTTTGCGCTACGCGCATCTATCAAGTTCGCATTTGCGTAACGCTGCAAATCGAATTTACGTGACAAATTCCCTAGTGCGCCAAGAGAAGCTTGGCATATCTTGCCGGTGAAAGTCCGGTCGCAGAAGCGAAACCGATCGCACTGCGTAGCGAGTCTTGCGCTGCCGTAGGTAACGAAAGCAGTGAAGCGTAGACAGCGAAACTTTCGAGCCAAAATCCGATTATTAGGATGAACGTTGTAGCCTCGAAATTTGTTATTTGTGAGAGCTGACAGGTTTAGGGATCTGGTAAGCAACAAATATTTACTGCAGAAATTTTCGGTAGCAGAAATATTTCTCACCGGGGTCGTGGACGTTGGCGAGTAAGTAAAGATGTGCACAGGAACTTGGGATCACCCACAAATCTCTGCAAGGATAGCAGTAATCAAAGTTCAAGTGGCTTGAACCATTAGACTTTGATGAAGGATTGTGGGCGTCGGAGTCAGTCATAGTAGCAATGAAGTGAGTAACGATCATGGAGCAAAGGGCTGGCAGAGAGCGATAACCTTCGAAAAGAAACTGACGAGAGTTACAAACAGTGAACGAAAATCGGAAGACAACAAAACTCGAAGGTATAGGCAGAAAAGCAAAATTCCAGCCGAACACGATGTTCAATAACATTTGGCACGTGATCGATTTGGATTTGTTGCGCGAATGTTATCGACTGCAAGATGGAAATAAAGCAATCGGTATAGATGAAGTAACAAAGAAAATATACGGGGAAAATCTCGAAGAAAATCTGGCTGATCTTTATGCGAGACTACAGAGATATGCATACAAACCAAAACCATCACGCGTTGTAGAAATTCCAAAAGAAGATGGCAGCACAAGGCCACTGGCGATTACTTGTTTTGAGGACAAGATCGTGCAGTCGGCGGCGTCTAAAATCCTCTCGAAAATCTACGAACCATTATTTCTTCCGTGTTCATTTGGATACAGAGAAGGGATGAAAGCGCACGATGCGTTGCGGGCGTTGATGAAGCACAATGATAAATATCCGAGAGGCACAACTGTTGAAATTGATTTATCGCAATACTTCAGCACAATTCCGCATGCAAAATTGCTGGATATTTTGCGAGAAAAGATTGCAGATAGAAAATTTCTAAAGCTTGTTGAGAAATTAATTCGTGCGCCAATTATGGTAAACGGAAAACCTGAGCTCAACAAAATAGGTGCGCCAACGGGATCTATCATTTCACCGGTTTTGTCGAATATTTATTTGCATCACGTAATTGATAGCTGGTTTGCAGAAATCAGCAATACCAACTTACGTGGCAAAGCAAATATGGTGAGATTCGCAGATGATATGGTGTTTGTGTTTCAAAACGAAGAAGATGCAAAACGATTTTATAAAGTATTACCAAAGCGATTGGAGAAGTTCGGATTAAAATTGCACGTGAATAAATCGAGTGTGATGAAATCTGGATTGGGTTATGCAAAAGAAGCTGAGCGAAATGGTGAGCGCCTCAAAACATATAAATTCTTAGGATTTACATGCTACTGGGGAAAAAGCAGATCAGGAAAATGGCGACTGAAATTTAAAAGTCGAGCAGATAGACTGACAAAGAAGCTCATCGGTTTGCGACAGTATCTCAAGCAAAATCTTCATCAGAAAACGCATGTTGTTATTGAAGGTGTTAAACGAGTAGTGGCTGGATGGGGAAACTATCACGCTATCTCAGATAACCAAAAGCAGGTGGGCATGTTTCTCTACTGGAGTAAACGTGCATTATTTGCTTTTGTAAACCGTAAGGGCGGCAAGCGCAAGATGAGCTGGAAAAGCTTTGTGGGTCTTTTGAAACGGCTAAAATTTCCCGCCTATTTTAGAACGATATCTTTGTTCGCAACCTGCTGAATATTAGCGCTTTCGGGAGCCGGATGCGGTAGTTCTGCACGTCCGGTTCTGATCAGGGTTTGACTGGAGCAATCCAGTCATTCTACTGAACCATGACGAAAATTGGGGCAAAAAACACTTTGATGAAAGTAGGCTAACTGCTTGAATTTAAAGAAGGTTTTTGTGGCCAGAGGCAGAATCGAACTGCCGACACGAGGATTTTCAGTCCGTCACGTAATTTCCAATCACTTGATTAATAAGCATTTTTTTCCGTGAATTGCTACTACCATTGCAGGACAGTGCATAACAATGCAGTACTCAACTACGTGAAATCCCCGCAAGGGTTTTCTGGGTTTCGAATTGATTTATTCTCCAGTATGTCGATTAATATCCGACATACTTGGGGATTTTGTGAATAGGCTTTAGGGGCTCCTAAAAGCAACCCACCCAAACTTACATGGAAAATCACAAGAATTTCCATTATGCTAAATCAAGAATGTTCTAAAAATACACACCAATAAAACACTTATTTTGATGTGGCTGCTTACTAATCAACAAAGGAGACGCAAAATGAAACTGACTGATTTTAAGGTATTGTCATTTGATTGTTATGGCACGCTCATTGATTGGGAAACGGGAATTTACGCAGGCTACGAGCCTTTGGTTGCTAAATCTGGCAAATCATTCACACGAGATCAAGTCCTGGAAATGCATGGGCGTTACGAGGCAGATCAGGAAGCCAAAACACCAAAGTTTTTATATCCAGAAATACTTGCTGCCGTTTTTCCTCAGGTTGCTCATGAACTTGGAGTGAAAACGACGGACGAAGAAGCTGTTAAATTTGGAAAATCCGTGCCAAATTGGCCAGCATTTCCTGACACCGCTGAAGCACTACAATATTTAAAAAAATATTACAAGCTCGTCATCCTTTCCAATATCGATCGTGAAAGTTTTAAGGGTAGTAATGCAAGGCTGAAGGTCGAATTCGATCATATTTTCACGGCTCAAGATATCGGTTCATACAAACCAAACCAAAAAAATTTCGACTACTTAATTGAAAAATTAGCAGCAGTTGGAATACAAAAACATGAAATTTTGCATACCGCTGAAAGTTTATTTCACGATCATCTCCCTGCTAATAAAGCAGGTTTGGCGTCTGCCTGGATTTATCGTCGACACGCTCAAAAAGGTTATGGTGTAACACATCCACCCGCAAGCATGCCGCACTATGATTTTGAATTTACAAGCATGGGTGATATGGCGCGTGCGCACAAGGAAGAGCTGAGTAAAAACAGTTAAATTGTAAAAAAACCCTAAAGCATATCGTTTAGGGGTTTTTTCGTACTGCTTATCAGAAAAATATTTTTAATGTGCTTATGCAGTGTCATTTTCATAAGATGAGTTCAGCCGTCACAAGTTGAGTTCAGCAATCAAGTAGCCGCCATCTGTTTTTTCAAAAGCATACCCATTTGTTTCAACTGCCCTTCAAGCTGCGCCTTTTCTTGTCCCAATATCCATTTTTCATGTGCTAACGATTTATTTTGCGCCGACAATTCTTTAGCTTCGTTTTGCGTTGTTGATAATTGCTGTGTTAGAACGGCGATTTGTTTCTCAAATTGATTATTGATATCGATATGCTTATCTAATTTTTCTTGCAGCACTTGTGTAGCTGTTTGCAATTGATTTTTGCTTTCAATTTTTTCCGCGCATTCCTTTTCAATTTGAGAAAATTGAATTTGAACTTTTTCTAATTGGCTGCGCAAGCTGTCATTTGATTTTTGAATGCTTTCTTTCTCCTGATGTGTTTGATTTAGATTTGCGTTTAATATTGTCTGCTCCTGGCGATGAGATATTAATTTTTGTTCCAATTGATTAATTGTTTGCGCCATCTGATGCTGCTGTTGTTCAAATCGCTGCTGTTCGATGAGGCGCTGTTCACGTGAGCTCTCCTGATAATGCTCAAGATTGATTTGCACTTGCTTGTGTAATCGATTCAGTTCGTCAATATGGACCTGCCTATCTTTTATTTGTTGTGTTAACGCTTCCGCTTTTGATTCTAATAATGCATTTTGTTTTTTCAATTCAATGATGGCTTGTTCTAAACTCAAATTGTTATTTGATAATGCTTCTTTTTCATGTTTTAGCTTGTAAAATTCCTGCTTCCAACGCCCATTATCGGCACTCAATTGTTCTGATTGTGTTTTTAACTCTGACAATTCTTCAGCTATTTCTCGTTTCATTGCTTCAATTTTGTCATTCGCATCATTGTTTATGCGGACCCACAACTCTCTGACCGACGCCATCAATTTGTCAGATAAATTTCCTTTCGATGCAATGCTTTTGGATTCATCTTGTTTTTCTCGCCACGTTCGTAAATGCAATGCAATGGTAGTGTTACTACCGGTACCCATTTTTCTGCGAACCAATTCTACAGTGGGGTTGGCTCCTTGCGTTTGCAAATCCTGTGCCGCTTCTGCAACCTCGTCATAGGTGATGCCAAATCTTCCCATGTTCATATCTCCCTTATTTCAACACGTTTGTTATGTTATCTGTAATATAACATGTTGGAATATTTAAAAATAATTTTTTGTAAGATATTTTACTTTTGATAATTAGGTTTATCGAAAGTAATATTGCATTACTAGAAAATCGATGCTGTAATATTTGAAAAATATCCGATTTTTCAGAAAGATTTTAAAAGGAAGTTTATGATTACCAATCAAATGGAAAATACAGATTTAAAAGAAATCGCACCTGATGATGAAAACGCATTACGAAAACAGAACACCAACACACTTACTAATCACTATCAAATCGCAGCAACAAGTAACAATACCCGCCGTGCTTATCAATCAGATATCCGTCATTTTCAAAACTGGGGCGGTCAGTTGCCTGCAACAATGGAAAGCATTCTGCGTTATTTGCATGCATTTGCAGAAACGCTCAATCCACGAACACTGTCTCGCCACATCACCGCCATCAAACAATGGCATCGTTACCAAAACTTTCCTGACCCAACGCAATCCTTTATTATTGCAAAAACAGTAACGGGTATTGCTAGGGTTCATGGCAAACCGAAAAATAAAGCGACACCGTTATTGCCACAGCATTTAATTAAAATCGCTGGGTATTTGTCTGCACAAAACACACTTTCAGCGATGCGCGACAATGCACTTTTGCAAGTGGGTTTTTTAGGGGCGCTGCGTCGCAGTGAGCTAGTCGAAATTAAAATTGAACATATTAGCTGGCAAGCTGAAGGCATTGAAATTCTTATCCCAAAATCAAAAACCGATCAGGAAAACTCAGGGCAATATTGCGCAATTCCCAATGGCAATGACAAACTCTGCGCAGTACGCGCATTAAAAACATGGTGTGATGCTGCAAATATAAATGATGGGTATGTGTTTCGTCGCATTTATAAGGGCGACCGCGTAACTCAGTTTAATTTAACTCCAACTTCCGTCAATGACATTTTAAAAAAACTTGGCTGTGCAGTTGGAATTGAAAATGCTGAACATTTTAGCAGCCACAGCATGAGACGAGGATTAGCCACGACAGCAAGCCGTGACGGTGTTTCACTCGCTGCTATTATGAGGCAAGGTAGATGGAAACAAGTGGATACCGTCATGGAATATATTGAGGCTGCACAGCGATTTGAGGAAAATGCAGCAGAAAAAGTGTTGCAAAAAATTTAGTATACAACATGGTCTTGATATGGGGGAATACTAAAAATACGTAGTTTCCCCCCATTTTATTTCAACTAATTTTCAGTTACGATCGCCAAATTAAAAATTGATGCGAGAAATATTATTGTGAATAAAAATTTTGCTACATGTGTTTTATCATCCATTTTTATTTCTATGGCTGGGTATGCGAGCTGTCCTCAGATTCAACAAATCAAGTACAACAGTAATACACAAGAATATGAAGCGCCAGGTTATTGGACAAGTCCTCAAACAAATAATATAGGCAATCCAACCGATCTTATACAGGTGGATGGGTATAGAGCTTTTATGTTTCGGTATTACAAGACCATTACGTGGTGTCATTATAAAACTGCTAATGGTAGACCAATTGATCTGACTAGCATTAATGGTACCGTTGATGTCACTTTTGTTCATCCAGAAAATTGGTCGCTAGATCAATATAACAAGTACACTTGCAAAGCATCATTTGATGGCTGTGCTTTTGTTCCAAATTAAGAGAAATTATGAACATTTTTAAGCGTGATATTGATAACAATGATGCGAGCATTCATGTTGACAAGATCCCCGCATCCCGTGAAATGCACAGTGGGAAGATAATGCTGTTAGCGCTACTTTGCATGCCATTTCTAACGCCATTGGCAGTATTCTCCGCAAATCGTATTGCAGTAGCAGTGAACGGTGATAGCAATGATTGCATGAAAGTAGGTGGAAAATGCCATGGCGGATACGTATATTGCTTAGGCAAAAATTGTCCTTCTCTTCCTGCAGGAAAGACAGGTGGTATTATTGCGCCGACGGATTTAATTACAAGTGATACTACAGGCTGGCAAGTAGATACAAATCACGATGGTCTAGCATGGGGTGGTTATAAAAGTGAAGTTGGTGTTGGCGCGCAAAATGATAATAATGGATTAAACAACACCAGTACGATTTATACTGCGCTGACAGCACAAGGGATTATCGCTAAAACTTACGCGGCTGGTATTTGCCATATTTATACTGGTCCGAATGGTACAGATCGCGCAGGAACTTGGTACTTGCCTGCAATAAACGAATTAATGCAAATCCAGCGTAATGTTATTCCTCTCAACACTGCGGGCGCACAATTCAGTGATTGGGGTAATGCCAATGGTTATTACTGGAGCTCTACTGAATCGGACGCGTATGATGCATCAATACTTAGTTTTACCTATAGTGACTCGGAGCCAAACATTTCCCCTAAAGCTGCTAGTGCTGCGGTGCGTTGCGTGAAAGCCTTTTAAGTATGCACAAAAATTCTTATTAATTCTAACTTGAACTGACAGCAAGACACATGACTAAAAAAATGGGTAACTGTCAGATCAAGTCGGCGCTTTTACACACAATATCTTATAAAAATACGTAGTTTTCCCCCATTTTATTTCAAATTTTTTGGATGTAGTATGCTGCTCTAATTATGGATGAGCTAGGTATAAAGGATTTTCTGGATATTGTGTTTATTATTAAAGGAAACGATTGATGAGAAGAAGTGGCTTTATATTTAGTATGTTTAAACCAACATCCATTATGTTGAATACAAATCCTTTATTTAGCGTTGTTGGCTCAATCACAGAAAATAATTCAACCGGCCAAAAAGTTGATAATTCAGCACTTAGACAAAAACGCATAGAAGAAGAAAGAATTAGGCAATCTAGGAAAGCATTACTTGCTGCGATAGAAGTGAGAAAGGAAAAAGAACAGGAACGTCTATTAAAATTACCAGCTGTACCTGGAGAACCTGGATTTAATAACCTCTTTGGCCCCTGACTTGATTTAAAAAACAGTTAAGCAAAAATATTTATTGAATTACAAAAGGAAATTTACCATGAGAAGAGTAAGTACAGCACCCGTGATTAATATAGGATCATCTGCAAGAAGAAATTTTGCGAGTAGCTTTGAGAACTTTGAGAGGGATATTCCTATTTTAGCAGGAATAGGGTTTTTCATGCTTTGTGCTCCAGTGGGCGTTTATACCTGTTTTAAAAGCACTCGTCCCGCGATTGCTGGTGGTGCTTTATTAGGTGCTTTAGGTGGTGGATGTTTTGGTGCTTTGACAGGAGCGGCTGCAGGATCAATAGCGGGAGCTTATGGAGGGTTAGCAATACATAGCATGTTTAAAGTAACACCTGCTGTTGTTCAGGGAATAGCTAGTTTAGGTGAAGACTCAGCACCAAAACCTACAGGAAAATGAATTGTAAATAGATTCGGGATTCTTTGAAATAAAATTAAAACAAAATTTTTTTAATGGTAACGTTAGTTATTCTTAATTTTCAAGCGTAGGTAACAAGCCCGCCTTGCTGAAAATGGGGAATATCAATCCATTCGGAGTGATGCGGGTTTTCTAAAGTGTTTCTACTGAATAGATAACCCGCATTAGGATTGATGCGAGTTCCATCAGGTAATACCGTATTTCCCATTGGATCTACGCAATTAAGGTATTTTGCAATATGATGCTTGTCTAGCAAGCACTCCCATGTATTTTCTATAAACTCATTTAAAATAGTATCTTCATCTAGATGTCCCGTGACTAATTTAGTGAGTGTATTGAGTAAAACTGGAAAAAACCGAACAACATGTTCGTTATATTCGCTGCCCCAAATAAACGGTGTCGATACAAGCGCATCTCCAATCGGTATGACGCCTCGTTTTAATAAATTTAGATTGGTTGGTAATACCGAAGCAAATGCGCTGACTGAATGAATAGTTTCTTCATCAAAAGCATTTAATTGTTTTAACCATGAATAATCATGATTACCATCTTTACGATCAATACGAGCAGCCATGCGTTGAAATGCATCAGTTAAATATTTAATGCGAAAAGCTTTGTTAGCTTTCATCGTAGGTGCCAGCTCAGGTGGATAAGTTAATAAAAAATTTAATTCACAAGGTGTTACAAAATATAAACCGAGATTTCCACAGGATGTGTTTACAACATTAAAACGCTTTTTTATTGCATGCCAAAAATAAGTGTAATGATTTTTGATATCTGGATAAGCACCGCTTAGTGATTTTATTTTTGCATCAAAATGACTAAAATCATCTCGTATTTTTCCAACGAGCGTATTGGTATGGTGAAGTTGAATGGGTGATGGAAATGATGCATTACCTAAAATGGTTCGACTATCTTTATTGCCGCAAGCAAGCAGCAATTGGTCATAGGATATTGATATTTGTGTTTTATTATCATGTATAAAATCAGCTATTTTTTGTGTCCCCTCTTTATTAAAATATATTAATGTCCATCCGCGATGGATAGGTATATTACATTTTTTTGCTTCGATCAGCAGTGCATTTAATAAATCATTAATTCGCACATTGGCGTGCGCCGTATACATATGAACTTTTTTATTAGCAGGCGATTTAAATGCTTTGGGAATTGCGGCATTAAAAATATGTTGATCGATATACGGCGATAGGCGAAGCAACGTATTTTTCTTCAAATAAAGCATGGATTGTAATTTTTCGATATCCGACTCTGGGCGCTTTTCATATATTTCAACAGCAATACCAGCGCTCTTTAAAAACAGTGCGTAGGTCAATCCAACAAGACTTGCACCAACGATGATAATTTTATGGTTTTTGACTGGAAGCATTTTACTATTCAGTATTTTTGTTTGTAACGTACAAATTTCAACAATCTTGTGTCAATAACTTACATTTAAATACGCATATGATTTTTTAAAATCCACGTATCTTAGCATAATGTGATGTGCTAGCCTTAACGAAACAGTTCGAATCTACAGGTTAAGATTTTTCATTTATGGAAGGTAAAGATTTAAATCAGTGTTCCTTGATACAGTGTGTTGGTTTAATGGAACAACAGTGTGCGCCTATTTTTAAAAAAACGCCCATCAACTTTGTGAGTTTTGCACGTATTTATAAAGATGGTGGTCGATCTAATTTAGGTGTGGATATCAAATGGCAAAAATATATATTAGAAAATGGATTTCATTTGGCAGGCACAGAGGACGCATTAATAGATGATAAAAAGCCAATTCAGAGCCATGAACTTTGGTCCGCATCCTCAATGTTTTCACTCAATGAAAAGACAGAGGCATTTTTTAAAGCCTGTATTGCTCACAATTATGGAAATGGCATTACCTTGATTGAAAGAGGTAGTGATTATACTGAATTTGTGCACTTTTGTGCTGATAAAGGTTGTGAACCTCCCGATGAGTATTTATATAACAATATCGATTATTTATGGTGGTTAGTGTTGTATCTTAGGGAGGGCATACAAAACAATGAGGTGTTGAGAAAAGCCTATGTAAAAAGATATTATTACCGCGTACCTCAAACAAAAAAAGAGATGAATGCCCAGTCTCAAAATCTAACTTTGCCAATTAAAAAGTATTATTTGTCTGGAGATTTTGGTGATATTGGATTTAGTAAACGCGAAATCGATTGCATGATCATGATATGTCAATATAAAACAATGCATGAGCAGTCGCATATATTAAATTTATCAGCACGCACTATAGAAAAACATATTGAAAAAATTAAAAAGAAAACTGGGTGTGTAACAACAAGGGAATTAGCAAGACAATTACTGTCCAATAACGCGTTTGTTAGTTTAATGAAATGTCAAGTTTTTGCTAATTGATAACCTAATTCCATTTTTATTGATATATTTCTGTATTTTCATAATACAAGTTACTCTCTAATAATGCATTTGTTAGCTTGATGAGCTCAAATTTTTTAGGATAGTCAATTAATCATTCCACCCGCTTTCAGTAGTGCGAGTCATATTACACCCGTATTGCTGGTGGCTTGACGCATCTCAATAAACATTAGAACTGTCATGTTATCAACCAGAAATAATACTTTGCTCAAAAAGCTTTATTCGCTCCGCAGGTGAATGATAATCCATTTCTTTTAAAATTGATTCATCAATGCATTCATATTCCGTTTCAATCGCCAAAATTGCTGCACGTCTTAACAGTGTAAATATCTCACCCAAAACACCATCCGTTTTTTCCAGAATAAATTTTGAAATTTTCGAATGATTTAAACACGAAGGTTTTTTTAGCGGTAAAATGGAAATGATACTGGCTAACAATGATTGATATTCTTCGTCATCTTTCCAGGTGGGCAGTAAAAATGGTGAAAATCGATTTTCCAATTGTGGATCATTTCGAATCGCAAGATAGGAATCCTTAGTGCCAACACAAACAATTGGAATACGCAGAGCATTACCCATATATCGCAGTGCATTTTGAAATTCACGCTGTTGATCGTTACGACTTGCGAGCATATTATGAATTTCGTCGATTATTAGCATCCTGACTTTATAAATTTGAAATGCTTTAACCACATCATTTTCATCTGGAGAAGAAAGACATATACAACCATCTTCAGCGCCAGCATTATATAATGTTTTTATAATGGATTTGTAAAAATGCTTTGGATTTGCTGTTGTGAGCATTTGCATAGAAATAATAGACATTTCACGTAATGCTTTTATATCTTTAAGTACATAATGACATCGCTCCCTTAATTTCGGTGGGTGATCACGACAAAATTTTTCAATGATCATTGTTTTCCCGTTATTTGTTGGTCCTGTAATTAACATATTTGGCATGCGATGACGCTGTGGATGTTCATATAATTCATTAAGTTTTTTTAATGCCTGCTTTGCTCTGGAATAACCAATCCAATTATCTTTTTGAATATATTGAATGCGATCGTGCGTTTCAAAACCTACGACGTATCTAATCTCCGGCAATAAATGACTTAAATACGTGGTTACCATATTTCAATATCCTCAAAACGCACCGCGGTCTTTTCTGTCGATATTTCGCTTTTTTCATTTTTTTCGTTTACTTCTTTTTTTTGAGTTTCATTTTTAGGATTTTGCGCTTCTTTTTCTAAAGTTGCTGTCTGTGCATGCTGAAGACGTTCATTGCGACGTCTTGCTGATTTACTATTTTTTATTGCTTCTGTAGTAATTGCGCGCATTTTTTCAATTGCCTGAAAAATAATATTTTCATCTTTATTTTCCAAACCTTTTTCGCGCAGATAATTTAATGCCTGTTTGTGTTCCCATAAGGTAATGCTGGGTCTTGATAAAGTGCGATATGGAATTTCTAAATAAGACTGACTGTCATGATCTAAAACATAAATGCGACTAATGTCACGTGGGTCGCGGCGTATTAAAAATGGTCCGTATTTTTCTCTATTGGCAATCATCGGTGATAACGCATTACTGTAATAAGCAATATGATCTAACATAAAACCATGACGTTGTAATGTTCGTCTCATAGCAGGTAAAAAATCAATCAGAAATGCTTTTTTATTTTCAATTCTAGGAAAATAACCACAGCCTTTATGAATTTCATCACCTAAAATGCCAATTTTAAATTTTTCAATAGGCGGCATGCTAATGCCTGAATGGATTTTTTGATGATAGTATTCGGTAATTGCAATAGTTAACCATTTTTCTAATTCTGCCATTGTTAAAATGGCTTTTTGTTCCGATGGATAATCACCACGTTCTGTTATGTTGGAAAATGTAGTACCAGGTACCTGATGAACTAATTGCATCAATGTGCCAATAAGCCGTTCAATAATGCCACCATAATGCGGCTGACCAACAGGTCGATAATCTATTTTGATTCCATGCGCATCACATCCACGTCGCAGTGCTTCGCTGTGAAATTCTTTTGCATTATCCACATAAATTAAATTGGGTTTTCCCCAGATGGGCCAATGGGTATCAATCTTACGATCTGATAACCATGCTTCTTTGTCAAAAATGGAATGCGTCAAACAAAGCGCGACTGACACTGCTGATGGCGGTTCTAACGTTAAACAAAATCCTGTGATACAACGACTATAAACATCAATGGCAACGGTCAAATAGGGTCTGCCGATGGGTTTCCTGTAAATTTCATCCACGATCATGATATCAACAGGTGTGTGATCGATTTGTAAAATAGCCAACGGATGCTCTGGCATAGGAAATGATCCAATGACAGGCTGATACTCACGTGCATCATTGCTACCGCGTCTCCTTGTGACAATTTCTTTTTTTGATAATAGTTGAATACGTTTGGAAACAGTATTGCCACAAGGCGCTTTGATATTGGCATAAAAACAACGACGACGTATTTCTTCCACAACGATGCTGATCTTGATTTGTTGTTTTGACAAATATTTTTCTTGAATCACCGATTGAATAATGGATTCCAAATTATTTGAAATGCGGGATTTTCCCTTGCCCCCCGATTTTTTAACAATAATGAGTGATCTAAGTTGATAATTACTTTCTCGATAACGTTGAATCAATTTATAGACCTGTCGTGCTGATAAATTCAGTTTTTTAGCCGCGATCACAGCCTGATCACGTGCACATGAAATTTGACTCAGCGGTTTTATAATCTCTTCACGTTGTTTTGCCTTTTGAAGGTCATCATCCGATATTAGGGCAAGGTCAATATGAGCATGCAACATTTCAAGATTAATCTGGGGAGAATCAGGCCTGGTCAATTCGTGAATTTTAGCAGTACAGCTTTCACCAGATTCAACAATACTCAAAAGTACCGTATCCAAGCTTAACGCTGATTGAATGCGACACAACTTACCATTGAATAAAAACTTTTCCCCTGGCGCAAAGCTGGTAATATTACCATGATCCATCTGGTGCACTTTACTCATGAATTATGCCATCTGGTGAACCCAACTTGTTTTATGCTGAACTCTTCTTGTGAAAATGTAAAGATGATAATATCAACTGGTTACGAAAAATCGCTGAAGCGAACTTATGAAAATGACACGGTCAGTTATGAAAAAGTTGAGAAAGCAGCGCTCAAATTACAAGGTCAACACAAGAGTGTGACTGGGGACAATATCCGTGAAGTGCTCGGCACCGGAAGCAAAGGAACCATCACAAAATACTTACGCCAATGGCGAGATAACAACGGCGTTGAAACCGTTGATGAATCTTCTGTGCCGTCTCACCTACTCAAAATTGTTCGAGATTTGTGGAATCGTATGAATAGCGATGCTGTCGACAAAATTACAGAACACAAAGAATCAATCGATAAAAACTTATCCGACACGCGAGCGCTGCTCGATGCGTGTAAAATGGAAAACGAGGCGCTGAAAGAAAAATGTGATCAGCTAAAAAATAATCTTTCACAATCTCAAGCCTCACATCAAGCATTAAAAACTGATTTCGATGATCTGCAAAAAAATCATGTGGTATTGCAAGAACGCTTTTCTGCTGCAGAAAAACATAACAGTGAATATAAAAATGAGATTGCGCGGCTTCATCAATTGCTAAAGGAATCACAAGATCAAATCAATGATCAACACAATAAATTGATTGAGGAAAGAAAACACCATTCGAAGACGATAGATTCTCTACGACGTGAGAATGAATCTAAATTATCCTCTTTGCAATCAGAATTGAATAAAGCGAAAATTGAAAATGCATCTTTGACTTCCGAAGCTTCCCATCTGGCCCAGAAAAGTCAGCTACAGCAAGAAGAAATAAAATCAACCAATGAAAATTACGTCGCTGCCAGTAAGCATCGAGATGAATTGCAATCTAAAAATACTGTATTAGAAAATCAACTGGAAAATGAAAAAAATTCTGTTTCAATGCTGAATGAAAAATTATCACGAGCCAATAAAGAAAATATCGACATCACCATTTCTCTAAAAACATCTGAGAATATACAAAATACGCTACGTGAAACAATTCACTCATTAGAGAATAAGATTAATTTGTCAGAGAATCGTTGTAACCAGCTATTACACGAAAAAATGGCTTTGGAATTTACTTTAAAAGCAAAAACAGCGAATGTGGATTAATATGACTGACAGCATCGAATGGGCTTTATTTGAAATTGAAAAACAGAACTGGCAGATTAATTCTCCAGTTGAAAGTGTGCAACTATCACCCTGGGCTTGCGTGTATCGATTTAATACCACACAAGGTTTTATTTATCTAAAATCAGTGCCTGAAAAACTCTCCATAGAACCTAACATCATACAAATACTGTTTGAAAAATTGAATGCGAACGTTCCGAAAATAATTGCTGTGAATGATCAAAATGCCTGTTTTTTAATGCATGACTGCGGGATTACACTACATAACTATTTTAAAAAAGAATTTCAATCTGAAATATTGATTAACATTTTATGCCATTACATCGGCATACAAATAAAATCTATTGACTGCATTCCACAATTTTTATCATTAGGCGTGCCAGATTGGCGGATAGGCGCATTGACAAAACAATATGACGCACTGATTTCTGACGAAAAATTATTGTTAGATGATGGATTAACTGGAAAAGAAATCGGCGAACTTAAAATTTTAAAGTCAGCGTTGTCGAACATTTGCGAAAAGTTATCACGATATAAAATACCAGATACCTTCGGACACGCCGATTTTCATGATAAAAACATATTAATTGATCCCAAAACTCAAAAAACAACAATAATTGATCTGGGTGAGGTTGTGATAACGCAACCGTTTTTCTCGTTGCTTAATTGCATTCACCGAGCAAAAGAAAATTTTAATTTAAGTGATGATCAATACGAATCAATTAAAAATTCTATTCTTAAAAAATGGACTATTTTTGAATCGGAAAAAAATATTTCCGAAATATTCTCATTAATTGAGAAATGCTGGTCTATTCATTCTGTGCTCGGTGAATATCGTTTAATTCACAGTGTAGATCGTGAATCATATAATAAACTTAAAAGAGAAGGCCGTATTTCTCGTAACTTAAGATTTTGGATTTCGGAGAATAAAAAATGATTGATCCCAATCAAAAATTTCCAATGAAAAATGCCACACGTTTATGCTTCTTAAAAAATATTATTTCTCATCCGAATATTATTGTAGGCGATTACACCTATTATGATGATCCAGAAAATGTGGAAAATTTTTTAAAGAATGTATTATATCACTTCGATTTTATCGGCGATAAATTAATCATTGGGAAATTCTGTCAAATCGCAACGGGTGTGCGATTTATTATGAACGGAGGCAATCATGCCATGAATGGATTTTCAACCTATCCATTCGCTGCTTTTGGTAATGAATGGTCGCAAGTTCCACTCGATTCTAAATCACGCGGCGATACGGTAATTGGCAACGATGTTTGGATTGGCAATAGTGTCACGATTATGCCCGGTGTAAAAATCGGTGATGGCGCGATCATTGGAACCAATTCGGTTGTCACAAAAGATGTTGAACCCTACTCTATCGTTGGCGGGAATCCTGCAACGCCAATTCGAAAACGATTTGATGAACAAACTATTGTATTATTATTGAAGATTAAATGGTGGGATTGGGGTTTTGAAAAAATCACGGAATATGCCAACGATATTGCCACTGGAAATAAAAACTTCTTATTAAAAATGAGCGAATCACATGAATAAACCCTTAATTATCATCACTGGTGCTAGTTCGGGTATAGGGGCTGTTACTGCAAAAGCATTTTCAGATGCAGGTTGTGCTGTTGCGATGCTCTCTCGCAATAGACAATCGATGGAGCAATTTAATATTGCTCATTTTTGTGGATTTATCAACAGCCGAAAACGATTTGTATTCGTGACATGGTGATCGCACCAACTTTTTACGAGGCATGATATGCATACAGCACCAGACTTTCCAATGCCCATCACAACGGAACGATTAATTATTCGTCCAGTGCATGCTGCGGATGCAAAAACGTTAAATGAAGCAATTTTAGAATCATTTGATGAATTAAATTTTTGGGTTGAGTGGTGCGATCACAAACCTGACCTCAAAGAAACTGAAAAATACGCACTAGAAGCAGCAGAAAATTGGATCGCTAAAAAGGGTGATGAGCCTTATTTGCAATTAGTCATATTAGACAAACACACTAATGAATTTATCGGCGCAACCAGCTTTCATCATTACAACTGGAAAATTCCGTATGTTGAAACTGGTTACTGGATTCGCACTTCAAAATCAGGAAATGGTTATATAACTGAAGCAACCAATGCAATCACGCAATATGCTTTTAAACAATTACAGGTAAAACGCATATCACTGACTTGCGATCCCGATAACATTAAAAGCAAAAGTGTTGCTGAAAGATTAGGATATACGCTGGAAGGCAGATTGAAAAACCATCGAATTAAGCCGAACAATAGCACAGTAGGTGATACATTGGTTTATGCAAAATATGATTTGCATGATTTACCAAAATTAGTAGTTGAATGGAAATAGGTACATCACATGGAAACTATCGCAATTATTGGTACAGGTGCTGTAGGCGGATACTGCGCAGTTAAATTAATACAATTTGGTTTTGAAGTGCATTGTTTGTGTGGCAGTGACTATGCACAGATTAAACAAAATGGGTTAACACTCATTTCACAAAATCAAACAATCACTGTACCTGTTAACGCTTATCAAAACTCAAGTAAAATGCCACGATGCGATATCATTGTTATTTCACTAAAATCAACCAGCAATTCAATGTTAAAAGAAATACTGTCAAACGTAATGCATGAAAATTCAGTTATTGTTGTTTTGCAAAATGGCATTGGTATTGAAAATGAAATTGCAGAATATATTGCGCCTGAAAAAATCATTGGTGCAATGGCAATTTTAAAAGTTGCCAAAATTTCTCCCGGGGTAATAAAACACTTTTCATTTTCAGATATTGAAGTTGCACAGTATTATGCTGATTCAAAAAAATCCGGTGTTACAAAGCAAGTTGAATCTGTCAATGATATTATTAAAAAAATCGGATTTAATAGTACTGCAATGCAACATCTACCCACGATTCGATGGAAAAAATTAGCAGCCAATATCCCCATTAATGGGCTGTCAGTTGTTCTCAATTCTAGCACAAAAGAATTAGTTGAAAATCCTGCGAGTTATGCGTTATTAATTACATTAACTCGTGAGGTCATAGACGTTGCCAAAAAATGTGGCGCCGATATTCCAGATAATTTTTATCAATTTAGATTAAATAAATTCGAACAATTCAAAACAATGGAAAAAAGTAACTCTAGCATGAAAGATGACTTTGATGGTAGAAAACCATTGGAATTACATGCTATTTATGAAAACGCTATTAAAATAGCTAAGGAAAATCAAGTTTCTATGCCATTAACAGAAATGCTTTATCATCAATTAGTCTATTTGAATGAAAAAAACTTATTGGCACAAAATAATGACAAAAATTAATTTTATAAAGATGAATAGTAGTCATATTCCGCTGTGGGAGAGGTGGATTACAGTCCCACACGTAAAGGCATTGAGGCGTATAGACGGCAATGAAACGTCCGAGTATATTTGAGATATAATAAAAGTTACTGGACACACAGCCCCATTTATTATTTACTTAGATCA
>OBEQ011506818.1_pt1 | contig 20824 bp, 15 predicted proteins | sample 1670901 | NCBI WGS metagenome assembly OBEQ01 (sample SAMEA104232315, study PRJEB22302) | groundwater metagenome | biome: forest; feature: aquifer; material: groundwater | place: USA | collected 2011-08-07 | depth 5.4 m
GCGCCGGCCAGCGGGCGGGCGACGGGGAGCCACGGCGCCTCCCGCCCGCCCTGCGGGTCCCAGGCATTGCCCACGAAGACGGCGACCCTGGCCCTGGGGACCTCGGCGATCCCGGCGTCGTGCAGGAGACGATCCACGCCGTCCATTCTCGCGACCGCCTGGCCACTCTTGGCGAAGTGGTAGAGCGCGGTCAGGGTGTGCGTCTTGCCGCCGCCGAACTGCGTGATGAGCGTCAGGACCGGCGCCGTGTTCGCCGTCTCGCCCGCGAGCCGGCGCAACACCATGCCTGCGTGCTCTCGGAGAGCGCGGGTGAAGTACGTACGCGCGAAGAACTTCTCCGGCTTGCGGTAGTCCTCGGGGCCGCGATCGCTGACGACCTGCTCGAGCGCGATGGCAAACTCGTCGGGATTGAACGACCGCCCTTCGCGGACCTCAGCGCGGGGCTGCGCGACCTTGTACCAGGGATCCATCGCGCTCATCGTCTTGCTCTCAGCCGTCGGCTCACCGCGTCGGTCACCGATGCGCCACCAGTCGAGCCCGAAGATCGTCGATAAAGTGACCGCCGCGGGCCGCACGCACACGGACTTCCACCTCTACTTCGGACTCGCCCGCGAGCCGCCCGATCAGGGGACGAAGGAACCTCTCGTGTGCCGCGTCCCCGACCAGCCAATCCACTACCACGGTCTACTCGTCGATCAGACCACGAAGGATGAGGCTCTCGAACAGGCCGTCCTCGCCCCGCGCCGTGAGGGCCTTTGCAATCTCGTGATTGCTGAACAAGGGGCCAGTCACGTCGAAAGGCTTGACTTCAGTCTGGCCTCCGGAGCGGCGGACATTCAGCATCGCGATCTCCCCGGGCTTGGCGCGGGCCCGCCGAAGCACTGCGTCGCAAAAGAGCGGGGAGTGCGTCGTGATGATGAGCTGACGCTTGTGCTCTATCGCGAGCGACGTCAGCAGTTCGGCGAGTAGCTCCAGGCGTCGCGGATGGACGCCGTTCTCCGGCTCCTCGAAGGCCAGCAGCGTCCGTGCCCACGGGTTCGCTGCGATCGCGCATAGGGCAAGGACGCGCAGCGTTCCCTCGGACATAATCCGCGACGAGAACTCGATCCCGTCCTGCCGGACCTGGACGTCGAGCGTGCCCCGCTGCTTGTCCAGGTCCACGCGGAGATCCTCGACGCTCGGCACCAACGAGCGCAGCGCCCGTCGTACGGCGTCGAAGTGCTTGGGATGTTCGGCTCGCAGGCGGTAGAGGAAGGGAGCGATGTTCTCGCCCAGCACGCCGATATCGTCGGCCTCGCTGGGCGGCCGGGCCGTCCTCATGGCGACACGTGGATCGAGATAGTACGTCTGCCAGCCAGAAAGCTCGTTCCGCACTTGCTGGATTGCTCGATACTCGGGAGCGCCCAGGCGCTGGTCGGCAACAATCGCGAAGTTCTGGCCCAAAGGCTCCTTTCGCGGAGGGATGCCCGTGGCGGATCGACTTCTCCCGCGCCGAGTGCCGCGAGACCTCGGCGATCGGGAAATCGACCTCGGCGAGCCGCTTGCAGTTCTTGGGGATCACTGTCGCGGCGGGCGACTCCACAAGCGAACGATGAACCGCTCTCCGTCCTCGATGAGATCGGGTTCCGTCCCGTTGTGCTCCCGCATGCCCCTGATGATCTTGCGCGGGATGCCCATTCCCATGTGCTCGCGGTAGCCGTAGTCGCGCATGACGTCCTTGAGTATCTGATTGCGTGACGAGCGCGAGCCGCTGCGCGATCCGCTCCGGCGTAATCCCATTGGGAAGCCGCCCCGGCGAGACAACCTCCAGTCGGTCTTCGTAAAGCGACAGTTCGATGTTGGTGCCGGATAGCAGGTAGTCGCGGTGGACGAGGGCATTGACGATCGTCTCCCGCACAGCCTCGTCCGGGTACTCCCGGCGTTCAACGCGGCGAGCTCCGGCCTCAAGTTCGGCCTGAACAGGTGTGTTGCGATGCACAAAGTCCAGCGCCTGCTCCACGAGGCCGTTCTCGACGACACCGCCCGCTCCGAAGAGAGGAGTCAGCGGCCCTCGAAGCGCCGCACGCTCTCGCGTTGCGTAGTCCTTCTCTCTGCCGGGATAGGCAGCCGCATCGATGCCTGCCTGGGGCAGGAAACGATTGGGATTGATTCCGAAGAGCAGAAGTCCCGCGACGGTGGCGGGTAATGTGCCCCCTTCCTCTGCGAGGATCTCCGTGTTCACGAGGAGGAGCTTCCACCCCTCCTCATCCTGGTCGGCTGGCGCGGGCTGCTGTCGGATGCGGACAAAATAGTCATGGAGGCGGCGCCGGTCGAGGTCGCGGATGGACGATCCAGAAACGGGCCTGACTTCCAAGCGAAATCCGCCCCGTTGCTGAGCCAGGCGCTCGAGTTCCTCCCAGCTTGCCTCACGACTCTCAGTCCCGACCCGGATGTAGTACGTTCGGTGGTTCTCGTGCCAGACGTGATGCACGGTCCAGCCACGATTAACCCGCACGATGGCGACATCCTTCTCGCGTTCAACGTCGCGAACGACTTCGTAGAAGGGAATCAGCTCTGGTCGAATCTTGTCACGGCACGCCGTCATCACCCATTCTTCGAGATTGGGTCGGGTAATGCCGGAGACCGTGCCGTCCTTCTCGACCCCAAGAAGCACCATGCCGCCCTCGAGATTGCTGAAAGCTACCAGCTCTTTGGCGAGGGATCGATTGTCGATCGTGTCGCGCTTGAACTCGACTCCGGGAGTTCTCGCCGTTGGCGATAACTTCCAAGAGCCCTGTCTTGGTCATAAGCGCGCCATCTAAAAGCCATACTTCAAACGGCGCATCTCGAAGGCCACCTTCCCGCCCTCCAGGATTTCCTCCACCAGCTCGCGAACGGGGCGCGAATCGATGGATCCCATGTGCTCGACCGGAATCTCCGCGCGGCCCTCCGCCCCTTCCCCGACAGCCCGGAGGCCCAAGATCAGCTCGGCATCGGCGAGGACGGGAACGTTGGCATTGTGTGTTGCGAACACGAACTGACGCCGACGCTTCTCCTCACGCATCTTCGGGACGACCCCCTCAGTGATGAACCGGTTGTCCAGATCGTCTTCGGGCTGATCCACGACGAGAGGCGCGTCAGACTCGAGGAGGAGAAGCAGCAGAAGTGCCGTCGCCTTCTGGCCGGTCGACAGTGCTTCCAGCGTCCGCCAGTCCGGGTCGTGGCCTTCGGCCGCGACATTCAGGTCGATAGCAGCGGTGTGAATGAGCTCAGTCTCCTCGATCTGCATGATCACCGCGGGCCCGGCCTGAGCCAGGCGCTCAGCGGCAGCGGGAGAGATGCCGAACTTCCGAACAAGGTTCTCCCGCCCCTCCCGGCAGGCGGTTGCCAGTTCCCGGAGGGACAACTGATCTCGTCGGCCGAGAACCTCGATCGCCTCCGCAAGCCGGCCTCCGACCTGCTCCTTGAGCAGGAGGAAGAGCGGCACGCGATTCCCGCCGAAGCTCACCCGCACCCGGACCCGGCCGGCAAGCTGCTGGCTCACCTTCCGGGCCGCGGAGTCGAGCTGGCGGAACTCCTCCCGCTGCACCTCTTCCCACTCGGCCAGGAGATTCAGGCGCCGCTTTTCCTGCTCTTGACGGTCCCGCTCGAGAAGCGCTCGCCTCTCCGTAAGAGGGCGCAGCTCCTCGATCTGGCGCCGTAGGCCGATGAACTCCTCGCCGTCGATCCTGGATTTCTGAAGCGCTCGAAGGATCTTGTCGTAAGCGGCTTGCACCTCGACCCGGCGCGCATCCCAGCGCTGGCGAACCGCAGCAATGCCGAAATCCGCCGCATCCAGCGCCTCCGCCATTCGCCGCGCGATATCTTCCATGTCTCGGCTCACGTGTTCCAGGATGCGGTCGGCTTCAGCAAGGATCGCCCTGCCGGGCAGATCCTCCAGGGCTTTGGGAGACAGGAAAGCGCGGTCGACGGGAAGTGCCGACCGAAGGGCCTCCAGGAGCCGCCGGAACGGTGCGGTCCGCTCAGGGATTGTCTTGAGAACACGCTCCTCCCGGACGAGGAGGCTTTGGTCTTTCAGTCGCTCCTCGAGCCCCGCTTCCCGAAATCGCTTTAGCGTTTCCTCAAGAGCGGGGAGGGCAGCAAGATGCTCCTCGCTCTGGCTCTGCTCCTTCTGGATATCGAGCAGACGGAGCCGTGAACGCTCCAGCTCGCGCTGCAGCTCGGTCTTGCGCTGCGCAAGACTCGCGTCAGGCTCACGGAAGCGCTCGAGCAGCCGGGTCCGCTTCTCCCCGCTTCTCGCGAGTTCCGAAATCTCGTGCTGGCCGTAGACCTCGACCTGCCGCATGACGTCGAGCGGGGTCAACGAGAGCACGCTGCCCATCTGGTCTCGAACGATCGGTGGGTTCGGGACGGTGCGCTCGATAATATAATCTCGCTTTGCCGGGCGATGAGAGCGGATGAGTAGTGAGATCTTCGTGCCACTCTTGAGCACGTGACGAACAATGCCCTCATGTGCCTTCCGGGCTTCGTCTCCGATCGGCTCTAGACCAAGGACGTAACGAAGACTCTCGATGATCGTCGACTTGCCGGTCCCGCGGCCACCAATGAGAACGTTGAGGTTCTCATTGAAGTGCACAGCGACGTCGCGAAGGAAACCTCCTTGCCAGGCGATCGCAACGAATTCGGCGTGCTCCTCCGGCACCGGGTCGCTGATGAGCCGGATGCGGGACCCTGGGTCGAGGAAGGCCTGGCGGAACCCCTCCACCGAAACCTCTGACATCTTGATCCAGCACGTCGATCCGGGTTTGGCGAGATCCTCAGGCCCGTTGACGTCCTGAGCGTTGATCACGGCAACGGGGCGATCGCGCCGGTACTCCGGATTCTTGTTCTCAAGAATGGGGCGGAGTTTTTCCGGTGCTGAGCTGATCGGGCCAGGAAGCGAGCATGCCAGGAGATGCTCGGACTTCCAGGTATTGATTCTCGGTTGGCCGCTGAGAGTGCCGAGCAGCCCGCCTCGCGGCAGGTCAACGTGCGCAGCAATGCAGATTGCCTGCCATCTTGGCGCTTCAGCGAGTAGTTCCAGCGCGTCGTGTGTGCGGCTCGCAGCCCCGGGCGAGTCCTCCTGGATACCGCACGCGCCAATGAAGCGTTCGATCACATCTGGCTGACGCTCGCGATCGAAGAGGCACAGGACGTGAACGCCATCCTTTGTCTTCGCTTCGAAGCCAGGGAAGACGTAAATTCCCGCGTCACGCGCGGTCTGGCACAACCCGGTGCCGCTTCGGATCTTGTAGTGGTCAGTGACGGCAATCACCTCGACATCGTGCTGTTTGCACGCGTCGACGAGGGCGGCGTTGTAGCTGTGCTCATCCGTGAACAGGGTCGGCTTCTTCTCACGGACCACGTACTCGTAGGGATTGACCTGCAACGCGCACCGGTAGAAACGGGCTCCGTTCGGCAGGCTCAGGGCGCTCGCAACGGGGTCGGCCGGCATCGTTATTGCCACCTTTATTACCACATTAACCCGCTATTACCTACTTCGGGCTCACGACCCGCCAGCGGGCGTCCCGCCCCCGGCGCACGATTTCCAGCTTTCCGTCGCGCCGCCAGCGATTCATCACTACGCGGATCATCTCGCGGCTCACACTCGGGCAGAGTCGCTGAACGTCGGCGATGCCGAAGGGGCTCTGAAGGTTCTCCAGCGCGTACGCAACCAGATCGGCCTTCGAGCCGCGGGCCGGACGCTCGCGGGCGGCGCGCTCCTCGAACTCGCGATACGCCATGCGCAGTGTGGAGAGGGAGTAGTTGAGCCAGGGCAGGATGTCGTGGCGGCCCTCGTGCCAACCGTCGGAGCTGCCCTGCAGGACCTCGTAATAGTCCTCCTTCGTCTGCTCGATGATGCGCTCGAGGCTGATGTAGCGGCCGACGGTGTAGCCGTGATGATAGAGCGCGAGGAGCGTGAGCAACCGGGAGACCCGCCCGTTGCCATCGCGGAACGGGTGGATGCAGAGGAAATCGAGGATCAGACAGGCGGTCGCCAACAGGGGGCTGACCTGGAGCTGGTCCATCGAGTGCCGATACCCGAGGCATAGCTCATCGACCGCCGCCGGCACCTGCTCGGGGGCCAGGGGGCGGAACCGCACGACGCGCGAGCCGTCCGCGCGGATCTCGATGAGTGTCCGCTTCCACTGGCCGGCGTCGCCACTGGTGCCGCCCTGTGCCAGGGCGTGGAGACGCTGGATCGTGGTCGGCTCAATATGGATCTTCTCGTGGCTGGTGTGGATCGAGCCCAGCGCGCGGCGATAGCCGACGATCTCCTCCTCCGAGCGGTCCCGTGGGCGGGCGTTCCCGAGCACCAGAGGTCGCAGGCGCTCGCGCGGCACCGTCACGCTCTCGATCCGGTTCGAGGACTCGGTGCTCTCGATCAGGGCAAGATCGAGCAGGGCCTTGAGGATCTGCGGCGACTGCCGCTCGTGGAGCGCCTGGCGCCCCTTGCACTCGCCCAGAGCCTCGGCGAGCCACAGCGTTCCCACCGGCACGCGGGTTTCCGCCAAGCGGCTGCCGCGAAACGACATCACGTATGGGCCGCCCCTCCAAAGGGCGGCGGCTCGGGCTGGCGCGCCCGCATGGGCTGCGTGAGCGCATCGAAGCCGAGCCAGTAGTGCTCGACCTTCTTCACCTCATGCCACGTGAATCTTGCGGGGTCCTTGATCGGCCCCTGGAGTTCCGCGGTGGCGTCGCAGTGGGTGACGACATAGAGCCAGTAGCAATCGCGCCGATCTTCGGCGACGCGACGCTCGTTCGGGGTCAGCAGAATCGTGCCCGTCGCCGCCCCGATCCCCTTCACCTCGATCAGCCGCAGCTCCCCGCTCCGGGTATCCAGACTGGTCAGGTCATAGCCGAGATTCTGCTCGTGCACGTCGGCTACGGCGCGCCTTTGCGCGCGCTCGTGCTCCATCACGACCCGCATCGCAATGGCTTCTGCCTCGGGATCCGAGCGCAAGCGCTGGATCTCGGGCTTCGCGGCCTCCGGATGCGGGAACACGAGCGCGCTGGCGACCCGCTCGACGTCCTGGAGCGAGAGCGCGCGTTCGCGGCCGAGATCCCTCTCGCCGCCGCTCGCGCCGTTGCAGCAGGGCCGACTGGCGCTCTTCCGCTTGGGCGAGGTTGCCGGCTGCTCCCTCCACGCCGCGCTCCTTCTCCTCCATGAGGCGGCCGATCAACCGGTCCTCGCGGTCGATCAGCTCGCTGAGCGACAGCTCGACGTGCGCGGCGATCCGGTCAATCTCCGCTGTCCGTTCCGTCTGGACCTCCTCGAGGAAGGCCTGGAGTGCCTCGTGGTGTAGCCAGCTCAGCGGCTCCGACTCCGAGGCCGCCGCGGGGGCCTCTGCGGGCGCCGGCGCCGGCTGAAGATTGCCGAAGACGCCGACCTCATGGAGCTTCGGCTCCACCCCCGGAGATAGCCGGGCGACGAACAGGCGCTCGTGGATGACCGTCCCGAGTCCGTCCACCACCCGCGCGCGGTAGACGTCGAGCCGAGCCGGCGTCGTGGCCTCCAAGTCGTAAAAGCACGCTCCGCGGGCGAAGTCCGGCCTTGCTTGAGCAAGGGCGTGACGCCGGAGCGCCTCGAAGAGCGGGTGGCCCGGCGTCACCCACTCCAGATGCTCAGCCTCCGCGGTCTCACGATTCGTCGAGAATCGGGGATAGCGAGCGACGAGAGGCGGAAGCCGCCAGTCCGGGTCGCGCTCGTACTGCCGCAGGCCGCTGGGCACCGCCGCGGGGTCGAACGTGTGCGGCAACGCCCTGACCTCGCGCAACGTCATCGGCACGCGTGGCGCGGCGTCCCGTAGAAACCGGGCGATCGTCTCGGGCACCATGCGCCGCTCTTGTGCCCGCGCCCGCCGCTCGATGAGCATCTCCATATTCAGCTTCTTCGACGCGAGCCCCTCAAGCGCGTTCCGGCAGATGGCGCGGAAGCTCTCTTCGTTGACGTTTCGTAGCATGCGCTCTTCGAGGTCCTGCTCCCCCAGACTGCCCGCGTAGTAATCGCGGAGGATTCGCTCCATGTGCGCCACCGGCAAGATCTCGCCCACGACGTTGAACACAGAGTCATCGTCGAGCGCGTCCCGGATCTCCTGGAGCTTGGTCAAGAGCTTCTGGAGGACGCGGCCCTCGATGGTGTTGATCGCAACGAAGTTGAAGATGAGGCAATCGTGCGTCTGCCCGTAACGATGGATGCGGCCCATCCGCTGCTCGAGTCGGTTCGGGTTCCACGGTATGTCATAGTTGAAGAGGATGTGACAGACCTGAAGGTTGATGCCCTCTCCCGCGGCTTCGGTCGCCACGAGGACCTGGATCTCGCCGTCCTTGAACTGCTGCTCGGCGTACAGGCGGCTCTTCTTGTCCTCGGCGCTCGCCGACATGCGGTGGGCCTCGTCCACGATGACGAGATCCCAGTGGCTCTGCCGGAGGCTCGGGAGGATCTCCTCTCGCTTGGCGAGATCGAGAGACGTCAGGATATGGCGATGCTCCTGCCACGGATTGACCCCGTACTGCACGCGAAGGTCCGCGCCCCGGAGCACCACGAACTTTTCTTCGAACTTCTCGCGAAGCTCGCGCTGCCACTGGAAGGCCAGGTTCGCCGGCGTCACGATCAGGATCCGATCGGCCAGCCCCCGCAGTTTCAGCTCGCGGATGAGCAGGCCGGCCATGATCGTCTTGCCGGCGCCGGCGTCGTCCCCCAGCAGGAACCGCACACGCGCGAGCTTCAGCAGGTAGTCGTAGACCGCCTCGAGCTGATGCGGGAGCGGATCGACGCGCGACATGGACAGGCCGAAGTACGGGTCGTACTCCCACGCGATCCCGAGGGCGTAGGCTTGGAGACCGAGCTTCAATCGTCCGGCGTCTCCGTTATAGGAGCAGGACGGGGACAGGATCGTGAGGGCCGCGAGCTGGTCCTTGGTCAGCGACACCCGGCGGAACTGCTGGCTCTTCGTGCCCACCAGCCCGACCGCCCACGCCGACGGACCGTTGGGCGCAACGGTCTCCACCCGCATGGGCTCGCTGAACAGCGGGCCTGTCAGGATCTGGCCTTCCCGGGGAACGTCGGTGGGCGGCATAGCCAGTGTGCTGGATTATAAGGTTGTCTGCGCCCGAATGTGGCGGCCGAAGCGCGGCGGACTCAACTGCTACGACAGGACGGATCCGGCAACAATATACTTGGCTCAGTAGGCGATCCCGCGACGGTCGGGCTCGAGCTCGAGCAAGCGCTGGGGGGTCGTGTGGAAGAGGCTCCGCCTGAGCTGGGTCGCTCGCGCGCCTCCGCCTCGCGGCGCTCGGCGGCGCCGGGGCACTCGCTGAGCCAGCTCCGCCGGCCGAGACCCAGCGGCAGCTCGAGGGTGAAGGCCTCGCGGGGCCGGCCGCAGTGGCCGCAGACGGAAGCGTCGGGCACAGGCGACCGGCCACTACCTAGACCTCGACGCGCTCCCCGTTCTTCGCCGGCCGCGCGCGCCAGCCCAGCTCGCGCGTGATCGTCTCCGCCAGCGCCGTGGCGGCCTCCGGCTCCCCGTGCACGGTGTAGGTCATCGCCGGCGGGCGCCGGAAGTCCCCCAGCCACCGCAGGATCTCCTCGCGGTCGGCGTGGGCGGAGAGCGCGTCGGTGGCGAGAACCTTCGCCTTGACGGGGACGTCCCGGCCGAAGATCCGCACGGTGGCGGCGCCGTCCCGGAGGAGGCGCCCGCGGGTCCCCGCCGCCTGGTAGCCGGCGAAGAGCACCGTCGTGCTTGCGTCGGGCAGCCGGCGCTGCAGGTGATGGAGCACCCGGCCCCCCGTGGCCATGCCGCTGCCCGCGATCACGATCACGGGCCCGGCGAGGTCGTTGAGCCGCTTGGAGTCCTGCACGGTCTGGGAGAGGTGGAAGCGCGGCGGCACGAACGGGCGACCGCCGGCGGCCGCGACCCGGGCCGCGTCGGCGTCGTGCTCGTCGGCGTGGCTCGCGTAGATCGCGGTGGCCTGGATCGCCATGGGGCTGTCGAGGTAGATCGGAAGCTTCGGGATCCGGCCCGCGGCCTCCAGCTCGCGCACGAGGTAGAGGACCTCCTGCACGCGGCCGATGGCGAAGGCGGGGATCAGGAGCCAGCCGCGCTCCCGGTCGGCGCGCGTGACGGCCTCGATCAGGATCGTCGTCCCGTCGGCCCTGGGATGGAGGCGGTTCCCGTAGGTCGACTCGACCAGCAGCGTGTCGGCCTCGACCACGGGCTCCGGGTCGCGCATGATCGGCACGCCGTAGCGCCCGAGGTCGCCCGAGTACACCAGGCGGCGCGCGCCCGCTGTCACGTGCACGACCGCCGCGCCGAGGATGTGGCCCGAGACCGAGAAGCTCGCCTCCACGCCGGGGGCCGGCGCGAACGGCGTCTCGAACGGCACCGGCGAGACCAGCCCGAGGGCGCGCTCGGCGTCCTCGACGGTGAAGAGGGGCAGCGCCGGCTGGTGCCGCGTCGCGCCGACGCGGTTCCGGTGCTCGGCCTCCTCCTCGTTGAGGTGGGCCGCGTCGGGCAGCATGATGCGGAGCAGGTCGGCCGTCCCCGGCGAGCAGTAGATCGCCCGCCGGAAGCCCTCGCGCACGAGGCGCGGCAGGTAGCCCGAGTGGTCGATGTGGGCGTGGCTCAGCACGACGGCGTCGAGCGCGGCGGGATCGACCGGCGGCGGCGCCCAGTTCCGCTCGCGCAGCTCCCGCAGCCCCTGGAACATGCCGCACTCGAGCAGGACGCGCGCCCGTTCCGTCTCGAGGAGAAACTTGGCGCCGGTGACGGTGCCGGCGGCGCCGAGGAATGTGAGCGCCGGGCTCACGCCGACGGCGACCTGTCCGCCGGCGCTTCCGTCTTCGGCATCGGCATGACGGGCCAATCGAAGGTCTCGGTCACGGCCCCGTCGACGCCCGCCTGCACCAGGCGCGCGACGTCGAGCCGCGACTCGGCGGCCCCGATGGCATCCGCGGTCATCCGGGTGGCGGGGTGGAGCGGCACGAAGAGCGTGCAGCAGTCGGCGTCGGGCTCGATCGAGATCTCGAACGTGCCCAGGCGTTGGGCCTGCTCCGTGATCTCGAGCTTGTCCATCCCGATGAGCGGCCGGAAGACGGGCAGCCCGGCCACCTCGTCGATCCGCGCGATGTTCTCGAGCGTCTGCGACGCGACCTGGCCCAGGCTCTCGCCCGTGGCGAGGGCCAGCACCCCGTGGGCCCGCGCGATCGCCTCCGCGATCCGCACCATCAGCCGCCGGTACACGACCACGCGCGCCGGCGGCGGCACCGAGAGCACCACCTCGCGCTGGATCTCGCCGAACGGCACCAGGAAGAGCCGCGAGTGGTGCTGCCAATCGGTCAGCCGGTCGACCAGGGCGCGGGCCTTGGCCTGGGAGGTCGCGGGCAGGTAGGGCACGCTGTGGAAGTGGACGAACAGCACGCGGCAGCCGCGCTTCATCATCCGCCAGGCGGCCACCGGCGAGTCGATGCCGCCCGAGAGCAGGGCCGCGACGGTGCCGCTGGCGCCGACGGGCAGGCCGCCGGGCCCGGGCTGGCGGTCGAGGTAGAGGAACGTCTCGTCCGGCAGCACCTCCACGTGGATCGTCAGCGCGGGGTGCTCGAGGTCGACGCGGGTCCGGGCGCGCGAGAGCACGAAGGCGCCGAGCTCCCGGTTCAGCTCGACCGAGGTCAGGGGGTAGGACTTGAAGGCCCGCCGCGCCGTGATGCGGAACGACTCGAACGAGCGGCCCTCGATGAGCCGGGCGATGACCGCCTTCATCGCCTCCAGCGTGGAAGGCACCCGCCAGGCCAGCGCGTAGTTGGCGATCCCCAGCCCCCGCGCCATCCGCTCGAGCACGGCCTCGGGCTTCTCGTGGTGCTCGAGGTCGAGGAGGATGCGGCCCGGGCGCTGGACGACCGTGACGGGGGGCAGGTCCGCGGTGGCGCGGGCCAGGTTGCGGGAGAGGTGGCGCAGGAAGAGAGGCCGGTTACCGCCCTTGAGGCTGATCTCGTGGTAGTGAACGACGATGCAAGGCCGGAGCCGGGCCACCTACCTAATATACGCCGCCGGGGAACGAGCAGACGTCCGCCGAGCGGCCGCACGCCCTGTACATCTTGACCCCGCCGAAGGGGACCCCGAGGATCCCGTCCGTGATGGCCCAGCTCCGCCCCCGCGCCGTCGTCTCGAACCCGGGCTGCCGGAACGGCGTGGAGCCGTCCAGCCGGCGCGTCAGCGGCCCGTCGGCGGCGAAGCCCCGGTGGATCTCGTCCATCTGGTCGCGCCCCATCACGTAGCCGCAGCCGCCGCGCTCGTAGAGGATCGCCGAGTGGTAGAAGAGCGGCTCGATCAAGTAGAGATCCTTGCCGAGGAGCCGGCAGAACTCGTCCATGGAGGCGAGCACGCCGTTGAGCAGGCGGAGGCCGCGGCGCACCTGGCCGGGGGCGAGGCCGGCCCGCATGGCGCGCTCCTCCTCCGCGAGGTTCCGGGTGAGCGTGCCGTAGAGCGTGTCCTGCCCGTCGGGATCGCGGTCGATCGCGTAGCGCGGCGAGGCCGAGTCGTTGATCTGCACGAAGGCCAGCTCCGGCATCGCGAGGGGGCTCATCTCGACGTCGACGAGCAGCACCGGGTCGCGGTCCTCGTGCGAGGCGCGCACCTCGACGCGGACCCAGGGCTTGTCCGGGGGCGCCGTGATCTGCACGAGGCGCTCGCCGCTCGGCGACGCCAGCGTGCGCCGGTCCATGCCGAGCCGGGCGAAGAGCTCGTCGGGGACCAGGCGCGCGTAGAACGCGGTGCGCGCGTCGGCCGGCAGCGAGTTGATGTCCTGGATGGAGGGGGTGGCGGTGGCGAGATGGTCGATCTGGGTCTTCACGTCAGCCGAGTTCCTTTGCGATCCGGCGGGCCTGCTCCAGCTCTTCCGGAGTGTTGACGTTCATGAAGGCCACGTCCGGGGACCGCCAGGCCGCCACGGCGGCTTCGGGGATCTCCAGGACGCGGACGTGGTCGAAGAAGGCGACGATCTTGAGGCGCCCCGCGAGGAGGCGCTCCTCGATGTGGGGCAGGCACCCCTTCCCGTACACGGCGTGCATCGTCTCGAGCTGGTCGCCAACGCGCGGGATCACGACGTCGGCGTCGGCCGCGCGCGCGACGACGAGGCGCACGATCTCGGGGTGCAGGAAGGGCATGTCGCACGCCACGGTGAACGCCGCCTCGCCCGGCGCCGCCTTGAGCCCCGAGTAGATGCCGCCGAGCGAGCCGTGCTCGGGATAGACGTCCGGCACCATCGGAAGCCCGAGGAAGCGGTAGAGGTCGGGGGCGTTGGTGACGAGGAGGAGGTCGCCGACGGCGGGGGCGACGGCGGCGAGCACGCGCTCGATGATCCGGCGGCCGCCGACGTCGAGCAGCGCCTTCGGCGGCCCGCCCATCCGGCTGCTCCTGCCGCCGGCCTGGATGACGCCCGTTATAATTTCACGGCTCCGGCGCGGAGCACGCGCGGCGGGTTCGCCGTGGCGTCCACGATCGTCGAGGCGGGACCACCGGTCGTCTTCCCTCCGTCCAGCACCAGCTCGATCTTGCTCTCGAACGCCGCCAGCACGTCCTCGGCCGTGGTCGGCGGGGCCGCGCCGCTGGGGTTCGCGCTCGGCGCGGTGACCGGACCGCCCAGCGCCTGCACGAGGGCGAGGGCGACGGCGTGGCCCGGCATCCTGATCCCGACCGTGCCGGTCCCGGCCGTGATCTCCGCGGGCACCGTGGGCCGGGCGCGGAGCACGAGGGTCAGCGGTCCCGGCCAGTGGCGCGCGATCAGCGCGCGCGCTTGAGACGGGATCTCGTCGGCGAGCGATTCGGCCATCGCGATCGAATCGACCAGCACCAGCAGCGGCTTCGACTCCGGCCTCCCCTTCACCTCGAACACGCGGCGAACTGCCGCCGGCTCTCGCGCGTCCGCGCCGAGCCCGTAGAAGGTCTCGGTGGGAAACGCGACCAGCCCCTTGCATGCCAGGACGGCTGCAGCGTCCGATATGACTGCCCGAGACGGTGTCTCGGGATCGACCCTGAGCACCCGGGTCCGCCCCATCAACCGGCCTCGGTTGCGTCTGTCTCTTGCACCCGGCATGCCATCAGCGGCGCCGGGCGATGTCCTTGCGGTAGTGCATGCCCTGGAAGCAGACCCGATCCACGCCGCGATACGCCAGGTCCGTCGCCGCGCTTACGCTGTCCCCTCGGGCGGTTACACCGAGGACGCGACCGCCCGCGGTCACGAGGGTGCCACCTTTGCGGGCCGTCCCCGCGTGGAACACCACCACGCCCGGGAGCGCTTCCGCCTCGTCCACGCCCGCGATGGGCAGGCCCGTCGGGTACTCGCCCGGGTAGCCCTGTGAGGCCAGGACGACGCAGACTGCCGCTCCTGTGCGCCAGGTGACGCTCACGGGCAGTGCAGCCCCGGTCGCCGCCGCGTGCAGAAGTGGCAGCAGATCGTCCGCGAGGCGCGTGAGCACCGCCTGGCATTCGGGGTCGCCGAAGCGGCAGTTGAACTCGACGACCTTGGGGCCCTCGCTCGTGAGCATGAGCCCGGCGTAGAGCAGGCCGCGGTACGGGCGGCCCTCGGCGGCCAGCGCGCCGATCGTCGGCCGGATGATCCGCTCCATCACGAGGGCGGCCGTGGGCTCGTCGACGATGGGCGCGGGCGAGTAGGCGCCCATACCCCCGGTGTTCGGCCCCTGGTCCCCGTCGTAGACGCGCTTGTGGTCCTGGGCCACGCCGAGCGGGATGGCCTCGGCGCCGCTGGAGAGCGCGAAGAACGACGCCTCCTCACCGCGCATGAACTCCTCGACCACCACGGTGGCGCCGGCCGCGCCGAAGGCCCGGCGCTCGAGGCAGAGGGCGATCGCCTCGTCGGCCTCGGCGAGCGTGGCGCACACGATCGCGCCCTTGCCCGCGGCGAGCCCGTCGGCCTTCACGACGAGCGGCGCGCCGATCGTCCGGCAGTAGCCGCGGGCGGCCGCCGGCTCGCCGAACGTGCGGAACCGCGCGGTCGGGATCCCGTGCTTCGCCATCAAGGCCTTGGCGAAGGCCTTCGAGCCCTCGATGGCCGCGGCCGCGCGCGACGGGCCGAAGATCGCGAGGCCCCGGGACTCGAACAGGTCGACGATGCCCGCGACCAGCGGAGCTTCGGGGCCCACGACCGTGAGGTCGACACGCTCGCGCTCGGCGAAGGCCGCGAGCGCGTCGATCCGGTCGGCCTTGATCGGCACGCACGTGGCGTGGCGCGCGATGCCGGGGTTGCCCGGCGCGGCGTAGAGCGCGCTGACCCGCGGGCTCTGCGCGAGCTTCCAGGCCAGCGCGTGCTCCCGGCCCCCGCCGCCGATCAGGAGGACGCGCATCGACCTTCGGTCACGACGCCAGCGACGCCGGGCCAGGCCGGGCGCGCGCGAGCGTTCATCGCTGGCCGGCCAACTGCGATCTCATGAGCGACGCCCGGCCAGGCCGGGCTTGCCATAGCCTGCATTTTTCACGAACGGCGATGGCGCGACCGGGCGGGTGGGGCAGGGTGCGGTCCCCGCGGGGGCTGCGCCCTGCGACAGGACCCGCCCGCCACGCGCGACTCCCGTTCGTGAATAATGCGGGCTAGGCGGCCTCGCGCGCTCTCCGGAGGCGTCCCGATGGCTGGGCTCACCCCGCCCTCGAAAGCCCGCAGCGTCGGTGTCGAGTCGCTCACCGAGCTCGCGCTCGACCTGCGCTGGTCGTGGAACCACAGCGCCGACGAGCTCTGGGCCGAGCTCGAGCCCGACCTCTGGGCCCTCACCCACAATCCGTGGGTCGTGCTCCAGACCGTCTCGCGGACCCGGCTGCAGGAGCTGCTGGGGCGGCCGGACTACCGCCAGCGAGTCGAGACGCTCCTCGATCGCCAGCGCCGGTACGCGGACGCGCCGGCCTGGTTCGCGGAGTCCAAGGCGGGCCGGCTCACGGGCGTCGCCTACTTCAGCATGGAGTTCGGGCTCAGCGAGGCGCTGCCGATCTACTCCGGGGGGCTCGGCAACGTGGCCGGGGATCAGCTCAAGGCCGCCAGCGACCTCGGCGTGCCGGTGATCGGCGTCGGGCTCCTCTACCAGCAGGGGTACTTTCGGCAGGTGATCGGCCCGGATGGCCGGCAGGAGGCCCTGTACCCGTACAACGACCCGGGCCAGCTGCCGATCACACCCGTGCGCGACGAGGATGGCGAGTGGCTCCGCCTGGAGTTCAACCTGGCGGGGTACAGGGTCTGGCTCCGCGCCTGGCAGGTGCGGGTCGGCCGGCTCACGCTGTATCTCCTCGATACCAACGACCCGGCGAACCCGCCGGCGCTCCGCGGCGTGACGGGCGAGCTCTATGGCGGCGGGGCCGAGCTGCGCCTGCGGCAGGAGATGGTGCTGGGGATCGGCGGCTGGCGCCTCCTCCGGGCCCTCCGGCTCGAGCCCGAGGTGTGTCACCTCAACGAGGGGCACGCGGCGCTGGCGGTGCTCGAGCGCGCCCGGACGTTCATGGAGGACAGCGGCCAGCCCTTCGACGTGGCCCTCGCGGTCACGCGCCCCGGAAACCTCTTCACCACGCACACGCCAGTGGCCGCGGGCTTCGATCGCTTCCCCGCGGCGCTGATCGATCAGTACCTCCGGCGATACGCCGAGGACGGGCTGGCGATCGGCCTGGCGGAGCTCCTCGCGCTCGGCCGCCAGGATCCGGACGACGCGAGCGAGCCCTTCAACATGGCCTATCTCGCGATCCGGGGGAGCAGGGCCGTGAACGGCGTGAGCCGCCTGCACGGCGCGGTGAGCCGGCGCCTCTTCCAGTGCCTCTTTCCCCGGTGGCCGGCGGCCGAGGTCCCGGTCGGGCACGTGACCAACGGCGTCCACACGCCGTCCTGGGACTCCGCCGAGGCCGACGCGCTCTGGACCCAGGCCTGCGGTGTCGAGCGCTGGCGCGGCACGATGGACACGGTCGAGCGGGACATCAGGTGCGCGTCCGACGCCGAGCTGTGGGCCGTGCGGACGAGCGCGCGGAAGGCCCTCGTGGACTACGCGCGCGAGCGGATGCCGCCGCTGCTCGCGTCGATGGGCGCGCCGCCGGCCGAGGTGGCCGCGATGTGCGAGTGCCTCGATCCGGGCGCGCTCACGCTCGGGTTCGCGCGCCGGTTCGCCACCTACAAGCGGCCGACCCTGCTGCTCCACGACCCGGACCGGCTGCTCCGCATCCTGACCGACCGGGAGCGCCCGGTGCAGCTCATCGTGGCCGGGAAGGCGCACCCCGCCGACGAGGCCGGGCAGGCGATGATCCGCGAGTGGTTCGAGTTCACCCGGCGCCCGGAGGCGCGGCGGCGCGTGATCTTCATGCCCGACTACGACCTGCTCCTGGCCGAGCACCTCGTGCAGGGCGCCGACCTCTGGATCAACACGCCCCGCCGGCCGTGGGAGGCGAGCGGGACGAGCGGCATGAAGGTGCTGGTCAACGGCGGGCTCAACCTGTCCGAGCTCGACGGCTGGTGGGCGGAGGCGTACACGCCCCAGTTGGGCTGGGCGCTGGGCGACGGCCGGGAGCACGGGGACGATCCCGCGTGGGACGCGGCGGAGGCGCGGGCGCTGTACGCCCTGCTCGAGCGCGAAGTCGTGCCCGCCTTCTACACCCGCGACGCGCGGGGGATCCCCGGAGGCTGGGTGGCGAGGATGCGCGAGAGCATGGCGCGCCTGACGCCGCAGTTCTCGGCCAGCCGGGTCGTCCGCGAGTACACCGAGCGGCACTACCTGCCGGCGGCGGCGGGCTATCGGGCGCGGGCCGCCGAGAAGGGGGCGCTGGGGGCGGGAGTGCTCGCCTGGCAGCGGCATCTCGCCGCGCACTGGCACGAGGCGCGCTTCGGCGCGGTCGCCGTCCAGACGCGGGACGATCACCATCAGTTCGCGGTCCAGCTCTCCCTCGGCGGTCTCGGCCCGGAGGCGGTCCGTGTCGAGCTCTACGCCGATCCGACCGACGGCGGGGAGCCCGCGCGGCACGTGATGGCGCGCGACCGGACGCTCGCCGCCCCGGACGCCTACGAGTATCGCGGGAGGGTGCCGGCGTCGCGCCCCGCCTCGGACTACACGCCGCGGCTCGTCCCGCATCACCCGGCCGCCCTCGTCCCGCTCGAGGCGCCCCAGATCCTCTGGCCGCGGTGAGACCCGGGTCCGTGCCGGGATCGACGAGCCGATGGGACCGCGTGGAGGGAGCCGCGGTCCCGCTCGGCGTCTCGTGGGTGGAGGCGGAGCGGGCGTACAACTTCTCGATCTACTCGAAGCATGCCGAGTCGGTCACGCTGCTCCTCTACCGGGAGGACGACTGGGTCACGCCGGCCTCCACCCATCGGCTCGACTACCTCGTGAACAAGTCCGGCCGGGTCTGGCACTGCCGCGTCCCGGCATCACAGATAGCGGGGGTGCAGTACTACGCCTACTCGATCGACGGCCCGCCGCCGGCCGGCCGCTTCGAGTGGCACGCGTTCGACCGCGACAAGATCCTGCTCGACCCCACGGCGCGCACCGTCTTCTTCCCGCCCACCTTCGACCGCCGGGCGGCCATCGGGCCGGGATCGAACGCCGGCAAGGCGCCGCTCGCCGTGCTCCCGGCCCGCGAGCCGGCCTTCCACTGGGGAGACGATCCGCGCCCGCGGCACGAGTCCGATCTCATCGTCTACGAGCTGCACGTCCGCGGCTTCACCCGAAACCCGACCAGCGGCGTGATGCCCGACCGGCGGGGGACCTTCGCGGGCCTGGTCGAGAAGATCCCCTACCTCGAGGATCTCGGCGTGACCGCGGTGGAGCTGATGCCGGTCTTCCAGTTCGATCCCCAGGACGGAGATTACTGGGGATACATGCCGCTGGGCTTCTTCGCGCCCCACCACGGGTACGCCTCCCCGGCCGGGCAGCCGGATCCGTGCCGCGAGTTCTGCGGGATGGTGAAGGCCTTCCACGAGGCGGGCATCGAGGTGATCCTCGACGTGGTCTACAACCACACGGCCGAGGGCGACCACCGGGGCCCGACCTTCAACGGCAAGGGGATCGACAACAGCACCTACTACATGCTCTCGGGCGATCCCGCGGCGCCCTACCTGAACTTCTCCGGGACCGGGAACACCCTGCACTGCGCGAACCGCTACATCCGCGGGCTCATCCTCAGGAGCCTCCGCTACTGGGTCCGGGAGATGCACGTGGACGGCTTCCGGTTCGACCTCGCCTCGGTGATGTCCCGGAAGGCCGACGGGTCGATCGACCACGACGACCCGCCGATCTTCGGCGACATCGCCGCCGACTCGACGCTCGCGCACGTCCGTCTCATCGCCGAGCCCTGGGACGCCGCGGGGGCCTACCAGCTCGGCCGCGGCTTCCCGGGGCTCGAGTGGCTCCAGTGGAACGGGCGCTTCCGCGACGACGTGCGCCGGTTCGTCAAGGGCGACCCCGGCCTCGTGCCCGCGGTGATGTCCCGGCTCTACGGGAGCGACGACCTGTTCTCCGACGCGCTCCTCTACGCGTACCACCCGTACCAGAGCGTGAACTACGTGACCGCGCACGACGGCTTCACGCTGTTCGACCTCGTGGCCTACGGCGCCAAGAACAACTGGGCCAACGGCCACGGCAACAGGGACGGGCCGCCGGAGGAGTACAGCTGGAACTGCGGGTGGGAAGGCGAGACCGGCGCGCCGCCGGCGGTCGCCCGCCTGCGGACGCAGCAGGCGAAGAACTTCGCCTGCCTGCTCTTCCTGGCAAACGGGACGCCGATGCTGCGCGCCGGGGACGAGTTCCTGCAGACCCAGGGCGGCAACACCAATCCCCACAACCAGGACAACACCACGACCTGGCTCGACTGGGACCGGCTCCCGGCGAACCGGGACGTCCACCGCTTCTTCTGCCGCCTGATCGCGTTCCGCAAGGCTCACCCGTCGCTCTGCCGCAGCCGGTTCTGGCGGGAGGACGTGCGGTGGTACGGCGTGGGCCCGGCCGTCGACCTGGCGTGGCACTCGCGCAGCCTGGCCTTCGTCCTCCACGGCGGCTCCCAGGGCGACGGGGATCTCTACGCGATGATCAACGCCTACTGGGAGGACTTGCCCTTCACGATCCAGGAGACCGGCCCGTGGAAGCGCGTGATCGACACGAGCCTCGACAGCCCGGACGACATCTGCGAGCCCGGCGCCGAGGCGGCGATCGCGACGTCCACCTACCTGGTGCGGGCGCGCTCGGTCGTCGTCCTCTCCCGGGCCGCGCCGTGAGCGGCCCGAGGCGCCCGCGATGATCCTGGCGGCGGACGTCGGCGGCACCTCGACCCGGCTGGCCCTGATGGGGGCGACCGGGCCGCGGCTCACGCGGGTGGTGGAGGAGATCTTCCCGAGCGGCAGCCACCGGAGCCTGGACGAGATCGTCGCCCGGTTCGTGGCGGCCCACCGGCAGCCGATCGAGGCGGCGTGCTTCGGGCTCCCCGGGCCGGTCCGCGACGGGCGCGTGGCGACCACGAACCTCCCGTGGGAGGTCGACGCCAAGCGGCTCGCCGTCCTCCTGGCGCTCGAGACCGTCGCGCTGATCAACGACCTGGAGGCGCACGCGTACGGCGTGGCCGCGCTCGAGCCGACGGACCTCCACGTCCTCAACGCCGGGGCGCCGCCGGCGGCGGGGAACCGCGCCATCATCGCCGCGGGCACGGGGCTCGGCGAAGCCGGGCTCTACTGGGACGGCGGGGAGTATCATCCGTTCGCCTCGGAGGGAGGCCATGTCGACTTCGCGCCCCGGAGCGAGCTCGAGATCGAGCTGCTCCGCTTCCTCCAGGCGCGGCTCGGTCAC
>OBEQ010882877.1_pt1 | contig 20819 bp, 18 predicted proteins | sample 1670901 | NCBI WGS metagenome assembly OBEQ01 (sample SAMEA104232315, study PRJEB22302) | groundwater metagenome | biome: forest; feature: aquifer; material: groundwater | place: USA | collected 2011-08-07 | depth 5.4 m
ACCGGCCTCGGCGAAGACAAGCGGCAGGTACTGCCGCCTGCGGGACTCCCCTCCGGCGTCACCCGCCGCTAACTTTTGATATTTGAGAAGGTAGTCTAGTGTTTTAGACAGATTCAGCTGTCCTGAATCATTGGTGTGGGCGTCTTGGATGAGATAGACCAGTAGGGGCGATTCATGAATCGCCCCTACACCGCCGGGTGCATGCCAAGCGTCTTCTATTGTAGCTACAGATTCAGGCAGATCCTTTAAAGAGGCTTTGGCCCATTTGAGGGAGGTGTTTTTGAAGAGATCAATCTTTAAAGGTGTTAAATCTTGCGCAGCAGAGGAGAGTTGTTCGAGAAAAAAACTAAATAAAAGAACACACGCCAAGATTCGAAATCTTAGTTTCATTCAATAATCCTTATTTCGGAGATTTAATAAACAATGGAATAAGTATCACCTATAATACTAAAAAAGGCAATAATTTATGAGTATAATTATTTAATTAATTATAATCAAATATTATCAAATATAACTAGAGTCCGAGCATATATAAATATTCGATTAATATTAAGTTAGGAGAAAAAAGCGCCGATGGCCGGAGTCGAACCGGCGACCTTAGCCTTAGGAGTGCTCTGCTCTATCCGTCTGAGCTACATCGGCGGGAAATCGGGCGTATGAACTCAAATCTCGTGCGATTGGGAACCGGCAAAAATGCGGAGTTTTTTTAGGGCCACGGCTTCAATCTGCCGGACCCGTTCGCGCGTGATGCTGAAACATTTGGCGGCTTCATTCAAAGTATGCACTTCCCCGTCCTGCAAACCAAAGCGCATTTCAATGATCTCGCGTTCGCGGGCGTTCAACTTGTTTAAGAGGCCGCCGACCCGTTCACCACGCAAGACATCATCGACATTTGATTGTGAACGGTTAGCGCGCGGGTCTTCCATCAGATCCATCATAGACGCCTCCCCGTCCTCTCCGGCCGGCTGGTCAAGCGAAGTGGTGGTCAGACCAATTTGCATCAGTTCCTTGATTTTTGAGACTGGAAGTTTCATCGCGCGGGCCAATTCGGAAACTTTGGGCTTGCGGCGTAGACGGTGTGTGAGGCGTTCCTGCACTTTCCGAAAACGCGACAATGTTTCCACCATATAAACAGGAATCCGGACGGTTTTCCCCTGGTCCGCCAGAGCCCGGGTCACATGTTGTTTAATCCACCAGGCCGCGTAAGTGGAGAAGCGGTAACCGAGTTTTGGATTAAATTTGGTGACTGCTTTCATGAGGCCGAGATTGCCCTCTTCTATAAGATCAAGGAAAGGAACGCCGAAATTGGCATACTGTTTGGCAATGTTAATCACCAGGCGCAGATTGGAACGGATCATAGTCCGCCGCGCGTGCGCGTCGCCTCGCTTGATGCGCTTGGCAAGTTTAAGCTCATTCTCCGCCGACAAGAGAGGGATGTCTTTAATATCCTTGATGTAAAGCTTTAGCGCTTCCATTATTCTCTAAGGTTTTTTGTTTTCCTTCAAAACCGCTTGGGCGGCAGCAAGGCGGGCGATAGGCACCCGGAAAGGAGAACAGCTTACGTAATCTAACTTTGCCCGGTGGCAAAATTCGATCGAGGGCGCGTCTCCGCCATGCTCGCCGCAGATGCCTACCTTTAAATCGGGCTTTACACCGCGCCCTTTGGACACGGCAAGCTCAATCAGCCGCCCCACACCCGACTGATCCAAAGAAACGAAGGGATCCACTTTCAAGAGACCTCTTTCGATGTAAAAGGGTAAAAATTTACCAACGTCGTCCCGCGAAAATCCAAAGGTCATCTGTGTCAGGTCATTGGTGCCGAAGCTGAAAAAATCGGCTTCCTTTGCAATATCATCGGCCACGATCGCCGCACGCGGGATTTCAATCATAGTGCCGACCAAATAATCCACTCTGACTTTTTGCTTTGCCATGACTTCTTCGGCCATCCTGATAACATCCTGTTTTGTAAAGGTAAGCTCGCCCACCATTCCAACCAAAGGAATCATGACTTCCGGAACCACCCGTAGTCCTTCCTTGGCAAGCTCACACGCCGCCGTGAAAATCGCGCGCGCTTGCATGCGGTAAATCTCAGGATAAGTCACCGCCAAGCGGCAGCCGCGATGGCCCAGCATCGGGTTCACTTCGTGAAGCGACTTGACCTTTGCTCCAAGAGCCTTCAGCGTGATCTTAAGATCTTTGGCAACCTTTTTCATTTCCTGATCACCCTTTGGTAAAAATTCATGTAGCGGCGGATCCAAAAGACGAATCGTGACCGGAAGTCCAGCCATGACTTTAAAAATTCCCTTGAAGTCTTTTTTCTGCAAAGGCTCAAGTTTTTTGAGGGCCTTTTCTCTTTCCGCTTCGGTCTCCGCCAAAATCATTTCACGGACGACCTTCAGACGGTCCTCGCCAAAAAACATATGCTCAGTCCGGCAGAGGCCGATGCCTTCTGCCCCGAAATTGCGCGCCACTTTGGAATCTTCGGGAGTGTCCGCGTTGGTTCGGATTTTGAGCCTCCGAATCTCATCCGCCCATTGAATAAACTGCCTAAAATCTCCTCCAAGGTCCAGCTGGACCAGTTTCACTTCACCTAAAATCACATCACCCGTGCTGCCGTTTAAAGTCAGCATGTCACCTTCGCGGACTTTAAAAGTGTGCACGCCGGATTTTATCGTGAAAAACTTTCCTTTTTCATCGATATGAATCTGGCCGCAACCGGCAATACAGCACTTGCCCATCCCGCGCGCGACAACGGCCGCATGACTGGTCATGCCGCCGGTTGCCGTTAAAATACCCTGCGCGGCGGCCATGCCGCCGACATCCTCGGGAGAAGTTTCCATGCGGACCAACACCACGCGTTTGCCCTTTTCTTCGCTCCATTCAATCGCCGTTTCCGCGTTGAAGACCACCTGGCCAACGGCCGCGCCGGGCGAAGCTGGAAGCCCTTTGGCAATGACTTTATATTTCATTTTCGTGTCAATCGTCGGGTGAAGAAGCTGGTCGAGCTGCTCCGGAGCCACACGAAGCAGCGCTTCTTCTTTATTGATAAGCCCCTCCTTGACCATATCGCAGGCGATCTTGACGGCCGCCATCGCCGAGCGCTTGCCATTGCGAGTTTGAAGGAGAAAAAGCTTTTTGTCTTCAATGGTAAATTCAAGGTCCTGCATATCACGGAAATGTTTTTCTAGCCGCTGATAAATGCTCTCCAGCTGAGCATAGCACTGGGGCATCTTTGCTTTCAGCTGGCTGATCGGTTGGGGCGTGCGGATACCCGCGACGACGTCTTCGCCCTGGGCGTTGATCAGGTACTCGCCGAAAAATTTGTGTTCTCCGGTGCCTGGATCGCGCGTGAACGCGACACCCGTGCCGCTGGTCTCGCCCATGTTTCCGAACACCATCGTCTGCACATTGACAGCCGTTCCCAGATCATGAGGAATCTTACTCAAGTTTCGGTAGGTGATGGCGCGCTGGTTGTTCCATGATTTAAAAACCGCATCGCAGGCCAGTTTAAGCTGGAGCATGGGGTCTTCGGGAAACGCTTTTTTGGTTTCCTTTTTTATGTATTCCTTGTACTCCTTAACGAGCTCCTTTAAGGACTCGGCCGTGACTTCGGTGTCTTGAGTCACTTTTAATTTTTTCTTTTTTGCCGCCAACAAATGTTCAAAACCATGATGGTCCAGCTCCAGCACTACATTGCCGAACATCTGGATAAAGCGCCTGTAAGCGTCGTAGGCAAATCTCGCGTTGCCGGACTTTTGTATGAGGCCTTTAACGGTGTCCTCCGTCAAACCAAGATTGAGAATGGTGTCCATCATGCCAGGCAGCGAAACAGCGGCGCCGCTCCGGACAGATACAAGAAGCGGATTCGCATGCGAGCCGAATTTCTTTCCGGTTGCTGCTTCAAGCTTCTCCAAGTTTTCTTTGATCTCAGCCTCAAGTCCATCGGGCCATTTTCCGCCCAACGCGTAAAATTCCTTGCAGGCCACCGTAGAAATCGTAAAACCGGGCGGCACGGGAATACCCAGGTTTGTCATTTCGGCGAGGTTGGCGCCTTTGCCCCCTAGGAGACTTCTCTGCTCCTTCGTCCCTTCTGCTTTGCCATCGCCAAAAAAATAAACGTATTTCTTCATAGTAGTGGGTTTTCCCTCTCTTGTGGTTTTACTTTCAACGGTTAACGCCATTTCTAACTCCTTTTTAATAGATTTAAAATTTTCTGATAAAACTATAAACGAATTTTAGATAAATCCGCGATTTGGTTCGTGTAGAGTTCTTTGACCGTCTTCAAAAGCAAAAGACGGTTCTTCCTTACGTTCATATCGTCACAATACACGAAAACCTTCTCAAAGAACTCATTCAAGATATCAAAAAAAGCCGTGGCATACAAGCTTGTCGCTTGGCGGAAATCCCCCGATTCTGCCGCCTGGCGGACGGCTTCTGAAGCATGGTTATACTCATCAAAAACCTGTCTTTCAAGGTCTTCCGTAAAAAGCGAGGGGTTGATCTCGGAAGGAAGCGCTTCTTTGTTGCCTTTAATGATGTTGGTGAGGCGCTCGATGACTTTATGGGCTTCCAAAAAGCTCTTTTCGCCCGAAATTTTTAATAGCGCCTCAGTATCACACATGGTTTTATAAAAATTATCCAACGGCCTCGAAACGCACACCGCGTCAATAATGCCCACCGGAAAACCCCATTCAGCAGTCAAAATCGCTTTAAACCTGTCCCTGAAAAAATCTTCGAGTTTTAGGATAAGCGTGTCTTCCTTGTCTTGGCGAGTATAGGACGAAAGCAAAGCCTTGTTCTGGTTGGTAATGAACTTGAACGAAAAATTAAGCTTGTTCTCGAGGCATATTTTAACAACCGCATTAGCGCTCCTGCGCAGACCGTAAGGATCGAGACTGCTCGTGGGTTCCCATCCCAAACCAAAACACGCAACGATGAGGTCAATTTTATCCAGCATCGACAGAACACTGCCGATAAGCGTTTTTGGCAGCTTGTCCTGGATCGTCCTGGGGAGGTATTGCTCACCAATGGCTTGCGCGACTTCGGCTGTTTCACCGTTCGCCTGAGCATAATATTTGCCCATGATCCCCTGAAGCTCCGGAAATTCTCCGACCATTTGAGTCAGAAGATCCGCTTTGCAAAGAAAAGCGGCACGTTCCAATTTCGCGCGGTTTTCATCCGAGAAACCCTCGATTTGAATAGCTTTGGCAAGCTTCGCAAGCCGCTCGGACTTTTCAAGCATCGATCCGGCACCTTTCAGGAAAATAAGGTTTTTCAGCTCTTCCCTTTTCTTTTCGAGCGGAACTTTCGAATCCTCCTGATAAAAGAAAAGACTGTCTTTCAATTTTGCATGAAGGATGTTCTCGATATTATTTGAAATAAGTTTTTTCTCAGAAGCTGAGGCGCCCCGGTCCAGCACCGCAATAAATACCGGCAACAGTTTGCCCGGCTCTTTCTCAACACCAAAGATACGCTGTTTACGGGCCATGCTGACTGCCAAAACTTCCTGCGGAAGCTCGAGAAATTTTTCATCAAACGACGCCGATAGAACGTTCGGATTTTCGACCAGAAAATTCACTTCGTTCAAAAGGAACGGGTCTTTATGGAGCTGCCCTTTCAGGGCTTTGGCCTGCGCTTCCAAATCTTGTACAATTTTCTCCTTGCGGATTTTAGGGGGAAGTATGACGCCATTTTTTTCTAAAATATCTTCGTAAGATTCATAACTTCTCACAGTAAACTCTTTTCTTTGGCTCTTCAAAAAAATTGAAATCTTGTCGGTTGCCGGAATCTCTGCAATTTTAAATTTGAGCGCTTCATCACCATAAAGACATAAGAAACTCCGAATTGGCCTCGGGAAATAAAGCTCGGAGCCGTCCTCCCATTTCTTGCCCCATTTCATCATCTTGGGAAACGGGAGCGACTTCACAAGCGACCTCAAAATCTCCGGAAGGACTTTTTCAGTCGAAAACGCGGGTTCTGTTTTTTTAATAAAAACATATTCCTTGTCCTGATGCGGCTGAATGACTGTGTCCTTTAAGGCGGTGTTCCGATGCTTCAGGATCGTCAAAAGTTTTTCGGTCGGCTTTCCGTCGGGAAGATAAGCATCCTCCTTCAAGAGCACTTTCGTGAAAGTGTCTTTTGCGGTTTGTTTAGGATTGACATCTTTCACGATGAATACGAGCCGTCTTGGAGTGGCCCAAACGGTGTGATTCTGAAACGTGATTCGCTTTTCCTCAAGGATTTTGCGGAGACGCATCTCAAGCACATTCTCGGCTTTTTGTGAACCTTCGGATACCGGTACATTCTCGAAAATGTCGGCGAGATTGGTCGCGGGAAGCTCTTCGGTCCCGATTTCGAATAACACGTCATCGCGAGTCCGCCGAAGGCGGACGTGGCGATCTCCCCTCGGAGATTGCTTCGTCGTCCGCCTAAGGCAGACTCCTCGCAATGACATGTTATTTTTCATTTCTCATCATGTATGCCTGTGCGCATTTCTTGGCGAGGCTGCGAACACGGGCGATATAAGTAGGCCGTTCGTTTACGCTCACGGCGCCGCGCGCATCGAGCATATTGAAAACATGCGAAGTTTTGAGCGTCCATTCATAAGCCGGCAGTATGAGTACATTTGGACGACGTCCCGCAAGGGAGACGTTAGCATCAGTCTCTCCATGCGGCCTGCTAACGTCTCCCTTCGGGACGTCGTCCAGTAAGCGCTTGGCTTCTGATTCGTAGGTTTCAAAAAGTTTGAGGAGAAGCGCAGTGTCGCTTTCCTCGAAATTGTAACGGCAGTATTCGACTTCATATTTTTTTCGGAGCTCTCCATATTTCAAACCCTTCGACCAATCGAGCTCAAAGAGGTCGTGCTTGTTTTGCAAAAACATGGCGATACGTTCGAGGCCGTAAGTCAGCTCGCAAGAGATCCGATCAAGCGAAAAACCCGCCATTTGTTGAAAATAAGTGAACTGCGTCACCTCCAGGCTGTCGAGCCACACTTCCCAGCCGAGGCCTGAAGCGCCCAGCGTTGGCGACTCCCAGTCGTCCTGCACAAAACGAATGTCGTGTTTTTTTAAATCAAGCCCGACGGCGCGCAAGCTCTCCAGATAAAGATCCTGGGCGTCGTCCGGCGAAGGCTTCAAAATGACCTGATACTGATAATAATGCTGAGTTCTGAGCGGATTGTCGCCGTAGCGGCCATCGGTGGGACGGCGTGGCGGCTGAACATACGCCACATTCCAGGGCTCCGGCCCGAGCGATCCAAAAAAAGTCGCCGGATGAAATGTGCCCGCGCCGACTTCCATGTCGTACGGCTGGAGGATCGAGCAATGCTGCTTCGCCCAATAATCCGAAAGTTTTGAGATTAAATCTTGGAAGTAAACCATGCTTGCCTAGTTATGTTAATCCCATCTTCTCAAGAAAAATAACCGACTTCAGTTTGTTCTGCAGATGGAAATCCACAAACCGCCTCAGGATTTTCTGAAGCTCGGCGCCGACTTCCTGGGAAACCTTGACGTGGGCGAGATCCTTCACCTCGGAGCGTTTCACATGCTCGAGGAAATTAAGCGTTCCCTTCGACAGAGGAATGCTTGAAGTGGAGCCTTGCGAATTCCGGCACCTTGCGCAGTGAATCCCCCCAAGGGCGATACTGAAATACGCCGGTTCGGGACCGAGTGCCCGGCAAATCACGCAAAGCGCCGTTTCCGGCATGAGTCCCAAAAGCTCAAAGAGCTTCACCTCGAATATCCTCGCGGTCCTTTTGGGAGACGCTCCGCTCGACAGAAATTTAAGCGAATCATTCAAAAGATCAAAAACTCGCGGGCTCGGGTCTTCAAGCTCCACCAGTTCATTCACGAGATCCACGAAATAACTGGCATACCCGAGCCGTTCGAGGTCTTCGCGGACTTCGGGGAAATGTTCCAAAGACTCCGACTGCGTCACCAAATGAAGGTCGCCGCCTCTTCTCTTCCGGTAAAAAAGGATCTCATTAAGCGAAAAAGGCTCAAGCATGCCGCCGAATCGTGCGCGGGTGTCGCGGATGCCTTTGACGATGCCGTTGATCTTTCCGTAATCTTTCGTATAAAAATAGGCCAAAAGGCTCGTGTCGCGGTAGGGCCGTGTCTTCAGCACAAACGCCTGGGTTTTCGTCGCGCTCATTTTTTTCTGTTGTTCAGGGGCACCGCAGCCCCGGCGCTGATCACCAAACGGATACCTTCTTCCACGGTGATTCCCGCATCCATAATCTCTTCTTTGGGTGCAAAAATAAAATAACCGGTCGTCGGGTTTGGAGGATGCGGCAAAAATACATTGATGATCTCTTTGCCGGTCTTGTCCGAAATATCCCACGGTTTTTCCTGTGTCACAAATCCGAGCGCATAAACCCCTTTTCTCGGATACTCGACATAAACAACGCGCTTAAAAACGCCGGTTTTGTCTCCGAAAAACGCCTCGGCGATATCCCGAAGTGCCATATAAATCTTGCTAAAAACCGGGATGCCCGTCAAGAACTGCTCAAACATGGAAAACATTTTCTTGAAAAAGAATTTGTTGCCCGCCCAGCCTAAAATCACGACAAAGCACACCACAAAGAACGCAATCACGAGTTTCGTCAGAAGAACCTTGAACTCCGCGTCCAGTCCAAAAGGCAGCAGCACGAAGATCACGTTCATCACAGGATTGACCACAAAATGGTCCACCAAATGAACCAGATAATTGATAACAATGACTGTGATAAAAAAAGGCGCTAAAAGAAGAAGGCCTGAAAAGAAATGATTTTTAATTTTTCTACGCATAATTTTATAAAACTTTCCTTAAAATAAATTCCTGCCGCCGGTGCATTTTCATATGGTCTTTTTCCTTTTTATCATCATAACCCAAAAGATGCAGCGTACCATGAATCAAATAACGCCCGAGCTCTTCCTTGAAAGAAATTCCCAGCTCGCGCGACAACTGTTTTGCCATCTCATGCGAAACGACAAGCTCGCCCAAAAAACCGGTTTCATTCTTCGCGAGAGTTTTTTTCTCAAGCCAAAACGAGATCACGTCCGTCGCGGTGTCGTGTCCTAAAAATTGTTTATTGATTTTGCGGATATTCTTGTTATCCGTCAACAAAACGCTCAGCGAACCTTTTTTCTTTTCTCGCTTCAACGTCGCTGCGATGATGCCGCAGACCCAGCCCGCGCTGATACCGTTCACGGACTTTTGAAAGTTGATTTCAATCTCGCCAAACACGTCATTGCGAGGAGCGCAGCGACGAAGCAATCTCAAGAACCGTCATTCCCGCATGCTTTTAGGCGGGAATCCACCGATTCGGATGATCCCCGACAAAAGTATTCGGGGATGACGGTTATGGCCCACGCTCGCAATGACGAGATTCTCATCGAATCTTTATTCCCAATTCCTTCAACTGTCTCTCGTTCACCGGCGACGGCGCGTCCGTCATCGGATCCACGGCCTTTTGATTTTTCGGAAACGCGATCACTTCACGAATGCTCTCAAGACCCAGTAAAATCGTAATGACGCGGTCAATTCCGAGCGCGATGCCGCCATGCGGCGGCGGGCCGAATTCAAATGCCTTGAGCAAAAATCCGAAACGCTCTGACGCTTCTTTTTCATCCAACCCTATGGTTTCAAAAATTTCCTTCTGAAGCTCGCGGTTATGAATACGGATCGAACCGCTGGCGATCTCATTGCCGTTCAAAACCAGATCATAGGCGCGCGACCGGATCTTACCCCACTCGCCGGATTTTCTATATTTCTTCCAATCCTCCTCGTTCGGCGAGGTAAACGGATGGTGCTCGCTGTCCCAGCGCTTTTCCTCTTCGTTGTATTTAAGAAGCGGAAAATTCATGACCCAGCTGAAATGAAACGTTCCGGGAGCAACAAGTTTTTTCCACTTTGAAATATAAAGGCGCAGAGACCCCAATACCTTTTGTGCTTTAACGCGCTCATCGGCGACGATCAGCACTAAATCTTCTGAAGATTTGAAACGATTTCTTAAAGCCGAGACATGGTCGGAATTAAAAAATTTTGCTATCGGCGAGTCTGTCAGATCATCGCCCTTAAAATAGGCGAGCCCAAGCGCCCCTTCCGATTTGGCAAATTCAGTCAAATCATCGATGTCTTTTCTGGAAGCCTGAGCCTTTAGGCCGATGGCAAGAATTGCGCCATTTTTCTTGTTTAAAGCATCTTGAAAAACTTTAAAATTTGAATTCTGGAAAACATTTGAAAGATCTTCAATGGGCAATCCAAACCGTAAATCCGGTTTGTCGGAACCATATTTCTCTATCGCTTCTTGATACGAAAAACGCAGGAAAGGCGTTTTCAATTCTTTGTTCAAAACTTCCTTGAAAATTTCCTTTAACACTTCTTCGACGATGCGGAATAAATCATTCTCTTCCAAAAACGACATTTCCATATCAAGCTGTGTAAACTCAGGCTGGCGGTCCGCGCGGAGGTCCTCATCGCGGAAGCACTTGGCAATCTGGAAATAGCGGTCAAACCCGGAAACCATGAGGATCTGCTTGAAAAGCTGCGGCGACTGCGGGAGCGCGTAAAATTCTCCTTGGTTCACGCGGCTCGGAACGAGATAATCCCTCGCGCCTTCGGGCGTGGACTTCGTCAGGATCGGCGTTTCAACTTCTATGAAATTAAATTTATCCAGCGTGTTGCGGATAACCTGATAAATTCTGTGGCGGATAAAAAGATTTCTTTGGACTTCCGGGTTTCTAAGATCAAGGTAGCGGTATTTCATGCGAAGCTCTTCATTGGTTTCGGTGCTTTTGGTCACTTCAAACGGCAAAGGATTTGAGACGGAAAGAGTTGTAATGGTCGTGTCTGCGATTTCAATTTTTCCGGTAGAAATTTTAGGATTTTCAGTACCTTTCGGCCTGGCTCGAACCGTCCCCTTCACCTGAACGCAATCTTCGGATTTATAATCGGTTATTTTTCCTGAAAAAACAATCTGTGTTTTTCCAAAACGGTCCCTAAGATCAAGAAATACCAGCCCCCCATGATCCCGGACGGTATCGACCCAACCGCACAAAGTTACTTTTTCTCCGATATTTTTTTCCGTCAGTTCACCACAAGTATGAGTTCGTAACATTTAAATTCCTATGTCCTTGCGAGCGTGGGCGACGTAGTCGCCGTGGCGAAGCAATCTAAGCTTTTCGCTAAGATTGCTTCGTCGCTTCGCTCATCGCAATGACGGTTTTTAGTGTTTCTACTATATTTCCCAAACCCATTTCCTTCTGCGAACCGTCCTTCATATCCTTCAGTATCAAAATATTTTTCTTAAGCTCATCATCGCCCAAAATCGCAACGTACCGGTTTTTATTTTTGTCGGCGGAGCGCATCTGGCTCTTTAATGACTTCGCCTCAAAATCCATGACCGCTTTGACGCCCTTTTTGCGAAGATCGGATAAAATCTTAAATCCTTCCTTAAACGCCGCCTCACCCAGCGTCGCAATAAAAAAAGACGGGCAAAATCCTTCCTGCTTTCCCGCGCCCTCGCCCAAACACATCAAAAGACGCTCAACCCCGATCGCAAAACCGACCGCGCCCGCTTTCGAACCGCCAAACGACTCGATTAGCGAGTCGTACCGTCCGCCTGCCGCCAGCGCGTCTTGCGCACCAAGCTTCGGGTGAGATATCTCAAAAACTGTTTTTGTATAATAATCGAGTCCCCGCACCATATAAACATCTTCACTGTGCGCGATACCGGCGAGCTTAAGGCCCTCCAAAACTTTAGCATAATGATTTTTACTTTCGTCGGTCAAAAATTCGCGGATCGACGGCGATTGTTTGACAAACACCCGGCAGTTTTCAACTTTACAGTCGAGAATCCGCAAGACGTTTTTCTCGAGGCGTTTTTGGCAGTCTTCGCAGAGCGATGAGCGCTTAGGAATAAAAAATTCTTTGAGCTTTTCTTTAAATTTGATTCTTTCCTCAAAAGTTCCAAGATTGTTGAGCTTTACTTTGTATCCCGCCGCGCCGGCGCTGTCTAAAAAAACAGTGAGGCTTTGAATGGTTTCCACATCCGCATAAGGGCTGTTCGTCCCGAGCTGTTCGGCGCCGATCTGGTGAAACTGCCGGAGTCGCCCGGCCTGCGGACGCTCGCTCCGGAACATCGGGCCGATATAATAAAATTTTGACAACCCTTCGTTTTTATCGAAATTGTCTTCCAAGTAGGCCCTCACGATTCCGGCCGTGCCTTCCGGCCGCAAAGCAATCCGGGTTTTGGAGCGGTCCTCAAATTCATACATTTCCTTCTGCACTACATCGGTTTCCGTGCCGAGCGCCCGCGTGAAAAGCTCCTTCTCTTCCATGACAGGCGTACGTATTTCCTTGAAGCCAAAAAGCTTAAAAATACGCCTGGCCTCACCTTCCACTTTCTGAAAAAGGCGCACGTCTTCCCCATGAATATCATGAGTGCCGCGTAGGCGTTTAAAATTTGTCATAGAAATCTGCGGAAGATCTGTCGAGCGGGGAAGCTATTTTACGTCTTTCTTCATAATAAGACCGGGCTTGAAAACGACAACTTTTTTCGGAGGCACCGGAACTTCCTGGCCCGTCCTGGGATTCCGGCCCAAGCGGCCGCGGCGTGATTTGACCTTGAAGATGCCAAAATTTCTGAGCTCGACAGTCTGGCCGGTGGCTAGAAACTCGGTAATTTTATCCAAAGTGCTTTGGACAATTCGCTTTACATCAATTTGTTTGATGCCGGTCTCATTGGAAATCTTAAGCACGATATCTTTTTTTGTGATCGCCATATTTTGCCTCCTTTTCAAACCTTTACGGTAGGGGCGAGCCGACAGCTCGCCCCTACAAAACTTCGCATAAGATTATCACACAAGAACTTAGGGTGTCAATAAAGAGAAGATTGGTAAGGGAATTGAGATTAAATCTTTAAGCTAACCGCTTCGTCTCCGAGCATGCCGCGCAAAGATGCGACAAGTGTCTCATTTGGCTGGACATAGAGACTCCGGTCAACCAAAAGCCGTGAGCTTGCGTTGTTTTTGTCCTTAAACTCAAGGTAAACCGGGATGCCGCCGGGGTATTTGGATAAAATACCTTGAATATTTTTTAGAACATCCTCCTGCGTGCCTTCAGCGACGAGCCTGACGCAAATACTTTTCATGAATTTTTTATGTGCGTCTCCCACCGGCGTTATTTCGCTCACCAAAAGCTTCGGATCCTGCTCTTTTTTATCCAGATTGCCCCTGAAAAACAGGATCGCGTCCTTCACCAAATGTTGCCCGTATTCCTTGAAAGTCTTGGGAAAGACCAAAAGATCAACGGTCCCCTCGAGGTCTTCGAGCGTTACGATCGCCATTTTTTCATTGGTGCGCTTGGTCTGCGTGAATTTGAGTTTATTGACAAGCCCGCCGATCACGATCTCCTCGCCATCGCGGCGGCGAAGCAAAGCACCGGTCGAAGCCGTGGAATAACTTTGCAGTTCTTTCCGGTAACGCTCCAGAGGATGGCCTGTCACATAGAATCCCAACATCTCTTTTTCATACAAAAGCCGCTCGCTTTCTGGCCATTCGGGAATACTGGGCACTTCTTTGGTGTGCTTAAGCGCGGAGTCATTGTCGAAAGAATCAAAAAAAGACAGCTGGCCGCTTTCACGGTCTTTTTGGACTTCGCCCGCCACGGAAAGCGCCTTGTCGAGGACCGCGAAAAGCTGCGACCGGTGAAGTCCCGTCGAATCAAACGCGCCGCACTTGATCAAACTTTCAAGGACCTTTCGGTTCACCACGCGCAGATCCACATTTTCAGTGAGATCGTAAAAAGACTTGAACCGGTCGCGCTGGATGCGGCCCTGAATAATCGCGTCAATCGCGGTCTGGCCTACGTTCTTAACGGCCGAAAGGCCGAAACGGATCGTATCCTGGGCCACAACGGTAAACTGGGGGAAACTTTTGTTCACGTCCGGCGGCAAAATCTTAAGCCCCATGCGCTTGGCCTCATCAATATAAAGGACCACTTTATCCGTATTGTCTTTTTCGCTGGATAGAAGCGCGGTCATGAATTCTACGGAATAATTTGCTTTAAGATACGCCGTCCGGTAAGAAATCATCGCGTACGCAGCCGAGTGGCTCTTGTTGAAACCGTAACCGGCAAAATGCTCGATAAAACTGAAAACCTTGTCCGCGATACGTTTTTCGACTTTATTTTTAACGGCTCCCTGAACAAAATCTTCCCTCGCCGCCTGCATCACATCATCTTTTTTCTTGGAAATCGCACGCCGTAAGGAATCAGCTCTGGCCAATGAAAATCCCGCCAGCACGTTCGCGATCTTCATGATTTGCTCTTGAAAAACAATGATGCCGTAGGTGTCCGCGAGAATGGGCTCCAAGAGCGGATGGTCGTAAACAATCGGGATTTGTCCGTGTTTTCTTTTGATAAATTCGTCCACCATGCCCGAACCGATCGGGCCTGGCCGGTAAAGCGCCAGGATGGCGATCAGATCTTCAAACTTATCCGGCCGCAGTTTCTTTAAGATATCGCGCATCCCCGAACTTTCAAGCTGGAATACGCCGATGGCCTGCGCCTTGACCAAAAGATCAAAAGTCTTGGAATCATCGAGAGGTATTTCGTCCCAGGCAATATCTTTCTTTTGAATACGCTTGATAATCTTGATCGTGTCGTCGATTACTGTGAGCGTGCGAAGGCCGAGGAAATCCATCTTGAGCAGCCCGATCTTCTCAAGGCTTTCCATCGAATACATCGTCGAAATCTGGCCGTCGCCCGTTTTAAAAAGCGGCACGTGTTCGCGAAGCGGCCGTTCGCTGATCACCACACCCGCCGCGTGCGTCGAGGCATGGCGCGTCATCCCTTCGAGGATCTGCGAAGTGTCTATGAGCTGAGCAACTTGGGGATTATTTTTGTATAAGGCTTTCAGTTCCGGCTCGCGCCCGAGCGCCATTTCGATGGTGATGTCGAGTTCAGTGGGAATCAGTTTGGCTATTTTATCAACCTCGGCGTACGGCATGTCCATGACGCGGCCCACGTCGCGAATCACGGCCTTGGCCATCATCGTTCCGAACGTGATGATCTGAGCAACGTTGTCTTTCGAATATTTTTCAGTGACATATTGGATGACTTCATCGCGATGTTCATAGCAAAAATCAATATCGATATCCGGCATACTCACACGCTCGGGATTCAAAAATCTCTCGAAAAGAAGATCATACTTCAGGGGATCAATGTCCGTGATGCCCAGCGCGTAACTCACGACGCTGCCGGCGGCTGATCCGCGGCCCGGTCCCACCGGAATTCCTTTTTCTTTGGCGAAATGCACAAAATCCCAGACAATCAGAAAGTAACTGGTGTAACCGCTTTTTTGGATGACATTGAGTTCATGCTCGGCCCGTTTTTCAACAGTTTTCGTGAAAGAAGGATAGCGTTTTTTCAAGCCCTCAGTGGTCAGCTCTCGAAGATAGGCTTCCTGCGTTTTACCTTTAGGCGGGACAAACTGCGGCACATACGTTTTTGTGAAATCCAGTTTCAGGTTACAGGCTTGAGCGATCCGGACCGTATTGGAAACGGCTTGAGGAATATCCTTAAAATTTTCCTTCATTTCTTCCGAAGTTTTAAAATAAAAACCGTCCGCCTGAAATCTCACACGATTGGGATCATTCAGCGTGGTTTGTTTTTGGATACAGACAAGAATCTCCTGGGCCCGGGCGAATTCTTTTTTGAGATACCGCACGTCGCTCGTAGCGACAAGTTCTATTTTTAATTCTTCGCCGAGTTTCACGATCTCCTCGTTGACCTTTTCCTGTTCTTTCAAGCCCGCGCGGATAATCTCAAGATAAAAATTGTCCTTGCCGAAAATATCGAGGTACTCCTTCGCGGCCTGGCGCGCCTTTTCGGTCTGGCCGATGTTCAAGAGATGCGGGACCTCGGCGCGAAGGCCTCCCGATAAGGCTATCAGTCCTTTTGAAAATTTCTTTAAGACTTCCTTATCCACCCGCGGGCGGTAGTAAAATCCCTCGAGGTAGCCGATGGTGACCAATTCCATGAGGTTGCGGTAACCGGCTTCATCCTGACACAAAAGAACCAAGGGATAAGAAGCGCCTTGGAGACCGTGTGTCGAACGCTCAAAACGGCTTTCGGGAGCCACATAGACTTCGGCACCGATGATGGGTTTGACCCCGGCTTTAAGACAGGCATTATAAAATTCGATCGCGCCGAATAGGTTGCCGTTGTCCGTAACGGCCAGCGCGGACATTTTGTATTCCTTGGCCATCGCGGCCAACTCGTCAATCGGACACACGGCATCAAGGAGGCTGTACTGCGAATGAACGTGCAGATGAACGAAGTCAGAACTCATAGGATAGACGAGCTATTCCCATTCTATGGTTGCGGGCGGCTTTGAACTGACATCGTAAACAACCCTGTTTACACCCTTCACTTCATTAATAATTCGATTTGAAATTCTGCCAAGCACGTCCTTAGGAAATTCAAACCAGTCCGCCGTCATGCCATCGACGCTCGTAACCGCGCGCAAAGCAATAACATTTTCATACGTGCGCTCATCGCCCATGACGCCGACGCTTTTGACCGGCAAAAGGACCGCAAACGCCTGCCAAATTTTATCGTAAAGTCCCGCCTTGCGAATCTCCTCAATAAACCGCGCGTCCGCCTCCCGTAAAACACGCAGGCGTTCACGAGTCACCGCGCCGATAATGCGGACGGCAAGCCCCGGCCCCGGAAAAGGATGACGGCCCACAAGAGTCTCGGGCAAACCCAGCGCGCGGCCAAGTGCCCTCGTCTCGTCCTTAAAAAGCTCCCGGAGCGGCTCGATCAGTCTCAAATGCATGTCCTTCGGCAAACCGCCGACATTGTGATGGGTTTTGATGACGGCCGTCGGCCCACCGAAAGCGGAGCGGCTTTCGATCACATCCGGATAAAGCGTCCCTTGAGCAAGAAATCGGGCGCCTTTTATCTGCTTGGCCTCGCGCTGGAACGCGTAAACAAATTCATGACCGATGATTTTTCTTTTCTTTTCAGGATCCGTCACACCCTTAAGCCTTTTCAAAAAAAGTTTTTCGGCCTGAACCACATGGATATCGAGCTTGAAACGACCACGAAAAGCGCGGCGGACTTCGTTTTCCTCGTTTTTGCGGAGAAGGCCGTTGTTGACGAAAATGCAGACAAGCTTTTTGTCCAGCGCCTTTGATAAAAGAGCCGCGGCCACGGAGGAATCAACGCCTCCCGAAAGCCCCAAAATCACCCGGGCATTCCTCGTTTTCTTGCGCACTTTTCTGATGGTTTCGCGAATGAAATTTTTCATTGTCCAGGATTTTTTGAAACGACAGACCGGGAAAAGAAAATTTTGCAGGATCCGCGCGCCGTAGCGGCTGTGAACCACTTCCGGATGAAATTGAACGCCGTACACCCTGCGCGCGGAATGTTCAAACGCGGCCAGGTGAGTGCTCCGTGTAAAAGCGGTTTTTACAAAACCTTCGGGGCAGCGAGCGATATAGTCCCCGTGACTCATCCAACAAACGGAGTTTCTCGGGACACCCGAAAAAAGAGCGCCAGGTTTCGGAGTCAAAAGGAGTTCCGCCCGGCCGTACTCGCGGTCCCGTGCGCGGCGGACTTGCCCGCCGAGAAGATGCGCGAGCGCCTGCATGCCGTAGCAGATTCCCAGAACCGGAACGCCCAGCTTTAGAAAATCAGGATTTAATTTCGGGGAATTTTTCTGATAAACACTGGCCGGGCCGCCGGAGAGAATGATGCCTTTGACGTTCTTTGAGCGAATGGTTTCGAGCGAGATGCTGGGCGGGACAATTTCACAGAAAACCTTTGATTCGCGCACACGTCGGGCGATCAGCTGATTGTACTGCGAACCAAAATCAATGATTAAAAGAGTTTCCATGCCTACTCGCCGCTAAACTCACCGGCCTAAAACTTTTTCGGTGGATTTTGCAAGGGCCGTATCTTTCAAGCGCTTCCAAATGCTTTCTTGTGCCGTAACCCTTGTGGTTCTTAAAACCGTATTCGGGATACACCCGATCGTAATGCATCATCATCCGGTCACGTGTCACTTTCGCGACCACGGAGGCGCAGGCAATCGAAAAAGAGATCGCGTCGCCGTTCACGATGGGAAACTGCTTGAAAGGCGTCCGCGGCGCTTTCGGGCCGTCGATCAGGACCGCGTCCGGAGTAACCTTGAGCTGCTTCACGGCCTCTTCCATGGCCAGCATCGTCGCCCGATAGATATTGATCTCGTCGATTTTTAAAACATCCACGACGCCGATGCCGACAACGCTTTTTTCGAGAATCTCTGCGTAAGCCTTTTCTCTGGAAAGCGGGGTCATCTTCTTTGAATCATCGATAGGCGACAAAAAAGAAAAATCCCTGACGATCACGGCTGAAGCCACCACCGGTCCCGCTAAAGGGCCGCGGCCCGCTTCATCCACTCCCGCCAGGGACAAAAACCCCTGATCTAAGAAAGCCTTGTCATGCTGAAGGAGAAGCGACTTCTTCTCGCTTGCGCTCTTCTTCAATTCTCGATTGTTTACCCGTGGATTTTCTCAAATAAAAGAGTTTCGCGCGGCGGACCTTGCCGGTGCGGATCACTTCGATCTTTTGGACCGTCGGTGAATGAAGCGGGAAATTTCTCTCCACGCCCTCACCGAAAGAAACCCTTCTCACCGTAAAGCTCTCGCGCGCGCCTGACCCTTGTTTGGTTATGACGACGCCTTCGAAGTTTTGGGTACGGGTTTTATCGCCTTCCTCGACTTTGACGGACACACGAACGCTATCGCCGACCTTGAAACTCGGCAGGTCTTTTTTTAATTGTTCTTCTTCAAACCGCTTGATCGTGGGATGCATAACCCTTTCTCCTTTAAAAATTCGGGGCGTCGTTTTAAAGTAATTTTAACCGCCTCGTTCTCTCTCCAAAGTCTGATTTCCTGATGGTTTCCGGATAAAAGAACCGGGGGAACTTTTAGCCCCCGGTAAACGGCCGGTCGGGTGTATTGGGGGTATTCTAACAGATTTCCGGTGAAAGATTCAAATTCCTTCGATTCTTCCCTTCCGAGCACTCCTTTAAGGAGTCTTGTTACGGAATCTATCACGACCATGGCCGGAAGTTCTCCGCCGGTCAAAATATAGTCTCCAATCGATATTTCATCGGTCACCAGTCTGTCGATAACGCGCTGGTCAACCCCTTCATAATGCCCACAGAGGAAAACCAGCCTTTTCATGCGGCCGAGTTCTTCCGCCTTCTTCTGGTTGAATATTTTTCCCGTCGGCGTCATGTAAATAAACCGTGTTTTCGAAGCAGATCTCTTGGAAAATTTTTTACCGAACAAATGGCGCGCCGCTTCAAAGATCGGTTCAGGTTTAAGAAGCATCCCCGGCCCGCCACCGAACGGCTTGTCGTCGCAGGTCTTGTGGCGGTCGTGTGTGTAATCCCGCAAGTTGTGAATATTCACTTTAACCGCTTTTTTGTCTATCGCACGTTTCACGATGGAGTGTGAAACCAACGCATCAAACACCGCGGGGAATAATGTAAGAATGTCAATTTGCATAATGGGTCCGTCATTGCGAGGTCGTCGCAAACGACCGAAGCAATCTCAAAATATCATCCCCGAAATCTTTTATCGGGGATCAACATTTTCTTTCAACTGAATATCTATCAAATCTAAATCTTTCTTTTTAATCCATAAATCTTTTCTCATAGCCAACACAACATTCAAGAAATTATCCCTACTTGGTGATTCAATAAAACCTTTCGCGGATGATACGACTTCTTTTGAAGCGTAAAGTAACATCTCATGAAATTCTGCCTTCAAGTATTTCATCACATCATTTGCTGAATCAATGTCCGGTTGTCGGCTAGAAAGATACTTTATGTTTTTTGGCTCAAAAAATACATCCATATACAAAAGCATACTTTTGTAACGTTTTTGTTTTTGCTCTAGCTTCTGAAATTCAATCTCTTTTGATTTATTAAACAAAGCGGTGACAATACCGCCAATCCCGATAATCCCGAGAAAGGAAAGTATAATTTGAGTTATTGTTTCCATTCTTACTCCGCGTCCTCTATCCAAACAAGCCTTGAGCCAATAGATTTCTTGTGGAGCGCATCATAAAACTTACGATCCGCCGTGACGAGCGAACAATCCCTCCCAACCGCCAGCGCAAGATACAAGCCGTCATAAACGCTGATGGCGGATTGACCGGCCAAGCTCCATGCGGCTTCCAGTAAAGTTTTGTGGCCATAAGTTTGAATTGGAAAACGCATAAAATCTTTGAGAATATCGTTTGCTTCTTCGGGTGTAATTTCATCGCGCCGGACTTTTTTCCATAACGTGTTGCCAACTTCAGCCCAAATCAGATCCGGCGCCAGAAGTTCTCGTTTGGATTTCAAGACCCGCGTTGCGGCTTCACGATGAATTTCGGGAAGAAACCACTTCACCGCGACACTAGTGTCCACGACGAGCGAGGTCAACGATCCCGGTCCTCGCGAATCAGGCTCGAGCTGTCGTTTAATTTCCGGCCCGACAATTTATTATGCCATCGAGCGGATGCAGATGCAGCCTCAGCAACCAAAAAAGACGCCGCTTCCGTCAAAATGGCCTTAACCTCGCCCTGCAAAGACCGGCCATGACGCTTGGCGATCGCCTTGAGCCTGCCGACAATCCGGACATCCAAATCTCTCACAAGAATATCAGACATCTTTCATCCTCCTTATTTGATATCAAAATGATAGCATATATCAGCGAATTTATCAAGTTGAGATCTCTGTCTGTCCGGCAGGCAGGCTTCGTCGGTCGCCGCGGCAGTATCCTCAGGATGACGGT
>OBEQ010330458.1_pt1 | contig 20813 bp, 19 predicted proteins | sample 1670901 | NCBI WGS metagenome assembly OBEQ01 (sample SAMEA104232315, study PRJEB22302) | groundwater metagenome | biome: forest; feature: aquifer; material: groundwater | place: USA | collected 2011-08-07 | depth 5.4 m
GTGCCAAAAGAAAAATGTAAAACGTGCGATGGGGTTGGTGTCACGCGTTCGAAGAAAACGATCTCGGTAAATATTCCAGCGGGTGTTGATGATGGAGTGACCGTGCGCGTTCGTGGCGAAGGGGAAGCGGCGACGCGCGGAGCTTCAGCGGGCGATTTACATTTGCGAATTCACGTCACGAGAGATAAAAAATTTGAGCGCGAAGGTGATACTATTTTTTCTCGCGCGACGATTGGTTTTACGCAGGCGGCGCTTGGTGACACGATTGAGCACGAGACGATTGATGGGCTCGTTGAGCTCAAAATTGCCGCGGGCACGCAATCTGGCACCGAATTGCGCTTGCGTGGCAAAGGCGTTCCATCACGTCACGGTCGTGGCGATCAAATTGTGCGCATTGACGTTGTGACTCCACACAAACTTTCTCGCGAGCAAAAACGGCTACTGGAAGAGTTGGATTTGAGTGAATAAGTTTACAGCGAGAATTCCTCGAATGCGCCGTGTTTAATGTCATCGAGCACATGTGCCATATTTTTTCTGACCTGGTCCACGACCGCAGGGTTATTCATCGCCATGTTCATTCCAAGCACTTTATCTTTTTTCAAACGAATGAGCAGTGGGACCACTTTCTGCGTTGCCGTTACGAAAAATACGATCATCCGTCCTCCACCTCTTTGGCCAATGCGCACTTTAAAAAATCGAAAAGCACCTGTCTTAACAGGTGCCTTAACCTCCACACCCAAACCTTTCACAATCTTCTGTGCACCTACAAGCAAATCTTCCAAGCTCACGAATCGTGAAAGCGGCGCGAGTTCATGTTTGGCAACATACCTACTTAAAACAAGCATATCAACCGAGCAGTGTAGCGAGCTTCATGGCCTCTTTGTTGATTTGTTTGTCAATAAACTGCCATTCCTCTACATCTTGCTCAACATCAGAAACATGAAGATCAAGGGAAATGCGTCCATTCGCAAATCCTTTCATCGCATAGGTGAGCAAGGCTTTGAGTGTGATACCGTCCTGCTTTGCTTTTTCCAATGCGCGTCTTTTCGTATCTTGATCGACCGTAAAGGAAACTTGGCTTAACATAGTTATTTTATGAAAATCTAAAAACTATCTATTAAATAGTATCAGAGATTGACTCAGCTGTCAAAAATCCCAGATCCCAGAGATGACCCCATCACGAGCCACATCGCTTGTCATGCCGAGGCGACCAAGTTTGCGCGCGGCGTTTCGCGCATGCAGCTTGCCGACGGATGGCTTTCAAGTCAGGACTTGCCAGTCTTTCTACATTCACCGCTTGTCTTTTTGAGTGCGTGTGAAACTTCACTCGGTTCACTCATTCCTGGTCTCGCGCGAGAGAGCCTTGCGTTATCCCTTCTACGTCGAGGGGTTGGCGCGGTAGTCTCTACACAATGGACCGTGCGCGATGATATGGCGCCGCTTGTCTCGCGGGCTTTCTGGCAGCACATTCAAAAAGGGGAGAATCCTCCACGCGCGCTCTGGTTAGCACAGAGGGAAGTTCAGCCCCTTTCAACGCACTTTGCCGCTTTCGAAATCGCTTACGGATAATCATCAGGCCCTAGCCAATCTCGGTTAGGGTCTATTTGATTGAGTGATCCAATCCCAAGGATTGGATGGCGTAAGCGATGATGGCGGCGGCGACGTCGACGCCGGTCACGCGCTCTAATTCTTCGAATCCGGGATTGGCATTCACCTCAAGCACGAGCGGCCCTTGGTGCGAACGAATAAAATCTACGCCGCAAATTTCCAAATGAAAGGCGTGCGTAGCTTGCAGGACGACGCGCGTTTCTTGTTCGGTGAGTATCGCTTTCGTTCCACTTCCACCTGAACCGATATTGGCGCGAAAATCTCCGTACATCGCTTTGCGCTCCATCGAGGCGATGACTTTGCCTCCAACCACTAATGCGCGCACGTCGCTATGCTGGGCCTCGGCAATAAATCGCTCGAGGATCACGGGGTTTTCATCTCGCACGCACAAATAATCAACAATCGGTTTGAGCGTGCGCAAATTTTCCGCATAGAACACGCCTTTGCCGTGCGTGCCAAAGGCAACTTTTGCCACCAGCGGAAACTCAATTGCTTCCGTCGCCGCCAGCACGCCCTCTGGTCCAAACACTACCGACCAGCGTGGACAAGGAATATCCGCGGTCGCAAACACCGCATGCTGATGTAATTTATTTTTTGTGAGGTAGACTGACAGGTGGCCATTGACGAGATGGAATCCCGCTTTGGCCAGGAGCTCCATAGTAAGCGTGTGCAAGGTTGGCTCCTCTGTGAAATTTGGTCGATTGATGATGACGTCGAATTGTTTGAGCGTTGAGGTCTCATAGCGCACTTCAAGCTCCTCGTGCTGATGAAAACTCAACAACGCCTCGTATAAAACTTCAACCGTATGGCCTGCGGCAACGCCCGCTTCAATAAGTCGTGCTACGTTGGTGTTCGAGGCCTCTGTTTCCTTTGGACGGCTGTAAATCAAAATGCCAATCTTCATGTGCTTCTACCCTAGAGCATTTTCGTGATAAAATCTAGGCATGATCCTCGTTTTGGTTGCCATCATCGGACTCGTCTTCGGGAGCTTCTTAAATGCTCTTGTTTTTCGTACCCACGCCGACATCCCCATGACAGGTCGCTCCAAGTGCATGAAATGCGAAGTGCCCATCAACGCACGTGACCTTGTGCCTGTGTTGAGTTTTCTCTTGCTGCGTGGACGCTGTCGATCCTGTAAAGAGGAGATCAGCTGGCAATATCCGCTTATTGAGATTGCGACGGCGGTTGCTTTTGTTCTTCTTGCCTTGCCACTTGTGTCGCCGATCAATCCCGAAGCAATGCCCGTGCTGGTGGCGACGTTCATTGCCCAGGCGACGATCGTTCTTTTTCTGATCATCATTTTTGTTTATGACTTGCAGTACAGCTATATTTTAGATCGCTTCACATTTCCGGCGATGATTCTGGCAGTGATTTTTAACATGAGTCTGCCATCGTTTGGGTGGACGTATTTGCCCATGCCGCTTTCGATGCTGATCGGTGCCGCCGTCATCGGTGGATTTTTTCTCATGCAGTATCTTGTCTCGCGTGGACGGTGGATCGGTGGTGGCGACATTCGCATGGGGGTGTTTATGGGTTTGTGGCTTGGAGTTGAGCGCGGCTTGCTCGCACTCCTCATCTCTTATGTTGTTGGAGCCTTGGTAGGCATCGTCCTTTTATTGACTCGGCGCAAGGGACTGCAGAGCCATATTCCCCTTGGAACATTTTTGGCACTCGGAACTTTTATCGCGATGCTTTGGGGCTGGCAAATTATTGAGTGGTACCTGGGGTACTTCACATGAAGCCGAAAACACTTCGTTTGAACAAATTATGTATTCAAACGAGTTGTTTTGGACAGAAATGTGAGAGGGTCTCGTCGCTACTAACTTTCAGACCTCGCCATCGCCCCCTTCTAAGTCCATAATAGGCACCGTCCTGTATGACCAAGTCCGAAGCAAAATTACGCATCGAGAAGCTCCATAAAGAAATCGAGCGGCATCGCTACGCGTATCATGTCCTCGACAAAACCACGATCAGTGAGGCCGCTTTGGATTCGCTCAAACATGAGCTCTATAAACTCGAGCAGAAGTTTCCTGATCTCATTACAGCCGATTCCCCAACACAGCGCGTTGGCGGCAAGCCGCTTGCGAAATTTAAAAAAGTCACGCATATCTCGTCCATGCTTTCCATGGAAGATGTTTTTGCGCCAGATGAGTTTCAGGCATGGTACGAGCGTATCTGCAAGTTGCTTGAAAAAAAAGAATTTTATGTTTTCTGCATGGTCAAACTCGATGGCCTTGCGATTTCTCTCACCTACAAAAATGGTGTGCTTGAGTCAGCTGCGACGCGTGGCGATGGACGCATTGGAGAGGATGTAACTGAAAACATCAAAACAATTGAAGCTATTCCGCTTCGTCTGCGAACGCAACATTCAACGCCTGACCCCATCACGATTGTTCGCGGAGAAATTTTTTTTCCAGTCTCCGCGTTTGAGGCTTTCAATAAACGGCTAAAACAAGAAGGAAAAGAGCTTGCCGCCAATCCACGCAACGCGGCCGCGGGAAGCGTTCGCCAGCTCGATCCCATGATCACAGCCTCTCGCGGGCTTAGTTTTTCTGCGTGGGACCTCATCACCGATCATGGACAAAAAACACATGAGGAGGAATGGAGTCTCATGAAAGAACTTGGCTTTCGCGTGAATCGTGAATCAAAGAAACTCTCGACGCTTTTACAGGTGCAGGAATTTTTAACGAGCTTACAGAAAAAACGCACCAAGCTTGATTATTGGATTGACGGCATGGTTGTGCGTGTGAATGACAATGAAACCTATAATCGATTGGGTGTGGTCGGAAAAACTCCACGCGGCCTGGTGGCCTGGAAGTTTCCCGCGGAAGAAGCGACCACGGTCATAGAAAATGTCGAATGGTTTGTCGGACGCACCGGAGCGCTCACGCCGGTGGCCGTGGTGCGACCGACGTTTGTCGCTGGGACAACCGTGACCCATGCGTCGTTGCACAATCTTGATGAGATCGATCGGCTTGATGTCCGCGTTGGCGACACGGTGATTTTGTACAAGGCAGGCGATATCATTCCAAAAGTAAAACAAGTCCTTAAAAATTTGCGCCCCAAGAACACAAAAGTTATTCAAGCGCCAAAGCATTGTCCGGCCTGCGGATCGTCTGTTTCTCGCACGCAAGGAGAAGTAGTGCTTGTCTGCTCAAACTCGCGTTGCTTCGCACAAGATCGAGAACGTATTTTACATGCCGTTCGTGCGTTTGAAATTGACGGTGTCGGCCCCTCTACGATTGCACTTTTACAGACACAAAAACTCGTTCAACGAGCACCAGAACTCTTTGCGCTCAAAGTAGAGGATGTTATAAGTCTGCAACGTTTTGCTGATGTCTCGACACAGAAACTTATCGACGCAATTCAGGCTCATAAGAAAATTTCCCTTAAGTCATTTCTTGTCGCGCTTGGAATTCGACACGTTGGAGAGGAAACAGCGCAGCTGCTCGCACAGGAATTTGGCACACTTGAAAAATTGATGCAGGCGAACGAGGAACAGCTTGCGCAGATAGAAGGCGTTGGGGAGATTGTTGGCAAAAGCGTTGTTGATTTTTTTCATGAACGATGGAATCAAGATTTGATTGCAGAGTACAAGCGCAATGGCGTGGAAGTACTTAGAAGTACACCTCGCGCTCACGGAGCATTAAGCGGAAAAATGTTTGTGGTGACTGGAACGCTTCACGCGATGAGTCGCGAAGAGGCGAAAGCAAAAATTCGTGGGCTCGGCGGCCATCCGGCAGAATCGGTTTCGAAAACGACAGATTTTGTGGTCGTAGGGGAAAATCCTGGGTCAAAATTCGATAAAGCTCGTAAGCTCGGCATCAAAACATTGACCGAGTCTGAATTCGTGCGTATCCTTTCATAATCTATGTCCGATTTTAACGTCCAACATTTAGCTGATCTGGCGCGTGTCGAACTCTCGCAGGAAGAGCTCACGATGATTGAGCCGCAACTTGCGACTATTATTGAGTATATTGGCAAACTCAGTAAACTTGATACCTCGCACGTTTCACCCTTTGTGTATGTAAATGATCTTAAAAATGTTTTTCGCGCTGATGAAATCTCCGTGTGCGATCCTGATGTGATGAAGCGTTGTCTAGAGGCGTTTCCAGAGCGCACAGGTGATTTGTTAAAGGTGCAAGGAGTCTTTGAGTCGCAAGAAGAAGATTTATGATGACGATTACAGAAGCAAAAAAACTTCTTGAGGAAAAAAAAGTCACAGCGGTTGAGCTTGTCCAAGGATGTTTGGATCGTATTGCTGCCGCAGACAAAGATGTGCATGCGTTTTTGGAAGTGTTTGGCGATGAAGCGCTTGAACAAGCAAAGGCCGTTGATGTGGCTCGCGCGCGTGGGGATGAGCTCGGGCCTCTTGCCGGGATTCCGATCGCGATCAAGGATAATCAACTTATGGCCGGGAAGCGCTGCACGGCTGGTAGCGGCATTTTGGAATACTACACAGCCAGCTATAACGCGACCGTGGTTGAACGTTTGAAAATGGCAGGCGCGATCTTACTTGGACGAACAAACATGGATGACGCGGCTATGGGTTCATCAACAGAGACATCGCATTTTGGTCCTACGCATAATCCATGGGATCTCACGAAAGTCCCTGGAGGTTCGTCTGGTGGTTCAGCCGCAGCGGTTGCCGCTGACTTTGCCTATGGCGCAACGGGTTCTGACACGGGCGGCTCGATTCGTCAGCCAGCAAGTTTGTGCGGAGTTGTGGGGATCAAACCAACGTATGGTCGCGTGTCTCGTTATGGCCTCATCGCTCTTGCAAGTAGTCTCGATCAGATTGGCGTGTTCGCTCATACCGTCGAGGACGCGGCATTGTTGCTACAAGCGATTGAAGGCAAGGACCAAAAAGACGGCACAAGCGTTGAGCTCAAGGACACGACGATCGCTGAGCTTTTGAAGACCGAGGATGTGAAAGGGCTCAAGATTGGCATTCCAAAAGAATATTTTATTGATGGCATGGATCCTGACGTTGAGGCTCGCGTGCGCGAAGCCGTGAAGTTACTGCAGTTGCATGGAGCAGAGGTGATCGAAATTTCATTGCCGCACACCGAGTATGCACTTGCCGCGTACTACATTATTCAGCCGTGTGAGGCGAGCTCAAATTTGGAGCGCTACGACGGCATGCGCTTTGGGCATCGCTCAACGGGCAAGACGCTTACGGACACATACAAAAAAACACGCGGCGAAGGATTTGGTACAGAGGTAAAACGTCGTATTATTTTGGGCACGTTCGCGCTTTCGGCAGGTTACTACGATGCGTACTATAAAAAAGCATTGGCGGTTCGTACGTTATTACGACAAGATTTTGATGAAGCATTCAAACAGGTGGATGTGATTTTGACGCCGACGAGTCCAACCGTTGCTTGGCCGATTGGCGAAAAGTTTAACGACCCGCTTGCCATGTATTTGGCTGATATTTTTACCGTTTCGCTCAACCTTACTGGCAACCCAGGTTTAACTGTCCCGTGCGGCTTTGCCCACGATCTTCCGGTTGGCTTACAGCTTATTGGCAAGGCGTTTGATGAAGCAACACTCTTCCGTGTGGGTCATTTTTATCAGTCCATAACGGATTGGCATAAGCACGACCCAGAATGAAAAATTTTTTTGAACTTCAGCCATTGATTCTGCCAGCGATTGGCGTGCTCCTTGTCGTTTTGTTTTTCCTCGTCGTCATTACGAAAATCAAACGCTGGTTTCGTATTCATTGGGCCAGACGTCAGCACGAGCTTGATTTAGAAGAGATGCGCGAGCGCTGGAAACGCATTGAGCGTCTACTCAACTCTCCAGAAATTGAAGGCGATCGTTTGGCCGTGATTGAGGCGGACAAACTCCTTGATTTTGTTTTACAACGCATGCATTTTCCAGGACAAACCTTCGCGTATAGAATGCAGATTGCACAGAAAAAATACTTTGAGCTCAAACGTGTGCGTTGGGCTCACGAGTTGCGCAACAAACTTGTTCATGAACCGGATATTCGCCTTCAAGCAAAGCAGTCGTTCGCCGCGGTGAAAGAATATCAAAGAGCGTTACGAAGTCTTGGTGCACTATGATTCCTTACTTTTCGTTCACGACGATTCATCTTGGCCCCATTCCCATTCAAGTCTGGGGATTGATGGTTGCGCTTGGATTTTTGATAGGCGCGAAAGTGTCAGAGCGGAGGCTCAAAAAGCTCGGCCTCAACCATACCATTGTGAGCGACATGCTCGGTTGGATGATTTTGTGGGCATTAATCGTTTCACGTTTCGTACACGTTTTTGTGTATGAGCCAGCATACTATTTTGCGCATCCTAGCGAGATTGTGCGGATTTGGGAAGGAGGGATGTCCATTTACGGGGGACTTATCGCGGCCACACTCACCGCCTTCGTTCTCCTGCGCCGTCGAAAGCTCGACGTCATGAAATATGCTGACGCGACGATTTTTGGATTGCCGTTTGGGCTTGCAATCGGACGGCTCGGCTGTTTTTTCATTCATGACCATCCGGGAACAGCCACGCATTTTTTTCTTGGGATGAAATATCCAGATGGCATTGTGCGCCATGATCTTGGTTTGTATGAGTCACTCACAAATTTTGTGTTATTTGGAATTTTTCTTTTGATGAGTAAATATTGTGTTCAACAAGGTTGGTATCTCGCCGTCTTCGCCTTGTGGTACGGAACGACGCGTTTTTTTATGGATTTTTTGCGTACGATTGATACGCGCTACTTTGGACTCACGCCCGCTCACTATTTTTCCCTCGTACTTATTTTTATCGGTTGTTTATGCGTTTATCGTATACGTCGATCCTTGCCTTCTTCGTAGGCCTTGTCATCATGGGCCTGGAGATGACCGCAACCCGCTTTGTGGCACCGTATTTCGGTTCCTCAACGCTCGTGTGGACGAACGTGATTGCGGTCATCATGATTGCACTCGCCTTAGGCTACTGGTCTGGGGGAAAATTAGCAGAAAAAAAAGCGCCGCTTTCTGCCTTGCAGCGCCGACTTCTGTTGAGCGCCGCGCTCATGGCTTTGGCGCCATTTCTTGTTTCGTTTTTAACCGATGGATTTCTTTTACAGCTTTTCCAGGTGTTCAGTGGCTCCATCGCCGTTTTAATCGGTTCGTTTTTTCTTGTTGTTTTTCTTTTTTTTCTTCCAACGTATTTGCTTGCGATGACGTCGCCGTACCTTGTCGGTTATGAAACGCGAAAGGGGAGCGATGCGGGCAAAATTGCGGGACGTATTTTTGCCATTGGGACCATTGGCAGTATCCTAGGGACTTTTCTTGGACCTCTCGTGCTTGTTCCCATGCTTGGTTCAAAACGGACCATGCTTTTATTCGCTGGCATCTTGTTTCTTCTGACCGCTCCTGTGCTCATTAAAGGTAAACGTGGAGCAAAAGTGCTGCTCGTTCTGCCTTTCTTGTGGCTTTTTAGCACCTCACCCAACATGCGTTCGTTTGGAAATTTGATCGTACAAGCCGAGTCGCCGTATCAGTACATTCAGGTGCTTGATGAGAACGGCACACGGTTACTCGTCACAAACGAAGGGGGGAGTACTCAATCGATGTATAATTCTGACCATATTGTGACCGGCAATAATTATTTTGAAGTCGCCGCATTGACCCCAGCACTCTTTGGGCCCGACAAACCCTTGAATATTCTCGTCCTTGGATTGGGTGGCGGAACCGTCTCCCGTGAAATAGATTTGCTTTATCCTGATCGCGATCTTTCCATAACAGGTGTTGAGATTGATCCAAACGTGATCGCACTTGCAAAGCGATATTTTGATCTTGATCGAGCGCGTCTCAACGTGGTGAATATGGACGGCCGTTCTTTTTTGCGGACGACGCATGCCACTTACGACATGGTGGTGATTGACGCCTTTAGCAATCAGTATTATTTACCGCCACACATGGTCACACAAGAGTTTTTTGAAAGCGTGCAAGATCATCTGACTCCTCTAGGCGTTGTGGTGTCTAACTTCGATGCTCGCTTGCGCAGCAGCCCACTCCTGACGACGTTCACCAACACACTCGCGTCTGTATTTCCTGCGGTCTATCGTGTGGCTATTCCTGATACTCGCAACGATGTATTAATTGCTCGCATGCAGCCTTTCGCTCCTGTTTATGAACACGTCCCACAAGAACTTTTACAGATTTTTTCTTTGGTAGAAGGTTCGTTTGAACACATAACGTATTCAAGCGGACAAAACGTTTTTACCGATGACTGGGCGCCGACGGAAATGATGATGGATCGCGCCGTCTGGCAATCGCACAATGAAATAACCCGGGCGGAGTAGCCGCTCGGGTGTTTTTTTCTCTCTTCTGATGAGAAGTGGGTTGTAGATGAGTTACATGCTCGCACTCGCACGTTGCACATACAGGAGAGCCTTGTGAAACCGCTGAAGCTCGAGAAATTCAAGCGTAGTTAAAAGCGCCTCGATGGCAGGTTGTGCAACAAGCGCACCCGTCAGGCCTACATCGTAGTTGCCCTGCTGCAGAGTCCTGCGCGTTTCCTCTATTTCTTTGCGCAGCTGACTCTGAACATGTGCATCGTGAGGCAGGTTGAAGTGCGTGATGCGACCAAGATCGAGTCGCAGGCGCAACAGTCGCGGAGCGATTTCTGCTTGCAGGTCCATCATGCGTTCCGCAATCTCGAGGTTCTTGATTGCTTTGGTCAGGTCGTTGTGGTCGAGCGCTTCACCCGCTGCGCGAAAATTGCGCATGGTGTGCTGGAGGCTGTGACAGACCGGTCGATCCGGCACCTTGTTCTGCAGTTCACATGCAAGCGTCCGCCAAGATTCTGCTTCGATCGGCCAGCGTGACGGATCGTGTGCGTCTCCCGTAGTACGCCCCGAGCGTAGTGCATTGCCAGCCACGCGGCGGATTTCTCGACACCGTTTGACGATTTGGTCCTGTCGGTTGGCGAGCACGAGCAGGTTGCGCTCGACGTGTGGTAGATGAACATCCTCGATGCTGATTTTCGCTTGTGCGATCAGCCGCTGGATCATGAAGCACATCAGTGTCATGCGGCGCGGGTTACGACGGCCGAGCGTATCATTCGGATCGGCGATTTCGAGCATCTCGGCAAGCGACGCGAGTACCCGCTGGTCCTGCGTGAACGGATAGTTCATGGCCCAGTTTTCGGCCGTGCTCGTATGCAATGCGATGAGCTCTGGGAAGCGCGTCATGTCGTAGGCGTACCAGATGAGCTGTTCCGTGACCGAGTCAAATCCTTCCAGATTCGGCAGCTTCACATAGTGGTATTTTCCACGCACTTTGTGCTGGCCCGAAATCGCATCAGGCAGACCGTCGTACATCATGAATACTTGCTGTGCGGGAACGTGCACATTCAGATGAAGGTGCTCCGTGAGCCACGAGTTGTACACCAGGTATTGGCCGCTACGCACCGGTGCCACCCCTTCTGCCGCGACGTAGACAGCCCTTGGGTCAAGCTCGACAAGGCCGATTTCTGGGATTTGTACAACATCATCTGGCTCGATAGGCCTTCCGTGCTCATAGCGCAGGCAGACGGTGAGCGAGCGAGAAAGCATGGTCGGAGACATAAGATCGCGAAATTCGATGGACATGGACACCTCGCAGGTTGGGTCGGCAAAAGGGTAACGAAAAATCTCTTGCCTGGCAATAGCGGTGTGTTATACTACGACAACTATGGATCAAAAACCTTTGTTCGAGAATGCGAATCCGAAGCTGATGTTCGTCTTTGGAGTCGTCACCGGAATCGCGGTCGTTGCTGTGCTTGTGAGTGGGTCGTTGCTCACCGTCTTCAATGGCGGATCGAGTTTTAAGGTGGCAAAAGCGGGTGACACAGCCGCTGCTGCAGATGCTGGCGCTGCCGCCGCCGCGCCAACCGCCAAAGCGCCTACGGCAGACGTTCCTGCTGTGACAGCCGCTGACCACATCCGTGGAGGCAAGGATGCAAAAGTGGTTCTGATTGAGTATTCAGATTTTCAGTGTCCGTTCTGCAGTCGCCATCATCCAAACATGAAAAAATTGTTGGATGAGTATGGTGATAAAATTGAGTGGGTCTATCGTCACTTCCCATTGTCGTTCCATGAAAATGCAAAACCAGCTGCGATTGCGTCTGAGTGCGCAAACGAGCAAGGAAAGTTTTGGGAGTTCGCTGACACGATGTTTGCAAATCAGGACAGCCTGGGGAACGATTATTATGCAACCGTTGCCGGAACGTTGGGACTCAATACCACGACGTTCAAAACGTGTTTGACGTCAGGCAAATATGACACGTTGATTGCTTCTTCGATCTCTGCCGGTTCAGCAGCGGGCGTGAACGGAACTCCCGCGACGTTCGTAAATGGACAGATGATCTCTGGTGCGGTGCCGTACGACACGCTCAAAGGGATTATCGATCAGGCTCTGGCGAAGTAGGACGATGTTTCGCCCAGCGGCTGATGCGGCCGATCTCTTCTTCAACGAGTTTACCGTCGTACTCACCTGAATGCATGTGTGACCCTTCATAACTCGCCTGTTTCTGATCAATGTGTAAAGAGAACGTCACCTGTGTGTCGTTCTCTTTTAGATAACAATGAAAACAAGGGAAACGGCCACTGCCCAAACGAAGCGAGTAGCTTTTTTGATTTGTGTTGGGGTCGTAATGTTCGCCATACCCCGCGCGTTGCAGAATATTGCGTGGATGATCGTGGAGGGGTTTGTTGAGATTGAGATCCATAGTGTGTATAACTTTGAGGGGCAAGAATGATCCTCCCATGATAACGTAAAGTAAGGAGGAACGCTAAGTCCTCTTTTTTATTTTTATGGCAAAGATTCAAGCGGAGTATATTTGGCTCGATGGCGGAAAGCCTACGGCGAGCTTGCGATCCAAGACAAAGGTGTTGGATACGGACGATGCTGCAAGGACGGGGGTTCCCGAGTGGGGGTTTGATGGTTCAAGCACGCAGCAGGCAGAAGGGAAGTCGAGCGATTGTTTGTTGAAGCCTGTGCGCGTGGTGCCAGATCCCATTCGTGGCGGCGAGAATATATTGGTGTTGTGCGAGGTGTTAAACGCAGACGGTTCACCACATACCAGCAACGCACGTGCACGTTTGCGTGAGATTGCACAACGGACAATTGAACACGAGCCATGGTTTGGGATTGAGCAGGAGTACACCTTGTTTGAGGGGCACAAACCACTCGCCTGGCCAGAAGATGGCACGCCAGGACCACAGGGTCCGTACTATTGTGCAGTTGGCGCAGAAAATATTTTTGGAAGACCACTTGTTGAAGCACATTTTTCTGCCTGTTTGAAAGCAGGACTCATGATTGCCGGAATCAATGCGGAGGTGATGCCCGGGCAGTGGGAATTTCAGGTGGGGCCGCTTGGCGCGCTCGAAGTTGCAGATCAGCACTGGCTCATGCGATGGATTTTGTGTCGGCTCGGCGAGGATTTTGGCATTCGTGTTTCGTTTGCTCCAAAACCGATGCTTGGCGACTGGAACGGAGCAGGAGCCCATACAAATTTCAGCACGCGTGAAATGCGCTTACCAGGCGGGATCAAAACGATTGAGGCCGCGTGCGAAAAACTCAAAATGAAACACGCAGAGCATATTGCTGTGTACGGAGCAGGCAATGAAGAGCGGCTGACAGGTAAGCACGAGACGTGCAGTATGAGTGAGTTCCGCTACGGCGTGAGCGACCGCGGCGCCTCGATTCGCATTCCAATTTTTACTGCCAAGAATGGCTGTGGTTATTTGGAAGATCGTCGTCCTGCGGCAAACATGGATCCCTATCAAGTTTGTGCGAAACTCTTAGAGACAGTGTGTTTGGGGTGAGCGCAACTTGTCAATCCGTTCCAAATTCATTATCCTTTGATCCGCGCGGAGGGATCGCATAGTGGCCTAGTGCGCACGCTTGGAAAGCGTGTGAACCGCAAGGTTCCGAGAGTTCGAATCTCTCTCCCTCCGCCATGGAAAAGCGGCCAACCTGCGTTGGGCGCTTTTCCATTGTCGTACAGAGAGATTCGAACGCCGGAGCCATATGCGGCGACCACGCCGCATGGCGAGGCGGTGGCCAGCCCGAGCCGAGCGGCTGGCGAGGCGAGAGGCGAGGCCGAATCTATCCCTCTCCGCCAAATAGATCATTAATTCTTGACTTCCTGTGCTTTGATAGGTACACTCCGCGAGTTCCGTATCCTTAGGGTTTATTCCTAACTGACATGACTATGTTTGACGACGAAACAACGACTCCTGTTGAAACGACAGATGAGACGACAGCGCCAGAGACGGAAACAGAAGCCGCTCCAGAGGTCGCCAATGCAGATGCTGAAGCAACCGCCTAACAGCTCACAAAAACCGCTCGGTTTATCCGGCGGCTTTTTGTTTAGAAATAATATCGTCGACTCGTGATAGAATGGTGGCTGTATGGAGCAGGGGTTAAGCCAGGTTGAGGCGGCGCGTAGACTGAAAGAGCAGGGGGAAAATCAGCTGACGCGTCATGCGACGCCTTGGTATCGTATTTTGTTGCGACAATTTTTGTCGCCTTTTTTGTGGCTCTTGATCGTCGCGGCTGCACTCTCATTTCTGCTTGGTGAGGCTATCGACGCCTTGATGATTGGGATTTTTGTGCTGGTCAACGGCTTGCTCGGTTTTGGACAGGAGTATCACTCACAGCGCGCGGTGGAACTCCTCAATCGCTACATTGCCGCGCGAGCAACTGTGGTGCGTGATGGCCAAACGCGGGTGATCAATAGCCGCGAGCTGGTGATGGATGACGTGATGATTTTGGAAACGGGTGACATCATTCAAGCCGACGTTAGGTTGCTCGAGGCCACAGGGTTGTTGATTGATGAGTCCATTCTCACGGGCGAATCAGCGCCGGCGGCAAAATCAAAGACAGAAAAAGGATTTGCTGGGACAACGGTTGTCTCCGGCCGCGCGGTGGGCATGGTCATCGCCACAGGAAACAAAACCGAGATTGGATTGATTGGGAAACTGGCGCAGGACACACGCGGCGCGAGCGGTTTTGAAAAAGGCATTGCCCAGTTTAGCAAGTTTATTTTACGTTTGATTCTGATTACGCTGGCCATTGTGTTTATCACCAACGTGATCATCAAAGGCGGACAGGCGAACATTCCGGAGCTGATTCTATTTTCCATTGCTCTTGCCGTTTCCGAAATTCCAGAGGCCATGCCGCTGGTCATCACCATGACTCTGTCGCGTGGCGCGTTGCGGCTGGCCAAACGTAAAGTCGTGGTCAAGCGCTTGTCTTCGATTGAGGATTTGGGAAGCATTCAAGTGTTGTGCACAGATAAAACCGGGACGCTTACGGAAAATAGTTTAACGTTGGTGGACGTGTGGGGAGATAAAAAAGTCTGCACGCGGGCTGGAGCGGAAGCGGCGATGCTTTCTGCTGATACGACCAAGACGCCGAACAATGCCTTTGATCTTGCCTTGTGGAGGGCCTTGGATACGACGGCGCAAAAAGAAGTTCAGTCGGCGCGGCGTTCGCACGAAGTTCCATTTGATCCGACACGACGTTTTAATGCGGTTGTGGTGCAGGAGCGGTTTCTCTTGCGTGGCGCTCCGCACGAAGTTTTGGCGTTGTGTGAGAACGGCACGAAGCAGGAAGAGGTATTGGCCTGGGTGGCAGAGCAAGGGGAAAAAGGTCGGCGCGTGCTTGCGGTTGCCTCGCGGACACAAGGTTTAGATGCGGCGGTGGAAACAGGTGGCTTTTCGTTTCTGGGCGTGCTCTCGTTTGAAGATCCGGTGAAGCCCACGACCAAATCCGCGATTGAACAGAGCCGACGTCTGAAAGTAGCCATGAAAATTTTAACCGGCGACAGTCCAGAGGTTGCTGGCGCTGTGGCCTATGAGGTTGGGCTCATTGAACACCCATCACAGGTCATGACAGGTGAGGCTTGGGCGGCGCTTTCACAAAGTGAACGTCTGGCGGTGGCTCAATCATCCACCGTTTTTGCGCGCGTCTCGCCTGAACAAAAGTTTTTGATTGTGCAAGCGCTAAGCACCTGCTGTGAAGTGGGATTTCTTGGCGAGGGGATTAACGATGCGCCGGCGCTTAATGCCGCCAGCGTCGGAATCGTGGTTGACCAGGCCGCCGACATCGCCCGCGAAGCAGCGGATATTATTTTGCTTGCGCCAGACTTGAACGTCATCATGGACGGCATTCGCGAAGGGCGTGAAGTGTTTGCCAACACGATCAAGTACATCAAAGCAACGCTCTCGTCGAATTTTGGAAATTTTTTGGCCATCGCCAGCGCCACGCTTTTTATTGATGAACTTCCGATGCTGCCGATTCAGATTTTGCTCGTGAACCTGCTCACGGATTTTCCCATGATCGCCATTGCGGTAGATCGTGTCGATGCGGAAGAGCTCAAAAGTCCACGAAGTTATGATCTGCACGACATCATGATCATCACCATTTTACTCGGGACAGTTAGCACCATTTTTGATTTCATTTTCTTTGGCGTCTTCTCGCACATTTCCATTCCGGTGTTGCAAACAAACTGGTTCATTGGCAGTATCCTGACGGAACTGGTGTTGATTTTTTCCATCCGCAGTCGGCGTCCATTCTGGCGCGCCCAACGACCGGCGAGTATTCTGTTCTGGCTTTCCTTTCTCGCCGCCGTGGTCACGGTGGTTATTCCGTTCACGACCTTTGGGCAGAGGGTCTTCCATTTTATTGCGCCAAGCCCCATGATCCTTTTGCTGACCGTCGGGATTGTCGCGGTCTATTTTGTCACGACGGAAACGGTTAAACTGGGAATGAGGACATTTTATGGACGCCAAGGACGAAATTAAAGCGCGGATCGAACTTGCGGATTTGATCGGGGAATACGTGCCGCTGAAGCCCGCCGGGACGCATGCGTTCAAGGCGGTTTGTCCGTTTCACAACGAGAAGACACCGTCGTTTCACGTCAGTCGCGATAAGCAGATTTGGCGTTGTTTTGGTTGCGGGTTAGGAGGCGACGTCTTCAGTTTCATCATGCAGATGGAAGGTGTGGATTTTCCGGAAAGCATGCGCTTGCTTGCAAAAAAGGCGGGTGTTGAGATTCCACGCTATGACACAATGGAAGCGAATGAAAAGCAGAAACTTCAGCGCGTGCAAAATTTTGCGGCGGCCTACTATCACAAAATGTTGCTTGAAAGTCCGAAGGCGGCCGCGGCACGAACATACGTTGAGCGGCGAGGGATCACGCCTGAGCTCATCGAACTTTTTCAGCTCGGCTTTGCGCCTGATGAATGGGACGCCTTTGTCACGCTGGCAAAATCTCGCGGCATTTCCGATCACGATTTGATGACCGCTGGCCTAACTCTTACGAAAAAATCAGGTGCGGGACTCATAGATCGTTTTCGTCATCGCTTGATGATCCCGTTGTGCGACATCCACGGAAGCATCATAGGGTTTACGGCCCGCGTGCTGAATCCAGAGGATCAGCCCAAATACATGAACTCACCGGAAACACCATTGTACAAAAAAGGCGCCATGCTTTTTGGGCTGAATCTTGCAAAGCAGGCGATTCATACGGAAGGCTTGATCATTATTGTTGAGGGAAATCTTGACGTGATTGCTTCACACAAAGCAGGAGTACGCCACGTGGTCGCAAGCAGCGGAACGGCGCTCACGGAAATGCAGATTCAACTGCTCAAGCGTTTCACAACGAATTTGATTTTCTGTTTTGATGCGGATGCGGCTGGATTTAAAGCGGCACAACGCGGCATTCAACTTGCACAGAGTCTTCTTTGCAATGTTTCCGTGGTGCTCATTCCAGAAGACGCGGGAAAGGACCCAGATGACGTTGTACAAAAAGATCCGTCGTTATGGATGCGGCTTGTACACAACACCGTGCCGATCATGGAATATTATTTTTCACATGCGATGCGTGGAAAAGATTTGATGAACGTGGATGATAAACGCGAAGTGGGAAACTTTTTGCTCCCAGAGATTGCGCGGCTCACGGACGTGATTGAGCGTGAGCATTGGTTGCAGAAACTCGGCACGGTTTTGCACATTGGGACAGAGGTGCTCCGTGGGGGTATGAAACGTGTGAAAGGGACAGATGGTGCAAAAGGTTCGAAAAAGACAGAGGTGAAAGTGGTTGTGAAAGAGACCCGACCTACGAGGCGGGAACTCACCGCAAACCACGTTGTTGGCCTTTTTATTGAAGTGCCTGAATTACGCCCAGTTATTGCAAGCCGTCTACCTCCTTCCATTCTTGCCGCTGGCCCACTGCAAGACCTTTACAGAATCGCTCATGAGCTTTATACTCAAACCCAATCGCGTCCAGAAATGGCCGCGCAGGATTCCGCTTCGCATGTATTTTTTGAGCAACTGCGAGGTCTGACGTCAAACATAAATCTTCTTCCTCTTCTGGAGGAGATCGCTTTAATTGGCGAACATGCGGCCACAGAGGTCAAGCCAAGCGACCTGCGTAAACAACTCGAAACGACTCTGACCTATTTGCACCAGGCCGTGAGGGGCGACGAGCGGCAGGTCCTCCTTGATGCGATCCGACAGGCAGAAGCTGCCGGAGATACTGCGCGTGTTCATGAACTTATGGAGAGATTTCAATCTCTTCAATAATTATGCCAGCAAAAAAGAAAGCCAAAGTTCAACACAAGAAGAGTCCAAAGAAGAGCCCAAAGGCGCACAAGCACCTAAAACAGGTGAAGATGTCGCAGCGCCCAAAGGCTCACAGGGGCCCTAAAGGGAAGCAGCAAAAGAAAGTTCAACACGTTGAACGTGCGCCCAAAGCGATTGCACCGACGGGCGAGCAATGGCATGCGCTTATCCAAAGAGGACAAGTGCGCGGATTTGTGACGGAAAATGAAGTGATGCAACTCTTCGCAGAAGTCGAAGATTATTTGGATGTGTATGAGGCGTTTTTGAATGAGCTCGATCGGGTGGGCATCCACTTGATTGAGATGAAAGAGGGGTATCTTGGACGCAGTGAAGAGCGCAGTGGCGCCATGGATAAAATTCGCGTCACGGTTGAAAAGAAAAAAGTAGATTGGGGCGACATCAGTCAGGATTCGATTCAAATGTACTTGCGTGAGATTGGAAAAATTCCGTTGTTGAACGGCGAGGAAGAAGTGGCGCTTGCAAAACGCAAGGAGCGAAATGAAAAAGAAGCAGAGCGGCGCCTGATTGAGGCGAACTTGCGTTTGGTCGTTTCTATTGCGAAAAAATTTGTGGGTAAGCAACTCACGCTTTTAGATTTGATTCAGGAAGGGAACATTGGGCTGTTTCGTGCGGTCAAAAAATTTGAGTATCGCAAGGGGTATAAGTTTTCGACGTATGCCACATGGTGGATTCGCCAAGCGATCACGCGCGCTTTGGCAGACCAGTCACGCACGATTCGTATCCCTGTGCACATGGTGGAGACGATCAATCGTTTTCAGCAAGTGGAGCGTCGCTTAATTCAAGATTTGGGACGCGAGCCATTACCAGAGGAAATAGCGGCCGAGATGGGAGAGCCTATTGATAAAGTCCGGCACATCATCAAAATTAGTCAGGAGACCGTTTCGCTTGAAGCGTCGGTCGGCGAGGATGACGAAGATTCCAAGCTCGGCGACTTTATTGAGGACATCAAAAATATCTCGCCAGACAAAGCCGCGGCGCGTGAGATTTTGCGTGACTATGTGCAGGCCGCAATGGCGGATTTAACGCCACGCGAACAAAAAATTCTGGAGATGCGTTTTGGACTCACCGACGGCGTGAGCCATACGCTTGAGGAAGTGGGGCAGGAGTTTGATGTAACACGCGAGCGTATTCGTCAAATTGAAGCCAAGGCGCTGGAAAAAATTCAGGCGCATCCCATGATTATCAAACTGCGAGATTACTAAATAAAAGTTCCAACATATGTTGGAACTTTTATCTTGGCTCCGCATCGTGGACGGGTTCAGAACGGTTAATTGGAAAAATTGTAAACTAGACTTGCAGAAGTTCGATCTATGCAGTCAACTTATGTTTAATCAACCAGTTAAAGAATTTCTTCCAGACTTCAAATAAGGTCTGTTTTTCTTCAAACTCATTCTCCTCCCATTCACTTGCCCCGAGGTCTAGCATGATTGTGGTTGTGGTCTGTTGAAGGAGGATATACCAGAAGTTCTTACCAAGAATTTCTTCGCCATACATTCCTACCCATTCATTCACGCGAGATACAAATATCTCCAGCGTAAGATTTTTGTCTCGTATGTGCATCAAGTCTACCCAAAGAGGGAATGCTAGCTCATAGTACTCAGGCCTCCATGACCAATACAGATTGGCCATAAAAATGAAGCAGTTATTCGTCGAATCGTATTTAACATCAAATCCCGAAAGATGACCGTGAGTGAAATGAATATCCATTGGTAGATCACACGCTGTCATTAGCTCCTGATACTTTTCGATCATTGGCTTTAGTTCGTCGTCCGAGATATGTCTATGCGAACTTTCATCAGCAATTTGTTTGAAGTGTTGAAACGCTGCAAGAGCCATTTCCTTCATTGTAGATTTTGGGAAGGGAACCCATGGATGCTCGACCGGTAGAATAGACACAAAAAACTCATCAAGGAATTTTTTGTGAAGCAATCTATCTTCGTTTGTGGTTGGTGTCTGCCTCCACAAATTGGGAAGATGAGTAATGTCCTCAAAGAGAAGGTATCCAAAGCCAACCTCTTCATTCCATGGTTGGTCGAAAAGAATCCGGACAGGACGAACTTTTTCGGATTTCAGATTTTCTTCAACGCTGCGAATGATGGAACCTTCGTCAAATGGTAATGGTCGTAGCTGTAATTTTAAAACTGCAGTATGACCGTCAGTATCGACGACCTGAGTAATATAACTGCCAACTTTTTTTGAGTCGTAGTAAAGTCCTTTAAAAAGACTTGAATCATTTACTGGATGAAAGCCGTGTTCATTTTGTACAAAACGTAATGCCTTTTCAATAAGCTCTTTAGCATCATCTGCGTTCTTTGCATTTGATGTGATGCGATTTCCATACTCGTGTTCAGTCATATAAAGAAAGTTTACACCTTTCGGTTCTGAAGTCCCACCTGGGTCAAACAAAAAACCTCAGTGAAACTGAGATTTTTTGTTGGCTCGGGGACGTGGATTCGAACCACGATTCACGGCTTCAAAGGCCGCTGTCCTGCCATTAGACGATCCCCGAATACGCGTGAAGTATAGTCGAGCCACCCATAAAATCAAGCCTTGGCAATGCCCTTTTTTCATGGTA
>OBEQ010637426.1_pt1 | contig 20809 bp, 17 predicted proteins | sample 1670901 | NCBI WGS metagenome assembly OBEQ01 (sample SAMEA104232315, study PRJEB22302) | groundwater metagenome | biome: forest; feature: aquifer; material: groundwater | place: USA | collected 2011-08-07 | depth 5.4 m
ACCAAAAATTCGTGCAATGGAAATTATTGATGAATTAGAAAAAACACGTCGCGGACTTTACGCCGGTGGAGTCGGGTACTTTGATTTTTCGGGAAATATGGATATGTGTATCGCGATTCGTACCATGTATGCAACAAATGATACAATCTATTTTCAAGCCGGCGCAGGCATTGTTGCCGATTCAAACCCTGACCTCGAATATCAGGAAACTTTAAATAAATCGCGTGCGCTTGTTGAGGCATTGAAACTTGCGGAAGGAACCATGCCATGATACTTCTTATTGATAACTATGATTCATTTACATACAATCTTGTTCAACTCATTGGACAAATTAATCCTGATATTCATGTTGTAAGAAATGATAAAATCACTCTCAATGAGATTCGCGAATTGCAACCTGAACGAATTGTCATTTCTCCCGGACCGGGCAGACCTGAAAATGCGGGGATATGTCTTTCGGTAATTCAAAACCTTGGTGGTGAATTCCCTATCCTTGGTGTATGTTTGGGGCATCAAGCAATTGGTCTGGCATTTGGTGGAACTATCACCTATGCACCAACACTTATGCACGGGAAAACTTCAATGATTATTCATCAAGACTCAGGCATTTTTCAAAATATTGCCAACCCGTTTGAAGCAACGCGCTATCATTCCTTGGTAATTTCAAAAGAGAATTTCCCACGCGAGTTACTTATCACCGCAGCGACGGATGATGGTACAATCATGGCAGTACGACATCGAGAAAAGAATATCCAAGGAATACAATTCCATCCCGAATCAGTTCTCACAAAATCAGGTTACGCTCTCATTTCAAATTGGATAAATCAAGAAAAGAAATGAAAGAGTTTATACAAAAAATAACAGCCTTACAACACTTAACGCGCAGTGAAGCATCCTCCGCCATGCGTTGTATCATGGATGGCGAAGCAACAGAAGCGCAAATTGCCGCATTCCTTATAGGGCTGAAAATGAAGGGTGAAACTTCTGAAGAGCTATTAGGGTTTGTTGAAACCATGCGCGAAAAATCTGTGAAAATTCATATTGATACCAAAAATGCAATTGATATGTGCGGTACAGGCGGTGACGGTTCAGGAACATTTAATATATCAACCGTAGCATCGTTTGTTGTTGCCGGAGCGGGAGTTACAGTAGCGAAGCACGGCAATCGTTCCATATCAAGTTCATGCGGTAGCGCAGATGTATTGCAAGCGCTTGGCGTGAAGATTGATCTTCCGGCAGAAAAAGTTCAAGAATGCATTACCACGGTCGGCATCGGATTTCTTTTTGCACCCTTATTCCATCCGGCAATGAAATTTGCGGCAAAGCCCCGTGCGGAGCTTGGAGTAAAAACGTGTTTCAACATACTAGGACCGCTAACAAATCCTGCCGGTGTCCAACGTCAATTGGTGGGAGTGTTCAACAGTGACGCGGCAAACAAAATTGCTTCAGTCTATGAAAAATTACAACCCCGGCATGTGTGTGTTGTTAGCTCGGAAGACGGTTTAGATGAAATCTCTCTTGATGCACAAACAGAGTTATGGGAAATAAAACATGGAAACGAAATAACATTTAATAAACTCGATGCCTCCTCGTTTGGAATGAAGCCATCAAATGGGTTGTTTCATTCCGGTGGAACGGCAGAGAAAAACGCTTTAATTGCTCATGCTATACTGAATGGCGAGCACGGCAATCACAGAGATATTGTGCTTGTCAATGCCGCAATGGGATTATATGTTGCCGGAAAAATCGCAACAGTAAAAGAAGGAATAGAATTGGCCAAAGAATCTATTGATTCTGGTAAGGCAAAAACAAAATTGAACGCTCTAATTGAATTTACTAACCGATGAATATCCTTCAACAAATAATTGAAGTAAAAAAAGAAGAAATCACTTTGCTACGGAAACAGTTTTCTTCAAACGATTACAAAGGAATGGAATTATTCTCACGAAAGTCACTTTCCCTCAAAGAATCATTGAACAATGCTTCTCCTTTTGGAATCATTGCTGAGATTAAACGCTCCTCCCCTTCTTCCGGCACGATGCGAAAGAATGTATTCATCGAAGAAATTGCCGAAGGATATGCAATGAACGGAGCAGCAGGGATTTCGGTATTGACCGATAACAAATTTTTTGGCGGAACAATAAACGATCTGTCAACCGTTAGAAAATATGTTCAACTGCCATTACTACGAAAAGATTTTATCATTGATGCCATTCAAATCTATGAAGCAAAAGCACATGGGGCTGATGCAATACTCCTCATTGCCGCAGTGTTAGAAAAAAGTAAACTGTATGATTTGCATCAACTGGCAAATGAATTAGAATTAGAAGCCCTTGTAGAATTATATGAAGAACAAGAAATTGATAAGATTAATTTTGATACAATGAAATTAATCGGCGTAAACAATCGCGACTTACGAACGATGACGATTAACATAAAACACTCCATAGCCATGTCGAAACAACTTCCCAAAGATATTACTCTGGTAAGTGAGAGTGGAATACATTCCCCCGATGATGTTCATCGCCTTCTTGATGCAGATATTCATTGTGCATTGATAGGTGAGCATTTTATGAAATCGGAGAATCCCGGTTTGGCACTGAAAGAAATGTTGGATTCAATCTAAATGCCCTCACCGCTTGTTAAAATTTGTGGAATTACTAAATTAGAAGATGCATTATTTTGTTCTTCTGCCGGAGCTAATTTTTTAGGATTTATTTTTTACACAAAAAGCCCCAGATATATTACACATAGGCATGTACGGGAAATTATTGAACAACTTCCCTCTACAGTAACTCCTGTAGGCGTTTTTGTAAATGAGAGTCGTGAAGTAATCAATGATATTATTCTTAAAACGAATATAAGAATCATTCAATTGAGCGGAGATGAATCTCCCGATGATTGTTTAGGTTACCCTATTGATGTTTGGAAAGCATTTAGAATTGATAAAATTGATGAAGTCCAACAAACAACCGCTTTCCAAATTTCTGCGGCTCTACTTGACGGTGTAAAAGGCAAAGAATATGGTGGAACAGGAGTTCCAGCAGATATTTCGGTAGCAAATGAGATAAAGAAGTACCACCGCTTGGTTCTTGCGGGCGGATTGAATCCCGAAAATGTGAGTTCAATGATTCGGCAAACACAGCCTTATGCAATTGATGTTAATAGCGGCGTAGAAATTTCACCCGGTAAGAAAGATCACAACAAAGTAAAACAATTGTTTGAAAATATTTCAAAAAATAGGATATAGGCTACACCCATGCTCATTATAATGAAACTTGATGCACCTCGAACAGATATTGAAGAGGTCAAAGAAAAAATACGAAACTTAGGATACACACCCCACGAAATTCCCGGTGAAGCGCGAATGGCTATCGGCATTACAGGAAACCGTGGTAAGGTTGACCCTGAGACGTTTCTGAATATGCACGGCGTGGTAGATGCCATCCCTGTAACCAAACCATATAAACTTGCAAACAAGGATTTCAAACCCGGAAATTCAGTCATTACGGTTGGCGATGAAGTAGTCGGGACAAAAGAATTAACAATAATTGCAGGACCATGTTCTGTTGAAAGCCGCGATCAAATTATTGATATAGCAGGCACATTAAAAGAAATGGGAATAAAATTTCTCCGTGGCGGGGCGTACAAACCGCGTACATCGCCGTATGCATTTCAAGGATTGAAAGAACAAGCCCTTCATTATTTAAGCGAAGCCCGCAAAATTACCGGAATTAAAATCGTAACGGAAGTAAAGGACACCGAAACCCTCCCCATCGTCTCGGAATGTGCCGACATCCTGCAAATTGGAGCGCGCAACATGCAAAATTATTCCTTACTCGAAGCAGTTGGCGCTCAATCTAAAGCCGCATTACTAAAGCGCGGATTATCTGCAACAATCGAAGAGTGGCTTATGGCGGCAGAATACATTCTCAACGGTGGTAACAGTAATGTCATTTTATGTGAACGTGGCATAAGAACATTTGAACCTGCAACAAGAAACACTTTGGATTTGAACGCTGTGCCAATTGTAAAAAAGCTTTCTCACCTCCCCATTCTCGTTGACCCCAGTCATGGAATTGGTGTTTGGGAAGGTGTTCTTCCAATGTCACTCGCAGCAATTGCCGCCGGAGCAGATGGCTTAATTATTGAAGTGCATCAAAATCCCTCTGCCGCTTTATCCGATGGATATCAATCTTTGAAACCGGCAAAGTTCCTTGCTCTTCTTGAAAAAGTGAAACAACTCGCCCCCATTATGGATAGAACATTAACACTTGAAAAAGGAAAACGCACCTTATGAGTTTAACACTACCGGATACCACCGGACATTTTGGAAACTATGGCGGACGATTTGTTCCTGAAACGCTTATGTCTGCGCTGTTTGAATTGGAGAAAGCATACGCCTCCGTTGCAAACGATACAGCATTCCAAAAGCAATTTCATGACCTCCTAAAAAATTATGTAGGTCGCCCTACCCCGTTGTATCATGCAGAACGATTAAGTGCGAAGTACGGCAAAGGAAAAATTTACCTCAAGCGCGAGGATTTATGCCACACCGGAGCGCATAAAATCAATAATACGATAGGGCAAATACTTCTTGCCAAACGATTGGGAAAATCGCGTATCATTGCAGAAACCGGTGCGGGTCAACATGGTGTAGCCACTGCAACCGTCGCGGCTATGATGGGGTTACAGTGCATTGTCTATATGGGAACAGAAGATATTCACCGTCAGGAAATTAATGTAACACGTATGCGATTACTTGGTGCAGAAGTTCGCCCCGTCCAATCAGGAAGCGGAACGTTGAAAGATGCCATTAATGAAGCATTGCGCGATTGGGTAACGAATGTGCAAAACACATTTTATGTTATCGGCTCTGTTGTGGGACCGCATCCTTACCCCATGATGGTCAGAGATTTTCAATCCGTCATTGGTATTGAAGCTAAAAAACAATTATTTGAACAAGAAGGCAGACTCCCTAACTATCTCGTCGCTTGTGTAGGTGGCGGAAGTAATTCCATAGGCTTATTTTATGATTTTTTGAAAGATGAATCAGTAAAAATCATCGGAGTTGAAGCGGCGGGACATGGCGTTGAGACAGGAAAACATGCCGCAACACTCACAGCAGGGAAACCGGGCGCATTGCATGGCTCGTTTAGCTATATTCTACAAGATGATGATGGACAGGTAATTCCCGCACACTCCATTTCTGCGGGATTAGATTATCCCGGTGTAGGACCTGAGCACAGTTTTTTGAAAGATACAGGTCGTGTACAATATGTTTCCATCACTGATGATGAAGCATTAACTGCTTGTTTAGAACTCACTCGACTTGAAGGTCTTTTACCTGCATTAGAATCCTCTCACGCCTTAGCATATCTTGAAAAGCTAATGCCAACAACACATAAAGATGATTTAATTATATTAAATCTATCAGGACGTGGTGAGAAAGATTTGGGAACAATAATTAGTAGTCTATCATCCTCTACTACACACCAACATGAATAATTTACAGAACACAATTAGACAAACCCAAAGAGCAAACAAAAAAGCCCTCTCTCTCTTCGTTACTGCCGGCTTCCCAACATTAGAAACAACAGTATCACTCGTTCTCGCACTTGCAAAAGCAGGTGCAGATGTGATTGAACTTGGTATCCCCTTCTCCGACCCTGTCGCCGATGGACCTGTTATTCAAGCAAGCTCGGAAATCGCCTTGCGAAATGGAGCCACTCTCACCAAAACGCTTGAGATGGCGCGACAAATTCGAGAGCAATCTCAAATTCCATTAGTCTTAATGGGGTACGCAAACCCGATCTTAGCCTTTGGTATGGATAAATTTCTCTCAACATGTGAGCAAATTGGCATCAACGGTTGTATCATCCCTGATTTACCTTTAGAAGAAAGCACAGAGTATCGCACCAAAGCGCTACAACATGGTATCTCCACAATATTTCTTGCCACACCAACAACATCAACCGAACGATTGAAACAGTTAGATGAAATTTCTACAGGATTTTTGTATTGTGTTTCAATAACGGGAGTAACAGGTGAACGGACGCAAATCTCGGAACAATCCAAAGATTTCTTACAACGTGCACGCGAAACAGTAAAGAAAAACCCTCTTTTTGTCGGTTTTGGGATAAGTACACCCGAATATGCAAAGGAAATCTCCCAATACGCCGATGGAATTATCATCGGCAGTGCACTTGTTAAGATATTACAGAACTCTCCCCCCTTAAATGCCATAGAAGAAGCAGTAAAATTTGTACTTTCTGTAAGAAAAGCTCTTGATTCTTAAAGAAAAATTGATATATTCCAATTGAGAAGGCTTTGCCAAATCTCGTAATTGTCATTCTGAACGAAGTGAAGAATCTCCCAGCCTCAAGGATAGAGATGTTTCTCAGCCAACCTGTCAGCCTATGGCTGAAGGCTGATGCGCCTCTGGCGTAGTTTCGTTCAACATGACAGTGGCTAAGTTTTTCAAAGCCTTCAAGAGATTTTTTTTGCCAAAATTTCTTTTAGAATTTTCCTTTCCGCTGAAGCGAATAACACTTAGCATTTGAATACAACATTATTATTGAATAGTAGTCATGCAGACAAAACTTCGAGTTCATCTTAAAAAATCGGTTGATGATTCATACAATATTTTTATTGGAATGAAACTTGCCGATGTTGGCGAGCATCTCCAATCGTTGAAACTCGGCAATACATATTTTGTAATAACCGATTCCAATGTTCATCAATTGATTGGCAAAAAATTTACCCAACAATTGAACAACTCCGGTTTGAATGCTACCCTTCTTTCATTTCCGGCAGGAGAAGCATCAAAGAACCGTGATACCAAAAATATGTTAGAAGACAAACTACTTGCCTTAAAAGCCGGAAGGGATTGTGTTATCATCGGTCTTGGCGGTGGTGTTGTTGGAGATATGGCAGGGTTTATTGCGGCAACATTGCATCGCGGAGTTCCTTATGTTCAAATTCCGACCTCCCTGCTTGCTCAAGTAGATAGCAGTATAGGCGGTAAGGTTGCAGTTGATCACCCCAAAGGAAAAAATCTCATCGGCTCTTTTCATCAACCCAAAGCCGTATATATTGATAGTAAAGTATTAAACACTCTGCCTGCAAATGAGTTCTATTGCGGCATGGCAGAAGTAATAAAACACGGTGCAATTTTAGATCGTCGCTTCTTTGAATTTCTTCATAAGAACTCCGATGTAATACATAATCATGAAGAAGCCGCTCTCCTTACAATTATCAAACGATGCTGTGAACTCAAACGCTCAGTTGTTGAGAAAGATGAAAAAGAAACCGACCTGAGAAGAATCTTAAATTTCGGTCACACTGTCGGTCATGCAGTAGAACTACTGATGAACTACAAACTCTCCCACGGCGAAGCCATTGCCATTGGAATGATGGTCGAAACAAAAATATCTGTCTCGCTCGGACTGATAGAACCCGACGCACTCCCATGTATGGAGTTCATTCTTAGTTTGTATCGCCTCCCGACTATTTTACCTCCACAATTGCAATTGCAAAAACTATTTAACGCAACACTGCAAGATAAAAAAACAAAAGCGGGCGTCGTTCATTACACCCTGCTCGAAGAAATCGGCAAAGCAAAAGTAGGTATTCCACTCACACCCAAAGAAGCATTAACACTCTACAAGCAATGAAACTCTGTTGTTCGATAGCTCCTGTTACAATGGCAGAGGCTCTCTCCAAATTAAAAGAAGCGGGTAAACAAGCCGATCTTGTCGAATTGCGTATTGATGCGCTCACCAACTTGAATCTTCCTTTACTCCTCAAACAACCTCGCCCACCCGTAATCATAACCAATAGAATTGTATCAGAGGGGGGTAAATTTAACGGGTCAAAAAGTGAGCATATTAAAATACTCTCAGAAGCAATGCAACTTGGGGCGGAATATATTGATATTGAATTTAGTTGCGGAACAAAAGCCATCCAAACATTAAAGGCTCAATCAAAAAAAACAAAACTCATCGTATCCTATCACAATTTTGAAAATACGCCGGCGAATCTCGTAGCGCGATATGAGAACATGAAACGCGCCGGAGCCGATATTATAAAAATTGCAACGATGGCAAAGGACATATCAGATAACAAGATTATATTCGATCTTCAACTCAGGGCAAAAAAAGAGAAGCAAAAACTTATCGCGTTATGTATGGGTGAACGTGGGCAAATCAGCAGAATTGTTCAAGGAAAATATAATGGATTTTTAACCTATGCCCCGCTCGATCAGGATAAAGCAACTGCACCGGGGCAATTAAGCGTTCAAGATTTGATTAAAACCTTTAGAGTTAGTATTTTACAGTCAAAGACAAAGGTCTTCGGATTAATAGGGAATCCGGTTTCGCATAGCAGAGGAATTTACTTTCACAATCAAGTCTTTGCCAAAAAACACATTGATGCTGTATATGTAAATTTCCTCGTTGATAATCTTCCCCGCTTCATTGAATCATTTAAGGATTTGGCTCAAGGCTTTAGTGTCACAATGCCTTTTAAACAAGAGATACTTCCCCTCCTTGATTCCGTTGAAGATACGGTTAAAGAACTTAACGCAGTTAATACCATCATAAAACAAAGAAATAAACTCTTTGGTACAAACACCGATTTGCTCGGCATTGTTGCCTGTTTGAAAAAGCGAGTATCACTGAAAGGTAAGCGTGTAACTATTCTTGGTACCGGAAGTACAGCCCGTACAATGGCGTATGCGGCAATGACCAATGGCGCTACTGTTACGTTTGTCGGTAGAAATTTGGAAAAGGCTCAACAACTTGCAAATACCCTTGGTTGTTCTTCCGTTACCCCTGATTCATTTTCAGAAATCCCAACGGATATTCTCATGAATGCAACAAGTGTCGGGATGAATTCTACAACAGATATTCCCTTTCAAATTCAGAATATGATAAAATCAACGATGATTGTGTTTGATGCTGTCTATGCGCCACCCGTAACGCCCCTATTAAACGTTGCAGAGCAAAAAGGGTGTACAATTATTTCCGGTTTGGAATTATTTCAAACTCAAGCAAAGCTACAGTCTAAGTTATTCATTAACTCAATATGAGTGAAGTTAGTTCAAGGTCAATTCAAACTGTAAAAAAAGTCAATGCAAAAGTTAGTGTTCCTCCTTCAAAGAGTTACACCAACAGAGCGCTGATAGTTGCATCATTAGCTGATGGAGTTTCTGTATTATCCAACATATCGGAAAGCGAAGATTCCATATATCTTACAAGCGCATTACGAGAGTTTGGAATTGATATAAAAAAAGAAGCAAATGTATTAAACGTACAAGGAGTAAATGGTAAACCAAACGCACCCGATAAAGATATTTTTATAGGTAATGCCGGAACTGCAATACGCTTTCTAACGACATTCTCCTCTCTGGCAAATGGAAATACCGTTCTCACAGGTGATGAAGCAATGCAAAAACGCCCCATCAAAGATTTGCTTGATGCCCTCACAATGGCAGGAATAAAAACAAGTAGCACGAATGGTTGCCCTCCGGTTACGATTTATGGTGGAAACTTTAAAGGCGGAAAAATCAGTTTAAATGGTACAGTAAGTAGTCAGTTTGTATCTTCTATATTACTCTCTGCGCCTTATGCAAAGTACCCTATAGAACTTCATATCAATGGAAAAATGAGTTCAACGCCTTACGTTGATATGTCTATCCACGTTATGCGTTCATTTGGCGCAGAAATTCAAACCATTGTGCCATATAGTTTTTATTTAATTAGTAACAAAGATCAGTATATTGCAGAACCATTTCGCATTGAAGGCGATGCCTCTTCCGCTTCTTATTTCTTCGCGGCGGCGGCAATAACCGGTGGTAAAGTGATTGTCTCGAATCTATCACAAGATTCGCTTCAAGGAGATATGAAATTCCTTTATGTCCTTGAAGACATGGGTTGCAGAATAACGAAACATTCGGATTCGATTGAAATACATGGCGGTACATTGCATGGTATTGATATAGACATGAATGAAATCCCCGACTGTGTTCCGGCAATAGCAATTGTTGCCGCCTTTGCAGAAGGTGAAACCAAAATCACCAACGTTGCACATCTTCGTTATAAAGAAACTGATAGGCTTACAGCAATTGCAACTCAGCTAACAAACATAGGCGGCAAAGTACGAATCAATAAAGATGGACTTACAATCTATCCACAGAAATTACATGGCGCTACAATTGAAACATACAACGACCACAGAATTGCAATGAGTTTTGCTGTTGCAGGATTACGAATCCCCGGTATTGAAATTCTTAATCCGGCATGTGTTAAAAAATCATTCCCGAATTTTTGGGAAGAATTCAAACTATTAGAAGAAAGTAAGCAGTAATGGCAGGAAATTCACTCGGTAAGTTTTTTCGTATCACAACCTTTGGTGAAAGTCATGGGAAAGCAGTTGGCGTTTTGATTGATGGCGTGAAACCCAATCTTGAATTTTCCGTTGAGAATATTCAAGTGGAATTAAATCGTCGAAGACCGGGACAGAGCAGTGTCACCACCCCCCGCAACGAAAGCGATCAAGTCCTGATACTCAGCGGTGTGTTTGATGGAAAAACCCTCGGTACACCCATTTGTTTACTTGTTTGGAATAAAGACCAAAACTCTAAAGCATACAACGATATAAAAGATTTATTCAGACCCGGTCATGCGGCTTATACCTATCTTACTAAATATGGAATTCAAGATTACCGTGGTGGTGGTAGATCCTCAGGGCGCGAAACCATAGGGCGTGTAGCCTCTGGGGCAATCGCAAAACAAATTCTTGCAAAATTTGGTATTCAAGTTATTGCTTATACAACTCAGGTTGGAAATATCAAAGCAAAGAATAATGATTACTCATTCATTGAGAAAAACCCTGTTCGATGCGCTGACCCTGTCGCGGCAAAAAAAATGGAACGCAAGATTCTTGCCGTTAAAAAAGAAGGTGATTCAATCGGTGGGATAGTTGAAGCTGTTGTAAAAAATTGCCCTGCGGGATTGGGAGAACCGGTCTTCGATAAAATCGAAGCGGACTTAGCCAAAGCGTTAATGTCAATTCCGGCTATTAAAGGATTTGAACTCGGCTCAGGATTTGCCGCCGCAACAATGAAAGCAAGCGAGCACAACGATGAGTTCTTCAAGGATAAAAAAGGTAAAATTCACACTAAAACGAATTATGCCGGTGGAATTTTAGGTGGCATCACAAACGGTGAAGATATTGTTGTCCGTGTTGCTGTCAAACCCCCTTCTTCTATCCTCAAACCTCAGGAAACTGTTGATACAAAAGGTAAAAAGAGAACAATTAAGGTTGAAGGAAGACATGACCCCTGCTTATGCCCGAGAGTTGTTCCCGTTGTCGAGTCCATGGTTGCCTTAGTCTTAGCGGATCATATCATGCGACAAGCATTTACTGAAGCAAAACCATCCATAGGTCGAATCCGCGAAGAAATTGACACGATTGATGACATGATTCTTCTCCTGCTCGGTGAACGAATGGAACTTGTTCACGATGTCGGAGTTTGGAAAAAAGAAAACAATAAACCAATTCACGATAAAAAGCGTGAAAGCGAAATTCTCAGCAAACGAAAAAAATTAGCTGAACAAGGCGGTATTGATGGAGAATTTATAAATACACTCTATCAACTTATTCTCAATTACGGAAAAAAAATACAAGAATTAGTATGAAAAGCGAAGTAGGATTGATTGGTTACGGCAGATTTGGTAAGTTAGCCGCTCGAAAGTTAAAAAAATATTTTAGGATTTGTGTATTCGATCCTGTACCGATGCGAACAAACGAGGAAGGAATTGATGCAGTCACACTTGAAGAAGCGGCGAGCAAAGAACTTGTCATCCTTGCAGTTCCCATTAATAAAATGCCCTCCGTCTTAAAATCAATTGCGCCGCTTGTTAAAAAAGATTCACTTATTTGCGATGTCTGTTCCGTAAAAGAACAGCCGGCACAATGGATGGTGAACATCCTCCCTCCCTATGTTTCAATTTTAGGAACTCATCCGTTATTCGGACCTGATAGCGCAACGGTTAATATGTCAGGAAAAATTCTTTTCATCTGCCCCATTCGTATTAAACGCGATATGCTGGAACAAATACGAGCGCCATTACTGCAACAGTCACTCATCGTTCATGAAATTTCACCGACAGAACATGATCTTTTGATGGCTAAAACACTCTTCGTCACACAATTTGTCGGCAGGTCATTAGTAAGCCTTGAACTCCCCAGTACAATGTATTCCACGCAGAACTATAAACAATTGAAAGAAATTGTTCAAGTAGCAGAGAATGATACCGACGAATTATTCTTAGATATGTATCATTACAACCGTTATGCTAAGAAAACATTCCAGAAATACATGCAAGATTCACGGAAACTCTTCCTCCAATTAGAACCTATGGGTGTTTAAGACTGTCTGAAAATCATACTTTTCTTAACCTTACGTGAGCTATCCTAAATAAAAACCTCTTTACTGATTCTCAGGTGAAAGAATAATCGAAATTTTAACCACATAAAGGTTGAATTTTACCTTAATATTCCGTACTTTTTCGCAATAGAAAGGTCGGAGTTCCTTGAGTCATAAGCACATATATACAGTACTATACAGAGGCATTATAGTATTCTTCTTCGCATTCTTCACAGAGAATGTGATCGCGCAATCTTTTCATTTTGAAGAAGATTGGCGTTGGTCTCATTTTACTGTTGAAAGTGGTTTGCCATCCAATAATATCATGCAGACTGATGAAGGGAGCGATGGTGTAATATGGACTGCTTGCATTAACGGTATCTCTTGGTTCGATGGTTATAATTGGATTACAATTGACAATAAAACCGGACTCCCTTCCGAGCAATTATTAGGGATGAACTATCTAGGACCTGATAGTAACATCATTGTTAGCTATGTTGATAAAACCTTTCTCGGTAACCGGAAGTCATTCCATTTACTTAAAAATCTCCCACATATTCAAGGAATGACTCCTTTTAAAAATTCCTATGTTTTCATTAGCCCAAATTATGATTTATGTTCTTATCAAGATGGCAATATTAAAGTTATCAGACCAAACGCATTACAACTGTATCCGAATATTTTTGGTGATGTATGGTTTACTGCCGACTCAGGATTATATTATTTAACAAAAGATGGACTGTCTCAAAAATTATCTGTTCACAATAATTACATTACTCTTAATTTTGCCGATGAAAATAGCCATAAAAATGGTCTGCTTGTCATTGATAGACCTCAAGAATTGAAAGGTATTTGGGAATGGGATAGCACGAGAATACTAAAACATAATTCGACTGAAACAGGAAATAGTATTGTTACGTTTGCTATTAATGAACAAAACGACGTAATTTGCATTTACAAATCAGGCCTTGTACGAATGAGACATAACAATACATGGTTTTCTCCGCCATATATTTCTTCCCAATTACGACATTGTAAAAAATTAATTTTTAGTAAAAGTGGCGACCTTTGGCTGGCAACTGATGATGGAATCCACCTTTTTCGAACTTCAAATTCTATTTGGAAATATTTCAATCAACCTTCCTCTGATTTAAGAAACAATGTAAATGAGATATTTTGCCACCCCAATGGTGATATCTGGTTAGGAACCGGAAATGGAATCATTATCAAACATACCAACGGAACCGAGCAATGGATTAAAGAAATAGATAAAATTCAGCTTGGTGCGGTCACCGGGTTGGAACAAGCGAACGATGGAACAATCTGGATATCAAGTGGATCATCATTTTCTGGGGCTTTTCGGTGGAATGGAAAGCAATGGAAACATTTCGACATCGGGAAAGAGCCGGAGAATACCATGTTCCATAAAATTCGCAAAGATAAAAAAGGAGATTTATGGTTTCTTGCCCTTGCTCGAAAAGGAATTCGGTATAATATTCCACAGCCTGGGGTGTATCTCTATCAAAATCAACAATTTATTGATTGGGGAGATATTCATCACCTTCCCGGTAAACGCGTTTATTCATTTTCTGAAGCGCCTGATGGATCGTATTGGTTTGCAACAAATAGCGGAATATTTTGTTGGCAATATAAAGAAAGTAGGAATGGTGTTGATTCTTGGAAAGAATGGGTTGACTCTAAATCGGGATTATTAGCTCAGCGTGTTTTTACATTAGTTGTTGATAAGAATGGGGATGTTTGGTTTGGTCACGGAATCGGATTCATGGGCTATGGACTTGGTAAAATTAGTACTTCAGGGAGGGTAACATACTTTTCAAGAAAAGATGGACTAATAGAAGATCATGTGAACGATCTAACATTTGATTCATCTGGCACCTTATGGATTAGTACTGATGGTGGGTTGAGCAGTTATAACAATGGAATATGGACGACTATCGGCGAAAACACCGGACTTACATGTCCTTTACTCTGGCCCGTAAAACCTCTTACTGATCGAATTTTAGTCGGAACCGCAGGTGGAGGACTCGCCATATTTAATCGAAACGCTCTTGCCTCACCTCCACCCAGAATTCACCTTTCAACTCCCTTAGTTGAAGAATCACGAGTTTTTCTAAGCTGGCAACCTTTTGGTTTTATGGGAGTGCCGGCTCTTAACAATATTCTTACTCGTTATAGAATCAATAATAACAATTGGTCTAGTTGGAATACACTGCGTAGTTTAAATATGAATAACCTTGATGCCGGTCAATATACATTTCAAGTTCAAGCGCGAGATACCTACGGTCAATTTTCTGAAATCGGAAGTTATACAACCTTTACTATGTTACCTCCAATTTGGAAGCGTCCTATTTTTTTCCTCCCTTCTACAATAGTGAGTATTGCCTTTCTCTCATTGATATTTAGTTACTATAATCGAAAACGAAAATCCGATCTCGCTTTGCGTAAGAGTGAAGAAAAATTCAGAATTGTTTCGGAAACCACCCCTTCTGCCATTTTTATTTTTACTGAATCTTCTATTCTCTATGCGAACCCTGCGGCTGTTCGCCTCTCCGGATATCAAATTGATATGTTACTTCAACTGAAATTTCAGGATATTATTCAGCCGGTTTTTGATCATCCTTTATCTGACCGGAATATTGTAGCAACGAATTTACAACACAAAGAAGTTAAATTGATACAGTTTGACCATACAGAACGATGGATTGAAATAACGACAAGCAAGATACTTTTTCAAGGAGTTGATGCAATCCTTGCCGCGATGTTTGATATAACCGAAAGAAAAAATAGCGAACGTCAACTCCGTGCACTTGCATTTGAACTCTCTCGTACCGAAGAACGCGAACGAAGACACCTTGCCTCATATTTGCATGATACGATCAGTCAAAACCTCGCATTCCTAAAACTCAAGTTCCGTACATTTACAAAGACAGAGACACTACCGGAATTTGATGAGAGAGCCGATGAAATGAAAGGAATCATTGAAAATCTTATTCAAGATTCTCAAACGCTTACATTTGAACTTAGTCCTCCCATCTTAGTAGAGCTGGGTCTTAAGGCGGCATTAGGCTGGTTATCGGAACGAATTCTAGAGCGACACCATTTACCATGTATCATTCATTATAACGTAACATCTTCAATCTCCTATGAGATTCAATCGTTAATATTTAATTCTATTCAAGAACTAACTACAAATGTTGTAAAACATGCCGGTGCAACCGAAATAATCATTTCGGCAATAAATGATAACTCTTCAACAATTATTATTGTTCAAGATAATGGAATAGGGTTAAATGAAATACCATCTTCACAAACAATCGGGAAAACAAGCGGGTTCGGATTATTCCACATACGTCAACGTCTTACTGCATTAGGGGGTACTATAGAGTTTCAAAATATTTCACCCAAAGGCAGTAAGGTTACAATAACTATTCCATCAACATTGTCTTCCATATACAACTGAAAACAAATAAGATGAAAGTCCGAGCTTGTATTTTTATTGTATTCTTCTTCACATTCCTTAAAGGGAATGTGTTCGCTCAATCTTTTCATTTTGAGGAAGATTGGCGTTGGTCTCATTTTACAACCGAGAGTGGGTTACCTTCTAATAAAATATTACAAATTGTTGAAGCGCACGATGGTGTGATTTGGGCAGTAAGCCTTAATGAAGTAGCTTGGTTTGATGGCTATCGTTGGATTACTATTGACAGTAAAAAGGGATTACCTGCCGGACAAATTTCGGGCATTGAACGTAACGGATTTGATAGTAATATTATTGTTCTTTATGTTGATAAATATTTTTTCGGCAATCGTGAGTCCTTCCAACAACTCAATAATTTTCAACATGTAAACTGTCTGGTAGCGTTGAAGGATGAATACCTTTTCATCAACTCCAACTATGAAATGTGTTCCTACCGTCATGGGACCATGAAGGTAATCAGGCAAAATACTTTTGAACTTTTTTCAAACAAGTTCGGTGATGTATGGTTTACATCGGATTCCGGATTATATTTTTTATCAAAAGATGGCTTCTCTCAAAAATTATCCACTAGTAGTTATATTAGACTTGATATCGTTAATGAAAATAGCCATAAAAATGGACTTCTTGTCATTGAACGACCCAAGGAATTGCAAGGTATATGGGAATGGGATAGCACTCGAGTATTAAAACATAACTTAGCTGAAAATGGATTTAATATTGTTGCTTCGGCTATGAATGAACAAAATGATGTTGTATGTGTCTATCGCTCAGGACTTGTACGGATTCGTCAAAATAATAAGTGGTTTACTCCATCGTACGCTCCATCGCAATTAAGGCATTCTAACAGGTTGATTTTTGATAAAAATGGTAACCTCTGGCTGACTACAAACGAAGGCGTTTTTCTTTACCGAACGTCCAATTCGTTATGGACTTATCATAACGAAAATTCATTGGATTTAAGAAACAATATTAATGCAATCCTTCCTCTTCCCGATGGTAATATTTGGCTTGGAACAGGAAACGGTGTTGTCATTGTACATCCCAACGAAACCGAACAGTGGATTAAAGATATAGATAACCATCAGTTAGGTGCGGTTACTGGAATGGAACAAGCGAATGATGGAACTATCTGGATAACAAGTGGATCATCTTTTTCAGGTACATACAGGTGGAATGGGACAAAATGGAAACATTATGATATTGGGAATGACCCTCTCAATACCATGATTCACAAAATACACAAAGATAAAAATGGAGATCTTTGGTTCTTAGGTCTTGCAAAAAAAGGCCTCTATAAAGAAATCTCTCAACCTGGTGTTTTTCTCTTTCAAAATATGAAATTTATTCCATGGGGAGACATTCATCATCTTCCGGAAAAGAGAGTATATGCTTTTTCTGAAGGACCGGATCAATCGTATTGGTTTGGTACAAGTAAAGGAATTTATCGTTGGCAAAGTGATTCTGTCGGCACAAAAACCGACATTTGGAAACAATGGTCTGGACGCGAATCTGGACTCATTACATCGGGTGTTTTTACTTTAGCTGTTGATAAGAACAATGAAGTTTGGTTCGGTCACGGATTTGGGTTAGTAAGCTATGGACTTGGAAAAATTAATTCCTCGGGTAGTATCTCTTATTTGACAATTAAAGATGGATTGATAGAAAACCACGTAAGTGACTTAGCATTCGATTCATCTGGTACACTATGGATTACAACAAACGGTGGGTTAAGTAGCTATAAAGATGGTGTATGGAGAACAATCGGAGAAAACACGGGGCTGATTTGCTCTATACTTTGGCCCGTCAAACCAAGGGTCGGTAAAATTTTTGTTGGAACATTGGGAAAAGGGCTTGCAGTACTTAATCGAAATGAGTTAGCCTCTCCTTCTCCTAAAATTATTTTATCCTCCCCATTTGTTGAGGAATCAAAAGTGAACCTGCAGTGGAAACTATACGGGTTTATGGGAATCCCCCCACAGGAGAATATTCTTACTAGATATAAACTTAATAATAATGAGTGGTCGAGTTGGAGTACATATCATAGCCTGAGTATGGTTAATCTTGATCCTGGAGACTATACATTTCAAGTTCAAGCGCGAGATATCTATGGGCAATACACTGAGAATGGAAGTCATGCAACGTTTACCATTCTACCTCCAATTTGGAGGCGTCCTATTTTTTTCCTCCCTTCTTCAATAGTGGGTATTGCCTTTCTCTCATTGATATTTAGTTACTATAATCGAAAACGAAAATCTGACATCGCTTTGCGTAAAAGCGAAGAAAAATTTCGTATTGTCTCGGAAACCACGACCTCTGCTGTTTTTATCTTTACCGAATCTTCTATTCTTTATGCAAACCCTGCGGCTGTTCGTCTCTCCGGATATCAAATTGATATGTTACTCCAAATGAAATTTCAGGATATTATTCACCCGGTTTTTGATCATCCTTTAACTGAGCGGAATATAGTAGCGACAAATTTGCAACATAAAGAAGTTAAACTTATACAGTTTGACCATACAGAGCGATGGATTGAAATAACGACAAGTAAGATACTCTTTCAGGGAGTTGAAGCGATCCTTGCCGCGATGTTTGATATAACCGAAAGAAAAAATAGCGAACGTCAACTCCGTGAGCTCGCATTCGAATTATCTCGTACGGAAGAACGTGAACGAAGACATCTTGCCTCATATTTGCATGATACGATAAGTCAAAACCTCGCATTCTTAAAACTCAAGTTCCGTACATTTATAAAGTCTGAATCGCTACCGGAATCGGACGAGAAAACAGAAGAAATGAAAGGGATCATTGAAAATCTTATCCAGGATTCTCAAACGTTAACATTTGAGCTTAGTCCGCCTATCTTAGTAGAACTGGGTCTTAAAGCCGCATTAGAATGGCTATCCGAACGAATTCTTGAACGCCATCACATCCAATGTAACATGACATACGACCTTACCAATACTATTTCGTACGAAATTCAATCTCTGCTGTTCAATTCTGTTCAAGAGCTAACAACCAATGTTGTAAAACACGCTAAAGCTTCTAAAATCTCCATCAATGTATCATCTGAAAATTCTACCACTGTTGTCTCTGTTGAAGATAATGGAATCGGTTTGAGGGATAATCACACCCCTAAACCCACCGGCAAATCAGGAGGATTTGGACTCTTCTACATCCGTCAACGTATTACGGCTTTAGGGGGTACTATAGAATTTCTAAACATTCAACCGACAGGAAGTCGGATTATCATTACCTTGCCATTTATATCATTTGAGGAATCCATTGAATAATACACTTTTTAATTATCAAGAAATCAAAATACTACTTGCTGACGATCATAAAGTAATGCGGGAAGGATTAGCAAGTCTTATCATCAATGAATTTAAAATGATCGTAGTAGGACAGGCAGAAACGGGACATGAAGCAGTTAGACTCTCAACCGAACTGTTACCCAATCTCGTTCTGATGGATGTTTCTATGCCCGATATGAACGGAATTGAAGCTACTCGATTAATACTTCAACAACATCCAACCATAAAAATTATCGGTCTCTCCATGCACGCAGATAAACGATATATCATGGAAATGATGACAGTCGGAGCAGCAGGATACCTATTAAAACATTCTGCCGCTGATGAGTTAGAATGGGCAATCAAGGAAGTCATGAAGGGACATCGTTACATATCGCCGGCAATTACCGGGTTGGTTTTAAATGAATTTACCGATCTAAAACATACCAATCATAATCATAAAACTCCTATTGAAACGAACGCGCTTACTTTACGAGAACGGGAAGTTCTCAAATTACTTGCAGAAGGAAAATCATCAAAGGAAGTCGCGAGTATATTAAATTTAAGTGTGAAAACAACAGAATCACATCGCAACAATATTATGACCAAACTGAATCTATTTAGCATTGCCGAATTGACCAAGTATGCTATTCGCGAAGGGTTGACAACTTTAGAAAGTTAAAATATGATAATTCTGAGTGTCAGATTATTTTGTAGCCGCAGGTTCATTATCCCTTCGGGACTTCATGCCTATGGTTTTGCTTTGAAAACACAATCGTTAAAGTTATTTAGTTAGCCACAACGACAAAAGATTTAAGCCTACCATTCATTTTTAAGAATTATCTATCCGATCAGGCACCTTTCCCCCTATTACTAACGATTTATTCGCAACTTACTTCTCCTCTAAGGTTTTTAGAAGGCAAAAATCAGGGTTTCCCCTATTGATGTAATGAACTTATTGTGTTAACTTGTACAATAATTTACATCATTAGTGAATAAGTGGATATTCTTCTTCTCTGTGTTAATGGAAGATTAATGGATTAGTGTAAATGAGGAAAAGAACAGTAAACATTTTGAATCAATTCAGACAAGAATATGTCTGGTTGAGAGAAGGCTGATACATTGATTATTTTTTGATCCTGTTCATGGGGGGCCCGGTCCTTTTTTTTGAAGAAAAAAAGGAACACGGATCAATGAATAACAATATAGGGGATCAATATTGTGGAAAAAACTACACATACACACACTGTCATCTTGACAGAAAAAGAAAGTAGTATTCTGCGATATATTGCTGAAGGGAAAACCATCGGACAGATAGCAATACTCATATCGTCTCCGGTGGCTGAAGTTGAGATAGCTCGACAGAATATAATGGAAAAGCTACAATTGTTCACAATTGCTGAATTGACTAAAAATGCAATTCAGCGAGGGTTAACAACAATAAATGAATAAAGAATGAATTTGGATTCGGCTTCGGTTCTGAACAAGGGGATAACGAGGCCGGATTTCTTTTTTTATACCCACCACAAATCCACAAAATGTTGTAGCCGATCACCGGATCGGCATATCTTCTTCTCACCCGCCTTA
>OBEQ010999468.1_pt1 | contig 20806 bp, 25 predicted proteins | sample 1670901 | NCBI WGS metagenome assembly OBEQ01 (sample SAMEA104232315, study PRJEB22302) | groundwater metagenome | biome: forest; feature: aquifer; material: groundwater | place: USA | collected 2011-08-07 | depth 5.4 m
CCGTGCTAAAAGCCGCACGGGGTAACAAGGTAGGGAGGCTTTATTGGGCTAAACACAACAACGCTTTTTTCCCTCTCGCATCAAAAAACAAAACAACATAAAACTCACAAGATAAAGACCAAACAACAGCGTAGCAGACAGTTGCATTTGATTTGCGACTAAACCCACACCCCCCAACACCAAGTTCGCACCCCCCATCAATAAACAAATTATCAAAGGGGAGTAGCCTGCATCTTGTAACACGTGATGCAAGTGATTTCTATCTGGTTTTAAAGGTGAGCGGCCTTCGAGTAAGCGAAATAAAATCACCCGCACCGCATCCCAAAGTGTTAAACCGAGTATCCACAATACACTCACAGGATAAAGCGCCTGGTGAGGAGGCTGCGACAAATAAATCGCAAACCAACCCAACGCGAAACCCAAAAACATACTACCGGCATCCCCCATAAAAACAGGCGCGGGTTTTTTGGATGAGAAAGGGAAATTAAAAACCAGAAAACCCAACAGCGCGCTCATTAACAATAAAATGATGCGCGCTTCTACAAAAAAATGGGCTTGGACAGCCGCCAAAGCAAATAAAAAAAGTTGCGTTAATGTCAACGTCCCCGCTAAGCCATCACTGCCATCTAACATATTAACGGCATTAATAAGCCCCACCACTGCAAAAACAGTAAAAGGAACAGCAAACCACCCTAAGGTCAAATCAACATGCCCCATCACGGGCCCTAAATTATTTAATGAAATACCCGCCCACACCGCCATCAGCAAACTTGCTATAATTTCTGCTCCCAGGCGCGCGCGTGCCGACAACTCATGCATGTCATCTAAAATACCCATGAAAATCAATAAAAAACCTGCCGCAGCAAAAGGGCGATAGCCGATGAGTGAGATGGGTAAGGACAACATGGCTGAAGCAAACCCCATGAATAAAGCAATGCCGCCGATCAGGGGTTTAACCGTTGTATGTTGTTTTCTGCCCCCTGGATAATCTATTAAATTTAATCGTGGCGCGACAGGACTTAACAAACGAATACTCACCACTGTCACAATGACAGCAACCGCGCAACCGAGCAGTATCATCCTATTTTTATCCCTTCGCCTCTTGATTCAACAAAAGATAAATAACTTTCTGGCAAACCAATATCATAAAATTGCCCATACAAAGGTATCGCTTTTATCACTGCATTCTCTTGAATTAAATTCGGCAACACAGCTTCTTCTAAAGAACAAAATTGATTTTCAGGAATAAAATTTAAAATAGCAGAAGAAAATTTATAAATACCCGCATTAACATAACACCGTTCAGCTTGATTTTTTTCTTGAAAATTTAAAATATGCTGCGTCTTATCATCAAATACAATACTGCCATATCGATCATTTTTTTCAGGCTGAATCACGCCAATCAACCCTAATGCCTCCGCCAATGGCGCTTGCGCTAGCGTCGTAAAATCATCAAGATAAGTGTCGCCATTTATTAATAAAAATTCACTATAAGCGGATAAATAGGCCTGGGCTTGTTTGATTGCACCGGCCGTGCCTAACGCTTGCCGTTCTTGTGAATATACAATCTGGGCACCCAGTGCAACTTGCTGACAAGCCGCCACTATTGCCGCATGCTTATACCCTGTCAGCAATACAATATTGTCATACCCTACACGCACTAAATCACGGATTAATAAAAAGAGAAAAGGTTCTTTACCTACCGGCGCAAGGGGTTTTGGAACATGAGAAATTAACGGTTGTAATCGCGTCCCTTTGCCACCCACTAAAATAGCCGCGATTTTTTTATCTGATAATTGCATTAATGCGCCACTGCATTTTCCACCCATTCACATAGCATGTGGCCCACTAAAATATGGGCTTCTTGAATGCGCGCAATCGTATAAGAAGATATTGCTAACCCTGCATCCACCTGTGACATTAACTTATCGCCACCCATCCCTGTCAAACCCACCGTATAGGCGCCACGTTGTTTGGCCACCGCCAACCCTTTTAATATATTGGGACTGTTACCTGAGGTAGACAAACCAATGACAACATCACGCGAGCGACACAACGCTTCTAGTTGTCGCGCAAAAATCAGGGAGTAATCGTAGTCATTACTCAAACAAGTTAAAACAGAGGTGTCTGTTGATAAAGACAAAGAGGGAATCGCCCTTCTCTCTTTTTTAAATCGGCCGACTAATTCTGCCGCCAAATGCTGCGCGTCTGCTGCACTGCCCCCATTGCCTAGCCAAAAAACCGTGCCACCTTGTTGAATGCTTGCTACCATTTGCTTTGCAATCGCTTCTATTTTGGGTATTTGCGCTTCTAAGGCTTGAATGACTTGTTGATGTTCATGGATTGATTCAAGTATATTTAACATGGTTTTTATCCCTACAATTCACTTAAAAGGTATTCATGACGCTCGTTGCACACCCACAGTTTCCTAGCTTATTTCAGGTATATCACCCACTGATTTTGCATAAACTTTCGCAACTTCGCGAATGTAACACTTCTAAAAAAGAATTCAAAGAACTCCTCCAAGAAATCACCCAGCTCTTGGTTTATGAAGCCACCAAAGACTTACCCATGACCACGCGTCGTATTCAAGCGCCTCTAGAAACCTTAGACGCCCCTGTTTTAAAAGGTAAAAAACCTGTCGTCGTCCCCATCTTGCGTGCAGGATTAGGCATGGTAGATGGGTTTCTTTCCCTCATTCCTTCTGCTCGCGTTGGCCACGTAGGGCTTTATCGAAACGAGCAAACACTACAACCTGAGCTATATTATTTTAAGATTCCTAAAGACAGTCATGAGCGTCGGGTATTCATTTGCGATCCCATGTTGGCAACCGGTAGTAGTGTTTCTAAAGCGATTTCACTCCTAAAAGAAAAAGGAGTGAAACACATTTCTTTTCTATGCATTGTGGCCGCCCCCGAGGGCGCCAAAAAGTTAGCAGAGACCTACCCTGACGTAAAAATATTTACAGCACATCTTGATCGCCAATTAAATGAAAAAGGCTATATTCTTCCAGGCTTAGGTGATGCTGGAGACAGGTTATTCGGTACCCGGTAGCAGTTCTTTGAAGAGGTTTGCATGAAGATGATATTGATTGGTCCTCCTGGTGCGGGCAAAGGTACGCAAGCAAAAGTGCTGAGTAATGAACTTCATATCCCACAAATCTCCACCGGAGACATGTTGCGCCAAGCCGTCAAAGAAGAAACGCCTTTGGGTCAACAAGCTCAACAAATTATGAAACGCGGCGAACTTGTTTCTGACGACATCATGATTGGGCTCATTAAAGCCCGCTTAACCAAACCCGATTGCCAAAGAGGGTTTTTACTCGATGGTTTTCCGCGCACACTACCGCAAGCAGAGGCGCTAAAAGCGCAACATATTCATCCGGACTTTGTATTAGAAATTGCTTTAGATGATGAGGCCATTGTGCAACGCTTAAGTGGTCGACGCTTACATCCTGCATCAGGCCGGGTCTATCACATCGACTTTAACCCGCCTAAAACAGCAGGCAAAGATGATGTAACCGGTGAGCCGCTGATTCAGCGCCCCGATGATGAAGAAGCCACGGTGCGTAATCGCTTGCAAGTTTATCATGAACAAACTGAGCCTTTGATTCACTACTATCAGCAGTGGGAAGCCAGCGGTACGCCTGATGCCCCTCACCTTATTAAAGTTGAGGGCCGTGGTAGTGTAGAAGAAATTCATCACATTATTTCTGAAGCACTTATAAAAAAATGACAACTATTCCTGGTGGATTGCTTCGCTGACGCTCGCAATGACGCTTTTTTCCCTCCGGGCCGTCATTACGAGCGAAAGCGAAGCAATCCATCTTGACGGGTGTGAAAAATAGTTGTCATTCTCTTCAGCTAACACCCTTTATAAAGGATAATCACCATGCCTCTTATCGAGCTGACTCAAGCAAACTTTGATGATGTGACAGAAAAAAACGAATTGATTTTTATTGACTTCTGGGCGCCTTGGTGTGGCCCCTGCAAAAACTTCGCACCTATCTTTGAGCAAGCATCTAAAGACTATCCGCATATTGCATTTGCAAAAATAAATACGGAACAAGAATCCTCGTTGAGTCAAGAATTTAATATCCGCTCTATTCCTACCATCATGATCATCAAACAAAAAACCATTGTTTTTTCTGAGGCCGGTGCCATGCCTGCCAGTGCATTGAAAGAACTCATTGAACAAGCCATTGCGTTGGATGTAACAAAAAAAGAATAGTCAGTTTGTAATAGCTCTCTCTTCAGAGGGATTGCTTTCCGCACTACGTGCTTCGCAATGACGGCCTGGAGGGGGAGATTTTCTTTGCTTATGCAAGCGTAGTAACTGACTGCAAGGAAAAAGATAACCGAACTCACGTTAATCAGTTTTTATCTGGTTCCAAGGTCGCATCCAAATTCAACTCATCACAAAATCCAATAAAGTGCTCGCGAAAGTCACTGATCAGGATCTTGGCAGGAATAGAAAGTGAAATGGTTAACGAAGCCATCTTGGCTTGCGTGATGCGCGCTTGAAACGTGTAAGCATGTACATCTAATACATCAACGGTTTCATCTGTTAAAAACCCCATCACATCTTGCACAATGCCAGGACGATCTTGTGCCAACAAATAAATGGTATAAAGCAAACGATCCGGTTGCGCTTCTTTTAACTCCACTCGACGAGGCAATACGGTCACAGCCTGTTTTTTTTCAAATGCGGATATCTGGGTTTCTAATTTGGCTACCGCATTCCAATTGCCTTCTAATAAATAATGCCCCATCCCTTCACTGCCCAAACTAGACCATCTGGCCTCTAAAATATTACAACCCGCCGAGTGAAAAAATTTGGCTAACTCATACGTTAATTTCGTATCAGGTTTGCTGATGACGGACAGCGCTAAATATTTCATAAGCATCCTGTTAAGCAATCACCCAACGAGAGCCTTTCAGGTGATAGGGTAGTGGGTAAGTACAGTTTAGTTCATTCTATAGGACAATAAGGCGGGCTCATTTTAAACAAAATTTTCGAATTTGGACACTATGTAGGCAGGTTCTTCATAAGGATGTGCTAATTTCAGCGCAGTTATCGCCTTTTTGATGTTTTCTTGAACACAAATCATTTCAACGCGGTATTCCGCCACCCTCTCCACCTGGTTGGGCTGGCCTAGAAAGGGATGACTCCCCGCCAAAGGGCGAAATTGACCCTGACCCAAGACTTCAAAGGCGCAGCAGTCATAGTGCGCATAACGACCTGCGCCCGCCTCAAACAAGGCTGTTTTTACTTGCGCTAAGTGGCTCACGGGCACATAGACGATGAGTTGATATAAAACGGCTGGCTTACCCACGCCACACGCCCCCTAACACGGCGGCTTTTCGCGCCCCAGTTACTGAAGGCACATTACCAGGCTTACCTTCCAGGGTTTGTTTGGCAAGCCAAGCAAATGCGCCTGCCTCTACCCAATCTGGCTCAAAACCAAACTCAGCCGTCGTATGCAAAGGGATAGGTCGCAAAGCCGCTTGTAAACAATTCATTAGATACACATTATGCACGCCCCCACCACAGGCGATGACAAGCTTTGCATCGGCCGCAGCGTGTTGAATCGCCTGCGTAATACTGTTGGCTGTCAGTGCGACCAGGGTTGCTTGCACATCTTGTGGTGACAATGAGGATAGTCCGCTTGCCTGTAGTGTTTGCTTTATCCACGCTAAATTAAAATATTCGCGGCCGGTACTCTTAGGAGGAGGCAAGCCAAAATAAGGCTCTGCCAAAAAACAACTTAGTAACGCTTTGTTTACCTGGCCTGATTTTGCAAACTGCCCCGCTTTATCATGCGTTTGATTTAAAGAGTAATGAGCCCAATCATCTAATAAGCAGTTACTAGGGCCTGTATCAAACCCCAATATGGCCGCCTGAGGCCGCAACAAGGTGATATTCGCAATGCCCCCTAAATTTAATATCACGCGCGTTTGTTTTTCATCTGCAAACATCACTTGGTGAAAACCCGGCACCAGTGGCGCACCCTGACCCCCATAAGCGATATCCATACGACGAAAATCTGCTACCGTTGTAATGCCAGTTTTGCTGACAATGATGTTGGGATCACCGATTTGCAAAGTGTAGGGGTGCGTACCCGTCGGACGATGGCGAATGGTTTGCCCATGACTCCCAATGGCGTTGATATCCTCTTTAGACAGCCCGCTTTTTTCTAATAATTTCAGCGTTACCGCAGCAAAACGTTGGCCTAGCACACTGTCCCAATACCCTAGCCGCTCAACTTCATTCTCGCCGGGGTTAGAAAGCGCTGATAATTGTTCACGCAAAGGTTTTTCATAAGACTCATAATATTGGTGAAGCAGCCTTGGTTTTTCACCGGAAAAATCCACGACGACCGCATCAATACCGTCTAAACTGGTTCCAGACATTAAGCCAACATAGCAATTAGACATAGCCACCGCTAAAATTGAAGAAATTTAAATTGGAGTATAGAGCATGTTAGCAGAAAACGATCTCTTTGAAATAATCAAACGGGGCACCACTGAAATTTTATTAGAAAACGAATTACGTGATCGCCTCAACACTCAAAAACCGCTACGAATTAAGGCAGGTTTTGATCCTACTGCACCAGACTTACACTTGGGCCACACAGTCCTTATCAACAAGTTAAAACACTTTCAAGATTTAGGTCATACCATTTTATTTTTAATTGGTGATTTTACCGCGATGATTGGTGACCCTACTGAAAAAAATGCCACACGCCCACCGCTCAGTGAAGCAGATGTAAAAAAAAATGCGGAAACTTATACGCGCCAAATTTTTAAAATATTAGATCCGAATAAAACACAAATATTATTTAACTCTACTTGGATAAAACAAATAGGTGTTGAGGGCATCATCAAGCTTGCTTCTACTTACACCGTCGCGCGTATGTTAGAGCGTGATGATTTTCACAAACGTTATACGAATAACAATCCCATTGCGATCCATGAATTTCTCTATCCTTTGCTGCAGGGTTTTGACTCTGTGCACTTGGAGGCAGATGTCGAGCTCGGCGGTACAGATCAAAAATTTAATTTGTTAGTAGGAAGAGAATTACAAAAACACCACGGTAAAAAACCGCAATCTATCGTCATGATGCCTTTGTTAGAAGGCTTAGATGGCGTTAAGAAAATGTCAAAATCTTTAGGTAATTATATTGCAATAGAAGAAGATCCTATTTCTATGTTTGGAAAAATCATGTCAATCTCAGATGAATTGATGTGGCGGTATTTTGAATTACTCTCATTTAAAAAATCACTAAAAGACATCGTTGCAATGAAAACCGCTGCAGCAAACAACACATTAAATCCTCGTGATTGCAAAATCGAATTAGCCATGGAAATCATTGCACGCTTTCACTCAAGCCAAGCCGCAGAACACGCCAAAGCAGATTTTGAATTGCGCTTTAAACAAAAAGAATTACCTGATGAAATACCAGAAATCACATTGCACACACCGGGTGAAGGCTTATCTATTACACGCGTATTAAAAGAAAGTGGTTTGACTTCAGGTACTTCTGAAGCAACCCGCTTAATTCAACAAGGTGGCGTCAAAATAGATGGCAACAAGATAGCAGATACAGCCCTCATGATAGCATTGCACAGCGAGCATGTTTACCAAGTGGGTAAGCGCCGATTTGCTAAAATAAAATTGGTACTATGACGATAGCACTCTCAATAAATTTTTATAATCTTCCACAATATCACCGCTTTGCGCGGCCAATAATTCTTTGATTTTACGGCAGGCATGCAACACCGTCGTGTGATCACGCCCACCAAAAGCTTCACCAATTTCAGGCAAACTGTGATTTGTTAACTCTTTCGCTAAAGCCATCGCCACTTGACGAGGACGCGCAACTGATCGGCTGCGTCGTTTTGAAGTTAACTCTGTCGTTTTAATTTTGTAATATTCAGCCACGGTTCGTTGAATATTATCTATCGTGACCAGTTTATCTTGTAAGGTCAGTAAGTCTTTCAACGCTTCGCGCACAAAATCTAAAGTGATGTCTTTTCCTGTAAAATGTGCATTCGCAATCACACGCTTTAATACGCCTTCTAATTCGCGCACATTTGACCGTATTCTCTTTGCAATAAAAAACGCAACCTCATGCGGCAAAATAATTTTTGCTTGCTCTGCTTTATTTACCAAGATGGCAACACGTGTTTCTAATTCAGGCGGCTCAATCGCCACCGTTAAACCCCAACCAAAACGTGATTTTAAGCGTTCTTCTACGCCATCAATTTCTTTAGGGTAGCGATCACTGGTTAAAATCATTTGTTGCTGACCTTCTAGCAACGCATTAAACGTATGGAAAAACTCTTCTTGCGACCTATCTTTGCCGGCAAAAAACTGAATATCATCAATCAGCAATGCGTCCACCGAACGATAATATCGTTTGAAATCATTAATGGTATTGGTTTGCAATGCACGCACCATATCAGCCACAAAACGCTCTGAATGCAGATATAACACGCGGCCTTTGGGTTTGTTTTTTAAAATCAAATTGCCTACCGCATGCATTAAATGTGTTTTACCGAGCCCCACTCCCCCATAAATAAACAAAGGATTGTAAGCACTGCCTGGATTTTCAGCTACTTGATAAGAAGCGGCGCGCGCCAATTGATTTGATTTACCTTCTACAAAATTTTCAAATGTGAAGGTACGATTTAAATTACTATGATGTGACGTAGATAAACGCCCTGCGGTAGAAGCCATGGGTGCAGGCTTAGGTTTTTCTTCTTTTTCTATTTCTCTCTCAACACTGTCAGGCGCTACTGTTGGCGCCATCATTTTAATAGGGCGCTTGCTCCCAATCCCCAACTCTAACCCTGGCGCATGCCCTTGGGACAAATCGGCTATCAATTCATTAATACGCGCCAAATAACGCTCATTAATCCACTCATATACAAATTGATTAGGGGCTAGCAAACGCAAAACATCCGCGCGATCTTCTAGCTGCAACGGCCTGATCCACGTATTAAATTGCTGAGGTGGAAACTCTTCTTTTAATCGCTCGAGGCACTTGTCCCACAGGGCTGTTGTCATGATTTAAATATTGTCATTTTTGGTCTACTTCGAAAGGAAGACCAGTTTAACAGATCTTTCCGCCTTCGCTAAATCTACCCTTGCGCATAATAAATCAGGCACAAATCTAACCACTCATACTGCCTAAACCCTACTGATAAGCTGTGATCAACCTTGGTACAACATAGCTTATAAAGTGTCTATGGTGTGTGGATAACTTGGCACAAATCCTCCCCTCACCGAAACACACCCGACTTACCCCCACGCCCTACGTCACTTACCCTATCGTTATCCACAGGTTTTATTTCTTGTAACTTGTTGATTTATATTGTTTTTCTTGTTTTTACCACAGAAATTATCCACATAATAATAAACAACAAATAAATATTTAATTTTTTATTTTTATAATGATTTAGCTCGTTTGACTTTAAAGATTGACTACCCTATTATTCGACGTCTTATTGGATTACATGAATCTTTTTGGAACAGCTATGAAACGTACCTTTCAACCCAGCAACTTAAAACGTAAACGTGTGCATGGTTTCCGTGCCCGTATGGCCACCAGAAATGGCAGAAAAGTGTTACAACGTCGTCGTGCCAAAGGCCGAGCTCGGTTAAGTGCTTGATAAAGAAAAAACCACAGCGGTAATCCCTCGATCTCAACGAAAACTTATTTCATTGAAGTCTAAGGATTTCCATTATTTTTTTAAAAACGTAAAAAAAATTACGGCGCCCACCGTGACGTTTTACATCAAACCCAATCGTCTCCCCATGACGCGGTTAGGGATGGTAGTTAGAAAATTGCACATAAAAAAAGCGGTAAAACGCAACAGAGTGAAACGCATCATCCGAGACGTGTTTCGTTCTAAAATGGCAAATTTTCCAGGCTACGACCTGGTTGTTATGGTCAATAAGCCAGCAAAAGAAGAAGCTCTTCATTTCTTTAGAAGCGATTTAGAAAAACAATGGTCAAAGTTGGAAGGTTTTTATCAACGTTATTGATCCAATTGGTAAGATTTTACCAGTATGCTATCAGCCCCTTCTTGGGCGCTCGCTGTCGATTTTTCCCAAGTTGTTCTTGTTATTGCCAGGAAGCCTTAAAAAAACACGGTTTTTTAAAAGGCCTGTTTTTTTCATCCAAACGCTTACTTCGTTGTCACCCTTTGCACCCGGGTGGTATTGACTTCGTTCCTTAATGAGAGAGTTATGAATTACATCCGCTTAGCGCTATATGGTTTATTATTTTTAATTGGCATCACCTTGTTTAACCTTTGGCAAAGCGCACACCCCAGCGCCACCCCTGCACCCGCTCAAGCTTCATTGATGGCACCAGATGAGCGTCGCCCCGATGTGGCGGTGGTGTCACAAGCAACCCCCTTTGCGGCGCCCCTGACGGCGTCTATGCCTTCTCAGCGCCTTATAAAAGTAGACACCGATGTGTTGCATGCTGAGATTGATTTAAAAGGGGGCAGTTTGGTCGAGGTGACCTTGCCAGCGTATCCTGAAAGCTTGAAGCAACCGCACACGCCCTATCAATTGTTGAGCAATAATCCTAATTCACTTTATATCGCGCAAAGTGGCATACGTAGCTTAACGCCGCCATTTGAGCCCGTTTTATACCAAGCCACGCAAGCGCAATATCAGTTATCACCACAGTCAGGTGATTTAAAAGTGGTCTTGCAAGGGGAAAATAAGCAAGGCATTCAATTTATTAAAACCTACACTTTTGTGCGCGGCAGTTACCTTGTGTCGGTAGCGATTTCAGCGGTGAATCATTCGGGCCATGCTTGGCAGGGAGAAGGATATTTGCAGTTGTTGCGTAAAAAAACAGAAGAAGGGGGAGGGATTACACATGCCTTCCATTTCAATCCTTTTTTAGGGGCGGCTTATTCTACAAAGACCAACCCGTATCAAAAAGTAAACTTCAAGAAAATGGCCTCTTCTAATTTAGATGTGAGCAGCCAAGAAGGGTGGGTGGCCATGTTAGAGCATTATTTTTTAAGTGCTTGGGTGCCACCGGCAGGTGAGAAGTTACATTTTTATACGCAAGCAGAAGACAGCCTTTATTCCATTGGCATGTTAACGACGCCACGTGAAATACAACCGGGTCAAACGCTTAATCAACAAGCTAAATTGTATGTGGGGCCATTGATTACACGTGATTTGCAAGGTATTGCACCGCACTTAGACTTAACTGTGGATTATGGTTGGCTCTGGATTATTTCTGAAGCGCTCTTTTGGTTGCTGACAAAAATACATGCTTTTGTGGGCAATTGGGGATGGTCTATCGTATTGGTAACGGTTTTGATTAAAGCTTGTTTTTATAAATTATCAGAAAGTAGTTATCGCTCTATGGCAGCCATGCGATCGATACAGCCTAAATTACAAGCGTTGCGTGAACGCTATGGCGATGAAAAACAAAAGCTAAGTCAAGCCATGATGGAAATTTATCGTAAAGAAAAAATTAATCCACTGGGTGGGTGTTTACCGATGTTGGTGCAAATCCCTGTGTTTTTAGCATTATATTGGGTGTTGTTTGCAAGTGTGGAGTTACGTCAAGCCCCTTTTATTTTCTGGATTAAAGATTTGTCGATGCCCGATCCTTATTACGTATTGCCTGTTTTGATGGGGTTAAGCATGTTTATTCAGCAGCGTTTGAGCCCACCGCCAGCTGATCCAACGCAAGCAAAAGTGATGATGCTGATGCCGCTGATATTAACGTTGTTTTTCTTGAATTTCCCAGCCGGTTTGGTGTTGTATTGGGTGGTGAATAATTCGCTTTCTATTTTACAACAAAGTTATATCATGCATCGTTTTTCCAAACAGCCGATTAAACGAAAATAAGATGACTATCGATACCATTGCAGCGATTGCCACGCCAGCGGGGCGTGGTGGTATTGCTGTGATTCGTGTTTCAGGTCCTTTAGTTATGGCGGTGATGCAGCAGGTAGTGCAACGTCCATTGTTGCCGCGTATGGCAACTTTCTGTGATTTTATGGATGATGAAAATAAAATAATCGATCAAGGTGTCGCGATTTATTTCCCTGCGCCACATTCTTTTACGGGTGAAGCGGTCTTAGAGCTACAAGGCCATGGTAGCCCGGTGGTTATGCAACTTCTACTGCAACGTATTTTTCAGTTGGGTGTGCGGTCTGCGCGTCCCGGTGAATTCAGTGAACGCGCTTTTTTAAATGAAAAAATAGACTTAACGCAAGCAGAAGCCATTGCTGATTTGATCAGTGCGGCCTCTGCCCAAGCAGCGCGCGCCGCCATGCATTCCTTGCAAGGTGATTTTTCTCGATTGATTCATCATTTGGTGGAAGGGTTAATTTATCTTCGCATGTATGTTGAAGCTGCTTTAGATTTTCCGGAAGAAGAAATTGATTTTTTACACGATAAGAAACTGATTGAAAAAACGTTGAGTTTGCATCAAGAAATGGATGCAATTTTATTGCAAGCAAAGCAGGGCGCTTTGTTGCGTGAAGGGATGACCGTTGTCATTGCAGGCAAACCTAACGCGGGGAAATCTAGTTTATTGAATTGTTTGAGTGGTAGAGCCTCTGCCATTGTGACAGAAATACCGGGTACTACACGAGATGTGTTACGAGAAGAAATTGTTTTAGAAGGGTTACCCCTTCACATTGTTGACACAGCGGGTCTTCGCGAAAGTGAAGATGTGATTGAGCAAGAAGGAGTTAAGCGCGCCAAACAAGAAATTCAAAAAGCAGACAGGGTGTTATGGCTGGTGGATGCCAGTCAACCCTGTGAAGAAATACCGCGAGGCGGTGCTGTGCCGTTGACGGTGATTTACAATAAAATTGATTTAATCGATCAGCCTCCCAGCATAAAGACATCGTCAGACTATACTGAAATTTTTCTTTCTGCTAAAACACAGGCAGGGATGGATTTATTGCGCGATCACTTAAAACAAGGGGTGGGGTATACGCATGAGGAAGGAAAATTTATTGCAAGAACCCGTCACCTGACGGCATTGCATCAAGCTAAGCAGCACCTGATAGTGGCATTAGAAAAATTAAAAGAAAAACGCAGTGGGGAATTGGTCGCAGAAGAGTTACGTCAAGCACAAAAAGCATTAAATGAAATCACGGGTGAATTTAGTAATGAGGATTTATTAGGAAGGATTTTTTCATCGTTTTGTATTGGAAAATAGGATTTTATGAAAATCAGTTTGCCGCATTACGCTTTAATGGGAAATCCAGTTTCACATAGTAAATCCCCTTTTATCCATCGTCATTTTTCTGAAAAAAATAATATTGTGATGGACTATGAATCTATTTTGGTACCTATCGCTGGTTTTCGAGAGGCCTTATCTGCTTTTCAAAAACAAGGTGGGAAGGGGTTAAATATCACCTTACCATTTAAACAACAAGCTTTTATGTTGATGGATAAATTAGGTAAAGCGGCACAGCAAGCAGGTGCGGTGAATACCATTGTTTTTTACCCCGATGGTACGCGTTATGGTGAAAACACGGATGGTATTGGGTTTTTAAGAGATTTTGTTGAAAACCATCATGGCGAAATAAAAGGAAAAAGCATTTTATTATTGGGCGCAGGCGGAGCTGCGCGTGGCGTGTTAGGCCCTATTTTAGCGCTTGAGCCTGCGCAAATTATTATTGCGAATAGAACGCAAAATAAAGCCGATGTACTCGTGCAAGATTTTAGTAAGTTTGGTGCAGTGCGTAGTGTGGGTTTTGACAAATTAGAACATATAAAAGTGGATATTATTATCAATGCGACATCAGCCAGTTTAAAAGAAGATATGCCAACCATACCGTCTTCTTTATTTGAAAATACCTGGTGTTATGACATGGTGTATCAAGCAAAACCAACTCCATTTTTGTTGTTTGCTAAAGCGTATGGTGCTACGCGTTGTATGGATGGGTTAGGTATGTTGGTTGAGCAAGCTGCGGAAAGTTTTTCATTGTGGCATGGTAAAAAACCAGAGACCCCCGCGTTAATTAAGTTATTACGATCTCAAATGTAGTGAATAGTTCAGCCAATGAGGTCAACTTCGAGATGGATTGCTTCGCTTTCGCTCGCAATGACGGGCCGGAGGAAGGGATTGTCTTTGCGTTTCGATCTCAATGACGGTAAGTAGGGGTGAACTATCAACGGTGTCGATTTAAATGCAATGACGCTTTTCCCCCTCCGGGCCGTCATTGCGAGCGAAAGCGAAGCAATCCAAACATTTTTCTGGCTTGTTCAAGCCCTTGTTTGTCAAAAATGTTTCTGCATTCTTTTTCTAATCCAGTAGTCCAGCGAGATTTTGCCTGACCCATGAAACATGAGCATCATGAGCAGTAACCCCCAATTGATGTGATCTTCTAATCCAGCATGACCCGCAGGTGTCCATAAGAAATTAAATGAAATCACACAAATAAAATTGTAAATAAAGAAAATAAAAATAAACAATCTGCCACCTAATCCTAACACCAGCAGAATAGGCAGGATTAATTCGCACAGCGTGCCAAGGCAAGCAGCGAAATAAGGCGGCAGCATCGGTACGTGATAGACATTTTGAAATAACATCAGTGTGCTAGACCAGCATTCTACTTTTGTTAAACCAGATAGAAAAAATATTCTTGCTATCCAAATTCGAACGATTAAATCACCGTAAGGTGTGAGTAAATCTAATAATTTTAATATGGGCGAAATGATATAACGCGTTATTTTAATGTGTATGGCCATCATCATCATTTTCCTTATGAGATACTGATACACCCTTTTTGGCAAAGGGATGAGAAGAAGCTATCCATTTCTATTTCTGTAGAAAATGTTTGATAAAAAAAGCAAACCTCTTCTAAATTTTTATTTTTTTCAATGAGCTTAAGCAATAAATATTCTTCTTTTGTCAGCGTTTCTATTTTTACTTTTTCTGATTCTTGCCACAGCATGTAATAAGCGGGGTCGGGTAAAAGAGGAGGATAGGGTTTTTCTTGTTGATGCGCAAACCATAGATTTGCAACGGGAAAGTGTGTGCGAATCAGTTGCGCATGATGAGGTAAATGCAGCCGACTATTTTCTTGTTTTTCTTCAATCGTTGAAAATAATTGATTTAAGTCTGGTGATGAATTGTTATAACCATGAAAACAGCAATGCCATGCCCATTCAAAACGGGTTAAGCAAGGTAGAAAATGATGGTTTTTTTCAAAGTGATTAAAAACGATAAAATCTGAAAAATATTTCCCATAATCAAGAATATTAGTTTCAGTGGAAGGATACTGTTGTACAAACTGGTGTGCGATTAATCCAAATAACTCTTCCCCTAAAAAGTGGTGAGTAACACTATAAACGCGGCTTAAAAGGATAATAAGACGAGAGAAAACGCCCTCTTGATAAAGATTGACAGTGTCATCTTGCATCTGTGTCGGATTGTTTTTTTCATCAAAATTTTTATTTTTTAAAATAGATTGAGAAAAATCAATTTGAATTTCAGAGAGCGTTCTTTCCATTCAGTTGTTTTCCTGGGGTCCTAACCTTTTGGGGATTTACAATCTTTAGCGGGTGCATTAACAGACGCATTTGCCAGTTTTTCACAAATGTCTTTAGGGGTGTAAATCCATGCATAGCAAGCAGCAGGGTTGGCAACGGAAGCGGCGCAGGCCGTGCCAGGGGTGCCGCAGTCATTTTTGTTTGCTGCAGCAACACCGTAGCATTTTATGTAGTCTTTGTTTGCGCTATCAGCGGTTGCCGTTGTGGGTGTAGAAAGCGACAGTGCAATGAGGCTAGCGACGCTGATTTTTGCGAGTTTTTTGGCCTTTGTGCTCATTTTTCTCCTCCTTGAGAAAAAAATTGAAATTTCTGTAAAATGAAGCCACGTCTTTATAGCAAGGGAATGCTATGTCAAAAAAACCGTCCAACCGTGATCGTGAGGTTTCTTTTTTACGTGCTTATTTATTAGAACTGGGGGTTTTCCTTGGTTTTTGCTTAATAAGTATGGTGGGAATTTCTTATTATTTCAAATACCATCCTTTATCGTTATTTGGTGTGAATAAAGCGGGTGTTTTTTCAGATTCAGTAAAAACCAATAAACTACCCCCCAATAAGCTTGAAGAAGAACCGGAATTTGCTTTTTATACGATTTTAACAACGCCCCCCTAAGGAATTGTCAACAACCCCCAGCCTGCTGTTACCCTTTTGGCGATTCGCCGTAGGGTTTGCTAAAATCTGCCAACCTTTAATCTTGAGGAGCTTATTTTGGAACAAATCCACGGTACAACCATTCTTTCCGTTCGTCGTGATGGCAAGGTAGCTTTAGGGGGAGATGGCCAAATGACATTGGGTCATATTGTCATGAAGGCAAACTCCAAAAAAGTTCGACGTTTATATCAAAACCAAGTGTTGGCAGGTTTTGCGGGTGGCACAGCCGATGCGTTAACCCTCTTTGATTTATTTGAGCGTAAGTTAGAAGCGCACCATGGTCATCTTATTCGAGCAGCGGTGGAGCTCGCAAAAGATTGGCGTACTGATAGAATGTTGCGTCGGCTAGAAGCCTTGTTAGCGGTTTCAGATAAAAACACCTCTTTGATTATCACAGGTAATGGGGAAGTCATTGAGCCTGAAAACAATTTAATTGCAATTGGTTCGGGTGGGCCTTATGCGCAATCTGCTGCGATGGCGTTATTAGAAAATACTCGCTTGAGCGCGAAAGAGATTGTAGAAAAGTCCTTAGCTATCGCAGGTAATATTTGTATTTACACCAATCAAAATCATGTCATAGAAGAATTATCGACCTAAGTTTTACGAGAAAACACCATGCCCTTGCATTTAGACACCTTAACGCCGCCAGAAGTGGTGGATGAATTAAATAAATATATTGTTGGTCAACACCAAGCTAAGCGGGCTGTTGCCATTGCTTTGCGAAATCGTTGGCGTCGTTTGCAATTATCCGAAGAATTTCGTGAAGAGGTAACCCCTAAAAACATTTTAATGATTGGTCCTACTGGGGTGGGTAAAACAGAAATTGCTCGCCGCTTAGCGCGTTTAGCAAAAGCGCCGTTTATTAAAGTGGAAGCAACTAAATTTACAGAAGTGGGTTATGTTGGGCGTGATGTCGATTCTATTATTCGTGATTTAACAGATATTTCTGTTAAACAAGAAAGAGAATATGCCGCTTCAAAAGTAAGAGCGAAAGCACAACTGGCGGCTGAAAATCGTATCCTGGATGTATTGAAAGCAGGCCTTTCTTCGGAGGAAGAAGGGCTTAATCTCCAATTGCTTCGCGAGCAATTATTGGCGGGGGATATGGATGAAAAAGAAATTGAAATTGATGTTGCGGCTTCTGCTTTTGGCGTAGAAATTATGGCGCCGCCAGGCATGGAAGAAATGAGTAGTCAATTGCAAAATTTATTTCAGAATATGGCAAGCGATCGCGTAAGAAAAAGAAAAATGCGAGTTAAAGATGCCTTTAAAATTTTACAAGAAGAAGAAGCGGGAAAATTAATTGATGATGATGAAGTAAAAACGAGAGCGCTAACGAACGTAGAGCAAAATGGCATTGTGTTTATTGATGAAATAGATAAAGTGACGCGTCGTTCAGATCAGTCAATAGGAGGAGGCGATATATCACGTGAGGGTGTTCAGCGAGATTTATTGCCGTTAGTGGAAGGATGTACGATTTCAACAAGATATGGCATGGTGAAAACAAACCATGTTTTATTTGTTGCATCGGGTGCTTTTCATTTGACAAAGCCTTCTGATTTGATTCCTGAGTTGCAAGGCAGATTGCCTATTAGGGTGGAGCTAGAATCGTTGGGAGTAGATGATTTTGTTAAGATTTTAACAGAGCCTCAAGTTTCTTTAACAAAACAATATATTGCTTTGCTGGCAACCGAAGGTGTAAAAATTACCTTTCATGAAAAAGGGATTCAGCGCATTGCGGAAATTGCATGGGAAGTAAATGAGCGTACTGAAAACATTGGTGCAAGACGTTTACATACGGTGATGGAACGTTTATTAGAAGAAATTTCATTTGATGCAGGGCGCGGTAAAAATAAAGCGATAGTGATTGATGCAAAATATGTAAATAAACAATTATCTAAATTAGTCAAAGATGATGATTGGAGTCGTTATATTTTATGATGCCTGAATTAACACAAATTAAATTATTACAAAAACAAAAAGCAGTGATTTTGACTTTTTCAAATGACAGTCAGTTTGAATTGAGTTGTGAATATTTACGTGTTTATTCTCCTTCAGCAGAAGTACGTGGGCATGGGCAAGGTCAGGCTGTTTTACAGCACGGTAAAAAATCAGTGAATATTATTGAGATTGAGCCGGTAGGGCATTATGCCGTTAAATTTTTTTTTGATGATGGACATCAAACGGGTATTTACAGTTTTGAAACGCTTTATTCCTTGGCGTTAAATTACCATGAAAATTGGCAGCATTATTTAGAAAAATTGGCTGTGGCAGGATTAACCCGTGACTGACAAGCAACAACCTGAAAAACTAATCGACTTTGGTTATCAACAAGTTCCCATTGAAAAAAAAGCTTCTTTGGTGGCGTCTGTATTTTCCAGTGTTGCGCAGAAATATGATGTGATGAACGATCTCATGTCGATGGGGGTTCACCGTTATTGGAAGCAATTCGCATTGCACATGATGGATGCAAAACCGGGCCAAAAAATTTTAGATGTAGCCGCGGGCACCGCCGACATCAGTCGTTTGGCGGCCTTATATTTAAAGGGTGAAGGCGAGATTTATGTAACAGATATTAATGCGGCCATGTTGTCAGTGGGGCGCGCGAAACTGATTGATGCTGGTTTGATTGAAAATATTTTTTATACGCAAGCGGATGCTGAAAAAATTCCTTTTAGCGCTGGTTTTTTTGACACGGTAGTCATCGGTTTTGGTTTAAGGAATGTGACAAGAAAAGAAGACGCCTTACGATCTTTTTTTCGTGTGTTAAAGCCCGGGGGAAAATTAATTATTTTAGAATTCTCAAAACCCATCTTACCTATTTTAAGCAAGGCGTATGATCGTTATTCTTTTTCAATATTACCCTGGTTGGGCAAAGTGATTGTTCAAGATGAAGCAAGTTATCGTTATTTAGCTGAGTCTATACGACAACACCCCGATCAAGAGACCTTAAAAAACAAAATGGAAGAAGCTGGGTTTGAAGAATGTGAATATTTTAATTTGACGGGTGGCATTGTTGCTTTGCATCTGGGATATAAGTTCTGAAGATAATTGTTCGTGCATAGGTGAAGTGGATGATGAAAGAAAGGCTAATCCAAATAGCCCAAAGCATCTCAAATAAATATTTAAATGCAGATCTTGAAGTGGCATCACGCCTTCATCCCTATGCGGGAAAATCCATTTTAGTTGAATTGGTTGATTTGGGGTGGTGTTTTTCTATTTTGATAGAATCAAAAAAAATGGTTTTCTCAGCGGTCATACCAGAAAAATACACTACTAAAATAAAAGGCCGTTCATTTTCTCTTTTACGGTTGTTATTAAATAAAGGCCCCGTCAATAGCCTATTAAAAGAAGGGGAGATTGAAATAGAAGGGGATGTTTTATTTTTACAAGCGCTACAAACTATTTTGTCTGCTATCGAAGTTGATCTTGAAATACAACTTGCGCCTTATATCGGAGATTTTGCGGCAAGGCATCTAGGTGTGATAGCAAAAAAGATAAAAACCCTTTCACAAAAAAATAGACAATTACTTCAAAAAAATATCACTTTATATCTTCAAGAAGAGCTAAAGCTGTTTCCTGCACCTGAAGAGGTGCGGGATTGGTATGATGATGTAGCCTGTTTGCGCGATGATGTAGAGAGAATGGAAGTGAAGATTGCTTGCCTCACCTCACGCGAGGTTCACTAATTCTCGAAGTATAACCCCCTGATTTTTCATTTGAAAATGCCTAGATTTACTGGGCTAAATATATTAAAGTTATAACTAGCCCAGTAAATTTTTTGGAAATATGAATAAGATAATAGGAAGACAAGAAGAGCAGCGAGAATTAACAGAGGTTTTTAATTCAAAAAAACCTGAATTTGTCGTTGTTTATGGAAGAAGGCGTATTGGAAAAACCTTTTTAATTGAACAATTTTTTAAAACAAGAAAGTGCATGTATTTCCATGTGACAGGTATTCAAGATGGATTATTGAAAGAACAGCTTGCCGAGTTTGCAAAAACCATAGGAAAAACATTTTATAGTGGCGCAACCATTTCACCTGCTACTACGTGGATGAAAGCATTCGATGAATTAAATAATGCAATCAACAACCAATTAAAATCTCAAAAAACCATCATTTTTATTGACGAGTTGCCATGGTTAGCAACAAAACGTTCAAGAATATTACAAGCGCTTGATTACTATTGGAACCACTATTGGTCAAAAAACGAGAATTTAAAGCTGGTTATTTGTGGTTCAAGTGCATCATGGATAATAAAAAATATCATATATAACAAAGGAGGGTTACATAATCGATATACATGCAGTCTTTTAATAAAGCCATTTTCTTTATACGAGTCAAAAGAATTCTTAAAAAGCAGAAACATAAAAATAAATAATAAACAATTGTTGCAACTATATATGGTGATTGGTGGTGTTCCTCATTATCTTGATAGGATTAAGAAGGGGCTGTCATCCGCTCAGAATATTGAACAATTATGTTTTAAAGAGACAGGTATTTTATTTTCTGAATTTGAGAAATTATTTAAGTCATTATTTGACGATGCAAAGATTTATATCGAACTTATTAAAATCATTTCAAAACTACGAG
>OBEQ012357946.1_pt1 | contig 20793 bp, 1 predicted proteins | sample 1670901 | NCBI WGS metagenome assembly OBEQ01 (sample SAMEA104232315, study PRJEB22302) | groundwater metagenome | biome: forest; feature: aquifer; material: groundwater | place: USA | collected 2011-08-07 | depth 5.4 m
CACGGCTCCCACTGAAGCCGTGGCAGGGAATATGTGGCAGATACCCAATGGCGGTATCTCTAACTACAACATCCCAACACAAAACTACACGCAGCCCGACATCTCCACGGCTCCCACTGAAGCCTTGGCAGGGAATATGTGGTCGCTAAATCCTTCGAACACGCCGCCTGATGTAGCCACTTATTTTAACAACCTCTTTAACGCTCAAACCGAAACCACCGTGGCACCTAACGTAGCCACCTATTTTGGATTCAATCCGTTGACGTCGGATAATACTTCTGATGGTTGGCTCAACAACGTTCAAGTTCAAACCAACACACCGCCTGGCGCAGCCACCTATTTTAATAACCTCTTGAGATCGAATACACCAGAGTTGATTAATCCCTCTTCCGATCAACAGGGCACCTTCAGCCAGACATCACCCAATATTGCTTCGAACGATTTTATGAATACGTCTTTATTTGACAACCTGAGACCGAACGCGTCACCTACAATCAGCCAGCCACAAAGCCCAGCGCGTCCCCCCCTCAACGCGTGGGTAGCCAATGTCGATCTTAATTTTGCGGACGACGGGCAGATGATGAATCGGTACTCACCAGCGGCCGGGATGATAAATGCATTAACAGGCAACAACCCAGACGTCTCTGTCCTCGGCGTAACCGGACAGCCACCTGACGCCGAAATCACAACCCCACCCGCTTCCTTATTGAAAAGTTTGTTACCGTTGAATGGTTCGTCTGGTGAACCGCTTGAGCTTGCCAGCGGCACGACACTCTTCACGCCGCCTGACACATTGCCTGGCCTAGATGTCTTGGGATTGAATGAGCCGCTCGTTACTCCTTCTTCATTTGGTGGCCAGCCCGATAGATCTAATGGTTCGTCTAGCTTAACCAGTTTATCCGGCCTGGAGAATGAGAACAACATATGGAATGTCATCAATCCTAGCGTTTTGGGAGGGTCTTTCTCCAACGGCTTGTCTGGAGAGAGAACATCTTTCTCCAGCGGTCTGTATGAGAGCGAAGGGTGGTCTTCCTCCAGCGGCCTATATAGCGGAAGCGGCTTCGGTTTCGAAAACAATTCGGGTAATGCCTGGACTTCCGGGTTGTTTGATAGCTCTCTGAAAGGCAACACGGGTCTTCTGGGCAGTCTAGATCTGGATATAAAATCATCGATTTCACCGGAAATTAAAACATCGAGTTTGGCGGATGTTTTGTCGCGGCCTGATAGCGGCAACAACCCGACCTCGTCTACTCAAGGCACACCCGCCCCGATTACTTTGCCTGATGAAGAAAATACCTATAATCCGTATTCCGATAACCCTGAGCCTGAAGTCAGCGCAGATGCTGCGGCCAAGGCCGACGCGCTCAGGGACATTGACAGAAATTTAATGAATGATGGTATTGAGACTCGCGGTTTCTCCATTGCCCAAGACATATACCAATCAAGCCCAGCTCTTGACGATTTAATTAAAGAGTTTAGTGAATCCATCCTGCGGCCTGGCACCCAGGCCTATGCCGATCTCCGGGCTGTCGATGTAAAAATGTCACCAGAGGGCGACATTATGTTACCGCATGACGCGAATATTAAGAACGGCGAAGTGGTCAAATTCCAAACGCCAAGAATGAGTGGCGGCCAGCCGGTCCTTGACGAAAATGGCGAGCCGGTCATGCTGCCGGAGCATGCTTTTCAAAAAGACGGCAAAAACTGGATCAATGTGCAAAAAGACGATTATGGAAACAGAGCGCCTTTGGAGGCGACCGGCACTATGACGTCGTTCAAGACAGAATCGCTCACACCCGCGCCGTTGTCGCCGTCCGATAAGGCCCATGTCGACACTATGCATCCCGGCGATAGTGTCCAGTTACCGGCCGTCATTTCCAATAGTACTGGCAAGCAGCAGTCCACGATCGTTGCGAACTTTAAAATGGGAAATGACAGGGAACTTTACAGCATAACGAACAACACGACCCCCGACAGAGTACTCATCGATTCCTTCAGTCCGAATGACAAAGGTGTTCTGTCAGCTAACGGCGTGGCCCTGTTCGACGAGAAGAACGGTTTACCGGATTATAACAACACAGGCAGATCGTCCGGCGGCGGTCCGAATATTACCGGAAACCTGATCACTAACGCCGAGATTGTGCCGATGATCGCAAATGGCATGCAATACGGCAATTTCTATAAGAACGGCTGGGTGGTCTTTTCCAACGGTGGGGAAAATGTGCTGTTAAATCCCGGTTCTACCGTGTTCACTGAAAATCCGAAATATCTCCCTGTCGGTAATGGGATCAAATTATCCGACGGACAGATCCTGAATCAAGGAGCGGCGGTCATGACGAATAACGGATTCCGTCCCAGCCCTGAGAACGGTGTGAACGCTGGTTTCATGAACGGCAAATTCACGTGGGACAGCAACAATAATAAATTTGCTGCGTATGACGGCTCTGATGAGGATGGCTTTAAGGTCACGCTCATGGTGACGGACCGCATCCGCGACTTCCAAGAATTCAATTCCGATAAATCGCAAACACTGGCACTCATCGATGCCGGTACTTACGGCAAAGCCGATTACGGTTTTTCCAAGGTCAGTTCACAGTTTACGGTAAATGACAAGAAGATGGATGTGACGGATGCGCCCGCTACCGGCACGATGTTTGGCTACAGAGATTTTCTAAATCAAATGAGCGCAAACGCGCCAAAAGACTCTCCCTGGATACCGGGCAACGATAAAGCGTCAGAGCAGCAAAGCATCACCGATCTATGGCTGGATTCATACGGGCAGATCACCGCAAAGCAAAATGGCCTATATGGAGAAGGCGCGCCCAATAAACCTCTGGAAGCGACCTCAGCGGCCATGGCCATTGATGGCTATCAAGCGAGTTTGCAGATCGGCGCAAAGGCCGATGTTGGGTCGTTGCAGAAGCTGTTCTACGGCGCGAACAATGCCCAGGAATACGCCGCTAATCAAAAAATATTCTATGAAAAAGCCATAGGTCCATTAAAAGGCGCAACCCAAACAACCGCCACGATAATACCGGACGCAGATGGCTGGCTGAACGTCGAGGTCAAGATTGACTTCGACAGAGGCGGTTTAGGGGCCAAAGTAAACGGTATGAATTTATTTTCAACTTCTCCGACACTTTCATTTACCGCCGATCAGACAAATGTTGACCGGTTACAAAATAATTTTGAGTTTAAAGCAGCGGGCCCTGGCACCGATCAAACCCTCACACTCATCGGTGACGGTAAAGCGGTGATCGGTCTCGGGGTAAGGGACGGCAGCAATCTGAATATCATAAGCGCAAAGGCCTTAGTGGACAATTTGAAGATGAAAGGTCTGGCGACTTTGCTTCCGAGTGAAGGCGGAGAGCCCGGCACACCGGAACATCCCGTTCTTACGCTGAACTACAACGTTATGGACGAGTCCGTGCGCGGTACGGGAGCCATATCCGTTGTTCAAAATACATTGACCGCCGGAGAAGGACAGATCGTGCGGTTCGGTAACAACTTTATCAATGCCGGCGAAAAGGCGCAGTTCATCATGGGTGACATGCCTCTTGGCGGCAACATGCGGGAGAATGGCGCGCAAGTGACGGGCGCCAAATGGTGACAGGGCTCACTCTTACTTGGCAGCAAAGAAACTGATCTCTCCGGAATCAATATGGCTAAATTTGGTAGCGCCCACGCGGACATTCTTCAATGGACATCGCTCGGTAATGTCCAGATGCCGGTGAGGGACGTTGTTAATAACTCCACCGGAAACTATATCGGTGAATTAAGTGTTGCCACCGATAACATTCCAAGGCTCACCACCTTCAATCATTACACTGACAACTTCAAAGACCAAGGGGAAGCCGGCACCAAACAAGATGCCGTAGAAGGTATCACCGGCCTCAACACTCAGGCCGATAAATTAGGTTTTGCCTCTACCAACGTGTATAACCGCGGCCTCGTCGGGGATCAGGATGGCGTTCTTTCAGTGGATGCCGCAGGCCAGGGTAAATGGGAACAATCCAAGACATTTAACGCCAACTTTAAGGAAAATAACGAGACCGGAACACAGCAAGATCTTAAAGACGCGGTCGCGGACCTCGGTCATACCGCCGGACTCCTGGATTTCAAGCCCAACAACGTGTTTAACCGCGGCGTGATCGGCAACCTGGATGGCCTGCTCTCGCTTAACGAAAAAGCGGACTACAACAACTTTATAATTACCAAGCATTACACGGCCAATTTTAACGCCCAAGGAAAAGAAGGGATCACTGAGGACAGCAATGAGGCCGTCGAAGGCTTGGCCAAAGACGCCCAAACGCTGGGTGTTATGGGCAATACCGCATTTAACCGCGGCATGATAGGCAACATAGAAGGCGTTCTTTCGCTCAACGCTTTTTATCAGTATGACAGATTCGACACTGCTAAAAACTTTACTGAAAACTTTAAGGGTCAAGGCGAATCGGGCATCAAATTAGACCGTATCGATGCCGTAGATAGCCAGGCCAATGACGCGGCTCTTCTGGGATTTGCGCCCAATACCGTATTTAACCGCGGTCTGATCGGCAATATTGACGGCGTGCTTTCGCTTGATCGCGCAGGCCAATACCAGAGCTTTTCAATGTTCAAGGATTACCAAGCCAACTTCAAGGATCAAGGTGACGCCGGCATCAAGCTGGACGCTAAAGAGGCGGTCAGCAGTACCGCTCATGCCGCCGAGCTCCTGGATGCGGCGCCCGAGACTGTATTTAACCGCGGCATGATCGGAAATATAAACGGCATGCTATCTCTGGACAAAAATGGCGCCGCCGCGAACTTTACCACGTTCAACAATTACACCGATAACTTCAAGTCTGAAGGCATATCCGGCTCCTCTAAAGATATGAACGAAGCCGTTGAAGGATTGGCCCACAATGCCGATCTTTTGGGCTTTGACGCCAAGATCGTTTCAAACCGCGGTGTAATAGGAAAAGTAGACGGTCTGCTTTCGCTGAATGACAAATCCGAATATGGCAGCTTTAATCCTATCAATAACGGACTTACCCTTACGAATGTTCCGCTTACGCACGAATCGATGCAGGATATGGCTGAAGGAGAAAATGCGCCAATAACGATCACACACGTACCGAATGAGGACGGGACAGGGAAATCTCATCCAATTTATACGGCCAACTCGGATGTGAAACTGCCTGGCACAGCCTACACACTGACAAAAGGCTCTTCCATGGAATTGAATGATATCGCGCAGCATATTAATTTAGAGATCAGACAAAATACATCAAATCCGCATGTGGCCACCGTAAATATTCTGGATCAGGCCATTCATTTGGGCGTCGACGCCGATACACATCTGAAGATCAATATGGACGGCGGGCCGAAAACTCCATTGACCTCTGCTCAGGATTTTGGCAATTTCACCGCGCTTATTGGTAAATCCACCAATGGGCAAAGCCAATTACTGGTCAATTTTGATGATACCAAAACAGGCGTATCGGGTAATGATCTTAAAGGGCAGGACACCACAATGGCCGTCAATATTTCCGGTTCGTTCAGGACCTTTGCGGGGACCTACACGAATGACGCCGGAGAAAAAACGACCTATGACGGCAATATTGAATTTACGGATAAGAACGGCGCCGCGGTGACCCTGCTTGGCTCTTTCAATAATATGCTGTCCGCCGGATCCGACGGCAAACTCCTGATCCTTCAGGGCACTCTCGATGTCAGCAATAACAGCCGCTTGTATCTGCAGAACGGAAACATAACGGGACAAGACTCGGGCCGTGGCGCGGGCGGATCCAGAGGCACACCGCAGCAAAGGTTGATCGATCTCGATCATGACGAGGAAGGCGTTTACCTTTCGAACGGCCAAATTGACGTCAATAATGGGGAGCTCTTCCTTGCATTGACCCAGAAATTGAACCTCAGGTCTTCCGACAGTACTTTCACCATCAATTACTCAGAAGTGAAAGGCCTTGAGTCTGCTTCCGAAAACCAGAAGTTTGTCTATACCGATGTCAGAGGGAAGGATTCCAATGAACTGATAAGTCTTGAGACATACAACCGCGTCATGGCCAACAACTTTTTGATGGCCGGCAAAAACGGGGATATTTCCCTGGCAAAACTACTAGGCTTCGTAGACGAAGCGCGTGATTTAGCCAAGGGTAACGCAGTCCCGTATTCCCTGAAGGTTCTCGACGAGCTGGACACGAAGGATGAAAATGGCTTCACGGTTAGAGATAAGATCGGTGACATGATCCAGCGGGCAAAAGACGGCGAGATCAGTTACGGCGAACTCCTGGATGAAGCCAAGAACCTGAATTTGAGTTACCACACCATTGCGGCTATGGAAGCCGCCGGTATGAAGGGTTCCAAAACGTTTACAGCCTCCCAGTTCAATCCCTTCACGCAGCCTGACCGTGATCTGAGCGACATCCTGCAAAGCTATACCCGTATCAGCGCCGCGGGCGCGGTTAAGTTTGACAGTTTTGGCAGCAAGGAATATATGGTCGGCCAACTCAACGATCTCATCAAGCGGCAGACAGAAGATGATATGCCCGCTTGGCGCGACAATTACACGCAGCGTGACATCTTATCCTCGACTATTGAGGATCTGGGAGCCCTTAGAGACGCTTTTGAGAATGGGGACTCTGCGGAATTGCAAAAGCTTTACGAGAAGATAGACCAGGCCAAGGATCCGCTGACCGGAGGCAGCCCGGATGCGACCCGGAATATGCGCGCAGGGCTTGCCGATATCTTTTCGCTGAATGCAGCGGGCTCCAATCTTCTTGAGTTAAAACAGGCCCTATTGACCAACGCTTTGACATCGCAGGATGTGGCAGCTGCGGATATGATCGGCAAAGAGATCGCATTCTTGCCGAGGATCGAAGATCAATTGAAGGCGTATGGGATAGATACAGAAGGCCGCTTGAATAAACTCGCTCTTGAGCGGGCTATGCAAAAACTCACGGGCGATGAGAATTTCAAAATTGAGAATAAACAGGATCTTGAAAAAGCCTTTTACTCAGGAAATAATTCCATCCAAGACAAACTGAATGCCGATTTCAAATTTTATCAGAATCAGTACCCGCATGTCGATGAGAACGGGATTGAGCATAAAGGCGATATCTATGCGGGATGGAAAGCCTTCCAAAGTGAAAATCCTATTAACTATTTCCTGGCGTCGACCTTTAATAACCCGTTGTATTTCTGGAACGGTTACGGTCGCGCTGAAGCCAGAGCCCTAGGTATAACCGGCATCATTAACTTTGAATCTGTCACCAATATGGCAGCGGTTGCCTTATCAGCGGTAGTTATAGGCGAATTTATGCTGGCTGCGTCAGCAGGAGCAAGGGCGGCGCTCACAGGGGTAGGCAATAGAGTGCTGAGTGTGTTCGGTGAAAATCTCGGCGCATCGGTGACGAACCAGCTTGTGAACGGCGGCATTAGTGGTGCCCTTGCGGAATTTACCACAAAGGAAAGTCTAAAAGCTTTGGCGGTCAATTCAGTGGCCGGCGGCGGAATATATTCAGTTCTGAAAACCAGCGTTTATATGGCCAATACCGAAAGCATTACTCTAGACGGTGCGGCGAAAGCGGCATTCAGCGGTTTCCTGGAAGGCGCTGAATTTGCCGCCGAATTTACCGCCGGCGGGATTGCGCTTAAAGGCCTTAGAGCGGTTAGCGTTGAGAAAAACTTATTGGACGGTTATACAAATGTAGTGGGATCGATGGAAAATTGGTCTTACTTAGGCGCAACTGCAAGAACGGCCGGCATTACTGCTTCAGTCGCCGGCTTACGTGTCGGATATGATTGGCTGGCCGGCAATAATATTACAGCTCAGGATTGGTTTGAGAGTGTAGGACGAGGGATCGGCACGGGGTTATTAATGTCATTGGCCCTAAGTCCGACCGGGGCTAAGTTTTTGGGAGCGGCGGGCGATAAGTGGACACAAATGGCGACCTCGGGGCTCACCGCTGGTGGAATCAACGGCTGGCTGTCTTTAGCTGAGGCACAGAATGTCATACAGGTTGCTACCTTACAAGCGGCCATATGGCCGGCGGTTCACTTGGGGATGACTTTTGGTGGTTCCGTATTAGACTCACTCTTTTCAGGGACATCGATGAAAATCGCCGTGACCGATATTTATGGCGCACCGACCGGAGCGAAAGTGGATTTCTGGTCTCCCGCCGGTGCAGAAGCTTTGGTCCGCGGACTCGTCGCGGCGCCTTTACAAGGATTCACAACCGGCCCCACCGTAGCTGTTTGGGGAGCGGGCCAGCAGGCCATTCTTTCCGACATCACCTTTTCTTTTGCAAATATCCTGCCGAAATCCGTGACATCGCTCTTTGTTAATCGAGAACTAGCCGGCGGTTCATTCTATTCGCAGTTTATAAAAACACCCTTGGCGCTTGCTGCCCAATCGGAAAACAAACTATTTTCAGCCATCGCCGGCTACTTGGCACATGTGGAAAGCGCTGTCTGGATGGGCATGCAGGTAGGTCTAATTCATAAGGGCTTAGAGATGATCGGATATAAAGGAGCAGAGCTTGAACAGATGAGCTGGATCGCGCTGTTCACTCTGTCAAAGATAGGATTCAGTCCTATTGAGAAATTACTCATCTCGGAAATGGGCAGTCTAGGCGTGAAGGCCGGAGATATTGCCGAAGCGCTCAGCACCTATAAATCGGCAGGAGGTGGAGTAAAGGGATTGATAGCTCTTGAAGGCACGCCGGGAGGCGAATTCTTAGACAGATTAATTGGCTCGCGCGCTCAAGCTCTTGCCAATAAATGGGACCGTGAGATGACGCCTGAAAAAGATAGATGGTATGACAGGAAAGCGGACCCTGACAGAGGTGAAAACCCAGCTGATCATGAGGTTGCTGTCAAAGCGCATAATGAGCATCAATTGAAAGCGGCTGAAGCAGAACTGCGAAATGAATTCGAGGACAAAGGCACCATCGGGGGCCGTTCGGTGGAAGATGCCGCTATTCATACAGCCGCCGAGCAGCGTGTGGCGGATTGGGATAAAGCACTTCGGGATAGCACGGAGGCGAACGATCAGCAGGATTGGGCATGGCATAATTCCAGCCCCGAAAGGTGGCAAGCCCATTACGACCATCAATATCAGGAAGCCTTGAAACAGGTGCGAGCCGAATATGCAGAGCCTACAAGTTCTTTACGCGACCAGGTATTTAAACTCGACACTTCGGTCTTTTTACAGGTGGCCGTTATGGCTATATTGCAGCAACACTTGATAGATCCAAAAGCGATTGCCGAATTGACTGCCGCGAACCCGCTATTGCTTTTGAAAGCATTGACTATGGCGGCAACAACACGGGACAGACTGGCTTCTCTTGACAAACCTAACGCCGAGCCCTTAAGTCCGAAAGAAATGGCAATAGTAGCCTCGGGACTTCGCAGCGGCGCTATAAAGGCTGTGCTTGAAGTCGATAAAAATGTCACTGCGCCGCAGATCTCTTTTGGCGCGATCGATAAGCTTCTGCTTTCGCGCGCGGGCGTACGCACGTTAGATATCAAAGAAGACGGCACGGCAGTGCAACAGTTTAAGGACGCCGCGAAAAAGGATCCGAAACTGGCAAAAGATCCTATCGCTGAAACGCTGGTCAAAGTGCTTACCTCGCCTCAAACGATAAAAGCTCGCTCGTTAAACCCTGAACAGGAAAAAAGTACGAGAGGATTTTTAGGGAATGTTCTTGAGAATTTGAGAATACGCGCCGCTGACCCGAAAGATGCCGCGCGCAGAGAGTACATCGATAAACGCAAGGAATTCCTCCTCGAAAGACAGGCCAAGATGACGGAGCATGATGTGCTATTGATGGAGTCTGTATTGGCCGGAGTGCAGACAATGATACGTGACATGAACGGCAAACAAATCCTGGCCCAAAAGGTTCAAGAGATCTTGGATGCCGCACAAAACTTCTTTGATAGGCAACAAATGAATGTTAACGGAGTCCCAGTTCAAGTTAATGGGGATACTAAAATTGACGACCTGATCAAGGCGCAGGGCATTACACTTGATACGATCAAGCGCAACCTGCAAAGTACCATCGATACGTTGAAGCAAGATATCGCGAAACCGAACGGCCCATATAATAATGAGAACGGCAAAGCCGAGATATTTAAAGTGATCCAAACGGCCGTGCGGCAAGCGATTTATCATGAACTTTTGCTGCACGCGCAGAAAATCTTCCAAAAACCAGGTGAGAAGATCACCGTTAAAAGTGCGTTAAAAGATGGCCAGCTTGTCTTTTCGGAAATAGCCAGCTATCACGTGATCTTGTCATCCAGCTTTGGCCGCGGCCTGATGAAAGCTTTAGAGCTAAGCATGGGCGGCGGCAAAGAATTTGGTCTGCAGGCGGCATTGGTCACCGCTACTTTCTTTGGGGAAACATGGAACGGCCGGGCGCCGAAGCTCCTGCTTGCGCTGGGCGATGACAACCAGGTTTTAGTCAATCAAGCCGTTAAAGAAGGCACTCTGCTGAATCAGGCCGCGAAAAGCGGTCTCATCAAACTTTTTGACGCGTGGGTCAATGCCGATACGCACTCAACCGTGGTCCGTGAGATCCACGGGACGGGCGAGAATATTTTCATGAATTCTGACCTCAGCCGACCGGGTGTCTACGTGATCAAAGGCGAGGATCTAAAACAGATCGGCCTTGAGATGACCACCGCAAATGGTGCGAATGTCCGGGCTAAATCTGTTGAGCTGCTGCTGAATTTTGACAGCGTGGCTTTTGATGAGTTCCACGCGTTTGCCGGGTCTAACGATCTCATCATCGGCAGCAGCGCCAAAGACATCAGCTCCATACGCGCCAACCCTGAATTAAATGCCTTGATGGTCAAGGAACTGGGCCCTGTCTACGAAGAGATGCGTATCCTGGCGGATGCAGTGAATAAACTCTTGAGCGGCAAAACGGAAGAAGAGAAAAACGCCATGCTTGATAATTTCCGCCTAGGACAGTTCAGCCTGGTAAGCACATTATCTGAACAGCTGTGGAAGGAATTCTCAGACCGCGGCGGTATATTTAAGTCTCTGGGTAAGGAGGAATTTGACAGGCATCTGGAGCTGGCCGTCACGGTACAAAGAAAACTTATCCACTCACGCTTTTATAGCGCCGAAGACGGGACGGTCACGGTCAACTCAGACACCGGAACGCCGCGCGAGAGAGTGGTATTGGGAGACATCATTGAATCCTCTTTCGCCCAGATAGAGTCCTTCCGTAACCTGCGTAGCGACCCGGTGCGCTATAACCAACGGGATGAATTCGAAGCGGTTGCGGGAGCTCTTTTACACTCCACTCAATATAAGATAACGGCTCTCGACGTCATGGATATACTCGGCTCTGAGATTATTTTGCCGGCTTCGGGAACTTTGGGTGCCCGCGAAGGTATGCTTTCTTTGTTCAATATTGATCGGACTAGCATACAAGCGTATGCTCAAAAACCGCTCGACGCGAAAATATTGACGCCCGGCAGAGAGGCTAGAGGCAATGAGATACTACGGATAGCCGACTTAAGTTATAAACCAATGGCTGCTCAAACAGATGTAAGTACAAGACAAACAACAAGAGATCTTCCGCTTCACGAGGTCGTTCAATTGTTTAAGGACCTCGAAGCACGGTTAAATAAAGGAGAAATTGACTTACAAACTTATAAGGATCTCCGTGATGATCTGACAACCGGCGCTATCAGCTTAGGTGTCAGTGAAACTTCCATAAAAGACCTTCAATATTTTGCGGCGGTAGTTTTGGCGCATTTCGCGCCAAACAGCATTGCGGCCAGGGACATGACCATCATTGTCAAATATCAAACCGCTTCCGGTTCCAGTGAAAATGGAACGACGATCTATCATCTTAAAGCGGGAGAGAAAATTAGAACAGAATCCATTAAGTCTGACGACGCCGATAATTATCACAGAGATCTGTTCCAAAAGATCGCGGACAAGAACACACCGAAGTTGTCCACGGATGAACAAGCCGAGACCACTGATACACCGGCGGATACAACAAATGACGTCGCAGCCGACCATAAAGTCCTCTATCTGGCCCAAGGTCTGATAGAAGGTTCCAATACTTTCGGTGTCACGAACGGCAAAGCCAATTTCATCAAGACCTTCTTCAGTGACAAGGACACCACCGACCAGGCCATTGCCCGTATTAAAGCTGGTTCCCGTGATGCGTTTCTCCGCGCGCCCGGCGTGGCGTATGAGTTGATCGATACCGTAGACCGGGACAGCATGACGGCTGAACAAGCACAAAGGATCGAACTGGCTGATACAAAGGGGCCGGCGGATCTGAGAGACACCGTGGTGATGATACAAAAGGAACTTCTTTCCAACAGCAGCACTTCGCGTGCCTTGTCGGTCATCGATCAGAGGGCCGAGAACGAAAGCTGGTCGCCGGAACGCAAGCTCGAAGCGATCAACAGCCTGCTCAATACTTTCCCGGGCATACAATTTGCGCCATCCATTGCTTATGGTCCTGTACAAACCATGAATGACGTGAATACCGGCCTCTTCCCGGGTGCCACTCCGGCAGAGATCCTCGCGGTGCAAGACCATCTGCGCGGCCTAAATCCGCTCCAGACGGACAATCTGAATTATACGCAAAAAGTGTTCATCGCCAATCTTCAAACAGTATTTGGAGCCATAGAAAATTCTGACGGAACTGTTTTAGAGTCTCTCAGCGCATTTTTTGACGATGAGAGCGGCAACCTGGCTTCTGGGGCCCGTCTCAGTGCCGCTTTGAATTTCCTGACCCTTCCGGCGCTGGCCGGCGGTCTGGTACAGCCTGAGAACCCTGTGTCCGGCAACGCGCAGCAGCTATTGGAACTGAGCTCGCTCTATTCGCAATTCAACGCTTTAGCCGACCCGAATGCCCCCTCGCAATCTTTCCATGAGGCTATCTCTAAAGTGATAAAGGCGGATGTTTATCAGTCCGTCATGACGGAAGGCAAAAAAGACAAGGATGCGGATGAGACAAAATTAAAGGCCAAAGCCGAAAGCGAAAGCAAACGGGCCGTCGCCTCTATCACCAATACGAACAGTGCGGTCCGGGCTTTGAGGACTTCAGCCAATCCGCAGCGTATTTTAACGGCGTATTTATTCACCCTACTTTCAGATAATGCTCGCTTTAACAACGAGCAGGTCAAGCCCATCGCGGGTGCCCTGAACCAGCGGCTGGTGCTCCTCATCGAGAGAGATGAGTTCATGGGACGCATCCGTCAGGCCCAGGACGACCAAAGAAAGGGCAGGGTCACGGTGGATGAAACCCGTACCAATGTCATCGCGATCAACAAGGACCTGAAGAAAACCCGCCAAAAAATGTTCGATAATGACAGGGCGCTTGAAACGGCTTTGGCCCAAACGATCTCTCTGGCTAACGCCAGCGGAATTGTCCGCGTGATGGACCGTCTATTCTCAATGGCGAATGAGCGCGCGAGCGAATATCACGAAAGAACCAAGATCCTTTCCCACCGTGCGGACGATATTGTGAAGGCTTGGGATACAACGGATACGGCCACCAAAGACAGGTTGGTGGAAGACGTGAAAGAACAAACCGCCCGCCTGGCGGAGGAGATGGATTCCTTTACGCTGTCCGGTGCCAGCGGATTTTATCAAATGGCCAACACACTGCAAGAGCATAGAAAGCTTTTGGATTCAATGATCAGTGTCGCTACGGAAAAAGCCGATAATGCCACGAGAGACCGCGCGATAATAGCAAGAAAAGAACTTGTTCAAATAACCGCTCTTCTGATCCAGAAGATGGAGCCCCTGTCTATGGCTAACGCCGGACATAAGACGCCCGCGCCGCTTGTGTATGACAAACAATCCTTCCGCTATGCAGCGGGCGCAGTCCACCAATTAGAAGAAAGCCTGATCAAAACACCGTCCATGACGGATGACGAAGTCGGTAATAAAGCCATGATCAACGAAGCGAAAGTAGGCCTTGTCTCCACGGCCAAAGGATTGATGGCTTTTGCCGCAGAAAATCTGGACCTGATTTCAGGTCATCAGAATGTGCAGGTACAAACCGTTATCGCCGAGATTGGGTCTATTTTAAAGACGCTCGAGTCCAACGAAGCTCCTTTTGCCGATGATGTCTCTATTGGTAATTTGGCATCCAATCTCGCCGATAGGTTATCTGAATATAACACGTTGTGGTTCCATGAATCAGAAAAAGGCGCTCTTGACCGTTCCATACGTCTGGTCATCTATTTGGCGTCACGTGATGACCAAAAGCCTCAAGAAAAATCCGTCAAGATCGCCAAGCTTCTCATGGGACATCAGGATCTCTTGATGGCAGTCGTCAAGAACTCCATGCAGGATATCGACAAACTTATGAATGACCGTGAATGGACGCATGATGCCGTTCAGGCGAAATTGGAACAAGCTCAGGCTTTACGCGGTCTTATCGACAGTTTTAGCGCACCCGGCAGCACAGAGGCTGTGGCGGCGGCGGTCCATAAAGCACTTTTTCCATCCGATGTATTAGGCGTCCCGGCCGGTCTGGCTACAACTCCTTTGCTTCTGCTGACCCATGATCTCGTGAGAAAATCCACGATGACGGACTTGAAAGGCAAGCCCACGTCCTTAAGAACGATCTTTGAGGATAATCATGTTAACCTTGAAGCCTTTAACAACTATAAATATTTTATTACGGTCACAAAGGGCAAGACTGACGCGGCTTCCATTCTTGAAACACTTAACACGGTTAAAGCGAAAGTTCAGGAATTAAAGGAAAAGGGCAAGCATACTGAGGCGCATCGCGCATACCACCGTGAGCTTTATCCGGTCTATAGTGTGGCCATTGCGTTCGGTTATTTGAAAGACGCAGATCCAATCCATGATGACATCACGAAGATCAAGTCAGAGCTGTCTCTCGATGAAAAAGACATGCAAGCGCTGGATCAAAAGCTTAAGGAAGTCTTTAAGCCGGTCATCCCAGAAGCTGAAGGTAAAGAACGCCGGAAAAAGCAGGCGCTCTCGCAGGCCATGTCCCTGCTTGATTCTCTTAACCTTATGAGTGACCAACAGATCGAGAATGATAAAGCGCGCATCCGCGGCCAGGTCATTCGTCAGGCCGTGGACATTGACAGCGCTATCAGTGACCTTGAAACCAGCCTCATCAAATCAGCCACATTCCTGCAAAAGTCCTATAAAACACGCGCGGAACTGGATCAGCGCACCCAAGAGATCTTGGCGGAAAATCCTGTTCTTTCCGTAGGCATGGATGAGGCCGTGGAACGTCTCAAAAAAGATTTTGACGCCGCTCAACAAGCCGGTACTAACAGAAACATGATGTTGTCGCCGAACTTTCAATCCCCGAAAGACCGTCTGATCTTCGTCAAAGAGAGCGTTCTAAAGGCCGAGTATGGCGAAGCCCGCGCGGCCTACATGCCTGGGACGGACCTGATCATTGTTCCGGTGGATGATGAAACGGGTGAAATATCTCAAGAGATCGCCGAAAATGTCTACCATGAAGGGCGCCATATTAATTCTATCGACTTCTGGACGGCGGATCTGCGCGAGGCGATCACAGAGGGCAGAACAGTCCAAAGCGCCCCCACAAAGGATGCCTCCAAAAAAGTTTGGGATGTTTCCGGCTATAAACCTGATATGCGCAAGAGCGCTCAAATTTTTTATGACGCCGAAGTTGGTCTTTCAGGAGAATTGTTAGGCCCCGATGGGAAAGCCCTAGTTAAGGAAACAGTGGACGATAAGAATAAGGCTTTGGACATCGCCCAGTTTACCGGTGATCTCTTGCACGCCGTTCGCGCGATCGCTAAGCCGCAAAGTCCTCTAACAGGCAATTTTGCCGACGATATTACGAGCTGGTCTCAGGGGGCTCTAACCATGCTTTTGGTGAATCCTTTCAACGCCATGGCTACGAATGCCGGCTTTAAGCTAGGGTCGAGTTTAGGCATGGATACTACAAAGCTTGATGAGAGAAGATTCCAAAAGATCTACGACTATTACCGTCAATGGACCAAGCAACAGCCCGGTCTTACTTTTGCAGGCTTCCTGAATGAGGCGTTCATAAAGAGAGGCGGCCTGGACAAAAAAGGCGCTGACCCAGAAAAACTGAAAGAAGCCCAGGCCCAGATTCAGATCCAAATCAATATATATGACAAACATAAAGCAGAAATAGAAAATTTGCCGACGGCCAAAGCCGCGCTCATTGATAGTATTAGCCGGTCCGGCGGTATATCGGGCATGACTGATCAAGAAAAAGTCATTATAAATGGATTTATCGAGGCCCTGCCCGATGATCTGCGGATCAAGGTTGTTGATAATCTTGAAGAATGGAAATATATGTTCGAGGAAGAAAAACACGAGGAACTGGCTCCCAGAGGCTGGTTTGAACTCGATGCTTTCGGCCATCCCGTTATTTATTCGACGTCCTTCCATACCACGCCTTGGGGCATGGCTCATGAGCTTTTGCATATTTTGCAGCTCACGCAAAGCCAAAACAATCTGGACCTTTATTCACAGATGACAAACTCGCTTTCGGAACGAAAGGATGAGACCTCCAAGCGTCTTTTGGGCCGTTTGCAGGAATGGAGAGCCAATCTTTTGGGCGTACAAGGTATCTATAATGAGCAGCAGATCCCAAGAGAATTCGGCGCTTATCTTTACCAGGAATTCATGTATGCCGGTACGAACGCCGAGACAAGAGAGATCCAGGAGAAAGACCAAAAAGACATTCATCTTTATTACCAAAAAGTGGATAAGAAATATCCCACTGCCAAAGCGATCACTCCCGCTATGAGGGAATTCGTGAAAGACGTATTAAGCCTGCCCAAGAGCGATCCTGTGCGTGATGAGGTGTTGGGCCTGGCGAAGACTTATTTTGCATGGATCCATCCGGATCTGCCCATGCCCAATGAGGCGCTGCAAGCGGCCGTTACTGCAAGTGAGAAGCCCTTACATATCAAGATGGGTATTCTAAACAATTTGGACGAAAAGAAAGCTTATCAGCGCACTCTCGAGATGTACCGTAAAGTTATCGCCGGCAAAGAAATTAACGCGAAAAGCATCATGAGCTACGAGGAATTTTTGCTCATTATTGTCATTGGGTCCGAACACGTGCGTTTTGATAATCAAACCAGGAACCATTTCACAAGCTGGTATGCGACCGATGAAAACAGGGAAGCGGACGAGGCGCAGGTTGCCCAAAATAAAGCGAAATTCAGCGAACGAGAGGATCTTATCAATCTGATCGAGAGTCTTCCCGCGAATCTTTTCATGACTCATGGGACAACCGCTTCCGAACGCCCGTCCAATGGCAGAGCGGTTGAGGAGGAAAAGAAGGCCGCTCGTCAATCCACTGAAACAGACAAGAACCCGAAGGGCGCCCGGTTGGTTGAGCAAGCAGTACCGAGAGAAAAATTAATCGCTGCGCTTAAGAATAATCATGAGACGAAATTACTCCCGCAAGAAGCCGCCGAAGGATTGTTGAATCTGTTGGAAGGGGGCTGGTTATCAGTCGATCAAGTCAATAGTATCCGAAATGTCTTTTACGCCATCGAACCTGAGGTCAGAGGTTCTTATCAAGCGCTGCCGCTGAATTGGGATGTCATGAATCAATTCATTACCAGCTCACGTCTTCAAATAAGCCGGCAGGATTACGAGAATTTTGTAACGGCGATGCCTGTTCTAAGAAACAGCGCCGGCGCCAGGGCTGCGGCACAAGCAGCGCCGCTCCCTCGGGCCGAACGGATACCTTTCTCTACGATGGGAGCGCGTTTAAGGAGCGCGGTGGCGCCTTCACGTTTCGAACCTATTAACATGGCTGATTATATCGACGCGGCGCTAGCCGGAGAAGGGGCAGAGGATCAGGCGATTAAAGTTGCCGGCGCAAGGCTTAGAGCTCGGTTCGAAAATAAACCGGCGATGGACAATGATAGTTTTGAAACCATTCAGGCGCTTGCGCTAAAGACCCTCAAAGACAATAAGATGGAAACCGGACGCGCCCAAATGTTGGCCTCAAGGATCGCCGCTCATGCTTACCGCTATCTCTTTGTCGCGGGCATCAGACGGCTTATCGAAGGCGGTTATACGCAAAACGCGGCCTATCTCCTGGATTGGGACATGGTCAAAGAGATCGCGCAGGATAAAGAAGGCCCAGCCGTGCTTAAAGCTCTTCTGCCGGCGCGCGGGAACACGCATGCTTTTACCGTGGCCGCTTTTGGCGACACCGACCGTACCAAGGAAGTCATGTCCACCCTTAAAGAATGGGGCATTGAAGATGTGATGGTGCTTTCGTTTGATTCCCAAAGCGCGTTTGAGAAATGGCAAAAAGAAAAAGGCATCTCCAGATATGTCCTCACCGCGTCAAGCAACACCGATGCGGCCGTGAAAATTATTCAGGAAGTTTTGAAAAACGCGTCGGCAAACCAGTCTGTGATCGTGGACGCCAATTCCCGTTTTGGCTACAAAGCGATGGCCGCTCCGTTTGCGATTTCCCGTGAAGACCGCGTGGTGGCCATCGGCAAATTCCTTATTCAATTTCAATCCACGGCTCTGAAGAATTTGTTCGATAATCCCAAATTCAAAAATCTGATACGCTTCATCAACCCTTGGGAAGCTTTGCAAGCGTTATCCAACGCATTGCATTGGACCCAAGTGTCCGCTTAATTCTATTTTCAAATATTTTTGCCTTTTTCGCAAAATCCGCGTTTTTAAACCTCTTTAATTTCCTATAATTTTACATAACTATATTATTTACATAGTGTTATACGATAAATTATTTAACCCTATAAGGTTGAATATCTTATGGAAATTAGGTATACTTTTACTGGTAGAAAATCAATGGGATCGGAAGAACTTAAATCAATAGGAAACGGTTAAAAAACTAAAGACGATTTGGCGCTTCAGTGCAGCCGCCATTTTTTTGAACTAGTTTATATATATATTATATATGTCATATAAGAAGTTTTATAAGAGGGAGAATAAGTGAAAGATGAGAAAGAGATAGTCAGAGAGGAAATACCAAGACCAGAGCGCTCAAGATATGGTCAGGGTCTTAAGCTGATCTCTAGCCTCTTAGTGATCACCTTCCTGTGTCAAGAAGTCGTTCATGCCCAGGGCGGGACCCCGCTTTGGTCGCAGGTGACCCAGACCCAAGAACCAAGAAATGCCTCGCATGAAAACCAGCTAAAAGAAATCACGATTCCCGCCGATTCAGGTCTTACCCGTAAAGCCGTGGTGAACGGCACGAACGATGTGATCATCAACATCCAGGACGCCCACTCCAAGCTCGGCGCTCAGGAAAGCATCACGAAGATCCTCGATAATCTCGTCAAAAACTATAATTTGAACCTGATCGCGCTTGAGGGTGCCAGCGACCTCGTCGATACCTCCATCGTATCCAGCTTCCCGATCGAAGAAGTGCGCAAAAAAACGGGTGAGTATCTTTTGAAAGAGGGCAAGATTTCGGCCGGCGAATTTTATTCGATGATCACGAACGACCCAGTCAAACTGTACGGCGTGGACGACCCGGTTCTTTACAAAGAAAACCTGGAAGTTTTTAAATCCCTCATCGAGAAAAAGAGTGTGATCCGTGAACAACTCAAAGGCCTGAAGCGCGCCATCCATGACCTGGAGGCGAAAGTTTATCCCGCCGAGCTCTTGGAGCTCACCAGCCGCAAACTGCTTCACAAGAACGGGGACATCAAGTTTACCGATTATTGGGATTATTTCAGCAAGGTCGCCAAGGCCAAGGGCGTTGATTATGCCAAATACCCGAACCTGAAGAAACTCGCGGATACCGTCGAACTTGAGAAAGAGATCGATTTCAAAAAAGCGGGCGACGAGAGAGACGCTTTAATGAGCGAGCTTGGCCGCAAGCTTCCGAAGCCTGAGCTTGAGAAACTGGTCTTAGAGGCGCTCAAATTCAAACAAAACAAAATCACCCCGGGCGCGTTTCATTATAGCTTAAGCCGGGTGTCCCAAGGCGCCGGCATTGACCCCCTTCAGTATAAAAATATCATTTTTTATTCCGAATACGTCGTACTCTACGAAAGCATTGACCTGATCGCGATCTTTGACGAGGTCGAAAAATTTGAGAACGAGCTCAAGGAAAAATTCTTCACGAATGACGACGAGCGCGCGCTGTCAAAACTCGATCACTGCGTTTCGATCTTAAGCCAGCTTTTGGACACGACACTGACGAGCCGAGACTACGAATTTTTTGTGGCGAACCAAAGCTTCTGCGAGATAGGCAACATTCAAGAACAGTTTGAGGTTTTCGGGAAAAAATACAAAATCCCTTATGAAGCGGTCGTTGATTTTCAAGTGCTGCAGTCCGCCATCCCCGACGCCAAAAAGTTTTATGAGCTGGCCACGAAGCGCAATCAAGCGCTGATGCAGAATACCATCCTGCGCATGAAAGAAGAAAAGGTCCATGTTGCGGCCCTGATCACAGGGGGTTTTCACTCCGAAGGCATCTCGAAGTTGATGGACAATGAAAAGCTCTCGTATCTGGTCGTGATGCCGAGGTTCGACGAAAAATCCCCGAACCGCCCCTACATCGCGATCCTGACCCAAAAACCCAAAGAGTACGAAGAGGCGTTCAAGGATTCGGATTTTTATATCATGGCCGCTTCGTTTTTAGAAATAGGCGACAAGTCCTCGCTATGGTCGATGGAAAAAAAGATGGTGGAGATGAAAGCGCTGCTGGCTGTGCTTTTTGTTGAGGCGGGACGGTATTTGTCGTCTCGGGACCTGCCGGCGGGACTGAAAACTCAATTCTTAGATGCCTACAGGGCCGCTTTTGA
>OBEQ011741214.1_pt1 | contig 20787 bp, 18 predicted proteins | sample 1670901 | NCBI WGS metagenome assembly OBEQ01 (sample SAMEA104232315, study PRJEB22302) | groundwater metagenome | biome: forest; feature: aquifer; material: groundwater | place: USA | collected 2011-08-07 | depth 5.4 m
CGCGGCGCGCCGCCGAGCTGCTGCGTGGCGCCGAGGAGCGCGGCGATCTCTTCGCCGCCACCATGATCTCGTCGGGGCTGAGCAACTTCGCCTGGCTGGTGCGCGGCGATCTCGAAGGCGCCCGTGCCGTGTCGGCGGCGGCCCTGTCACGCTGGCCCAAGGAACGCTACCTCCTGCAGCACAACTGGGACCTGCAGGCCCAGACCAACAACGATCTCTACGCCGGTGATGCGCAGGCGGCGTGGCGCCGGATCAACGAGCACCTGCCGCGCATGCAGCGCGCCCACCTGCTCGGCATCGAGCTCAATCGCGTCGAGGCGATGAACATGCGCGGACGCGCTGCGGTCGCCGCCGCGGCCGCAGGGCACGATCGCGAGCGCCTGCTGCGCATCGCCGATCGCGACGCGGCGGCGCTGCTCACGGAAAGGTCGCCCATGGCCCAGGCGACCGCACCCATGACGCGCGCGGCGGTGGCCTACCTGCGCGGAGACCAGCGCGCCGCGGTGCGCTGGCTCGAGCAGGCGGTGGCGCGGACCATGCTCTTGGGCATGATGCTGCACGCCGCGGTGGCCCGACGCCGTCTCGGTCGCCTCGTCGGTGGCGATGCCGGCGTGGCGCTCCTGGCCGAGGCTGACGCGTGGATGGCCGAACAGGAAATCGTGGACCGCGACCGCGTCACCGAGGTCTTCGCTCCTGGATTCGGCGACTGACGCGTCGTCACGCGGCGTCCGTCGTCAACCTTCCTTGCCGCGCTTGATCGCCGCCAGTCGACGGATCAGGCCGACCAGGTTGGGAGGAACATTTGCTGCGCGCCGTTGCCCGTCGGGCATGACCAGGACGACCACGCCGTCGTCTGACACAAACTCCACCCGGCTACGCGAAATCTCCTCGACAGGAATCGCTTGCTCTGCCGCCATGGTCCCTCCACACCGTCACGCGAAAGTTTGCGAGACCCCCCCGAGCATCCTAATCCTAGGCTGCCGCCACGAACGGCGGCAAGCATCGCGTGCACGCGCGGGCCAGAAAAACCGACTGGCATGCACACTGGCATGCTCAATGACAATTGCGGGAGTGCAGCGCGTGACGCGCGCGGTCGCAGCGGAACCCTTTGTAGTCCTGCGGTAGTTGCGGGGTCGGACCGAGGGAAGACTAGGCGCGGCCGGAAGCGAGACGACCACGACGCGAGAGCGAATCGACCGTGACCGCGACCAGGAGCACCGCGCCGGTGATCATGTACTGCGCGTCGGATTTCAGGTTCAGCAACAAAATTCCAGACTGGATGGATCCAATGACGAGCATGCCGAGCGGCGCCGACCACGGCGTGCCGCGGCCACCGAACAAGCTGGTGCCGCCGATCACCGTCGCCGCGATGGCGTTGAGCAGCACGTCGCCCGAGCCCGAGCTCTGGTTCACGGCGAACAGCCGTGACGCTTGCATGAGCCCGCCCAGCGCCGCGAACGCCGACGCGATGGCGAACACCGAGACGCGCACCAGCGTGACGTCGATGCCGGCGCGGCGCGCGGCCTCGGCGTTGCCACCGACGGCGTAGACGTGCCGGCCGTAGCGCGTGCGGCGCAGGACGAAGTCGACCGCGATGACCAGGCCGATGAACAGCAACAGCGCCAGCGGCACGCCGCGCGTGCGCCCGAGGATGTACGCGCCCACGAGCGCGATGGCGGCGAGGCCCGCCGCGCGCAGCAGGATCTCGCGCGGCGCGCGCGTGGGCAGGCCCAGCTTGGCGCGCCGCGCGTGCGCGCGCAGCCCGAGGAGCAGGTAGATCACCGCGGGCGCCACCGCGAGCGCGTAGCCGAGCGCCAGATCGTCGATGAAGGTGTTGGCCAGCACCGCGACCGTGCCGTTGTAGGGGATGTTGATCGTGCCGGTGTCGCCCAGCGTGTGCAGCAGCGCACCTTGCCAGCCGATGAGCCCGGCCAGGGTGACCACGAACGACGGCACACCCAGGCGCGCCGAGACCCACCCCTGCAGGGCGCCGATGGTCGCGCCCACCAGCACGGCGACGACCATGGCCAGCACCGGGTTCACATGGTGGCCGACGCTCATCACGGCCATGACCGCGGCGGCGAAGCCACTCACCGATCCGGCTGACAGGTCGACTTCACCCAGCAGCAGCACCAGCACGATGCCCAGCGAGATCAGCCCGGTGGGCACGATCTGCACGGCCAGGTTGCCCAGGTTGGTGGGCGACAGGAAGCTGGGCGCGAGCCACTGGAAGACCAGCGCCATGGCCACCAGGCCGACCAGGACGGGCAGCGCACCCAGATCGCCGCTGCGTACACCACGTACCCAGCCACGCACGTCCAGCGTCGCGTTCATGGAGTCTCCTGCAGGCCCGACGTGGAGCGTGCCTGGCGCCGGGTGACGACGTTATCGGCCGCGCCGGTGATGGCGGCGACGATCTGCTCGTGGCTGACGTCGGCGGTGACGAAGTTGCCGGCGTTGCGCCCCAGGCGCAGCACCACGATGCGATCGGTCACCGCCCGCACGTCGGCGAGGTTGTGGCTGATGAGGATCACGCCCAGGCCGCGCTGGCGCAGGCGCTCGATGAGATCCAGCACGTGCGCCGTCTGCTCGACGCCGAGCGCCGCGGTGGGCTCGTCGAGCAGCACGATCTTGGGCTCGCCCAGCAGCGAGCGCGCGATGGCCACCGACTGGCGTTGCCCGCCCGAGAGCGCGGCGATGGCCAGGCGCACGTCGGGAATCTTGACCCCGAGGCCGTCGAGCAGCTCGCGCGCGCGGTGCTCCATGGCGATCTCGTCGAGCACGCCGCCGACGCGCCGCTCGCTGCCCAGGAACAGGTTGGCCACGACGTCGAGGTTGTCGCACAGCGCCAGGTCCTGGTAGACGGTGGCGATGCCGATGGCCTGCGCGTCGTGCGGGCGCAGCACGCTGACCGCGTCGCCCGACCAGCGGATGGTGCCCTCGTCGGCCGGGCTGACGCCCGAGATCACCTTGATGAGCGTCGATTTGCCTGCGCCGTTGTCACCCACGAGGGCGACCACCTCGCCGGCGTTGACGTCGAGATCCACGTTGCTCAGGGCCTGCACCGCGCCGAAGCGCTTGCAGATGCCCCTGAGCGACAGCACCGGGGCGGCCAAGCTAGAGCCCGACCTGCTTGCAGGCGGCCGCGACCGGCTCGGCGCAGATCTCGGCGACCGCATACACGCCACCCTTGACGATGGTCTCGGCCACGGTCTCGCGCGTCACCGCGATGACCGGCAGCAGCACCGACGGCACCTTGTCGCCGCTGCCGTTGACCTGCTCGACCGTCTCGCCGGCGAACTTCTGCCCGGTGGCGACCGCGACCGCCATGCGCGCGGCGGTCTCGGCCTCGTCGGGGTACGGCTTGTAGATGGTCATGTACTGGTCGCCCGCGACCACGCGCTGGATGGCGGCCAGCTCGGAGTCCTGGCCGGTGACCGGCGGCAGCGGCGTGACGCCCTGGCCCTTGAGCGCGGCGATCGCGCCCGAGGCCATGCCGTCGTTGGCCGCGTACACGCCGATGATCTTGCCCGGGCCCAGCTTGGTCAGCGCCTGCTCCATCTCCTGCTGCGCCTTGTCGGGGCTCCAGTCGGGCGTGTCGGCCTCGAAGCCGATCTCCACGTGACCGTCGAGGATGGAGTGCGCGCCCTTCTTGTAGTCGGCGGCGTTGGGATCGGTGATCGAGCCGTTCAGCATGACGATGGGGCCGCGCTTGGTGTCACCGCCCTTGGCCAGGAGGTCGAGCAACGCCTTGGCCTGCGCCTGGCCGACCTTGAAGTTGTCGAAGGTGACGAAGTAGTCGATCGGCCCCGAGGCGAAGCGATCGTAGGCCACCACCGGCACGTGCTGCTGCTTGGCCTTGGCCACGATGCTGGCCGCCGCCTTGGCGTCGACCGAGTCGAGGATGAGCACGGCGACGTCCTGGCTGAGCAGCGAGTCGGCCTGGGTCTGCTGCTTGGCCGCGTCCTGTTGCGCATTCTGGTACAGCACGGTGCACTTCGGGCACAGCACCTTGATGCGGGCCTCTATGATGGGTTTGTCGAAGGCCTCGTACCGGGCGGTCTTGTTCTCGGGCAGGAGCAACCCGATCTTGAAACCCACCTCGACCGAGGCAGGCGGTTTGGCGGCGGCGCCGGAAGCGGCCTGCTGCTGGTTCCCGGCCTTGCCACATCCAATCGCGGCGACGAGCGCCAGGCTTGCGAGAGCGCGATGCATGACGCATCCAAGCCAACCCGGGTCGCGCGGTCAAGTGTGTTATAGCGAATAACCACCATGGGCGTGCGTAATCCAGATATTCCAAAGGATGGACCCAGGCCGCGCGGCAAGAAGCCCGCGCCGCGCGAGCTCGGCTGTTCCTTGCGCATGGGCAAGGGCGCCACACGCGTCGACCGCAAGGGCATGGCCGCGCTCGGGAGTGAAGAGCTGCACTTTCACACCGGCCGCACCGGGCGCTCGGGCAAGGACTTCTCCCTGCACATCCCCTACGGCGACATCGAGAAGCTCGAGGTCGACGTGCACGACGGGCAGCTCACGCTGACCGTGGCCGAGCACGGCGCCATCGTCTTCCAGCTGGGCAAGCACGCCGGCGACTGGAAGAAGATGATCGAGGAGCGGCCCACGCTGCTCGACGAGCTGGGCGTCAGGAAGCGCGCCCGCGTGGCGCTCGTGGGCGTCGACGACGACGAGTTCGTGCGCGAGCTGGCCACGCGCGTGCCCGAGCTGTCGGGCGAGGAGGTGAAGGAAGTCGACCTGCTGTTCGTCGGCATCGAGCACCGCGCCGACCTGGCGCAGCTCGGGCCGCTGTCGAAGCGCGTGCGGCGCGGCGGCGTGGTCTGGGCCGTCTACAGCGAGAAGGCGCGCGCTCCCGAGGAGCACGAGATCGCCGCCGCCGGACGCGCCGCGGGGCTGGTCAACGGGCACACCGTCGCGGTCTCGCGCACGTTGCAGGCGCTGCGGCTGAACAAGATCTAGGGGTGGTGGTGGTGGCGCGTCGCCACCGCCTGGAGCAGCTGCTCGACGCGCTGGTGGGCCTGCCAGCGTTGCTCGGCTGACAGCAGCGCCGACGCGTCGATGGTGCGCAGGAGCGTCGCGCCCAGGTGCAGCAGCTGCACCGCCGTCATGGTCTCGGGCGTCGCGTCTGGATCGTCGAGCACGTCCATGACGATGAAGCGAACGATCGACTCGGGCAGCCCGAGAGCGCCGACGAGATCGCGAAACACCCGGCTGGGCCGGACCGGCTCGGCGACGACGAGAGGCTTCATGCCGATGCCGAATGGATTGGTCCGGCGGGTCTCGAAGTTGCTGTCATCCGGCGCCGATGATCCTCGTGGCCACCTCGGCCCCCCCTTGCGCGTCCCCATGCCCACCTCCCCCGCAAAATCCTAGCTTTTCCCACGACGGCTGCCACGTCCTTTACGGCGGCGTTGGACGCAAACTCGCGAGACTCGCGCGCAGACGTGCCATGGCATCGGCATGACGCGGGTCGGACACGAGCGGGTCACGTGGACCTTCCTTCCTCGATCTTCGATGGCGATCCAGTCAGTCGGTCCGACCGAACACGGCGACGAGACGGAAGTACTCGTGGAACACGATCGAGTCGTCGTCGAAGCGAAGGCCGAGGCGCATGGCGTGCGCGGCGAAGTAGCGCTGGTGGACCTCGCGCCAGCGCTCCAGGCTCTGGTCGTCCTCGCCCTCGGCGCGCGCGATCTCCTCGCCCGCGTCGCCGAAGCGACCGCGCTCGGTGCGCTCGGTCTGGATGGCGCACAGCGGGATGCCGAAGCCGTCGGTGATGATGGAGATGGTGCCGACGCCGGGCAGGCTCCAGCCCTCGTGCTCGGCGACCGCGACGTGACCGCTGGTGGCGCGCTTCTTACCCTTCATGATCTGGTGCGCGAGCTGCGCCGCGAGCGCCGGCTCGTCGCCGAAGTAGCAGCACTCGAGCGCGCGCGTGGGTGGTTGCCAGCCGCCCAGCATGGCCTCGACGTAGAGCGTCCATGCCGGCGCGAGCGCGGCGTCGCTCGCCCACGCGGCGAGCGGCGTGAAGCCGAGCGCGGCCGGCGACGGGGTCGCGAGCAGGAAGGCGAAGCACGGGTCTGCGGCCGGGGAAGGTCCGAAGGGGCCGAGCAGCCGCGCCTCCGCGCCGACCGCGGCGCGCACGTGCTCGCTCAGCGCGGCCAGCGGCCGCTGCCCCGGTCCCACCTCGACCGAGGGCAGCTTTCCGTCGACCAGCCAGCAGCGATGGCCCACATCGAGCACGAGAGCGGAGGCGCGCATGCCCGGACCATAGCCGGCGGCGACGCGACCTACCAGTTCTTGATGTCGTCGTCGGTGTCGCGCTTGCCATCGGGCCCGGGCGAGAGCACGCAGGGCACGCTCTGGCAGGCGGGCGGCGCGTCCTCGCCGCACATCAGCACGTAGCCGTGGCCCCAGGGATCGTGCAGCGCGTCGCTGGCGCGACGGCCCAGCTGCTCCTTGAGGTCGGCGACCGACTCCGGGCAGTCGGTCGTCGCGTCGATGCGCCAGCGCGCCCACGCGTTGGCGATCTGAGTGGTCATGGTGCGCGCGGCCTGCACCTGCGCCTTCTTCCAGCTACCGATGACCGCCGGGCCGACCAGCAGTCCCATCACCAGCGCGATGATGGCCAGCACGATCATGATCTCGATGAGGGTCATGCCCAGCTGCGGGCGGAGGCGAGGATTCTTCTTCGCGAGGCGCATGCACATGCAGCCACGACGTTGCAACCAGCGCGCCATGCGCAAGCTCGCGGAATCGCAGCCGGCCACCCGGGCCAGATTGCTGAAATGGCAATCTGCACTGCCGTGCTGGCAACTGCACGCTAGCCGCGCGCGGTGCGGCGGAAGCTCGACGGCGTCATGCCGGTGATGGCGAGGAACACCCGCGTCATGTGGCTCTGGTCGCAGAAGCCGCTCTCCGCGGCCGCCGACGCGAGCGGCTCGTCGGCGGTGATCAGGCGGCAGGCGTGCAGCACGCGCAGCCGGTGCACGAAGGCGCGCACCGAGTCACCGTGGTGGCGGCGGAAGACGCGCGACACGTGCACCGGGTGCACGCCGGCGAGCGTGGCCAGCTGGTGCAGCGAGACCTGCTCGCGGTAGCTGGCGCGCAGCTTGTCCTCGACGCGTGCGAGCCAGCGCGGCCGCCCGGCCACGGGTGACGGCTTGCCGATGAGGTCGTCGAGGACCTCGCTGACCATGTCCTCGCACTCGAGCGCGTCGCGCTGCTGCAGGCGCACCGCGTCGAGCAGACGCAGCATGGCCCACACCGCTGGCCCGCCGCTCAGATCGCGGACCGACTGCAGACCGACGTGGCGCCGCTCGCGCGCGCCCAGCAGCGCCGGGCTGACCTCGACGGCGAAGAAGGTGGAGTCGGGCGCCTCGATCTCGTCGCGGTGCTCGAGGTGCTCGGGGTGGAACACCACGGTGAGCGGCCGGTAGACGATCTCGCGCTCGTCGACCCACTCGCGGTAGCCGCCGGTCAAGAGGAGCGACAGGAAGATGTGCTCGTGGCTGTGCGTGGGCACGCGGCGCGCCTGGGCGTGGCGGATGATCGACAGGGTGACCAGCTGGGTGCGCCAGGAGTCGTCGACCGCGCCGTAGAACCGTCCCGTGGCCAGCACGGGGGCAGGCTTGCTGGAAGTCATGGAGGTTGCCTTCGTCCAAGACGCGCCGCCCGCATCGAGGAGAGTCTAGCCCGGGAGATGAAGGAGGTACGCATGCACCGGTCGATACTCGGCGCCCTGGCGACGCTGGCCGCCTGCTCGAACGGCACCGCCGCGCCAACGCCGTCCGCGCCTGCGCCCGCGCCGTCCGTGGCGTCCGCACCGCCCGCGTCCGGGCCGCGCTTCAGCGCCGCGGGCGAGCTCGAGCCGCCCCGGGATTTCCGTCGCTGGCAGTTCCTCACCTCCGGCTTCGGCATGGCCTACGGACCGGCCGCGGCCAGCGGCGTGCAGATGCACGACAACGTCTACGTGCGCCCCGAGGTCTACGAGGCCTTCCTCGCCACCGGCAAGTGGCCCGAGCACACCATGTTCGTGCTCGAGGTGCGCGCGGCCGAGAGCGAGGGCTCGATCAACCATGGCGGGCAGTTCCAGACCGACCTCGCCGGCCTCGAGGTCGAGGTCAAGGACAGCCAGCGCTTCGCCGGCGGCTGGGGCTTCTATGCCTTCGACACCGACGAGGACGGCCCGAGCAAGCCGGCGCAGCTCCTGCCCGCGAGCGCCGCGTGCTACGCGTGCCACGCCAGGAACGCGGCGGTCGAGAACACCTTCACGCAGTTCTACCCGACGCTGTTCAAGGTGGCGCGCGCCCACGGCACGGTGCGCGCCGACTTCGTCGGCCTGCCCGCCACGGTGGGCGAGCTGAGCGCGCGCATCGCGGCCGAGGGCTGGCCGGCAGGCGAGCGCCTGCTCGCCGAGGTGGCCGCGAAGTGGCCCGGCGCCAGCGTGCTGCGCGAGCCGGCGCTCAACCAGCTCGGCTACCGCCTGCTCGGCGCGGGCAAGCAGCCGGAGGCCGTGGCCGTGCTCGCGCACGTGACGGAGAAGTTCCCGACCTCCGCCAACGCCTGGGACAGCCTGTCCGAAGCCTACGAATCGGCCGGCGACCGCGACGGTGCGCGCCGCGCGCTCGGCCAGGCCCGCCGGCAGCTGGCCGCCGACAGGACCATGGCGCCGGCGCGCCGCGAGGCCATCGACAAGGGGCTCAGCGAGCGGGCCGCGCGCCTGGGCGTCGCGCCCTGACCGCTTTCGCCCCGGGCACCGGCCTGGCCGCGCCCCGCGCCGCCGGCGCGCCTGCCTTGCCCTCGACCAGCGCGCGCGGCGCCTGGCAGCGCCACGCGCCGGTGAGGAGCTCCTTCAGCTCGGCCTTCTCGATCTCCGCCAGCCGCACCAGCACCGCCGGGTAGCCGTTGTAGTGCGGCTCGGTGAAGAACTTCGTCTCGTCCGAGGCGAGCAGCATCTGCTTGTCGTCCGGGCCGGAGACCCGCACCGCGAGCACGCCGGGGTTGGGCACGCGCGCCTTCCTGGGGTCGATGCGCTCCTGCCAGACCCACGCGATGCCCTTGCGCTTGCCCTTCACGACCACGGAGAAGGCGAAGCGATCCGTCTCCTCGACCACCTCGGGTAACGACAGCGCGATGCGCCGGACGTCGCTCTGGCTGGCCATGATCGCGGATCAGTATGCCATCAGGATGGTGAAGCACATCTCCGCCTTGGAGCTGTCGCCCCAGCGGATCACCTGCCCGGTGTCGTTGACCCAGGTGCAGGTGGTGTCGATGGTATCGCCCGCCTTCACCTCCACGTGCGGGATGGCCGAGAACTCCTGCGACTCGAACTGATAGGCGTCGTCCCACAGCATGGTCCTGGTGCTGTCGGCGTGCACGATCTCGGCCTTGAAGTGACTGCCGGTCTGGTGCATGTGCGGGAAGATGGCGAACACGGTCGTGCCCGCCGAGATGGGCTCGATCTGATGCTCGGTGTACGGCTGGCCGCTGGCGGGCACGGTGAAGCTGAGCGGGCCGTAGAAGTTGATGCTCGCCTCGTGCTGCACCTTGGCCGGGTCGAGCAGCTTGACCTCGATGCCCGAGGTGCCCGAGAGCGTCTGATCCGAGGCGTTGAAGAGGTGCAGGTTGATGCGCACCTGCTGGCCCTTGTGCGCGATGAGGCCCACGCCCTCGGGCATGAGCAGCTCCTGCGTGCCCACGCCCGAGGCGTAGAAGCGCCCGAACTCGGGACCGCAGGGCACGCCCGGCGAGTCGGCGCCCTGGGGCGCGCCCAGGTTGACCACGGTATGGTGCGTGCCCGTGGGAGCGACGGGTCGGATGGCGCCCACGTACATGTCCTCGGTCAACGTGTGCGTGGCGCAGATGTAGCCTTCCTGGCCGGCGGCCAGGCTCCAGTCGGCCTTGATCAGCGTGACGTAGGCTCCCGGCGGCGGCTGCACGGCGGCGTCGGGGGTGTCGGCGGGCGGAGCCGAGTCGCTGCCGCACGCAGCAACCGTCCACAGCACGGCGAGGGCGAGCGAGAGTCTAGACTTTTGCATGGCCCGCAGTTTAGCCGGTCGCATGCCATGCCGGTCGGCCAACACGTGCTTGCACGGGGTAGGTCGAGGTAGCAGCCTGGCGCGCGTGGCCGGCGACGGATCGACGGGCGGACGGCTGGCACGGGCCTCCGCGCCGGGCCATTTCACCGTTGCCTGCACCCGCGCTGCAGGCCTATAGACGCGCTGCTCCCGAACCATGAGCTCACCTGACTCCGACGACTCGCGCCTGATGGCGACCCTGACGGCCGGGACCAGCCCGGTGGCCGCGTCGGTGCTGGTGGAGCGCGAGCCGGGCGGCGATCTGCCCGTGATCTCCATGGCCAATTACGACTTCGGCGGCGAGATCGCCAAGGGCGGCATGGGCCGCATCTTCGCCGCGCGCGACCGGCGGCTCGACCGGCCGGTCGCCATCAAGCAGCTGCTGGTGCACAGCGAATCGCTGCGTCGGCGCTTCGACCGCGAGGTGCGCCTCAGCGCGCGCCTGCAGCATCCGGCCATCGTCAGCGTGCTCGAGGCCGGGCAGTGGCCCAACGGCGACCCGTTCTACGCCATGAAGCTGGTGGTCGGACGCTCGCTGGGCGTGGTCATCGACGAGCGCGGCGGCCTGGACGAGCGTCTCGCGCTGCTGCCCCATGTCATCGCGGCCAGCGACGCGCTCGCCTACGCGCACGGCCAGGGCATCATCCACCGCGATCTCAAGCCCGGCAACGTGCTGGTGGGCGACTTCGGCGAGACCGTGGTCATCGACTGGGGCCTGGCCAAGGACATGCGTGCGCAGGAGCCTGACGTGCCCGCCGGGCCCTACCGCGCCGCCGCCGACGACGGCCACACCATAGCGGGCGAGGTCATCGGCACGCCCGCGTACATGCCCCCCGAGCAGGCGCGCGGCCAGGCGGTCGACCAGCGCGCCGACGTCTACTCGCTGGGCGCCCTGCTCTACCACCTGCTCGCGGGCGTGCCGCCCTTCCTGGGCACGTCGTCGAAGCAGATCCTCGCCGATGTGCTGAGCCGCGCGCCCGAGCCGCTCGAGCGCCGCCAGGCGGGCGTGCCTCCCGACCTGCTCGCCGTGGTCGCCAAGGCCATGGCGACCGATCCGGCCGCGCGCTACCCGAGCGCGGCCGAGCTGGCCGCCGACCTGAAGCGTTTCCAGACCGGTCAGCTGGTCAGCGCGCACGAGTACTCGGGCGGCGAGCTGGTGGCGCGCTGGCTGCGCCGGCACCGCGCCATGGCCCTCCTGGGCAGCGCGGCCCTGCTCACCATCGCGGTGGTCGCCGGGGTCAGCTTCGCGCGCGTGCGCCACGAGCGCGGCGTCGCCGAGGACGCCGCCGCCCAGGCCAGCGCGCGCGCCAACGCGCTCGTGCTCACCCAGGCGGAGAGCTCGCTGCGCACCGATCCCACGCGCACCATCGCGTGGCTCAAGACCTACCCCGAGAGCGGCGACGACTGGCCACGCGTGCGCGCGCTCGCCGACGACGCGCGCAGCCGCGGCGTGGCCCGCCGGGTGCTGCGCCGCAACCAGCACAGCAGCAACCAGGCGGCCATCCGCGGCCACGGTCGGCGCGTGCTCAGCTTCGACGGCGTGAACGAGCTACGCACCTGGGACGTGGACTCGGGCCACTCGAGCGCACGCTGCCTGGACGTGCCGCGCATGCTGGGCGGCGACACCGCCAGCCTGTCGGGCGCGTGGATCCTCTACGGCAGCCGCGACGGCCTGCTGTCGGCGTGGCAGCCGGAGAGCGACGAGCGCGACCTGGTCACGGCCGAGCCCGAGCTGTGGAACGCCACCATCGCCAGCGACGGTCGCTGGGTGGCGCTCGCGGCGCACGACGGCGCCGTGCATCTGGTCGACCGGCGCTCCAACCGCGACGTGCCCTTCAGCTGCATGGACGGCAGCGCCGACGACGTGCGCTTCCTGCACGAGGGCGCGCGCCTGCTGGTCAGCGGCGGCGTCGGGCGACTCGAGCTGTGGGACGTGCCCGCGCACGCCCTGCTCTACTCCAGCCCGCCCGGCGTGGGCCGCTACGTGGTCGCGCCCGACGAGCGCTACCTGGTGTGGATGACCGCGGGCGGCATCGTGTGGCTGGACATGGACACCCAGGCGATGGCCTTCCTGGCCACCGAGCTGGACCTGTTCGAGCCCATCGCCTTCTTCCCCGACGGACGCGTGCTGGCAGGCGACAAGAAGCGCGGCAGCCTGGTCTGGGACGCGCGCACGCAGGAGACGCGCGCGTACGCCAAGCTCCTGGGCGGCGCGACCGCGGTGTCCTCCGACGGCAGGCGCCTCGCCTCGGGCGCCTCCGACGGCAAGCTGCGCGTGCTCGACCTCGACAGCGGCGACCTGCAGAGCTTCGTCGGCCACGTCGCCGGCAGCCTGGACCAGGTCAGCTTCATGCCCGGCGATGGCGAGGTGCTGACCGACGGTGGCGACGGCGTGCTGCGCATGTGGCCGGTCGCCGGCGCCGACGCGACCATCTGGCGGCTCGACCCGAGCAACAGCAAGAAGCCCGAGCTGGCCGTGCGCGACGACGGCAAGCTGATGGTCGCCAGCGAGCCCGACGGCACGTTGTGGCGGCGCGCGCTGCCCGCGGGCGAGCCCACGCTGCTGGGCGAGAACCAGCACCCGGTCAAGCAGATGGCCTTCTTTCACGACGGCGAGCACCTCCTGGTCGCCGACGCCGCGGGCGAGCTGTCACGCTGGACGCTCGCCGACGGCCAGCGCCAGGTGCTCGCCCACGACGTGCCTGCGCTGACCCGCCTGCTCATCACCCGCGACGGCCGGCACGCCGTCGGCACCTCGTACCACCGCAGCCAGGCGTGGGTCTGGGACCTGAGCACCGGCCAGGGCACGCTCATCACCCTCAGCGCGGGCGGGGGCGACTTCAGCAAGATCTTGCTCTCGCCCGACGATCGTTACGTCGGGCTGAGCAGCCCCATCGACACCATCCACATGGGCGGGCTCTACGATCTGGCCCGCGGACAGCCCGTGCCGCTCGACCCCGGGCCGACCAGCCTGAGCCTTTTCGGCTTCTCGCCCTCGGCGCGCTTCGTCTTCGCCTCGCCCGACGACGGCACGCTGTCACGCTTCGACCTCGAGCGGCACACGCACATCGACTTCCCCCTGCGCAGCGGCAGCGCCAGCGCCGGGGTCGCGCTCGGCGACGGCGCCTTGCTGTTCGGTGGCCAGGACCAGCTGAGCGTGTGGCTGCCTGCGCTCGGCATCACCACGCGCGTGGGTCGGCTGATCGGGCGCGCCGACCGGATCTTCCCCTCACCCTCGGGTGGACGCGTGCTCATCCAGAACGGCGATGCCTTCGTGGTCTGGGACCTGGTCACGGGCGAGCAGCACACGCTGCGCGGCCACGACGGCGGCTTCCCGAGCGAGAGCTGGGCCACCGATGATCTGGTGGTCAGCGCCACCAGTGACGGCACGGTGCGGCTGTGGCCGCTGCCCTCGTTCGCACCGCCGTCGCCGCGCGAGACCCTGGCCTGGCTGGGCTCGCTGACCAACCTGGAGATTGGCGATCTCGACGTGCGTGAGCCGGCCTGCAGGTAGCCCGTGGCAGAAACCTGAGGCCTGCCGACCCGGGATTCCGAGGCGGCGGAGCCCCGCCTCCCCGGCCGGTGCTGCAAGATCCGAATATTGTCCGGCCTGACGCCACCCAAGCCGCGTGGCACGCCGATTGCTCCTGTCTGGACGTCTCTGGAGGTCTCTCAGAATGATTCGTTTGCTTCGCTTGCTGCAGCTCACCATGCTCTCGATTTCACTCGCCGCCATCGCCGCTTGCGGCGGTGACTCCAAGGCGTCGCCCGACGCCGGCACGCCTGACTCCGGCACCCCGCCGGCCATCGAGCGCGCGCAGGCGGGCGGTGACCCGGGTGCCATGACGCGGGTCGGCAACCTCGCGTACATCACGGTCGGTCCCCGCCTCACCATCTGGGACCTCGGCGATCCGGGCGCGCCGATCATGCGCGGCGAGTCGGAGCCGTTCGCGGCGGTGCTGACCGGCGTGGCCGTGCTGGGCACCAATGCCTACGTGACCGACCGCCTCGATCTCGACGGCCACCTGCACGTGATCGACGTGTCCAGGCCGGCCGAGCCGAAGACACTGGCGACCATCCGGCTGGTGGCGGATGGCGCGTTCTCCGCGCCCCTCGGCGTGGCCGCCGACGCCACACGCGTGTTCGTCGCCGACCAGGAGCACGGCGTGCACGTGGTCGATGTGTCCACCCCGGCCATGCCCAAGGTGAGCAAGACCCTCGGCTCGGGCGGCGTGTCGGGCGTGCAGGTCGTGGGCACGCGCCTCTACGCCATCGGCCGCAGCCTGCTCGGCACCGGCTTCAGCCTCGACGCCTACGACCTGGGCAGCGCCGATTTCACCCAGCTGGGCAGCACGTCGCTGGCGCCCGGCAACGGCCTCACCATCAGCCCGAACCACATCGCCATCGGCGTGGGCGTGGGCGGACTGCAGGTCACCGACCTGACCAACATGGCGAACCCGGTCGACCTGCTCAATGATCCGGCCGCACGCGTGCTCTCGCGCAGCGTGACCGCCAGCGCCACCGCCGCGTGGGTGCCGTCCATCGACGGCCTGCAGAAGATCGACCTGGTCGCGCGTCCGCCCGTGCTGAGCGCGCCGGCGGCGCTGGCCACCGACGGCGCCAACGTCGCGAGCATCGACGGCAATCTGCTCAGCGTGGTCACCGACCGCAACCAGCTGCTGACCATCGACGTGAGCGCGGCCGCGCCCGCGCAGCGCGCCGCGGTCAACGTGACGCTCAGCGCCGACGCCATCAGCGTGCACGCCGTGGGTGACCGGCTGTTCGTGGCCTCGGGCTCGGGCGGCCTGCGCACCGCGCGGCTGCACGACCTGGCCTCGCTCGGCCTGGCCAACCCCGAAGGCGACACCGACTTCGAGGACGTCGTCGTCGAGGGCGACACCGCCTACGTGGCCGACTGGTTCTTCGGCCTGCGCATCTACGACGTCTCCGGTCTGGCCACCCCCAGGCTGCTGGGCGAGCTCGACACCCCGGGCGCGCCCTCGGCCATCGCCTATGCCGACCACAAGATCTACCTGGGCGAGTCGACCAACGCCGGCGCCGTGCGCGTGATCGACGTGAGCGACGCCAGCCACCCGGTCGAGCTGGGCGCCGTCCCGACCTCCAAGGTGTGGGACCTGCAGGTGGTCGGTAACAAGGTCTACACCGCCAACGAGTCGCAGGGTGGCGCCCCAGGCGGCCTGCTCATCTGGGACGTCTCCAACCCGGCCGCGCCCACGCTGGCGGGCGGGTACAGCGAGTGCGAAGCGATCGGCGTGGCCGTCGTCGGCAATACCGCGGTCATCGGCTGCGGCGACGAGGCGCGTGTCATCGATGTCAGCGACCCGACCATGCCCAGGAAGGTGGCCAGCTGGCCGGTACCGCAGCCGGGCAACATCTGGGCCATGGCCGCCAGCGGCACGCGCGCGTACATCGGCCACGACGGTGGCCTGATCGTGATCGACGTGGCCCATGCCGCGGCGCCGACGCTGGTGAGCGAGAAGACCACGCCCTACACGGTGCGCGGCCTCAGCCTGCCCTTCGCCGGCCGCGTGGTCGCGTCGATCGGCCAGGGCGGCGTGTTCCAGTGGGAGATCCCGTAGCCGCCTGACTACTTCAGCTTGTCGTCGGCCACGCGGGGCAAGAGCAGGTAGGACGCGTACTTGCCGCCGTGGTGCACGGTCTGCGTCGCGCTGACGAAGTTGGAGTCCTTCAGGTTGTCGCCGCCAGTGTTGAGGTTGCGCGAGTAGATGGGGAAGTCGGCCGAGAACACCTCGACACGCAGGCGGTGACCCTTCTTGACCGTGATGCCGGTGTGCCAGAGATCCAGCTGGTAGGCATGGATCTGGCCCGGCCTGAGCAAGCTCGGCTTCGACATGGAGTCACGGAAGCGCGCGCGGATCTTGCCGCTCGCGAGCGGGAACAGCTTGCCCGCCTCGTCGACCTCGATGAGCGACATGAACCAGTCGGTGTCGCGGGCGCTCGACGCCGCATACAGCACCGCCGAGACCGGTCCGGCGTAGGTGACGTCGGCGGCGAACGGCGCGCTGGCGTAGACCAGCATGTCCGGGCGCGTGGCCGTGACGCTGGTGTGGTAGTCGTCGCGCGCGCGCTTCTCGACCGCGGCGGAGACGGTCTCGCCCGGTTTGGGGTCGGCGGCCTCGTAGAAGTCGGCGTCGGGCGTGGGATCGCCGGGATCGTAGACGTAGCTGTCGGGCGTGTCGGCGGCGGGCGCGGCGGGCACGAGCTGGCCGTCGCCCTTGCTGGTGTTGGCGTGGCCGCCGCTCGCCAGGAACCACTTCTCGTCGCGCGTGCCCTCGAGCGGGTAGGTGTTGCCGCTCAACCAGCGGTTCGAGCCCATGGCGAAGATGCGCACCAGCGGCTCCTCGTCGATGCCGTTGGCCACGCCCTTGAGCCAGTGATCGAACCAGCGCAGGTACTCGCGCTGCAGGTCGATGGCCACCGCCTCGGGACCGAAGTCCCAGTCGCCCAGCCGGCGCTGCGCCTGGTCGGTGTGCGCCCACGGCCCCAGCACCAGCTTCTGCCGCTTCTTCTTCAGCCTGGCCATGCCCAGGAAGGCCAGCTTGGTGCCGATGGCGTCGCCGTCGAACCAGCCCGACTGGTGGAAGACCGGGATGTCGACGTTCTTCAGGTCGCCCAGGTACGAGCCGCGCTTCCAGTAGGCGTCATTATTGGGGTGATCGATCCAGGCGCGCCAGTACTTGTTCTCGCCGCCCAGCACCACGGTGTCGAGATCGCGCACCGGCAGCGCGCGCAGCACCTTCGACCACTTGTGCTCGCCGATCCTGGCCATGGCCGCGCCCGAGATGTCGGCGGTGGCGTTCTGGGTCAGCACGTCGGCCCACCAGACCGCCCCGTAGAGGAAGAACACGCCGTACTCGTAGGGGATGTTGAAGAACGGGTCGGGCGGCGTGACGTTGGGGATGATGGTGACCAGGTGGGGCGGCTTCTCGACCGCGGCCCACCACTGCACCCAGCCCAGGTACGAGGCGCCGATCATGCCCACCTTGCCGGTCGACCACGGCTGCGCCGCGGCCCACTCGACCGAGTCGAAGCCGTCCTTGCGCTCGTTCACGAACGGCTCCCAGGTGCCGCCCGAGCCGAAGCGACCGCGCACGTCCTGGACCACGAACACGTAGCCGCGGCGGGCGAAGTAGCGCGCCTGCAGCTCGGCCAGCTCCTTCTTGTAGGGCGTGCGGCTCAGGATCACCGGGTACTTGCCCACGGGCGCCGGGTGGTAGACGTCGGCCGACAGCTCGACGCCGTCGCGCATCTTGGCCTTGACGTCGTGATCGACGACGACCTCGAAGCTGGCCGGCGACAGCTTGCCGTCGTCGGCGCGCGGCTCCTCGAGCACGCTCTCGTGGCCATCGCGCACGAAGGCGGCGTGCTGCTGCGGCACCGCCTCGGCGATGAACTGCCCGGCCGCGTCGACGTAGAGCACCATGACCACGCCGTGCAGCTCGAGGTGGAAGCGGCGCAGGGTCAGCTCCTTGGCACCGTGGCTGCGCGTGATCTGATCCTGGAAGCTGAGCTTGGCCTCGATGGTCTGCGCCGCGCCCACCGGGTAGAGCGTGAAGGTCTGCTCGCCGCCCTGCTTGCGATCGTAGGCGGCGACCAGGCGCGTCAGCAGCGGTGGGCTGAAGTTCTCGTAGAGGAACGTGCCCGCGGGCAGGGTGAGCTCGGTGGCCTCGCCCTTGGCGCTGACCCGCACCTTGGCGTCGGTGCGCTCGATGCTCACCGGGCCGGCCGGGCCCTCGGCGGCGATCTTGCTCCAGCGCCCGCCTGTGTCGACGCTGACGCCGATCTTGGTGATCACCTTCTGCCCGGCGAAGTCGACGGTCGAGGTGGCCTGGTATGAACCGTCGGCGCCCAGCTGGTAGTCGATGGTGGCGTAGGAGGTGTCGTTGGCGTAGAGCACGATGCGTCCCTGGTCGGCAGGACCGGCCAGCGAGGCGGGGCCGCCGGAGTCGACCCGCGCGGGTGGCGCGGTGGCCCTGGCCGCCGGGGCGACCACCGGCGCGGCCGGCTTGTGCGCGGGCGCCGAGCACGCGCAGGTCAGAGTGGACAGAAGGAGGAGCGACCCGACGGACGACGAGACGGACGCTTGCATTTGCCGAGACTCTAACGCCAGCGATCAGCGTCGCAAGCCGCGCCGCCGCGGCCTGTGCAAGCGCTCACACGCTGGCGGCGAGCGCGGCCCGGATCGACGTCGCCTGAGCATCCAGCCGGGCACGCGGCGCCGGGCCGAGGATGGGCGCGAGCGGCCGGCGCAGCAGGCGACCCACCACGCGCGCCAGGTCGTGACGCCGGCGCGGCACCAGGTGCACATGCGCGTGCGGCACCGACTGGTTGGCGGCCGGGCCGTCGTTGAGCAGCAGGCTGACGTCGTCGCAAGGCAGGCCGCTCAGGCGCAGCGCTGCCGCCACGCGCGCGGCCAGGCCGAAGAGTGCCTCGATCTCGGCGGCGGAGAGATCCGCGAGCAGCGGCGCGTGCCGCCGGGGAATCACCAGCGCATGGCCCGGCCGCACCGGATGGATGTCGAGGAAGACCAGGAAGCGCTCGTCGTCGTGGACCAGGCTCGCGGGTGCGCGCCCGGCGACGATCGCGCAGAAGATGCAGTCGGCCATCGCGCCGACGGTACACCAGGTGCTAGCGGCGGCCGCGTCCGTGATCGTGGATGATCACCCGGCCACCACCACCGCCGCGCACGCGCGAGTGGTCGTTGACCTGGATGGTGCCCGTCGAGCGCGCGCGCACGTAGCCGCTCGCGCGGCCGCCGTCGTTACGCCGCCAGTAAGGATCGACCCAGACGCGACGCGGGCCCTGCCGCTGCCAGTAGCCGGCGACGTAGACCTCGCCGCTGCGCTGCGGCTCCCAGTAACCGTCGTACCAGACCCACTGCTCGTTGACCCAGACCCACTGGCCGTCGACCCAGAAGTAGCCAGGGTTGGACTCGACCACGACCACGCGCCGTGGCGGCGGCGGATCCGAGTAGACGACCACGCCGCCGCCGAGACGACCGTGCGCGGTGGCAAAGCAACCGGGGCCCGTGGCGAGGGCCGCGAGAAGGACCATCTTGACCAGCATGTGCTGACGCATAGGTCTCTACAAGAGCACGGCCCGGGCCAGCCTGAAGTAGCTGGAATCACGTGGGCAGACGGCGCCGGATCGCGCCATCGCGACAGCCTGTCACGCCGGATTCCGGAGGGTCCTCGATCAGCGCGGCGGCGATGACTCTGGCGACGGCGTCGGCGAATGCTCGCACGCGATGAGCGGACCGCCGGTGGAGCGAGCGATCTCCTTGGCCGGACGCTGGTAGTCGAAGGTCGCCGGGCCGTCGAGCGGCCAGGCCAGCAAGGCCACCGGGCAGCTCGTGCGCGGGATGCGCAGCTCGCCCGCACCACGCGTCACGGTCGCGCTGGCCAGCTCGTGCACGCGCGGCTTCTCGCCCTTCAGGAAGGCCGCGGCCGCCGCCTCCGCCTGCTCGTGGCACACGAGGGCCACGCGCACCGAGCCGCGCGCGTCGATGTGCGCGCTCATGGCCGGGCCGACCAGCTGCGGGCCGAAGACCATGAGGCCGCCCGGCTGCACCTCGACGGGCAGGTGGCGCGTCTCGCCCACGTCGGGCTCGACCATCTTGCCCTTGGCGGGACGGCCCAGGTTGAAGCGCGCCAGGCCGCTGCACAGGTTGATGGTCACGCTCAGGCCGTCGGCGAGCTCCGACTTGAACTGCTGCGCGCCCTGCTGCTTGGCCTGCTGCGTGGCCTGCTCGTCGGGCGAGCTGGCGAAGACCGCGCCGAGCGCGCCCACCACCGACGACCACAGGCCCTTCTCGTCGACCGAGACGTCACCGATGGGCGCGAACTTCACGTCGACGCGCCGGGGCGTGAACCACAGGGAGACCACGTGCGTCTTCTGGTCGTAGGCCATGTCGAGCGCGCCCGGGATGGTCGTGTCGACGTCGAACTTGACGTACTGCTTGACCTGGAAGGTGGCGCCGCCCTTGTGCTGCGTCTGCTCGGCCCACTGCCAGCCGCTGCAGCCGAGGTGGAAGGTGACCTGCGTGCCCTCGCTGGTGATCTTGCAGTCGTGGATCCACAGCACGCCGGTGACCACGTCGGGCCGCTCGGGGTCGCGCAGGCCACGGAACTGGCCGCGGATCATCTCGCACGCCTTGGCCGAGGCCAGCTCGGCCAGCATCACGCGCAGGTCGGCGTCGCCCGCGGCGCCACGGATGGGCGGCCTGGCCGCGGGCGCAGGCGGCGCGGGCGGCGGCTCGTCGTGGTGACGCTTGCACGCGCTGCTGGCGAGCAGCGTGGCGGCGAGCAGCGTGGCAGCGAGCGCGGGTCTCATGGCACCTCACATCCGCGTCTGCAAGATGAAGACCCCTGGCGCAGCGCGGCAGAGCGCCGCGCGCGCAGGTCTTTTCGGGGCCCACGACGGGCGCGCCCGCACAGCTGTGACCGACCGGTACGGTGTCGAAGGCTGTCCGAATTCAGTCACACGGACGACGTGAGCATCCATGATTTCAGCTACTTGGACTACGGCCCGCGCGTTGCTCTGATGGTCCAGGCATGACCCCTACGACTAACCTGCTCCTCGGTACCTCGGCGATGTGCCTGCTCGTGGCCTGTGGCGGCGCCAGCGCGGGGCCTGCGCCCCAGCCCCCCGAGAC
>OBEQ010424017.1_pt1 | contig 20781 bp, 26 predicted proteins | sample 1670901 | NCBI WGS metagenome assembly OBEQ01 (sample SAMEA104232315, study PRJEB22302) | groundwater metagenome | biome: forest; feature: aquifer; material: groundwater | place: USA | collected 2011-08-07 | depth 5.4 m
AAGACGAAACTTTTCTGGGAACATTGGTTCTCATGGCTTCCATGCCCTCCTTGGATGCGACTCCAAGAGAGATTTCGGCTGGAAGCCATTTTATTTGAAGCTGTTAGCATCATTGATCACCTAAAAAGTGCCAAACTCGAGATTTTTAATTTATTATTGAAGGGCTGAACGTTCGATGAGAAATGGCCACCCTTTTTTGAGTGTCATCATTCCTGTATATAATGGAGCGAAATTTTTATCGGAGACCGTGGAGAGCGTCCGCCGGCAAAATTATCCAGATCTTGAAGTCCTTATCATCGATGATGGATCCACGGACCAAACGGCAAAAATTGCCTCACGTTTAAAGGGAAATGTCTCCTATTATTATCAGCGCCGTAAAGGGGTTTCGGCGGCGCGCAACCATGGGATTAAGCTATCGGGGGGTCAATGGGTTGGTTTCTTGGATCAAGATGATCTCTGGGCCAAAAATAAGTTGGGGATCCAGACTGCTGCGATCCGTCGACATCCTGATGCAAAAATTGTGATGGGGCGAGTTCAGGTTTTTAAGTCACGGAAAAAAAGAAAAGGGCTTTATAAAATTTCATCTCCATTTGCTGGCTTTTTTTTGGGAAGCGCCCTCATCAAAAAATCGGTTTTTACAAAGGTCGGATTATTTGATGAAAGCTTGTCGTTGCGCGAGGACGGCGAATTGCGCGAGGACGGCGATTGGTTTTTGCGGGCAATGGAGATCAACGTCCCCAAGGTTTTGATAAAGGACGTGGTACTTTATTACCGCCTTCATCGGAATAATATGACGAGAGGGTTGTGGGGGGATTATATGGCCGCTATGCTTAAAGTCTGGATGAACCGGCGACGAGAAATAAAATCCGGTGTTTCGTATCCGAAACCATGACAAAAAAAACTCAGAATTCACTCGTCAGCATAATTCTTGCGGTTAAAAACGGAGAACGCTTTCTGAAACGCGCGATTCGAAGTGTCCTTGAACAGAATTACGGAAACTATGAATTGATTGTTGTTGATGGACATTCCATCGACCAGACATCCGCCATTGTCCAATCAGATCAAAGTGAAAAAATTCACTACATCGCGCAAAAACATGACGGGCTCGCCGACGCCAGAAACGTGGGCATTAAGTCTTCAAACGGAGATCTGATCGCGTTTTTATCTTGCGATGACTATTGGTCTGCTTCAAAATTAAATCTTCAGGTCCGGTATTTAAACGAAAGGCCCAATGTAGGATATGTGACATCTAGATTCAAATTTTTTTTAGAATCCGGATATTCTATTCCAAAAGGATTCAGAAAAAAGCTTTTTAGGGGAGAACAAACCGGGGAATTATCCGAAACTTTATTGGTCCGCAAGTCGGTCTTTAAGAAAATTGGAATGTTTGATCAGGAAATCAGTCCAGCTGATGATGTGGATTGGTTTTCCCGCGCTCATGATTTTAAAATTACTACTGCTCAAGTTCCTAATGTCTTGGTTTACAAAAGCGTCAATGATTCCAACCTGTCTATGAATATTGAACTTAACAACAGCAATTTGCTCGATATCTTGAGAAGGTCTATTCATAGAAAGCGGTGTTTAAAATCGGTATGAAGCCAACCGTCAGTGTCATTATTCCGGCTTATAACGCTGAACATTATCTTCAAGACGCGATCGAAAGCGTATTAGCTCAAACGCGGGCAGTGGAAGAAATTCTCGTCATTGATGATGGTTCGCACGACAGAACCCGCGATGTTGCCAAATCTTTTCACCGGAACATTACATATTTCTTTCAAGATCATCAAGGTCCCGGCGCCGCGCGAAATGTTGGTGTTCAGAATGCTAAAGGAGATTTTCTTACTTTTTTAGATGCGGATGATATATGGGTTAAGGATAAATGTAAAAAGCAATTTGAGATATTTTCAAAGGTCTCGAATTTAGATATTGTTTTCGGTCGAATACAACAAATTCGACAAAGAAAAAAAAATCACCGGACAATGAAATTAGACCAGTCAGTCGCCGGTATTATCCCTTCAGCAATGATGGTAAAAAAGAAATCTTTTTTCCGGGTTGGGCTTTTCAGGGCGGAATTGCGCGTCTCTGATTTCGCGGACTGGTTTATACGCAGTCGTGATGCCGGGCTTTGGACTCTTGTCCCTGATCATTTGGTGGCGTTTCGCAGAGTGCATGGTGAAAATACCAGTATTTTGCGCCGCCAATTTTTTACAGAATATGTTGACGCTGTTCAGGCGTCTTTGAACCGGCGCCGGGACTCTAATCGCAATGCTTTGAAGCCATGAAAAAAATTCTGATCACGGGGGTCTTCGGACTCATCGGAAAACTGATTTATAACGGGCTGCGCCAGCAACCTGAGCATTATGATGTGTATGGGCTGGATCGAAGTGATAAAGCATCCGCCAGGTCGAAGCATATTTTTTTAGATATCCCAAAAAATAAATTTTATAAAAAAAATATTAGCGAATGGGATAAGCTTCGTCGAGTCATGGAAAATAAGGAAATTGTGATCCATTTGGCAGCAGAGTCTGATCTGAATGCCTCTTGGAACACAATTTACCCTGATAATCTTGTCGGAAACTATCATATTTTTGAGGCAGCTAAACAATGCGGTGTAAAAAGGATTATTTTTGCCAGCTCCATGGCAGTATTGCTGGGGTATGCTCAAGAAGAACCTTATAAATCAATTATAGAATCAAATTTTGAGAACCTTGCTGAGACGATTTCATGTCTTGACTCCGAAGCGCCCCCACGCCCGTTAGGATTGTACGCGGCCAGCAAACTTTGGGGAGAGTCCATTGCGCGGATTTATGCTGAAGCACATAACATGTCTTGTCTCTGCTTGAGAATCGGCGCAGTCAATGAAAATAACTGTCCCGACGCTAAAGGTTTTTGGGCTTCTTCGTGGTGCAGCCAGGAAGACATGGTTCAATTGGTTGAACGCTGCATTGAAGCTGATGAGAACTTGAAATTTGCGATTTATTACGGTGTTTCAAATAATCGCTGTCGATGGGTCGATATTGATTTAGCGAATCGCCAAATAGGTTATGTTCCTCGCGATCGAATGGAAAGCGAAAGTGCGGTGAATTTGGAGCGTTTAAAAGAACGGTTGAACATATGATCATTGCTAAAGCGCTGAATAGAGGTTTAAGACTTTTTTCTAATGCGTTGAATTTCGTTTCTAATCCAAGGCACTTTCAACAAAAAAAGAATTTTCAGGCACAGTCCGAAGCCGTCATTAAGAAACATTTTTCGCAGACGAAGGAAATCGTAGAGGCGCTCAATAAGAAATACGAGAAACCGATCTTTGGCAGAGTGCACACGACGGATCTTTTCGATCTTCTGGGTAAGTGCGTCGATCCCGTTGACGCTTCTCTTGGGGGTGTGAGTCAGCTCATTCATTCATTGCAGACAATTGAGAGCATGGAGAACGAGGGTATTAAGGACCGTGATTTTTTATTTGCCGGACTCGTACACGATATGGGAAAGTTGCTTTTGCTAATGGATGAGGTTCCGGAAAACATCGTCTGTATGAATGCCCCGATCGGAACATATGAGAGAGGGATTGGGTTGGACCAATGTGTTTTGCAGTGGAATCACGACGAATTTATTTACTCACGTTTGAAACATTATCTCCCTGAGCATATTTCATGGCTTCTTCGATACCACAGTATGTTTATTGTCGAGTGTGAGCCTTTTATGAATGATCTGGACCGCGAGTACACAGAACGATATCTTCAACTTTTCCGAAGGCACGATCGTGGCTCCAAGTCTGTTTATAGTTTGCCCACAAAAAAAATAGAAGATTACAAAGACCTCATAAGACTTTATTTACCGGAGTCAATTTTATTTTGACAGTACCTGGAAAATCTGACAGAGCCTACGCGTTAACTTCTCCTCAGCTTATGAATCAAGCATTGGAACAAGGGCTTGTTCTCAACGATCTGAAGTTAATCAAAAAAGCGTACCAGCAATCCGAAATCATGTTTGATGGTTGTTACCGGGCGCAAAGCATGCCTTTTGTTTGTCATTTAGTCAGATCCGCAAGCATTGTGTTAGACGAGCGCCAGCCCGTTGCGGCAGTAGCCGCTTCGTTGCTTCATGCGGCGTATCTAACAGGACAGTTTAGAGATGGCTGTTGCGGTGGCGCCGAGGAAAACCATCGGAGAGAAATCCGGAATGCAGTGGGTGAGGAAATCGAAAATTTGGTTTACGCATACAATCAATTGCCGTGGTATTCGGCAGATACTATAAATATCTATACGCGCGATATTGATTCCATGTCTGAGGAAAAACGCCGGATTATTGTGATGCGTCTTGCTGACTTGCTGGAGGATTACCTGGATATGGGTTTTGTCTATCGCGGTAAAGAATTATATTCTGAGAAGATCGAATCTTATAGCAGGGCAGGTCTTGCACTGGCCAAGGTGTTAGGATTATCGCGGTTGGTTAAAGAACTTGAATGTATGTATGAATTGCATTTAAAGACCAAAATACCCATGGAATTGACCACAGGCCGTTGTGAACTTTATAGACATTCAGAACAAAGCTTCTTTATAAAAGACACTTTCAAAAAAATAAAATCACTTATTAAAAAGGCAAAAGCAGTAAAGCAAACGTTGAAACGCCGATCGAAATGAGCTAATATATTCAGTGGTTGGTGGTCAGTAATTAGTGATCAGAAAAGAAAAACATTCTGACAACTTACCACTAACCACTGATCACTAAATCCTGTTTTTTCGGGGCTGATTAGAATCGACAGGGGATGATCGGACAGGCTGGTGCATGCCGAGGTGGTGGCGAGGCCTCGTAAAACACGTCACAAATGATAAATGCTGACAGACTCAGCTGGAGCAGTAGGTCCTTTGGGCCTATGGCTCTACCTCTCGCTGCCTAATTAGGTTCAGCGACGTTTCTTAAGTGTTTAGCCTTGGGCGCTTTAGAAACGACGGTAACAAGGATAGTCTCGCTCGTCTGCTTTCAATGAGTGAGATGAAGTTTTAGAAAGCTCGTTCTTGAAAATCCCGGCTGTGGGAGTTTCGGGGATTAAACTCAAAATGCAGCCTGAGCATGGAGAGCCACTTGTTTGAGTCTCACTGGATGTGGGTGCAATTCCCACCAGCTCCACCAACTTCATTTTAAGATTTTTAAGCAAGGGGACGAAATAGAAACGTCCCGTCCGGGCCTACGGCCCGTAAGGCCGGAGGCCCTTTTTTATGTTTAAACCAAATCTTAAGGAAGTATGAAACAGAAGACAGATATTAGAACATCCTACGTTTTGAAAAGCGATGAAGCCAATCGCGCGATCCAAGAATTGCTTGCCAAAGCCGGCGGTGGTGAAAATGACGATCTTCTGACACAAATGCTTACCACCGTTTTAAAACTTCAAGATGAAAAAGTAGAACGCGGTGATCTTAAAATTTTAAATACCACGCTTAAAGAACTGCGCTGGGCTTTTCGTGTTTTTAGACCCTATCGATCGACGCGAAAGGTAAGCGTTTTTGGCTCTGCGCGCACGAAAAAGCAACACCCCACTTATCAAGCAGCAAAGCAATTTAGCAAACTGATGGCCAAGAGCGGTTGGATGGTGATTACGGGCGGTTCCTCTGGAATTATGCAAGCGGGTAATGAAGGAGCTGGGCCGGCCCATAGCTTCGGTGCGAATATTCGCCTTCCTTTTGAACAAGCAGCGAACCCTGTGATTGCAAATGATAGAAAACTCATTAACTTTAAATACTTTTTTACGCGGAAGCTTATCTTTGTGAAAGAATCAGATGCAATTTGTCTTTTTACCGGCGGTTTCGGAACGTTAGATGAAGGATTTGAAGTATTGACTTTGGTTCAAACGGGAAAGATGATGCCGCGTCCCATTGTGTTGGTGGAAGCTAAAGGGAGTCGTTATTGGCATTCTTGGCTTGCTTTTGTTGAAAAATCCATGTTGAAGGACAAGATGATTAACTCAGAAGACATGTGTTTATTGCAATTGGTTAAAAGTCCACAAGAAGCACACGATCTCATTCTTAGCTTTTATCGGAATTACCACTCCATGCGCTTTGTTGGAGACTATCTTGTCATTCGGCTTCACAAACAGCTCAGTCCCGAAGATCTCGCACGGCTTAACCGCTCTTTTAAAGATACCGTGAGTAAAGGTAAAATTGAATCTTCGAGTGCGCTTCCTGCCGAAAGCAGCGAACCTGATCTAGCTTCTTTACCTCGTCTCGTTTTTTCTTTCAATCGGGAAAGTTTTGGTCGTTTGAAACAAATGATTGATATGATCAACGAAATGGGCGATTAAATCGGGCGGTTAGCTCAGCTGGTTAGAGCACTTCCTTTACACGGAAGGGGTCAGAGGTTCGACTCCTCTACCGCCCACCATTCCTTATGAAAATAGAACAATTAAAACGGGAACTGCGCTTTTGGGATTCTGTCGGTATTACCGTTGGTATTGTCATCGGCGTTGGAATTTTTCGAACTCCAAGCGTCATTGCAAAATATCTGGGTTCTTCTCCTTTAATTCTTCTCGCTTGGCTTTTGGGTGGTGTCATCTCACTTTTGGGTGTCCTGTGTTATGCCGAGCTTGCTTCAAAGTTTCCAGAAACCGGCGGAACCTATGTTTTTTTACGCGAAGCCTATGGTAAGTTCGTTGGTTTTTTGTACGGATGGGCAGAATTTTCCATCAATCGAGCGGCAACCATTGCTGCCGTTGCCTATATCTTTTCAACCTATCTCCGAAATTTGATTCCTTTTGAGCCGCAGGCTGAAAAAGGAATCGCGCTTTTCGCCATTTTTGTTTTTACTTTAATTAATATAGCAGGTCTTCATTTTGGAATTCGAGTTCAAAATGTTTTGAGTTTCTTTAAAGCGTTTGCAATTTTAATCATCGCCGGATTAATTTTCTGGTTTACAAAACCGTCGGTTGTAAACGGCTCGCACGTTCTATTTACTGGAGGTGATTTTAATCATGTACAGGGTTTTGCTCCCGCGTTGGTCGCAATTCTTTGGACTTATGGAGGATGGCATGAAAGCACGTTTCTGTCTGGGGAGTTTAAGGATACAAAAAGGGAACTGCCAATTTCTTTGATTGTAAGTGCGCTGATTGTGACGGGCCTTTATGTTTTTATCAACGCGGCTTATCTTTGGGTCATTCCGCCGGTTGAGATGGTCGAAAGTAAAGCGGTAGCTTCTGATGCTCTGATGAAACTTTTTGGTTCAACAGGGAAGATGGTGATTACCCTTGCGGTTTTGATTTCTTCTTCCGGCGCTTTGAATTCCAATATTCTTGCCGGTGGGCGCGTTCCTTTTTCTGTAGGGCAGGATGCTCCGCGTTTGGCTTGGATTGGAAAAGTCGATTTGAAATTTAAAACGCCTCTTCGGTCCATTGCACTCAACAGTATTTGGGCTGCTGTCCTGGTTCTTTGGGGAAATTTTGAGCAAATTCTTTTTTTCAATTCCTTCGAAATTTGGCTTTTCTTTATTTTAGTTGGCGCGAGCGTTTTCATCTTGAGACGCAAATCTTATCCGACCCCCTCTTTTTCAATGCTGGGTTATCCTGTTGTTCCAATTTTGTTTACCCTTGTTTCCATGTGGCTTTGTCTTGCAACAATTCAGAGCGCTCCACGAGAAGCTTTATTTGGTACACTGATTATTTTAGCCGGCGTTCCCGTTTATTTTCTAACAAAAGGAAGAGGTTCTTCACCTTATAAATCAATTGTCTAAGCAACTGTTTTTAGATATACTTTGCCTCAACAATTTTGGGGGCGTAGCTCAATTTGGTTAGAGCATCAGATTGTCGATCTGAGGGTTGCGGGTTCAAGTCCCGTCGCTCCCGCCATTTTTTAAAGTGTAAAATGAAAGTCGGGTGGCATGATCTTGGTAGCCGTTAGCATTTTCGTTAGCAGTCCGTGCAAAAACGTTAGCAGTTTAACTAATTAGATGCTTCGCTAATAAGACGAGGTTTATATGGCAGGTAAAGAAAAACCTAATAATCTTGACGTCAGTACCGAAACGAGTCTTATCGCCTATTTAGATATGACCAATATGTTCCATTGGCAAGATACTTTGGAGTGGCAATTTTCAGTTTACGATATTATTAAACAGTTAATAGGAATAAGGGCTCTTAAAGAAGTCCGAGTATATTATGGGCTTAATGAACGTGAGTTAGAAAAATCGGAGCGTTTTCACAAGCGAATGAGAGAATGCGGCGCTATTGTTATTACAAAGCCAGTCAAGTGGATTAAAAAGAAAATCGAAAAGAAATTGTTTGTAACTTCCTTCACGCTAAACCGCCTTGACGAAAATGCTCGTTATAAATTGGACGAGTTTATCACTTACCTTCAAGAGCAAAAGATTGGAATTGAAGAGCCAAAATGTAACTTTGATGTGGAGATGGCGTTAGATATTTTGGATGCAACAGAACGCGTATCTGGAATTTTACTGTTCTCTGGAGATTCTGATTTATGCGAACCGTTGAAAAGGTTAAAACTTAAGGGCAAAAAAATCTATGTTTTTGGGGTAAGAGGACAGGTAGCTAAAGAGCTAATGGAAAATTGCTTCAAATATATTGACTTTGGGAAGTGGTATCAAGGGCCTAGAAAGCGAAAATCCCGCTCACAAGGAGCGGGATCGCGAGTATAGGCGGGTCTGTTTCCAGCCCGCAAAAAAAGCATATCATATTATCGCTAACTGTCAATACGACTTATCGGTATATCTTCAAAAATCTTTAAATTATTATCTGTTGTTTCAGTTAATCACCTGGTAAACGCCTCTAAAACCTATTATTTACACCTTATTTATTTGATACCTTCAGTTGAGGTCTGAAGCGTGATAGCAATTTTGTTAGCAGTTTACTCAAGAACAAGCCGTTATTCCTTTTTTAAAGCAAGAGCGCTCTCCACGGTTGATCCGTGTTTTGAAGTGGCGCTTTAACTCCCCTCGTTTTGATAGTTCAGCAGCAGTATAATTTCTTTTGCCATGGTCGAAATAGAACAAAAGTATCGCGTTAGCAATCCGGCTATCACACGTCAAAAGCTTTTTCGATTGGGTGCGAGAAGAATAAAAAGCGGTAGCGAGCGTAACGAACTATTTGATCTCAACGGAAACCTGAGAAAGCGCAAGAGTCTGTTGCGGCTTAGGTCTTGGGGTAAGCGAGATGCTTGGTTGACATTCAAAGGCCCTCGTCTAAGAGGACGATTCAAACGGCGGCTTGAACTTGAAACAATGGTTGATTACGGCCGCGCAAAACTGATTTTGCAATATCTTGGTTTTAGAGTTGTAGCGCGATACGAGAAAAGGCGGGAGGCTTTTAAATTCTCATCTTGTGTTGTTGCCTTAGATTACCTTCTTCCAAGGCATGGTTGGTTTCTTGAGATTGAAGGATCGTCGCGAAATATATGGCGGGTTGCTAAGAGGTTAGGATTACAAAAAGCTGATCAGGAAGAACGATCGTACCTTGAGTTACTGAAAATCAAGTAGCTTCGAGCAGTTTATTTTGAAGGCTTTGGCGAGTTTTTCGATGGTGTCGATCTTAATGGCAGATTGAAGGTTCATTCGAACTTAAATAACTTGGTCTTACTGCTTCTCGGCCTCGTGGATCAACTTCGACAGAGGTATTTTGAGAGCTCTTGCAACTTTGTAGCAGACCTCGATTCCGACCGCAACCTTTCCTAATTCAATCGAACTAACGTAAGTTCGGTGAATATCAGCAATTTCAGCTAGTTTCTCCTGAGACAAACCCAATTTCACGCGCCGCTTGCGGACCGCCAACCCAAATGCTTTCACTCCCCGTTGCATCTATACCCTCGACTTGATGCTGGTATAGTGCTATGATGTCGCCTATATATCTACAGACGATCGTCTTCTAAATTTGTATAATGGCAGTGGTTGCGACATTCCTCAATTGGATAATTATGGTTTCATTCCTTAATACAGATATAGGTTCACCGATTCTCGTGGTATTAACGATCGCTTTTGTCATTACCGCTTCGATTACTACATTTGATAAGCGGTTTATCCAAGCTAAACGAGAAGGACGTCTTCCACCAAATGAGCCTGTATTGCCAGCATGGACGGGGTTTATCTTATGGTTTCATTGGGGATTGTGCCTTATAATTTTCATATTGAATTGGAAATACGCAATATTGATATTCATAATCAAGTTTCTGTTATCAGTCCTGCCGGTATTAGAGATGATTGGCAATGTATTGATGTCACCATTTCGGCGTGGAGAAAAATAGACTAATGATTTTATATCAACTAGGTGATTTATGAAAAAATTAACCTTAGCAATTGTCCTTATCGTTTCCGCTTCTTTTACTTTTGCTTCCATCAACTCCAAAAATTGCCAATGCAAATATGGTGGTTGGCTTGAGAATTGCGACCCAACAGCGGGGCAATCATGAAGAAGACAGTATTTTTGGGTTTGTTTCTTTTTTTGTTCCCTTTGATTCTATTTGCTAGTTCTGAAAGGGTTGAATCTTCATCTGAGGATAATGGTTGGCCAACTTATGAACTCCCTCCATATCAGAGAGACGTTTTTTCAAGAAAAAGACCTATCGTCTACGACGGAAAGCCTGATTATTGGCGAATGGCTCAAAAACATAATGAAGCTATTCGAAATCGAAACCAAAAGTAATTTTTTCCAAGCAAAACGGATACGCCAGTGAAAATAAATATAGGAGCTCGCATCATGAAGAAGTTTCTTGCCTGTCTTTTGTTCCTTCTGTTTGTTTTTCAGCTTCCGGTTTTTGCCTACCAAAGCGTTCGGAGTTCTGTTAGAAAAAATGGTTCAATTGTTCAGCCGCATTTTAGAACATCTCCCAATAGGAGTAAGCTGGACAACTGGTCATCGCAGGGTAATTTAAACCCGTTTACTGGAAAGCGCGGGTATAGGAAGTTGTATTAATAATGCAGCGGGGTAACGTGGGTAACGATCGAGAAAGATTTGGAAGAAGTATGCTGTTATGAAAGTAAACAATATCGTAGCAAGACGACCGTATCTCGATATCACTTTGGTTGGACTTCTTTTTATGAGCTGTGCGATTTTTTTTATAAGCGGATGCATGACTCTTCCCAATTCTGATTCAGCAATTCACCCTTACCAAGTCAATATTGTTACCGATCCACCAGGTGCAAGAATAGAGATAAACAAAAATTATGCAGGGGATTCGCCGCTTACCGTTAATGTATTAGGGCATCCAAACGGCACATTTTTCTACACCACCCATATAGTTGCTTACCCGATTTATTCAGGTCAATGTGTCCAATATAAAAGGTTCTCAGAAACAATGTGTATTTCTGGTATCGGATGTAGTGTAGATTCTATAGGCAGAGGCGATCCAATACCTCAAACAATCTTTTTTGATATGCACTTATGTCCACAAGAGCCGTCATTAAGTGTCAATGTTCAAAATTAATAGGTTGAAGAAAGAAAGTTAGTTCAACGCAAATTTTTGGAATAGATGAGGAAAAAGAAATGAATAGGAAAATTCTTATTTTATTGATTGGTTGCATGCTCTATGTCAACTCAAACGCTTTGGCTGTCGTGTTGTTTGGTACGACGGAAGGGCAAGACGCTCAACTGGTAACGGTTGATCAAACAACCGGAGCCTTAACGGATATTGGTCCCACTCTCCTTGGTGATGTCAAACGTGCAGTAACAGGCCTAGCATTTGGACCTGCCGGAATTTTGTACGGTATAACTGAAGGCCCTACTGGATTTTTTGTCAAGGTGGATACCACAACAGGGCAGCTGACAGAAATTGGTCGGACAATATTCGGAGGTGCTCCAAGAGGTTTAACATCTCTTGCAATTCGATCAGACGGTGTTCTTTTTGGAGTTGTAGAAACCGGTCGCGACTTAGTTACGGTTGACTTATTAACGGGCGCTCTGACGGGAATTGGGCCTACAGTTTGGCCAGATTTTCCAAGAACGCTTACTGGTTTAGCTTTTAGATCAGATGATGTTCTTTTTGGGACTATTGACGGTTCTGGTGGAGGCGGCCGATTGGTGACCGTCGACCAAAGTACAGGTGTGCTTACCGAAATTGGACTGACAAATTATTTAACTACAATTGGAGGTGTTACAGGACTTGATTTTGATTCTAATGACGTATTGTACGGTACGTTAGATGGTGGTCTTGCACTGGGAATTATAGATCAAAATACGGGTGCCGTGACGGGCATTGGCCCAACTCTTTTTAACGGGACACGACGTACGGTTGAAGGTTTGGCGTTTCAGCCAGAACCAGAAGCCGTAATCCCCGAGCCCTCAACTTTTTTCCTTCTTGGAACTAGCCTCTTAGGTTTAGTCTTCAGACGTAAGCATCGTTAAACCTACTAAGTTTGCTCGGCTTTTCGGTAGTACAATGCCCCTCACTAAACGGAGTTCTGCTACGAAAAAGATTGACATCATGTCAGACATAGGTATAATAACTATAAGGCTATTAAAAAATGATTAAAACAGATATTGTTCAGGAAGCCGAAAAAATCGCAAGTGACTTTGCTTCGACATCTGACTTTACGATTTCGGAGGCGATCAAAAGATTGAAATCGACTGGATATCATATAAGCGAGCGCATCGTCCGTTACATTGAGAGCAAGTATAAATACATCCTTCCGAAAAGGGACGAAAGCTCTGGGTACAGACTTTACACAAAAGATGATATTACAAATATTGCAACTTACCTCTACTTCCGCGCTTTAAATCTATCAAGGAAAAAAATCAGCCGTTTTTTTGAATTGGAGCACACGATCAAAATTCTAAAAGACTGCGGTGAATTAAGGGGAAATCAAGCCACTAGACTAGGATTGCTGAAGGAAGAACGAAAGATACTCGCCCTAGAGATAAAACAGAGAATAAAATTTTCCAAAGAAATGGGAAAAATACATTTAGATTCCTTGGACGATATCATCAAAAATCAAAGCTAAAATTTTTTTGGAAGGGAGTATAACATCATGTCAGAGTTTGAAATTGAAACCAAAACAGCTCTTTTAACGGCAGAGCAGTTGTCAAAGCTGTTTAAGCTAGACCGCAACACGATTTACCGGTGGGTATCAAGAAATGAGATCCCGTGTGTGAAATTACCTGGAGGTACCACTCGTTTTCTTGTATGTGAGATCGAGGCTTGGCTGAGAAAGCAGAGCATGCCTAATGGAGAACTCAGCACCACCAGTGTCTGACTTTCTGCATGGCAACCCGCAAATTATCATAAAGAAAAAAATGATCGGAAACGGAAAAAGTCCCAATCAAGGCATTAAGCTGACGAATCTCTTTCAATCAGGCTTTCTCGCCGAATATTTTAGTTACGCCGAACCATTGACTGACGCACCAACTCAATTCCACATTCCTATCGCATTGTGCACGTTATCAACGGTTGTCGGAAATAACATCTTTTTACAGATAGGCGATAAGCGACTCTATCCCAATATCTGGGCGTTAATTCTCGCACCCTCCAGCACTCATAGGAAAAGCTCGTCGATTCAAATTGGATTAAATCTAATCCGCCAAGTTGATCGATCACTTGTTTTACCCAACGAGTTCTCTATTGAGTCCTTCCTTGAACATTTAGCTCTGCAGTCACAGGGTATTCTTTCCTACTCTGAGTTTTCGAGTTTACTTGAGGTCTGCCAGAGGAGTTACATGATCGGCCTAAAGAGTATCTTGGCAGATTTATACGATTGTCGTCCATGGTTTACACGCAAATTGAAAAAATCAGAATTTACAATTGAGAATGGGTGCCTGTCACTGATTGGCGCATCGACGATTGATTGGCTGATAGAAGGACTCCGAGAGGGTGACATTCGTGGTGGATTTATGGCCCGCTTCCTTTATTTTCCTTCTTCAGAAAAAACAAAATCCCTTCCGATCCCTCCTAAGGCGGATGAGCTGCAAAAACAAGAACTGGTCCGTAATTTAGTAGAACTTAGACAGATTAAAGGTGAAATGGAACTTTCAAAAGAGGCACGAGCCTGTTTTGAGGATTGGTATGTGCAAAATGAGAAAGATCTTGTTGGCGAGGTCCGCTCCGATCTCCTTTCGAGTTTTTTCAATCGGCTTCCGGATTATTGTTGGAAAATAGCAATGCTTTATACGGTTTTGGTTCATGGAGACCTTACTATCAGCGGGGAAGCAGTAAGCAGAGCGATTGCTCTTATTGAGTACCTCAAATCAAGCATCAGGCGCTTGGTAGACGAGGAATTTGAGTTTACAGAGGAGGGAAGAAACAAAAAGAAGCTATATCGTATCATTAAAGATCACGCCAGCCGCAATTTTCCAATCGATCACTCGACCTTGCTGAGAAATTCTCATATTCCTGCTCGAAAATTCAAGGAAGCAATTAATACTTTGTATGAAGAGGGGAAACTTTTGCCTTCAAACGGGGATGGACGGTACTGCCCTGCTGGTTAATTCGCTTTATTAGCGTTCGTTCGCAGGTCATAGGCGAATCGTTAAATCTAAGAGAAATAAGTATTTATATAAATTATTAGCATAAATATATCTTCTTAGAAGGAGAAGTTTAAGACCAATTGAGGGTGTACCCCCCTGCGAATTGTGCGAATTTGCAATTCAGATATTTTTATGGAACAAAAACCTAACGAAACATCACGAGAAGTAACGAAATTGGATAGTTTAGACGGTCGAGACCTCCAAGCCATCCAGTTGAGATATTTGGGAAAAACGTCGGGTGAGATTGCCGAAGTTACCGGATTTGATGAAGGCTATGTTCGACAACTTTTTAAAAATGGCGGGAGACTTGAAAAAGCATATAAAGACTTCGCGCTTAAACAACAGAACAAAGCTCAAGAAAGCGTTGATATGGCCCTAAACAGGGCGAGGCAGGAAGCCTTACAGGCTATTGAGCGCATTATTACGCTTTCAAAGGACGCAAGCAACGAAGCTGCGATTTTTAAAGCGAATGAGTTTCTGCTTAACGTGGCGGGTATTAAGAGCGAGGTAAGTCTCAGGAGCTTCTTTCAGAATAAGACTTATCAACAAGCGGAAAAGCTAGTGGACGAATTATTTCATGATTTGTTTGGTCAAGGCCTTTCCGCCAAACAGTTTCAGGTGTTGATACAAAGTCATTGCCCAAAATGTGATCCTAATGGCGGGCCGCCCAAGCCAATGCTCCAATATGGAATCGAGGAATCGAAGGGTGACTCACAAGATGAGCTTTGATATTCAGTTTCTAACAATGCGCGAAGTTGGACAAATGTTACGGGAAGTTTTTAAATGACAACGTTAAATGAGCAGACAGGACAAACACCCATTTTTTTGGATTTAAAATCTGCGGCTTACCACACGGGGTTGACCGTGCGATGGCTCAGGCGTTACTGGACTCTGCTTTTGCGCGAGGGCGTGCAAATTTACAGACTTCCCACCCCGGTCGATCCCGATAAGGGGAAAATCATGTTTAACACGGTTTCGCTTATCGAATGGCTCGAAAAACGGAAAATTTAAGGGGTCATTCCCATGAGCATCAGATGGCTCATTTGCGGGCAGTGGAAACAAAATAAGGTGAAGAAATTGGTTTTTAGCACAAGCTGTTAGCACAGCGGTTAGCAAAAAGGGCAAAAAATGCCTGAAAATTGAACAAAGGAACATATGACATCAACAAAACAAAAACAAAACATACCCATAACAGATTTAAGCTTCGCAGCGTTCCTCAAAACAAAATACCGTCCCGAAATGGTTGACGTTCGTTTGGACGGAAACAGGGTTTCCTTCGTATTTGATCTTTCCGGGCTTGATTTTAAAAAGATTCTAACCGAATTTAATAGCGATTCAGCCACTATAAATCCGAAAGACTTTGCTTCTGAACTTAGAGGACTGAAATCGATTATCGCTCAAGTGAAATCCGGGGGCGCAAAATGAAAACAAAAAAACGTCGCTGGAAAACCTATCGTGCCTCCTACACTTGCCCCAGTTGCGGACGGAAATTTAATCCACGCTACGATGAAATCCTTGAGATTTTTCCTGCGGGAATCGTCGCTTGTACCTGTGGCCGTGAGGTGCGCCAATGAACATCGAGGATATAGAACGAATGACGTGGCTTCCTAAGCAAAAGAAACTAGCAGAGGAATCTTATTCAAAAATAATTGACCCGGCTATTAGTCCAGGAGCGAAAGCAGTCGCACTTTCAGATTTAATGATCGCCCTTTCCAACATAAATGACCACGCTATTACTGAGTTTTATGCTTCCGCTTTGGCGCAGCGCAAGATTATAAAGACAGCCAGCTTTAAAAAGGAAATAAGCGAGATGAGCTTGGAACCAAAGCAAGAGAAAGTTCATTCCAACAATACGATGAAGGAAACCCAGAAACCGATTGAAATAACAGCCGAAGAGAAGGAAGCGGCAATTCAGTTGCTTAAAAGTCCCGATTTAATTGACCGATTTGTCCAGGATTCTGAAAGTCTTGGCTGTGTTGGCGAACGAGAAAATAAAATCGTCCTAAAACTTGCCATGACTTCGCGCCAGCTTAAAAATCCAATTAACGTTACGGTAAAAGGCGAATCTTCTTCCGGCAAGAATTTTCTGGCTGTGAATGTCGGAAGGTTTTTCCCGCCGGAATCTATGATCAGTATTTCCACTGCCACACCAAAGGCCCTCTATTACCTAACGCAAGACTTGTCTCATAAGATCGTTGTGATTGCCGAAGCCCCCGGCGGTGAAGATGCAGAATATAGCATTAGAACCATGCAATCAGAAGGTGAGGTTGTAATCTTAGTTCCAGAAAAAGATAAGACGACTGGCCGAATTGAAACGCGGGAGAGAAAGGTGCGCGGACCAGTGGCGTTTATCCAAACGACAACCAAACCCCACCTTCATGCTGAAAATGAAACAAGGAATTTTGATATTTTCGTTGATGAATCCGAGGATCAAACCAAAAAGATATTTGAAACGAGTAATTCACATTATTTGGGTCGGAGAAATGGTGGCGGAGCAGAATCCCTTCTGCACGTTTGGCATACAGCTCATAGACTGCTTGAGAATATTCCGGTAATTATTCCTTTCGTGGACAAAATTCAATTCCCGGTTAAACCGATTCGCGTCAGGCGAGATAGGCCGCGTTTCCTGGCACTTATTGAGACCTCAGCACTTCTTCACCAGCATCAGAGAGAACGTCGGGAAATTGACGGGCAACAATACGTTATCGCCAATCTAGATGATTATGCGCTTGCAGTCCGCGTGGGGGAAAAAATTCTTAAAAGCGTCCTCAGGGGAATTACCCCTAAGGGCGAAGAGCTTGTGACCAAAGCCCAGGCATTTTTGAATGAAGAATTTAAGCGCTCAGACCTTCAAGACCGCTTGGGTTGGGAAAAAAAGACTGTGGAGAAGTATCTGAAAGAAGCTATTTTTCTCGGATTGATTGAGCAGACGACAACGGGCAAAGGAGTGGCTCATAAATACAGGTTCTTAAAAGCGGCAGCGGAGGTAGAGGGAGCACTTTTGAGTCGGGAGAAGTTGGAAGAGGTTATCCAGTTGTCCAAACCTGTCCAAACAGTGGATTGGGTAGGTTAAACTATTGCAAAGAATGAACTTAACTTAACCTATCCAGTTATCCAATTGGAATATTAAGGCGGCATGAAAAATGATTGCTTGTATCTTTCGGTGGACAGGTGGAGTGCAAAATCTAAGCTTATGCTATGTCGTGAATTAAGTTGTCCAAAGGTCATTTGGACAGGTATTGGACAGGTGGATGAGTGGAAGGTAGGGGAATGGAAAAAACTTTGATTGTCAAAGCGGAAATAACCATCCATCCGCTTGAAAGGCTTAAGGCGAATTATAACGAATTTCTCAAGCGGCAGAAAGTACTTGAATCGTATCTGGACGACAATTCTGTCCCGGTCGAATTGCGCGAAGCCAAGATCAAAGAATTTAAGGCAATTCTCAGCCAGCTAAATCAGCTTTTGATTGACATTGTCCATTCTGGACACTTTTTGAAGTGTGAAGAAGTATTGGAAGGCTTTTAAAAAAAGGGTAAGATGATCGCATGAAACGCAAATTCTTAAGCACGTTTGAAGCAGGCCGGAAATACGATCTTTCAATGAGCTATCTCCGACTTCTCGTGTCAAATGGTGTCCTGAAAGCCGAACCTCTTAAGGTAACTCAAAAGCGCGTTGTATGGCTGATTCGAGAATCTTCTCTAAAAGCGTTTCTCAGCAAAAAACGAAAGCCCGGCCCAAAGCCCAAAAAACGTTCTTGAATTACTAGCGTATACGTTTATAATATATCCAGATTTGCTGATAGCATTAACGAACAAGGAGGGCTAATCATGGCGTCGATCTTTAAGCAAAAGGGCAGGACAAACTGGTATATCGCCTATTATTTTAATGGAAAAAGGTACACCAAAAATTCGGGCACACCGTATAAGAAGCTTGCTGAGGAAGTCGCTTCGCATTACAAGTCAGACATCAGCCGTGGGAGCCATAAGGAAATCCAGAAAGCGTCAACCCCTCGCCTTTACCGGGAATATCTAATTGCTAAAAAGAACCGCAAGGAAAGAACGAACCAAAACGAACGGTGCGTAATTAAATCCTTTCTTCGGTTCCTGAACAAGCGAATGGGAAAGTTTCCGCTCGTTAGCGCAGTGTCAGTCGCCGATGTCCGTTCATTTATGCGTCAGTACGATTCAAGACAGCCAGAAACCTACAATAACATTCTAGGAACACTAAAAAGGTTTTTTGCCCGTGCGGTTAAATTGAATATGATATTCACTAACCCGATTGATGATGTTGAAAGAAAATCGCAACCAGAGAAACCAGTTAAGGCGTTTGGCGACAGTGAATATCGAAAGATTGAAAAAGCTTCTGAAGGGAATCCAATTTTCCAGATGATTCTAACGGCAAGGTACACGGGTTTAAGACTTGGAGAACTGATTAATCTAGAGTGGGAAGATTTCGACTTTGACCGTAGCGTGGTTTATGTCCGAAATAAGGCAGATCATACCACCAAGAATTATCGTGGTCGTGCCGTTCCGCTTAGCTCTGAATATGTCGACAAATTTTTGCCTTTCATTCCGTCCTTAAAAGAGAACCGGACGGGATACTGCTTCCACCCGTTCAAATTCATCAAGACGAAGAATGGGGCTTATTACAAGATTTTTGAAGGTCGTAAATATTCTGAGCAAGGCCCCAAGCGCATGATCGTAAAGATTTTGAAGGACGCAGGCGTTTATGAGTGCGGGAAAGCCTTCCATCGATTCCGTAAAACATTCGCAACAGTGCTAAAGAACCAAGGCGTAGCCGTTGCGCTCATTTCGGAGTGGTTGGGGCACAGCTCAATCAGGGTTACCGAAAAGTATCTGGCCGACGTTGCCGCCTACCATCCGGCGATCGAGAAGCTCTCATTGGGCATTGGAACTGAGGCAGAGAGCAAAAAAGAGACATTGGAAAAGGTCAATATCAGCTAAGATTTACCTAAAAATAGGCCGATAATTTAATTCAATGAGATATTCAATGTGTTATAATTATCATATAGGAGATAAAATATGCCAATAATGCCTACAGACAAACCGAAACATTTAGACCTGATTCTGAAAAAGTACTCAGATGTGTGGGTAGCCCTTAGCCAGGATGAAACCAAGGTGGTTGGACAAGGGAAAACAATGGGCGAAGCTTTAGAAGCGGCCAAGAACAACGGCTGTGATGAACCTGTTTTAACCTATGCTCCTTCCAACTACGGTGCTTACGTATTGTGAAATTCTCCTACCTTAAGTTCCCTGGCGAACCTTCTGAAGCGTTCCCAGACAAGAAATCCTCATTAAGGCCTGTAATACCAGTGACGTTTCGCCATGAAGGGAAATCTATAACCCTTCATTGTTTGATGGATTCAGGGGCAGATTGGTGTGTATTTCATGCCGAATTAGCTACACGCTTGGGTTTGGAACTAAAGGAAGGCAAAAAACAAAAATTTTATGGAACAGCCAAAGTCGAACAGTGGGCTTATTTTCACACAGTCGAGTTGAATATTGGGGGATGGCGTTATGAGTGCTATTGCGCTTTCTCAGAAGACCTTAAAACTCCTTATGGTTTGTTAGGGCAAGAAGGTTTTTTTGATAAATTCCAAGTTAAGTTTGACAGAGTTAAAGAACAGATTGAGCTAAAGCAGTATGACCACGTCGTATTTAAAAGTTAAATAAATTCGTCTCCTCCAAGACCCCTCCATTCGTTTTTGTTAGCACTTTTGTTAGCAATTCATAGTGAACCTTTTGGTCGCTTTAGGTAAATTATTGATAATTTTAAAACTTCAAGATATACTTGCAACTGTCGTATTTGAAAGTATTTGGCAATTTTTTGATTATTCGGGAGTGAAATTGTCGATCTGAGGGTTGCGGGTTCAAGTCCCGTCGCTCCCGCCATACTTTTCATGCTGTAGGATTGATCAAGATAAACATTCCGTAATATATTTATTTGCCAACACTTACAACAATTTTACCCTGGCAGCATGTTTTTTGCCTGCTACGGCAAAATAGAAACACTGAACAACTTCCGTAGAAACACTGGCATGGTTCGGAGTGCGAATCTTAGCACAATAAAAAGAGAGCTATAGAATCTTTATTATTATTCAAGGCATAATGTGGATGTAGCAATTCGCTCTTACTTACGTCGCATAATCGTCGTTATGTTGTCTATGGAAAAGTAAGTCAAGGAAACGGGTCCCCTCAGCAATTTTGATATCAAAAATGGCTCCTTGTCTTACGGTCTCTCCATTGGGAAAGTCCCAAAAACTTCATTTATATCCTCCGCTTTGAAATTAAACTTCAAGGATCTTTTCTTTATTGGCAGTA
>OBEQ011526900.1_pt1 | contig 20780 bp, 17 predicted proteins | sample 1670901 | NCBI WGS metagenome assembly OBEQ01 (sample SAMEA104232315, study PRJEB22302) | groundwater metagenome | biome: forest; feature: aquifer; material: groundwater | place: USA | collected 2011-08-07 | depth 5.4 m
GTACGATGATGTTGTCATAATTTATCTCCTGTGAGACCGTCAAGCCCACAGAAGTATTCTGGCAACATTATCACTGAATCTAAAGGCGTAGCCTTGAGCGTCTCACTGGTCAAACCAGTGGCTTACCTATCAGAGAGTTATTAAAAGAGGATAGAGATATCTCAACAATGTAGTGGTTTTACTTAGCCTGTTAGGGTTATTCCCAATTAGATTTTTTTAATTTAATCCAGCAAGATGACAAAAATTTTATGAGGATTACATCATGTCAACTAATTTAAAAAATGATTTTTTGGAATTGAAGCACCTTAACGTAGAAAAAAACCTTTCCCATAACCTCTATACTTCAAAGGAAAAAAATTTCTTGAGGTACACGAATGGACTGATAAAAACTCAAAAAGATAAAATTATTGTTGTTAAAATTGGTGGTGAAACATTAGAGTATGAGCCTACTAATATATTACATAATGGTTTGCCTACTAAAATAATTACTAAAAGTGCATTTAGCCGTAGCAAAAAAAAAGTAACCGTGGTCAAAATTAACGGTAAAAATATATTATATGATAAAGAAAATCCTGAACACGACGGATTGTCCCAAGAAATAATTACCGAAGATGCGCTTAAAAAAAGAGAAGATAAATTTGCTATCGTTAAGATGAATGGTAAAACCATAGAATACATGGTAAATAATCCAGAACACCAAACTTTAAAAAAAGAAATAATTACTCGCAGCGTTTTTCGTCGAAAACAACATATGGTAACCATTGTTAAAATAAATGGTCACAATGTTGAATACCAAGAAACCAACCCTGCGCATCAAGGTTTAAAAAGAAAAATAATTACACAAGAAGCCTTCAATCGCAGTCAAGAAGAAAAGATTCCGGTGGTTATTATTCAACAAAAAACCTATTTATATGATAAAAATAGCCTTCATCACCAAAGGTTGACACCACAATTTATTAGTAAAAGTGCATTTAATTTAAGAGAATCGAGGCAACAAGAAATAATTGTTGTAAGAATAAATGGTAATCCAATTAAATATGAGATGAATAATTCAGAACATCTACATTTACCACAAGAAATGATGACACAAGGTGTATTTAATCGCATTAAAGATAAAGTAATGGTGGTAAAAATAAATGGAAAGACAGTTAAATATATAGAACATGACCTTACTCATAAAAATTTGGAAAAAAAGATGATTACACAAGGCGCTTTTGAAAGAAGTCAAAATAAGGTTATTATCGTGAAATATAATGGTAAAACTATTCTTTTTGATGATAAAAATGAATTCCATAAAGGACTAAAACAAAAACTAATAACAAAAGATGCTTTATATAAAGCAGAAAAAAAAGAAGCGGTTAAAAAAAATCATCTAATTAGACAAGAATAAACTTAATAACTATTTGCTGTTACCCCAATGTAGGCCTTATCTAACTGACAGTGACTTATTCAGTAATAGAGTGACTGTCAGTTTACACAGAGAAATTTACAAACTCTGAGGCTAGGCTTTTTTTCTATTACTTTCCATCCCTCAGTTTTTTATTTCTGACTAATCATTCGCTTCGATAAGATTAATATTCTCCCATCGTGATATAGTCTTCAAACGATAAATAATCGCCAATGATGTGCGGAAAATATTGTTCAATAAACTTAATAAAATCCGCCATGACAAAAGGAGAAGATAAGCCAGATTTTTTATAAAAGCGAAAAACTTCAACATTTAATTTTAAAACTTGTTCAAAATGCTCTTGAACCGCTTGCTGAACAATGGCTACTTGTTGTTGAATAAACTGCTTATACATTTGTACCTTATAAGACATATATTTATTTTTTAATGGCAAAATTTCTGATGCTTGTTTTGCCTCACGCAAATAAGAGTTCTCCACTCCCTTACTATACGATATCACTGGCAATTTATTCTCTCGTTCTTTGTAATCATTTTTAAGTGCAGACAGTAGATATGCAGCCGGATGATCAATATTTTTTTTAGTTTTTAGTAAATTTATTTTCTCAATCACATACTGATAAACATACATTGAAATTATTTCATTTGCCTGTTTCATTGATAAATGAAAATCAGAGATAAGAATTTCTAATAATGTCGCTTGTTGTGGCGATGGAATAACTGCTTCGTCAGAAATACGCCGTATTTTTTTAAAAGTGGGTTGATAATTTTTATTATCAGCTAGTAAGAATTGTATTGCTGTAATATTTCGTCCTGATTTTTTAAATTGTGGCTCAATATAAATGTCGGATTTTTGATTAATTTCTTTCACTGCCACATTAATCACATTTCTTTTGAATTCTTTAAATGAAGGATATTTGTCCCCTGACACACCCATTAATGATCTAAATAATTCAATGGGAAACCAGGATGTTTGTTTAATATTTTTGAACCGCACACAATTTTCATATAAAACGAGGCTATAAGTGGAGTTAAATTTTGCTTGGACAAATAAATTAATACGCCCGTAAATATCCAGTGAAGATAATACTGATTTAATTTGTGGGCTATATGAATAATGAATGATACCGCTTTTGATAGAAGCACCGGCCAATAACGCACTGGCATTCCACGTAATCACCTCTTCCGGATAGGCATGTTCGTTGAGAAATTTATTATCTTCCAATAAATTCCATTCCATGACCACCGCAATTAAGCTCTTGATAGCTTCTTTAATGCGTTTACTATCATGACTGTTATACCCCACCAGACTACATAATTGTCGCAATGGAATACTATGCGTTTCTTGATCATTGATTTTATCTAATGCATTAAACAGCAATATATTGCAGATTTTTCTTTGGATTAACGTCAATTTATTTTCACAATGAATAAGGCCGACATGTTTTTTTAGAATCATTTCAGATTCTTTTTGAGCCATGTCTATGTTTGTTTTTGCCCTTTTTATTTTTTTAGTATCCATTTCTTAGTATCCTGTAAGTCTACACTTTGCTTCCTGTTACCCTACACTAGTTGACCTGTAGAGCGACACCTATTGACCTGTATATCTACACTTGAGAGCCTGTTCCCCTACCCTTATTGAAGAATTTATAATTTAAATACAACCATTTACAGAGCGTAAACTCTTTAAAAGTTATTAAATAAATAAAACACACTAGCGTGTTTTTTCTATGTATGTTTTATTTTTACGCGAGAAAGGTTGTGTAATACTGTATTACTTAGTATACTGTATGCGATAGAAAGGAGAAAGACAATGGAAATTATTGCAGTCGTCAATAATAAAGGCGGTGTTGGTAAAACGACTATTAGTCGATTTCTTGCTGAATATTTTTCAGTGGTAAAGAATGAAAGAATATTAGCATTAGATATGGATCCGCAAGCTAATTTTAGTAATCGCTATCTAAAAATGGAAATTGATCCTTATCAGCAAGAAGGTAGAATCCCTCCGCTTCACTCCAGTTATGATCCACATTCCTCTGAAGACAAAGATTGGGATGGCAGAAGTAGTATCGCAGGTATTTTTTTTGGAGAAATGGTGTTTCCATATGCAACCTATATTGATACATTGGAGATTGCGCCTTCACATAGTTCTAAATTACTACTGGCTGAAGCAGTAACACGCGAAGAAGTAGTACAGAAAGTATATGATCAATTATCTAAATTTCTAGCATTGAACGATGTTAAAAATAGCTACGATAAAATTATTATCGACACCCCGCCCTCCAAAGGCCCTGTTACGATTAGTGTGGTCAGAGCAGCCACTCATCTGTTAATTCCTTCTATCATGGAACCTCAACCCATCGAAGGTATTTATGGAATGATTCATTTATGGAAATCAGAGACATTGCGTCGCTCTGAACATAATCCTTTGCAGCTTGTTGGTGTATTACCTAATTCATTTGATAGACGCGGTATCATTCATAAAGATCATTACGATAGCTTAAAACAAGAAATGCCTAATTATGTTTTAGAATCAAAAATTGGTAGGCGCTTGATTTATGCGGAAGCAGATGCAGATGGCGCTGTTCCTCCCTCTATCTTTATGTATCCCGATAAAAATGTTGCTAAACAAGAAGTATTGTCTGCTTGTCAGGAAATAGAAAATAGGATGAATATTAAAGAAAGGATGGACTTATATGTCAATTAAAAAACGTTTTACTATTGCGCCAGATCTTGCAAATGGAATTCGTAACACCATTCAATCGGCCTCTACCAATCAAGGTCAATTGCACTATGACATCATGTCATTAGATGCAATTGAAGTAGATCCAAAAAATCCTCGTCAGTTGTTAATTTCTTATCATGAAATAATGAAGGGTCTTAATCCAAGTGATACTCATTATCAAATAAAGTTAAAAGAACGCGATGCATTACATGAGTTAGCTGAATCAATCAAACGCATCGGGATGCGAAATGCTATTGAAGTTTATAAAGATGGTTTGAAATATCGCATCATTACTGGCGAACGGCGTTATTGGGCCGCGTTGATGGCAGGCCACAAAACGGTGCCAGTACGTATTAGTCAGAAACCAGATGAATTTAATTTACGTTATACGCAATGGGTGGAAAACATTAATCGACAAGATTTATCTTTGTCGGAAAAAATGAACAATTTATTGTTAATTGCAAATGCATATAAAAAAACAAACCAAACGGAATTTACTGAGCAAGCACTACAAAGTATGTTAGGTATTTCTAACATACAAGCATACCGATATTTTTCTTTATTAAAAGCAGATGAAAATATTATCCACTTAGTGCAAACAGGTAAATTAAATAATTTAAAAATTGTCCAAGAACTAGTGACCATGAAGGATAAGGGCGCTAGACAACAAATCATTACTTGGATACTTTCCTCAAAAGAAGAAATCACCTCATTGGCTGCTTATCGAGAAGTTGCTGGAAAAAAATTACCTGTTACAACCCATCAACACAAACAATCTATTCAACTTGGAAAACTCAACAATAGCCAGGTGGCAAAACAATTACTGGAGATTGTTTTAGCAGATACTCGTATGGAAAAATATAGACAACGTTTTAAAAATATTGATTGGAATTCCTCCCCAGCTATTACCAAAGCGTTTAAAGATTTATTCAAAACAATAGAAAAAGAATTAAGCGCCATCGAGACTGCTTAATGGATATCAGTAAAAAAACGAAAAAAATATCTGTACGTTTCCCGCAACGATTAAAAGCAGAAATGCAAACTGCTCTCATCAAGTCAGGATATGGTCTTCATGGTAAGAGCCGATGGTTGCAAGAAGTAGTGACTACTTTCTTACAGCAACCTAATTTCATTGATTATGTGGAGCATGGGATAGATATTAATCAAGCTGAGTTATCTTCACTCGAAGCTTTTTATCTCGATTACCACACGTTGCAATTACTAAAAATTGCTTTTGTTAAAGTGCGAGTAAAATATCCTCTTTTCGAAGGGGTACAAAGCGCAATTATTAGAGCTGCCATCGTTTATCATGTCATGCTAAAGTAATTTTTCCCAGGGAAAAAAAATCTGTAACTATTTGATTAATATATACAAAACGACTAGTACCCCTAAATCGATATGATTGAAATAACACTTAAGTCTTTCTCGTCCTACTAAAATAATCCTCTCAATATGCACATTTTTAAGACATATTTTATGATTTTGAATATTGCCGTGTTCCATATGAAACACGGCAACGATTTTTATTTCTTATTTTTAGAGGGGAGAGTAGGTGTAGATTTGCGGGATATAAAAATGAATAGATCTTTTAGTAATCAATCAATCGATTAATCGATTGATTGATTACTCACCTAGAAACAAATTTTTGAATATTGGCACAGACATGCTCAGTAAAAGGAAAAGCAGAAGTAAAACCAGGAGAGACTGCATTTAATATATGCATAGAGTGATGATCACCTTCTAAAATAAAATCCATTTCCAGTTTTCTATCTTTTATATTAATTAATTGAGCTCTTATTCCTGGCGTGCCAAAGTGATTAAAATTTTCTTGATGGATATTTATTGCCAAAGAAGCGGCTAATTTCACTAAATGAGATTTAGAGTATTTTTTCATTTCTTCTAACGCCAATTTTTTAAAATTAAAAGGGGAGAAAAGCAATAGCCCAGCTTGCCTCACCACAATATCTATAAATTCTTTTAAATGAAATTGATCAAAATAACGATATTGCTCGCGCCACAACGCTGGAATAGCTGTTGGGCCTATTTTTGTTTTGCCATCCACGGTTACGGTCAAATGGACGCCCAAAAAAGGATTAGCTAAATCAGGCACTGGATAAATATGCGGTCCCAGCGAAAAAGCCGGCTCTTGCCCATATAAATAAATTCCCTTAAACGGCAAGATGCGGTAATTTTTTGAGAATCCAAAATCCATGGCAACTTTGTCAGCATATAAACCGGCTGCATTGACAATGTAACAGGCCTGGTATTCACCAGCCGTCGTATGCACGACATTTTCTTTTACTCGTTTTAAGTAACGTGTTCCACAATGAATGAGGATGCCTTCTGCTTGCGCATCTTGCGTGAGGGCGGCCATGACTTGGGTTGGATTGATAGAAGAAGTCGTCGGTGAGAAGAGCGCTCTTTGATAAGTGAGTGCGCGCGGTTCCATTTGCCGCGCTTCGGCCGTGGTTAATTCGTGTAAAACAACTTGATTGGCATTTCCACGTTTTAACAATTCATCTAATCCTGATAAGTCATGGGCATTTTTAGCAATGACTAATTTTCCACATTGACGGATAGCTAAGTGTTTTTCTTCACAATAAGCAGTGAGTAGTTCATTACCTAAGCGGGTAAATTTTGCTTTTAAACTATTCGGTGTGTAATAAAAGCCGGCGTGCAAAACACCACTATTGCGTCCGCTCGCATGTAATCCACATTGTTTTTCTTTTTCCAGAACAGTTATTTTTGCATCGGTAAAAATCTTTTTTAAGCGGCGTGCCAAACAGATACCAATAATACCGCCACCAATAATAAGAAAATCAGTCGTGAATGTTTTCATCGTGCACCATTAAGAAAAAAAATACTGTAGAAGACGCTTCATAGAAGTGCAATCTATTTTCATGACATGACGTATTTTTTTATAATTGCAGCAGGATGAAAGTTTAGTTGGTTTAATAAAAAGTTTTGTTATAATCCGGCGATCATAATGGATATTGTTATCAGGATGAGAAATGATCAAAGTACTTGCAGTGTTTGGTACACGGCCAGAAGCGATTAAAATGGCGCCTGTCGTTAAAGCGTTTGCTGCTCATGCTGACTTTGAAACGCAAATATGTGTCACTGCGCAACACCGTAGCATGCTGGACCAAGTATTATCACTTTACAAAATCATTCCAGATTATGATCTTAACATCATGACTAACAATCAAAGTTTATCCAGCATTCTATCTCATGTGATTAATGGACTGGAATCAATATTAATTCAATTTAAACCAGATGTGGTATTAGTGCAGGGCGATACCAGTACGACGTTTGCAGCCTCCCTCGCCGCATTTTATAAAAAAATTCCCGTTGCCCATATTGAAGCAGGATTACGTACACATCATATCTATTCTCCATGGCCAGAAGAAATGAATCGACAGCTCACCACACGTATTGCACAGTTACATTTTGCCCCGACAATCATCGCTAAAGATAATTTATTACAAGAAGGTGTCACGGAAGAAAAAATTTCAATTACCGGTAATACGGTGATTGATGCGTTGTTAGAGACGGTAAATTATATTCAGTCACAGCCTGCGATTTTATTAGCAATGCAACAACAATTTCCATTTTTGGAAGACCACCGTAAATTAATTTTAGTGACGTCGCATCGTCGAGAAAACTTTGAGGAAGGTTTACAACAAATCTGCCACGCGCTACGACATCTTGCACAACGTGATGATGTGCAAATTGTATATCCTGTTCACTTAAATCCACATATTTTACAACCAGTGAATCAGTTGTTAGCTCACGAAGAAAATATTTATTTATTAACTCCCCAAGATTATTTGCCATTTGTTTATTTAATGATGAAATCTTATTTAATTTTAACGGACTCGGGCGGCATTCAAGAAGAAGCGCCATCGTTAGGAAAACCGGTGTTAGTGGTGCGTGATACTACGGAAAGACCTGAAGGGATTAGTGCAGGCACAACAAAATTAGTGGGAAAAGTCGCTCTCTCAATTATTCAAGAGGTAGAGGAGCTGCTTACTAATAAAAATAGTTATGAAAAAATGAGTATGGCATCTAATCCATATGGTGATGGCAAAGCAGCAAGTCGAATCGTGGAGAGATTACAACATGAATACAGAAGGTAAAAAAATTTCTGTGATTGGATTAGGCTATATTGGATTACCCACTGCAGCTATGATTGCAGCAACCGCACGACATGTCATTGGGGTGGATATCAATGCAGAGATTGTTGCCATGATTAATGCGGGCGAGACGCATATCGTGGAACCAGCGTTGAATCAATTGGTGCGTAAAGTCACTACGGAAGGTTATTTGCGAGCAATGACATCGCCGCAAACCGCAGACGTATTCTTGATTACCGTGCCTACACCGTTTCAACAACACTATGAACCTGATTTGTCTTATGTTGAGGCAGCAGCGGCTTCAATTGCGCCGGTATTAAAAAAAGGCGATTTAATTATTCTTGAATCTACTTCTCCTGTTGGCACCACTGCGCGCTTATCAGAACAATTAGCAACCTTGAGAAATGATTTAATTTTTCCGCATCAATCTTCAGAAAATGTGGATATTCATATTGCTTATTGTCCTGAACGCGTCATGCCAGGAAAAATTATGCAGGAATTAATTGCAAACGATAGAATCATTGGCGGCATGACGGCGGCTTGTGCAGAAAAAGCCAGAGATTTTTACAAACTATTTGTCAAAGGCAATTGTATCTTGACCAATTGCCAGACGGCAGAAATGACTAAATTAACTGAAAATGCTTTTCGCGATGTCAATATTGCGTTTGCCAATGAACTTTCTATGATTTGTGATCGTTTAAATATCAATGTCTGGGAATTAATTCAATTAGCGAACCATCATCCACGCGTGAATATTCTGCAACCGGGTCCTGGGGTAGGGGGACATTGTATTGCTGTCGACCCGTGGTTTATTGTGCATGCGGCACCTGAAGAAGCAAAATTGATTCGTGCAGCGCGTGAAGTCAATGATGCCAAACCCACATTTGTAGTGCAAAAAATTAAAGCAGCAGCGACTAAAATTCTTAAACCGGTGATTGCTTGTTTAGGATTAACGTATAAAGCAGATACCAATGATGTGCGTGAAAGTCCAGCAGTTGAAGTAGTGCGACAATTATTCTTAGATATTGCTCATTATCCGCTTTTAATTGTAGAACCACATATCCATACACTGCCTAATCATATAAAAGCAAATGAACGTATCCAATTGGTGACACTTGAAAAAGCATTATCTGCTGCTAATATCATTGTCTTAATGGTGAATCATAAAGAATTTCATTTTTTAAATGACATGCAACTTAAGCAAAAAATATTTATCAATATGGTTTCTGATAAACAATTAAAAATTTCTTCTGCGGATGCTGAGTTGATTGAATACGACGAATTGATCGCTGTCTAATATGAATATTTTATTTATCACTGATAATTTTCCACCGGAACGTAATGCTGCTGCATCACGCGTGCATGAACGTGGTTGCTACTGGATCAAGTGGGGACATGAAGTAACCATTATTACCGGCGCACCTAATTTTCCCGAAGGCAAATTATTTGCTGGCTATAAAAATAAATTTTATCAAGTTGAATCCATTGATGAGATGAAAGTTGTGCGCGTCAAAACTTTTATTGCGGCGAATAAAGGTTTTTTTCTGCGTATTATTGATGCGATTTCTTTTACCTTGCCAGCAGTCATTGCTGGTCTCATACAAAAACGTCCTGATAAAATTGTAGCCACTTCTCCCAGTTTATTTGCTGCGGTTGCGGCTTTCATCATTGCAAAATTAAGACGATTACCTTTTATTTTAGAAGTATCTGATTTATGGCCCGCCTCTATTGTCGGGGTTGGTGCCATGCGTCATTCATTGCTGATTCGCTGCTTAGAAAAATTGGAATTATTTTTATATCATCAGGCGGTAGAAATTATTGTGTTATCGCCTGCTTTTAAAGTAAATTTAATCGCGAGACATATTCCAGCAAATAAAATCCATGTCGTGATTAATGGCGTGGAAATGCAACGTTATTTTCCACGGCCGCGTAATAGTGAATTAATGCAACGTTATGCATTACACGCAGAAGATTTTGTCATTGGTTATATTGGCACGCATGGCATGGCGCACGCCTTAGAAAATGTATTGCAGGCTGCAGAAATATTATTACCTAAAAAAAATATTCGTTTTGTTTTTGTAGGCGCGGGCGCTGCACGAGAAAATTTATTGCGTATCGCTAAAGAAAAATCACTCATCAACGTGGAATTTATTCCAGCACAAGCAAAAGAATATATTGCTGAATGGTGGAGTGTGTGTCACCTAGCATTGGTTCATTTAAAAGATAATCCTGTTTTTGGCGAAGTAATTCCTTCTAAAATTTTTGAAGCCATGGGCATGGGCTTACCTATTTTAATTGCAGCGCCGGCTGGTGTGGCAGTGACGTTAGTGGAAGAAGAAAACGTGGGTGTGCCGGTGAAACCAGAAGATCCTATCGCGCTAGCAAACACCATTGCCTATTATGCGGAACATCGCGATTTACTCACGCCATTGGCAAACAACAGTCAGCAACGTGCAAGCTATTATAGCCGTGAACGACAAGCAAAAGATTTTTTAACAGTACTCACAAAAAATATGCCATAAATGATGCCAACTTCTTTTTTTTCTAACATTGCAACGTATTATCACACCATCAAATATTTGCAACCCATACAATTATATGGGCAAGTGCTCATGCGTTTTAGAAAATTTTCTCATTCTATTAATAAAGCATTACCGCCAGCACAACAATTGCCATCAGCCGCTTGGACATCGCCTATTTTAAAATCATTGGTATTTTCTTTGCCTGAAAAAATATCTTTTTTAAACCAAGAAAAAAATATTGTGGCGGCTACTATTTGGCATGATAAAAATATCGATAAATTGTGGTTATATCATTTACATTATTTTGATGTACTCAATACGGTGCTCGATGCTGAAAAAAATAATCACTGTCAACGATTGATGCAACGCTGGATCAAAGAAAATTTACCGGGTAATGGCTGTGGTTGGGATGCGTATCCTATTTCTTTACGCAGCGTTAATTGGATGAAATGGGTATTAGCAGGAAATATTACGACAGCTGAGATGTTACATAGTTTAGCCATACAAGTGCGTTATTTACGTAAAAGATTAGAAATTCATTTATTAGGCAATCATATTTTAGCCAATGCCAAAGCATTATTATTTGCCGGATTATTTTTTCAAGGCAAAGAAGCATCAGCGTGGTTTAAAAAAGGCTGGCAATTATTTAATAAAGAATTAGCCAAACAAATTTTATCAGATGGCGGACACATTGAATTAAGTCCGATGTATCACAGTATTATTTTAGAAGATGTGTTAGATGTCATTAATTTATTTAAAGCCTATGGAAAAACCATACCGACAACGTGGCTGACAATAAGCGACCAAATGTTTTTTTGGTTGCAAACAATGTGTCATGCGGATGACGAGATTGCATTTTTTAATGATGCGGCATTGGGAATGGCGCCGACGTTGGCACAGCTTCAACATTATCGCCAACGATTGTTATTAACATCCATTTTACCGAGAGCAACTAATAAATTAATTCATTTACAACACAGTGGTTATTGTCGTGTGCAATGGAATAATATTTTATTATTAACCGACATTGGCCAGATTGGCGCATCTTATCAACCTGGTCATGGTCATGCCGATACGCTTAGTTTTGAATTGTCATATCAACAACAACGTTTATTAGTTAATTCAGGCACATCTTGTTATTCTGAAACACCAGAACGTTTACGCCAACGCAGCAGTAAAGCGCATAATACGTTAGTGATCAATCAGCGTAATTCATCGCAGGTGTGGAAAAGTTTTCGCGTGGGGCAACGTGCGCATGTTTATGCTACTAAAATAAATGAAAGTAACCATCAAATGATCATCTCAGCTAGCCATGATGGTTATTATGCGAGTAACAATATTTTGCATACACGAACTTGGACGATAAGCAGCAACACGCTTGCTATTGAAGATTACATCGCAGGACAAGGTTATCATACAGTAGAATTATTTTTTCATATCCATCCAGCGATCACCTTACAACAACAAACCGATAAAAAAATATTTTTTTATAACCAACAGCATCGGCATATGGCTACTTTAACGGCAAATGATATAGCTCACATTGTGGATAATACTTATCATCCACAATTTAATATGTCACTTCCTAATAAAATGATTATTGTCAAAATTTACTTATCTCTCCCAGTTCTGTTAAAAACAGAGATTACATTTCATTGAGGTTTAACCATGAAACGCATATTACATTCTCTCAAAACAGGCGTGACTGAAATAACAGAAACGCCTTGTCCGCAAAATAAACCAGGCCATGTATTAATTAAAACAAATTGTTCGTTAATTTCTCCTGGCACAGAAAAAATGTTAATTGATTTTGGTAAAGCCTCTCTACTGGATAAAGTTCGGCAACAACCCGATAAAGTGCGTATGGTCATAGATAAAATAAAAACCGACGGACTTTTTTCGACGTGGGAGGCAGTGTCTTCTAAGTTAGATCAATTACTCCCGTTGGGCTATTGCAATGTGGGTACGGTGATTGCAGTAGGTGAAGGTGTGGAGACGTTTGCCATTGGAGACAGAGTGGTTTCGAATGGCGCACACGCTGAAATAGTCTCTGTGCCAAAAAATCTTTGTTGTAAAATTCCCGATGAAATTCCCGATGATGCCGCTGTTTTTACAGTGTTAGGTGCGATTGCGCTGCAAAGTATGCGCTTAGCCAATCCATTATTAGGCGAAACATTTGTTGTCGTTGGCTTAGGACTGATTGGCTTATTAACGATTCAATTATTATGTGCGAATGGTTGTCGTGTATTGGGAATTGATTTTGATGTGCAAAAATTAAAATTAGCAGCACAATTTGGTGCGACTACCATAAATTTATCCGCTGGCGAAGATCCTATTGCAATTGCACATACTTTTTCGCGACAACGTGGTGTAGATGGCGTGATACTTGCTTTATCGTCTGCGAGTCATGAACCCATTCATCAAGCAGCAAAAATGTGTCGTAAACGCGGCCGAATTATTTTAGTGGGTGTGACGGGACTCACTTTATCGCGCGCTGACTTTTATGAAAAAGAACTTTCATTTCAAGTATCTTGTTCTTATGGTCCAGGAAGATATGATGCTCATTATGAAGAAAAAGGCCATGATTATCCGATTGGTTTTGTACGTTGGACGGAACAACGTAATTTTGAAGCCTTTTTAGATATGGTAGCGCAACAACGTTTAATGCTTGCTCCGTTAATTTCACAGCGATTTTCATTTGCAGCAGCAAACCAAGCGTATGCATTATTAGCAGCCAATAAAAATAATTTAGGTATTTTATTAGAATATGATGCACACGTTGCTTACAAAGAAACAATGGCGTTATCTTTTCCTATTGCTTCTTCGTCGCCTACCAAAAAAGTGTGTATTGGTATGATTGGTGCTGGCAATTATGCCAGTCGGATATTAATTCCTGCATTTAAAAAAGCGGACGTTATTTGCAAAACAATTGCTTGTCGTGATGGTATCAGCGGCATGCAAATTGGAAAAAAATTTGGTTTTGAAAAAGTAACTACGCAAATCGATGATATCTTTTCTGATCCAGACATTAATACGGTTGTCATTGCCACGCGTCATCATCATCATGCGCAATGTGTGCTGCAAGCATTACAAGCGGGCAAACATATTTTTGTGGAAAAACCACTGTGTTTAACGATGAAAGAACTAGACATGATTAATCACCATTTACCAAATCATGCCGCAAAACAGTTAATGATTGGATTTAATCGTCGTTTTTCGCCACTTATACAAAAAATAAAAAAATTGTTAGCACCGATTCAAGAACCAAAATCTTTTATAATGACGATCAATGCGGGCGCTATTCCAGCAACGCATTGGACACAACAACGTGACATCGGCGGCGGACGTATCATTGGCGAAGCATGTCATTTCATTGATTTGCTGCGTTTTTTAGCTGGTGCCGCGATGACTGATTTTCATATTACTAACATGCAACACACCCCTATTAGCGATGATAAAGTTGCTATAACACTTTCTTTTGCGGATGGTTCATTTGGCACAATTCATTATTTAGCGAATGGTAACAAAGCGGTAGCAAAAGAACGTTTAGAAATATTTGTTGCTGGAAAAATTTTGCAATTAGATAATTTTTATAAACTGCGTGGCTATGGCTGGAAAAATTTCAAAAAAATGCATTTATGGCGCCAAGATAAAGGACAAATTGTGTGTGTGCAACAATTTGTTGATGCGATTACCCAAGGATTACCGCCGCTGATTCCACTCGATGAAATAATTGAAGTGAGCAAAGTGACATTAGAACTTGCTCATACAGTCAAATCAACAGTACCTCACGCGACTGCGTATTCTATCAATCATATTTAAGCGAATTTGACCCAGGCCCAGACGATACCTAAACAGACAATGGAACTGCTGAGTAACCATAATGCTTGTGTTGGCCAATACAACGTAGCAATTGCGAGCGGCAGTAAGAAAAAAATATTGATACTCACGATGGCTAGCGTGGTGTAACAATGACTCATGCCATTCGCAATCAATTGTTGATAGGCGTGCTCGCGATGCGCGTGATACCATTTTTTTCCTTGCCACATACGATATAACAACGTAAAAGTAGCATCCCAGAAAAAAACAGCAAAAATAACCCACCAAAACATCACGGGCAAAAATAATTGATTGACTGTATATAAACCAAATGTTCCCAACATAAAACCAAGATAACCACTGCCTACATCTCCGAGAAAAATTTTTGCAGGTGGCCAATTCCATACGGTAAATCCAGCGATTGCCGCTGCAAATAACCACATTATTATTGCTGCTTGTGGCATGCCTAACCACCATAATGCCAGGCCACTTGTCATGCTGATAAACATGCCTTCACTGCTGGCTAAGCCATCAATACCATCCATGAAATTATAAAAATTAATACACCAGACAATGCCGATGATGGCTAAGAGAAAACCAGTGAAATGTAACGTTATTTTAGCGATGCCAATATCTAAAATAGGAAAACCACCTAACCAAAAAACCGCCCACGTCGCCGCTAAAAAATGACAGAAGAAACGCCATCTTGCAGGAATGCCACGTATATCATCGCCATAACCAATCGCTGCGACGAGTGTTCCACCACCGAGCAAAGCCCAACACAATTCAGAAGAAATGATGCTCGACCAAGCGAGCCCTATTAATGCGCACGAAAAAGATAAAACAATGGCCAGCCCACCACCGCGTGGTGTGGGTACTTGATGTGAACTGCGTTCATTGGGAATATCAAAAATGGCTTTGCGTATCACATATAAACGGGTGAGCCATGTGAGCATTAGAGAAAATAAAAAAATAAATAAACAGCTCAATATACTTAGCATCATTGAAGACATGTTTTTAATTTCCTTTATTTATTTTTAGTTGCTCACCATAAGCGGCAATGATGCGCGGCAATACTGTTTCTAAACGTTGCGAAGGTTGAAATCCTAAATCGTGTTTAATCGCGGTTGAATTATAGTGCGCAGAACTAAATAATTTTGCTAATACATCGGAATTAAAAGGTAACTGCAATCGCATATATTTTTTACTGAGATCACCTATCGTCGCCAGCCCTTTAAAAAAAGTCCATGGAATAAACCAACGCGGTACGCGTTTACCCAGTGCCTGACACATTAAAACATATAATTGCCGGGTGGAATAATTGATTTCATCGGTTACAAAATAAATTTTTCCATTTGCTTGTGGCTGGATCGCCGCTAACAATGCCGCCTGACAAATATCATCGAGACTAATCATGGAACGACGATTATGCGTTTCAGGAAGCGCAGGAAATAGTCCGCGATGAATCGCACGCAACATGTTGTCTAAATTACCTTTCCAGTGCGGACCATAAACCAATGCGGGACGTAACACACACACATGCATGCCAGTATTTTTAGCACTTAATACTATTTTCTCAGCTTCACGTTTTGCGATCCCGTAAGGCGAATGAGGGGGTTGCTCCCAGGTTTCGTCAATATAAACTTCGGTATCGGCAACGGCTTTCACGCTACTAAAAAAAATAAATTTTTTTACGTTAGCGCGTATCGCTTCATTGATTATATTTTTTGTGCCTTGCAAATTAATGTTGTGATGTAACTGTACAAAGTGCGGATTATTTTTTTGAGCAGCATGCGCATAACCACCTAGATGAAAAACAATATCAATATCGTCACAAAGTGTTGCCAGCGTATTGGCATCGGTTAAATCACCTTGACGCACCTCAACGGTTGTTGGAAAAAAAGAGGCTTTATGAGGATCACGAACAAGCACACGTAGCGTAAATTTTTTTTGTAAGAGAGATGAAACTAATTGTTTGCCAATAAATCCAGTGGCGCCAGTAATACATACCCTTGTCATGCTGTGTTATCCATACAGTAGTAAAATTAAACAGCGATTATTATGAAAGGGAGAGATAGCTTTCACAAGCGCTTTTAAAATAACATGCATCTTGATTTTCTATTGCCTAGCTGGAATACTGCCACTCTAAAATTGAAATAAATAAGTAGGAAATAAATAGGAAAGGATGCTTTTGTGAGTTTTCATATACCTTATACCAATCTGGGCAGTCAAACAGCAGAAATTAAAAAAGAATTACTGCAAGCCGTTGAACAAGTGTTAGATAGTGGTCATTACATTCTTGGGCCGTCTGTTTCTCAATTTGAAAAAGAATTTTCAAATTATTCGCAAGCAAAATATGGCATCGGTGTTGCAAATGGCACTTCTTCGCTTTATCTCGTGTTAAAAGCAATTGGGGTAAAAGAAGGTGATGAAATTATTACCGCACCTAATTCTTTTGTCGCATCAGCTTCATCTATTGCACTTGCTGGTGCACGACCTGTTTTTGTGGATATTCGCAAAGATCTCAATATGGACCCCGCCAAATTAGAAGCAGCGATTACGCCGCGCACCAAAGCGATTATTCCGGTGCATTTAACTGGCCGTCCGGCACGCATGGCAGAAATTATGGAGATTGCAAAAAAACATCATTTATTTGTTTTAGAAGATGCAGCACAAGCAGTTGGCGCAACGTTAAATGGAAAAAAAGTGGGAAGTTGGGGGGATGCCGCCAGTTTTAGTTTGCATCCATTAAAAATTTTATATGCTTATGGCGATGCTGGTATTATTACCACGCAACATCAATACATTTATGAAAAATTATTGCGTGCACGTAATCACGGTCTTAAAAATCGTAATGATTGTGAATTTTTTAGTTTCAATGAACGCTTAGATGAATTGCACGCAGCGATGTTATTAGTGCAACTGAAACATATCGATAAATGGACAGAAAAACGTCGGCAACTGGCGCTCCGTTATAATCAAGCATTAAAAAATGTAGTGGAGGTGCCTGAAGAGGGGCCAGGTGAATATTGCGTGTATCAAACCTATATGATCCAAGCAGATAAACGGGATGCATTATTAACTTATTTAAGTGAGGCGGGCGTCGATGCAAAAGTGCATTATGCAACACCCATTCATTTGCAAGAAGCCGCTCGGTATTTGGGACACACGACAGAAGATTTTCCAGAAACTGTTTTAATGTCTACACGAATTTTAAGTTTACCGCTTTATCATTCCATGACATTCGCTCAACAAGATCGCGTGATTGAACTGATCAGGAAGTTTTATGCTAACTAAACAAAAAATGAAAGTGCATTACAATTATTTAGGTGATCAATTTGCTAATTTTGATGAGTATCTCCCTGAGTTACGCGAGTTAGTAGCTTCCGGTGAGTTTACCTTGGGTCCTTATGTCAATAAATTCGAGAAAAAATTTGCTGATTATATTGGCGTAAAACATGTCATCAGTATGAATAATGGTACGGACGCACTTATTTTGGCGCTCAAAGCCGCAGGGGTAAAACCAGGTGATGAAGTGATTACCGTGGCGAATACCTTTGTTGCAACAGCGGGCGCCATTGTAGCGACGGGTGCAAAACCAGTTTTTGTTGATTGTGATGATCGTTTTTCAATTGCTATTAATCAAATAGAAGCAGCGATAACTGCTAAAACTAAAGCGATTATTCCAGTGCACTGGGCAGGATGTCCTGCTGATATTCATGGCGTGTTAGCCATTGCCAACAAACATGGCATTCCTGTGGTTGAAGATGCATGTCCTGCGGTTGGTGCCACCGTTGATAATCAATTTGTAGGAAGTTTTGGTAAAGTAAATGCGTTTAGTATGCATCCACTTAAACCATTAAATGTCATGGGTGATGGTGGCATGATTACTACGAATGATGATGACATTGCGAATTGGCTGACGTTATATCGTAATCATGGACTTGCTACGCGCGATCACGTGGAATTGTGGGGAGTGAACGCACGCTTACAACCTTTTCAAGCCGTCATCGGTGCAAAATTACTGGATAAAATGGAACATTTAATTGCAATGCGCAATCAATTCGCGCGGCAGTTAGATCAAGGATTAGCAACTATTCCAGAATATGTAACGATACCACGTCGCCCAGATAACATGCGTGAAGTGTATCAACTGTATTTAATTACAGTAAAAAATAGAAATAAATTAGTTAGCTATTTATATGAAGCCGGCATAGACGCAAAAATTCATTATCCTATTCCATTACATTTACAAAAAGCAGCGCAACAATTTGGTTACAAGCAAGGTGATTTTCCGGTTGCAGAACAACAAGCAGACACTATTTTAACCTTACCCAATCATCAATATCTTACGTCAGATCAAATAGATTATATGATTGACTGTATTCATGCATTTTATAAAGAGGCTCAATGAACGCTGCAATTGATCAATCCTTATTAAATCGCTTATATGCTATTGCGTTAAAAATCCGCATGGTAGAGGAAGCGATTGCTTTAGATTATCCAAAAGGTGAAATGCGTACACCGATACATTTATGTACGGGCCAAGAAGCAAATCCCACGGGTGTGTGTGCGGCATTGACAGATGAAGACATGGTCTTTGCTTATTATCGTTCGCATGGTTGGTATTTAGCAAAAGGTGGTGATCTTGAAAAAATGATGGCAGAATTATTCGGAAAAAAAACCGGCTGCAGTAAAGGGTATGGCGGTTCCATGCATTTAATCGATTTGCAAAAAGGATTTGCTGGTACCACGGCATTGGTGGCTGCTGCGCAAGCGCATGCGGTCGGTGCAGCATTTACTTTTCAATCGCGCAAACAAGCGCGTGTGGCCGTTTCTTGTTTTGGTGATGGCGCAACAGAAGAAGGTATTTTTCAAGAATCAATTATGTTTGCTGTATTGAGAAAATTACCGGTTATTTTTATTTGCGAAAATAATGGTTTAGCAACTAACACGTGGATTAAGTATCGTCAACCAACGTTTCCTATTCATGAACGTGCGAAAGGATTTGGTATTCATGCTGAATTAGTGGATGGTAATGATGCAGTGGCTGTTTATCATGCGACGCAAGCAGCGGTTGCGCGTGCAAAAAAGGGTAAAGGTCCTTCTTTTATCGAATGTACTACGTATCGCATGTTAGAACATTGTGGTCCCAATAATGATTTTTCATTAGGTTTTCGCACCGCAGAAGAAGCAGCCGTGTGGCAAGCAAAAGATCCGATTCAACGCTTAGAAAAACAAGTAGATCAGCAATTACAACAACAACTTCGTCAACAATATCAAACTGAAATTGAATTGGCGATGACGGCAGCACGTCATGCACCATTTCCTTCGCATTTATTTCCGGAGCGCTTAACATGTCTGTGATGAAATTTTTTCAAGCGATTCGCGATGCTTATCTGCAAACCATGCGTGCTGATCCAAATGTATATTTAATTGGTGTGGGTGTGATTGATCCCAAAGCAGTATTTGGCTCAGTAGAAGGATTATTAGAAGAATTTGGTGAAGACCGCGTGGTTGAAGGCCCGCTTGCCGAACAAATGTTAACAGGTTTTGCATTTGCTTCAGCAACACTTGGTATGCGGCCGGTATTAATTCATCATCGCGTCGATTTTTTACCGCTGACCATGGATCAAATTGTAAATCATTGTGCGAAGTGGTCGTATATGTTTGGCGGCCAACAAAAAGTACCGATGGTGATTCGCGGTATTGTTGGCCGCGGTTGGGGAAATGGCCCGCAACATACGCAAAGTTTGCATGGGTTGATGGCGAATGTTCCTGGTTTAAAAGTCGTGGTGCCATCAAATGCAGCAGAAGCAAAAGGATTAATGACCTCTGCTATTTTAGATGATGAACCTGTCATCTATATTGATCATCGTTCTTTACATAATACGAGTTGTGAGGTACCAGACGGTTTTTATCAAATTCCGCTGGGAAAAGCGCATGTGGTGCAAGAAGGCAGTGACGTGACATTAGCCGCCGTGGGTCCCATGGTTGCTGAAGCATTGATTGCAGCAAAAACTTGCGCGGAGTCGGGATATTCAATTGAAGTGATTGATTTGCGTACGATACGTCCATTAGATTTTGCAACCGTGATGGCATCAGTGCAAAAAACTGGTCGCTTGATTGTGACTGATTCAGATTGGCCGCATTTTGGTGTTGCGTCTGCATTA
>OBEQ012962630.1_pt1 | contig 20776 bp, 13 predicted proteins | sample 1670901 | NCBI WGS metagenome assembly OBEQ01 (sample SAMEA104232315, study PRJEB22302) | groundwater metagenome | biome: forest; feature: aquifer; material: groundwater | place: USA | collected 2011-08-07 | depth 5.4 m
AGTACCAAGTTTTAATTGGAGGGCTACTCCTCCCGAAACCTTGTGGTATATTGTCGGATTAGTTGCATCTGATGGTTGTCTCAGTTCAGATGGGCGTCACATCGATATTACTGCTAAAGAAATCCTCTTTCTGGAACAGGTAAAGAAATTTGCCGGCTTTCCTCAAAAAATTGCTTCAAAATCAAACGGGAAAAATCAGATTTCTTATCGAATCCAGATCGGGTCGGTGGAATTCTATCATTTCTTAGTCTCTATCGGATTGACTCCAAAAAAATCAAAAATACTTGGGCACCTAAACATAGACAACAATTACTTTAACCATTTTTTAAGGGGGGTTATCGATGGTGACGGAAGTTTGAGAAGGTGGATCCATCCATCGAACCAGCATGAACAATGGTCATTGAGAATCGTATCAGGTTCCAAACAGTTTTTGATCTGGCTGAAACAAATCACCTGGGCAATCATCGGAGCAAAAGGCGTTATTCACGAAGATAATGGAGCTGGATTCCAAAAGTTTGTGCTGAAATTCGGCAAGATGGCCTCTATAAGAATTTGTGAAAAATGTTACTTATCGACAACAGATATTCTTTGCCTTTATAGGAAACAAAGATTGGCAAGCAAATGTGTTGCGAGTAAAAGGGGGTGGCATCAAAGTAAGACTGTTACACCCAGCCCGGGTGGTGGAATCGGTAGACACACAGGACTCAAGAAAAGGGTCTCCTTTTTGGAAACAAGAAGGCAAGCAACTGGGTGAACTCGGGGAACTCTAAGTTCTCTTGAAATTTGAGAGAATATGACAATCCCGAACCAAGCTGCAGAGGGCTTTTAGGTTCTGCAGAAGGCGTAGAGACTAGAGGGTGAGCCCCAACAATAATCCCTCAAAAGCGCCCAGCTCCCCGATGTAAGGGAGAAGAGATAGTCCAACCCAGAAGGAAACTTTTGGATCGTTGTAAAATCCTGTGACCCGAAAGGGTCGTGACGGTTCGAGTCCGTCCCCGGGCATACCCCTTCGCTTGCGCTTCGGGGTACAAGAAGTATCTCACAAACTTCTTGAACTAAGACTTTGCCCCCGTAGCCATGAGCGTAGGGGGCGTCCCCGGGCACACCCTTACGCTTGCGCTCCAGGGTGCAAGACGTGGTTCAAAAATTCCTTGTACTAAGACCTTGCCCCCGTAGCCATGAGCGCAGGGGGCGTCCCCGGGCATTTAATTTCAATAATAAAAACCAACCCCTAAGTTAAATTGATCCACACCGGAGTTTGCCTTATTTCGGTTAAGCATATAATCCGCCTTGAGCGCCACCTGAGGGATCGGCATGTAGGACACGCCCGTTGTAATGGTTTGACGATCGTTCGCAGGGTTCGCCGCAAAACCTGCCGGCATATTGAACTGGGTGTTAAATTTTTCAAAGCGCGTAAAAACCACCACGTCGTGGCTTGCCTGTGGCCAGAGGTGATGAAAGAGATGGTAGGCTCCTTCTACGTACCCTCCCAACATCTGCTTTCCCACAAAATCCGTAAAAGCAGGGTTTGCCGCAACAAGCACATTATTCATGTTGGTGGAATTCCCCAAATTTGTAAAAGCTAAGAGTCCTTCCACATCGATTCCTTCAAAACTATATTTGGCATCGCTTTCAAGCATGGACAAAAAAGCACCCCCAATCGCGGCATTGCCTTGACCGGTATTTCCAAAAAAGAAAGAGGTGCCGAGTCGCAAAGCGGGCACTCCTTTATATTCCAAACGCCCTGCTGCCCCAAAATTATGTCCGGGGGCCTCACCTAAACTGTGATCGTCATGAAATCCGTCACTACCCTTGAAGCTTTCTTTGATTCCCCCCGCACTATCCAACTGAACGGCAATCAAACTCGAAAGGGTGTAGAGCTCATAGTCGAATCCCGCCGGCAATTTTCCATAGAATCCAGCACCGCCCCCTTGCCAACTGGTGGGAATAATCACCCGGTACACTTCAGGCCGTTCAACACTGTAGAAGAGAGGAGGCTCATGATGCTGATTCAAAACACCCATGGGTACCAAGATCGCACCCACTCGAGGATTGAACCAAGACTTGATCAAAAAATCTATATACGCAAACTCCAGCTCCGGTTCCTTGAAGGCATGTTCAAAATCCAATTCGGAACGAAATTTAATCCGGTCCGTAAAATCAAAAGCCATGCCCAGAACTAAACGATGAAAATCAATCTGATCTTTGTCCGCAGAAACACCAATGGGATTATTGTAATGCAACTCTCCATAGCCAAAAAGTTTGAACCGATCGAAATTTCCCACGCGCTTCAACCCTTCTTCATCCTCTTTCATATTTTTTTCTAGTTCGGCTTCCGGAACTTCGATGGTGGGACCTGCCCCACTCTTTTCCACTCCGTATACGGCAAAACTCACAAGAGAACTCAATACGCCGCCCACGAAGACAACCCATTTCACTCTCTTCAATAAACTCAACATGACGCCTCCTTACGAGATTAAACGATATTGAAAATCATTTTCGATGTCAAGACAAGAAGGTTGTGTTCATGTCATCCTATCCTGTCAATAAATTTTGAAGATTTTTACGGCCGGACTTCTTTGACGTAAAATTCGCTCTTTTTTCTTCCATAGAAAAAATAAATACACAATCCAATGGCCAGCCAAATCACCAAGCGGAGTTTAGTAACGGAATCTAGAGAGAGCATAAGAGCAAGATTCGAAAGCATTCCTAAAATAGGAACCACCGGCACCCAAGGGCATCGAAAAGGTCGATGCCGCTCCGGGTCCTTGGATCGCAAAACCAACACAGCCGCACAAACAATGACAAAAGCCAGGAGAGTTCCGATATTCACCAACTCGGCAATTTTTCCAATCGGAGTCAATCCTGCCACAAGAGCCACGAGGAAGCCCGTGAGCATCGTGGAATAATGAGGCGTCCGAAAACGGGGGTGGATTTTTCCAAAAAAAGAATGCGGGAGCAGATGATCGCGAGCCATCGACAAAAAGACTCTGGCTTGAGAGAGCATCATGACCAGCAAAACGCTTGTGAGACCTGCCAGAGCCCCAAAGGAAACTAAAAGAACGGCGGATTTAACTCCATGAGCCGCAAAAGCCGAAGCGATGGGCGCGTGAATATCAATAGCGGAGAACTTCACCATGCCTGTCAAAACCGCAGCCACGGCAATATAGAGGATCGTGCAGAAAGCAAGCGACGACAAGATCGCCAATGGGACATCTCGTTGAGGATTTTTGGCCTCTTCCGCATGGGTCGAAACGGAATCAAATCCGATATACGCAAAGAAAATAAAAGACGCTCCCGTCATCACTCCCTTCCAACCAAAAGGAAAATAAGGATGCCAGTTGGAGACATCCACATATCGGCTTCCAGCAACAATAACGTAGAGAACAACAAAGAGTTTCAAAAAAACAATAAAAGTATTCACACCAGCACTCTCACGAATGCCCTTCACCAAAATCACCGTCACAATAAACAAAATCCCCATGGCCACAAGATCACAGGAGAATGGCACCTGCCCCGTAAAAGTTAATCGGAAACTGTCCCAAAATCCTACCTGAGCCAATGCAGGACCTCCAAAGGAGGTCAGATAACTTTGAGGATCCAGGATAATGCGCGGAGAGAGATGAACACCAAAAAGTTTTAAGAATTCCACAAAATATTTTGACCAACCGACGGCTACCGCGCTGGAGGCCATGGCATATTCGAGAATGAGATCCCATCCGATAATCCAGGCAAACAGTTCTCCTAAGGTGGCATACGCATAAGTGTAGGCACTACCGGCCACAGGAACCATGGCCGAAAACTCAGCATAGCAAAGGGCTGCAAAGGTGCATCCAAATCCTGCAATCACAAATGAAATCGTCAGCGCAGGACCTGTATGTTCGCGAGCGGCAAGACCGGTCAAAACAAAGATCCCCGCGCCGATAATTGCGCCGACCCCCATTGCAAAAAGTTGAATGGGTCCCAGAGCTCGGTGAAGATGTTGGCCTTCTTCGGCCTCTGCCTTTAATTTATCGATGGATTTTTTAGAAAATAATTGACGAAGCATATTGGGAATCCATTGCTTGTATCAAAAATTTCTCACTTGTCACTTGGAAAGAATCTTACTCTTCAATCCCAGGCAGGCCGGCATGAGGATTAAACTGGGTGAGTAATTCTTGAGCGGAGCGGAGGAACTTTGAACGGGCTTCCCCTTGAAGACCTTTGGCATTGGCTTGAGCCTCAGCCTGTTGCATTCCAAAGGAAGCCGCTAAAAATTTAAAGCCATCTGTCGAAGAAGGATTTTTTTCCATCTCCACCCAAAAACGGGCGTCTTCAACACATTCCAAAAGAAAATCAAACTTCTCCTTTGAAAGAGATTGAAAGAGGGGTGACTTCAAGAAATTTAACTTTGGATATTTTTGAATGATTTCATCAATCGTCATAATGGCTTTCTTACTTCATGAGTCCAGCTAACGTCATAACAAGACCGCCACGCTTCACCGATGCTTCACCAAAACATTTCAACTCAGAATAGAGGCTCATTTCAACTGTAGTATATCCCCTTCTCTGAGTTGATCCACCACCAACAACGCCCGCAAGACCTTTTTCAACATTTGTATAAGCATCAATCCGTCGAACAGGACCTGCCGCTGAAGCCACCGAACGTAGCGCCCCAACTCCTATTCCACTGATTCTTCCTACTTGACTGATCGCTCCCATATGAATTTCCTCTCTTCTGCCTTCTATTATCGTCCCAAAACGACTCCGGTTGCGAAAAACACCCTTTTATTTTAGGCCGCGTGTAAAAACCGGCTCTGTCCTTTATTATTCAATGAGTCCCTCCGAAGCGCCGCCACAAGACGGTTGGAACGTAAGGCACCCATAATATTCTTCGTATCCTTCATCACAATCTGAGCCAGGCGATCATAAACAGGCTCCGCAGAAGTCTTCACAGCTCTTTCAAAAGCTTTTTCAAATAATCCCTGACGTACGGAAGGTTCTAAAAATTCCCAAGACCGGGCCAGGAGATCCAAACCAATCACGAGGTCACCGACCTTTCGACTGCCTAAAAGCTTGCTCACAAAGGGAACCAACTCGATTTCTGCCAACAAGGCCGCCATTTCTTGACGATTCTTTCCTTGGTGCTGACTTCCCGTATCCACAAGCACTCGAATCGCTTCTGACCGAACTTCCACATCACGACGATCTCGGGCCAAAGCCTTTAAGACGTCAAAACATTGCTTATCCAATAGCTCGGGTCTTTCCTGGGCCAATAATTTGAGAAATTTCACCACCAACAGCCGGACCGCTGAAGAATCATGCATAAAGGCACGCGTTATATTTTTAACCACTTCTTTCAAAACAGGAGTTTCCAACAACAAAGCTTGCTTGATGAAATTTCCCGACAAGGCCGTGGGTAAAGTTCCCCGATAATTTCGAGGGGCAATCGCCGTAAATGCAGCTTGAAATGTTTCAGCCAATTTGGCGGGCAATGCAGCCATTATTTGAGCAAAGGGAATAAAGCCAACTCTTTGAGGTAGTGCCGCGACTGGAACTGACTGGGGAACAACAGATGTCCCTTCTGCCCCTCCTTCGATGCCGACTGTCCCACGATAAGCAACCGCTGCGCTTGCCGAAGTAGGGCTGGAAGGCAACACAGAAGACGTCGTCGGCCGAGCAACTGTGAGAACATTCTCTCCAACCGGAGCATTGCTGCTCTCATGAGCCCCTATCGATGCGACAGCAGAAGTCAGAACCTCCACAAATTGATCCAAAGTCGCTACTACGGAACCTGAACTTTTTATAAGAGCGCGATAGACAACCTCTCTGCCCGCTGGAGGAAGAGTGAGCAATGTTTCAAAAACTTTATTTGCCTTTTCTAAATCGCGTGGCGTCTTGGCTTGTTCAAAAACAGAGAGAAGTTTTCCAAGTTGTCCGTCTCTCGATGCCCCAACCTCAGTCACCACATGCAAAGTTTGAATCACTATTTTCTGCGCTTCACTTCGAGCAATGGGTGTCGTTTGAGTTGATACAATTCTTTGGAGCTGAGGAAAAAGTGCGGGAGGAACAACAGCGGCTGATGATTGAGTGTTATCTCCAGAAGAACCTGCGGTGGATACGAGTGGTGAAGTCCCAAACGTTCGCTGCAATACCGCAGCAGCGGCTGGTATAAAAATTTTTGGCGAAGCTACAGACGGCGTCTGTCCCTTTGACAAAGCCTTTAGTCCTGCAAGATTTGGCAGAGAAAATGTGGATCGAGCAGCCGCTAGTTTTACTGGAACTTTAGACGATGGAACTGCCTTATGACTTTCAACAACTTTAGCGGAGGCTTGTTTTCCAGTGGCAACTTCTTCGTGAGCCGATACTTTTTTTGGCTGGCCTTCACCTTCAGCCACCTGCTCTAAATCGTGAGCGGGAGTGGGTGCCGGTTCAAAACAATCTTTAACACACGCCGGCGTAGGTTTTTGCGGTTCAGAATGAGTTGTAACTTTTTCTGGTTTTGCAGAAGAAAAGAGACCCGTTACTTTTACGGCAATGTCTGAGAATAATTGGCTTAACCTGAGCTTAATTGGCATCAAAATCCCCTATACTTTATTATCGTCTAACCTCCAAAATAGTTGCGAAAAAACTACCATTAAAATAGTTAATAATTTTAATCCCCCTTCGGGGGACAAGTCCCCCACGCTACCGGAGGATAAACCGTTGTGGGTCGATTCCCCTTGTCCCCCTGTAATGTGGGGGACGCGGCTTGCCGCGAGTCTGGGTCCAGGGCTTGCCCTGGGGTGCATACCGGTGATTGGCTTATTTGTAAAATTTTAAGAAAACTCCAGCTTTAATCTTTCATGAATCCAGATTTTGAGAAGTGGTTGTCTGGACACTCCTACTTTTTCAGCAACGCTATCAATTTGTTCCAAAATACTCTCCGGCAAATCGAGATTAATCTTTCTAATCTTGGGCCTCTTCACAACACCTCTTTTCTCAAAATCTCCCGAAAGATCTGAGGCTTCTAATGCTCGATCCATTTCATCACTTGTCTTGAACTTTCTCACTAAAGATTTTTTCTTCATTTTTTCTAGCCCTCCTCACCGATATGAGTCGAATCTTTCTCCTTCTTTTGGTCCAGATAGCCAAGTAAATTTGATGATCTATCCATCCCAAAGTGGCATTTCGCTTTTCACCATCCTCAGAATAAGCAATACTTTCCACCTCTACATGGACTCCATCCCAAATAACCACGGCTTCATCAAATGAGACACCATGCTTCTCACGATTCACCAAACTCTTAGCTGAATCCCACTCGAATTCCATACCTAATATATACCTTTTATATGCATACAATCAATAGATCTTTAACGAGAGATCCTTGCACTTCGTATGCCACGCATTCTTTCAGCGGATGAACCCAAATCGTTCGATTTAAAAACCTCAAAGTCCAATTTTCAAACTGTGACTCCTTTAAGACTGAAGGTTCGATGTGTACCGGGTGTGTGATATGGCCGCTATTGTTCATGGAATGACGCGCCAAAAAAGCCGCAGGCCGGACCAAAGACAAACTTCACCTTTTAGAACTCGAAGCCATCAAGGAAATTCAAAAATTAAAATAATCAGTGGGTTCAACGCGTACCGGGTACAGGGTGTGAGCAGGAAAAACTATTTCTCCGACAGGCTCCTAGTTTTAAAATAAACTTTTTATTCCAGAATCCATTTAATTAATCTCTTGATACCCCAACCACCTGATGCCGTTTCTTCAGCAGCAACTCCCGCAACAACTCCCACTGTGGCAAGTTTCACCTTATCGGCTGTGCCCTGGATGATAGCAGGATTCGGTTACGCTGATTGACGACACGTTCTCTATTCAATCAACTTACTCATAAAGGGAACCAACTGCTTTATTGCAGGATCAGTCGCCGAAAACGAAATTCCAACTGCCAGACCTTGTCCCAAAAGTCCTTCGCCTAACCTTCCCAAATCTCTCTCTGTCGATAAAGCTCCATTTTTTGAAGACCCGGCTATCAGCACTCCAGCCAAACTTGCTAAAATAGTTGTCCCTGTAGCAAAGACAACCCTTTCCAAAGCTTCTCTCGTCGAAAGTTCATGCCCTCCACCCTGCCATGCATAAGGAAGAGCTCCCAAATTCTGGGTCATTAAAAAACTGCCCCCATTCCACACGGCAGTACTATTCGTATGCCAACCCCCTGCCATAATCACTCCACCTAAAACTGCACCACCAGCAATAATCCCCCATCTCGCACCTTCATATTTTTCTTTATCCCCTATGCCCGAGAGCACCTGGCGATAGACTGCCCCAGGAATGACACCGTTAGCGACAACATCTACCGCATCAAGAAGCAAAATTTTATCGGAAGGGGCCAAGGATGCAACAACCTGGGCTTTTTCTGACAACCTAAAACTTGCAGCCCTTGTTGCCACCATAATTAACAGTCGAGGATAAACACGATCAGAGTTGGTTGATTGTTTTAACTCAGAATAAGCTGTCCTTGCTCTTTCAATACCCAAATCCAATTGAGTCATTTTTGCTTGAGGATCTCCAATCTCTTCTTGAATGCTGCTATATCTCGCCACAGCCTCTAAAAGAATTTTACCTATCAAAATAGGCACTTTTCCTCCAGCTATACGATTAGCCTTGTCAATAAAAGATGCCGCCGCTGGGAAAGTAGCTTTGAGTCTGGCCAAATCAGGAGCAGTTGTTGCAGTTGTTCCAGAAAGACCTACAACGGAATTATCAGTTGATAATGTTAACACCTTTATGTCATTTCCTGGTGCAACTTTGGATACAAGACCTGCCAATTGTTTTTTCTCACCTACAAGTTCAGCAAATTTCTCAGGATCACTTGCAGATGGAAGATTTGACAAAAAAGTTGCCTTCGCACCCTCGGCCACGTAAATTGCTGTTTCACATTCCTTTAGTTGGACACCTATCCATAATGGATCGTGAGGAAACCATGTTAACCCCACCCCAACAGTCATCAAATAAGAATCTGAATGATTTGCAGAAGTAGAGATAAGGGCCGATTGACTAGCCATCAAATCAAAATAAAAACCTCCACCCAAAGGAATTCCTATCCCTGTATTTGCAATAAGGTTTGCGGAGAAGGCATTATGATCAGCTGGTGAATCAGCAAGATCTAATTTTACCAAACCACCATTATTGATTAAAAGAGGACCTAAAAGACGCTCTCTAACGTTGAGTCCTAGGCCAAATCCATACTGTCTTAAGGACCTGTTCTGAAAGTAGCTGGCTTGAACTTCTCCTTGACTAGCTCCTGAAAGATTTAAACCTACTTTAACAACAACTCCTTGTAGGGGAGGAATGAAAGCGGCTTGCTCTCTAACAATATCTGGCCCAAAGTCTCCTCTTGCGGCTATTGAATCCAGTGTTCCAGGTGAAACTACTGATGATGGCTCTGCCATAAAATATCCCTCCTACCAAAAATCAGATACCCTCACAGCAACATTAGGCCCTGTAGAAAAAGAAGAAAACAACCCGAGACTCCCCTCATAACCAAACTGAGTTAATGGCAAATAAGCATTGGCCTCCCACCCTATCTTCACAGAAAAATAATCACAGGGAGAAAGCTCTATCAATGTCGCCACAAGACTTATGCCAATTGCAAGAGACCACACCTGACTCTTGTCTTGAGCACCATCTGGACGATCAACCGTTGAACGAATATTAAAAAGAGAGGGACCTACACGACCTGAAAAACCTAAGAACGATAACCATCTTGGAAAATTTCCAAAAAGACTCGGATGTCGACTGGCCAAAGGAGTCATTTTGAAACCAATGGATAGATCACCACCTTTGACAGCAACACCAAGTCTCGAAACTTCACCCGTAGATGAACGAGCCTCTTGAAAAAAATCGACACAGTGAGCCTGAACGGAATATTCTTTTTTGATAAGATCTGAGCTATGGGAGGAAACACTAAGACGTAAGGGGGGTAAACAAGATGAGGTATTCACATTACCTTCTTTTCCCTCACCCGTTGTTGTAAATTTCCCCCCTGGTGCCGGACTTCCAGATACTATTGGCCTTGGTAAAGTAGCTGGCTCCGACACCGGAGGCAACCAAGCAGTCTCAATATCAAGAGAGGGGGGATTACCCATTTATTTGGCCCCCGACATAAAATGCTTAATAGGACTTTTGCCACCTGACGCCCGATCATCCAAAGCCTGAGCCACAGGACCAAATTTTTCAGACGTCACACTCACCAACTGATCTTTAGCTGCCCGGATCATATCTTCATTAGTTGTTGGATCCTTATCAATCGCAGGCTTGATATAAATCTTATAAAGTACCACCGATGCATCCACGGGCTTGCCATCAATAGTTACTTTAACCGGCACGGCCGTCCATGATACAGTTTCGTCAAGTAAGCTAATATGATCCGCAGCTAGTTTAAAATCAGCCGGAGTAATTAATCGACCTTTGGATTGCCACGCACTGACACTTCCCACTTCTGTAAAGTCATTGGTCAGACGAACCACAGCATGGGTTCTCCCGATTTTCATCCCACCCGTCTCTTTCTCAAAGTTTGTTATCCATTCCTGGTCGAGGGAAGATCCCTTCACATTCGTTGCCACACTTCTTTTGAAACCAGGCATCCATTTCGTCCATTCATTATAACCGTCTTTCTTCTCTTCGCTTCCTTCTATAGCTTGAGCAACTTTCTCTGGAGTTTCTGCAACTACGAAGGACACAGCAAACTCCGGTAAAGTTTCGCCAGGATTATAAATAGTCGAGAAGAGAATCTCTCCCTTTACCATCCTTGCAACAACTTCAGTGCTAACAAGCTTTGACTTCATTAACGCGCTAGGAACAGGGTCTTTCTTAAACTGAAGAGAGGCATAACTGGTTAAATTACCACCACCTGCTGGTGTAGCTCCAACAAAATATCCCACCACAAATGTTGTGAGAAAAGAAGCTCCTCCTCCGACCTCTCGATAAGTTTTGCTTCGATCAAATCCCCTGGAAGTCAGAGGAACACGAGGTTCACCTGAATCCTGAGCAGATGCCACCAAATCTGTAGTAGTTTCTTCGAATGATTTTCCCTTTACTCCTGATCCTTGTACTGCTGATAGTTCTGCCATGGATGTTTCCTCCTTAATTTAACTAAGTTTTTTCAACTACAACTAAACGATTGGGAAGTTTTTCGCTCAATCGTTCGATTTCTGGTTTGTAAGCAAACAATAAATACTCAAGCACTTGCCTTTTCAAACCCACTTCATGTAAGTCCCTGATGAATAGACTCGGATCTTCAGCTGCTACACCTAAGCTTTTAAGTTCTCTATCTAACTCAGAATGTATTTTTATTAGCTTAGCCAATGATCTCCTCTCATAAAATTTTTCTAATGGCCCACGAGCCCAAAATGGTTTTTTTGCATCAACAAAACTCATCAACTCAATCATTTCTCTCATTCCCATCGCTCGACCTTGCACAATTCCTCTCCACACACCCAAAATAAGCCCACCCAACCCCCCAACAACAAGCACAGCTGCACCAGCAACAAGAGCTATTTCCATCAAAGGACTCAAGCCCTGATCCTTAGAAGGTGCGGCTACAGTGTGGGAGATACCAATCAATGAAGCCAAATCTGTTGCGGTGGATGAAGTATCATTACAAGAAGGCAAAACGGTTGGAACACGACTTTCTCCTCTTGGCTTCTTAATACACTGCCCAGCAAGAGCATTGACCGCTATCAAAGTTTCAAGCTCTTCTGGACCAGGCACAAAGTTAGATTTCTGTGCTGCCCAATAGAGGGAGACAGAACCATCGGGAGCCTGCTCTCGTGTAAGATAAAATCCCCCCTCACTCGGCATCTTTAAAACTTTCTCAGCTCTTTCTAGAAGAGCGGGATTACCGTCGAGCATGGCACGAAAACAATTTTGGGCATTGGGATCCAACAGAGAATCAACGTTAACCTTATCCCCCGACTTCAATTCGGCAGAAGGTCTATCACCTGTATGCAACACCACCTGATAAACTTTGCAAAGGCTATCATATCGAGTTACATCGCCAAGTACTTTAAACCGCCACTGGGCAGCGAAGGGTTGCGATCCATTTGGTATTGGTCCGGCCATTTATCTTCCTCCCGTTTTGCTACTAATCTAATTCTCGGCAACCTTCGAAAAATGTTGTCATAAAAATTCTAATCACGCCGCATTCTCGCATCAGGATTGCCCAGACCAGCATCAGGGAGATCCGTATTTCCAGCATCCGGTGGTTCCACTCCTCCCACATCCATAGCAGCACTATTTCCACCCGTATCCAGAGCTCTACCACCATCAACAGGAATGGCAGCATCTCGAGTGTGATCAGCGGGAGTACAAACTCCTGAGACAGTATGCGAATTTACAAGTGTCGCTTTAACACCCGCAGAACCAAAGGCTGCTGATGGCGTTTGGCTTACAACAGTTCTGTCCCCTTGATGTAAAGCAACGTATGCTTGGTTTGAAAAGCCTATACGGTCTTCTGTCAGTACAGGCCGACAAGCGGCTGTACCACCATCATTATTTGCAGACTTATAAAGAGCAATGGTAGCATTTCTAGTCACTTCAATGGGCAACCCTTCACCTGCCTGCTGAGGGGAAACAACCTTCAAAGAAAATGGATGTAAATTATCCGCGGTCACTTGTACAATCTGCGCCAAGTCAATAGCTGCTGTTGTCGTGCATGCTTCCTTAGGTTGCAGTGCATCGGTAAACGTTGACGTAACCGTACATGCCAAATCCATTTTATTGAATATTCCGGAACCTACACGATAGTAACTACAAGCCCCGCTAGGGACCTCGATTTTTAGAAAGACATCTTGAGGAGACAATGCTTTTTTTAAATCAGCACAAGGGGCTTCACCTGGCAAACGCCCTAAGCCTGCATCAGGAAGAGGGTCGGCAGTTGAAGGAGCTACAGATGGGGCACATCCAAAAAGAGGATTCATGGCTAATGCCAAAAAAAATTGAATGACGTTGGAACGAAAAGTGCTATTGGAATTGACGCGCCACGACATAAGCTTGCCTCCCTACTTTTATTATCGGCGAGACATCAAAAAAGTTGCTTCTTTATTTAGTGGTTTTAGTGGTTTTTACGGGGCTAATTTGAAGACGGGATCGCTTCCAACGAGTAAATAGCGAGTATTTCCTAAATTAACATCGTTTGTCACATCAAAGGCAGGCTTTCCAAGTGTTGCGCCATCAACACCAAAGTCATGAAGCCTATCTTTATATTGATCCCAAATATTTTGGATAAACCCTACGCTTTCGCAACCAGTGGCATTGGGATGATCCACGCAGCTACAAAAATCAGGAAGCTCGCTTCTAAAATCTGTGTGGGCACAAAAATCATTCAAGGGAACCTGAGCTGGAATAGCCAGATGAATACTTCGCGGCGTAGCAAAGAGATAGCGACCTATAATATTTTGCAGGTTGGGCTCAAATTTCTCGATGAGCTTGGTATCAGGAATGATTGTATTATTCTCCAAAACTGAAACATTCAGGTACGTTTTATTCGAATCCAATTGCCCTCTCAAAGAACTAACGCCTCCGACCACGTCAATGAGTCCATCACGATTGAGAGAAAACATCAGAGTGACTGAAACCTTACCTGCCGTTGTAAAAACCGCAATGGGAAGATTGGCAGGGGTTGGCGCAGAGCAAACAGAAGAATTCATTCCCGCAGCCCGATCACACCAACTCTTGATCAGCGGTTTACTGGTGGCTGGATCGACACGAGCCCGCACGATAGAACCACTCAAGTCTTGAACCTGTTCTTCAAAAACAGCCATGGGAGCTCCCCCTAATCCAATTTCAAGTTCGGCACGCAGAGCTAGAGGGCGCGTCGGGCCTCCGTTTCCGTTATTCCAAGCTCCAATAGGCGTCACACTCACCAGACGTACAGTAGGAGCAAGGAAGGGATTCATGCCTGTCCTCAGAAGCAAAGGAGTTTTCTTATCCTGAACAGAAGAGGGGCTTCCATCTCTGTCAAAATCAACATAGTTTAGTAAATCGGTTCCAATTAACTCCTCTGCATCGAGATGAAACTGAAAACATCGAAAGTCATGACTCCCATCAAAATTATGCCCATTTTTATCAGGGCATGGTTGGCTATCTCCCCGATCTTGGATCCCCAAGCCAAACTCTCTGACCCGGAGGGTATCAATATCTGTAGGCTGATACGCATTCCCTCCCAAATCCAAAATCTGTGACAAAAGAAGGGTTGACGCATGCACAAGTGAATTGATGGTTTCTTCTTTCAGAGCCAGATTAAAGTGATTATCTCCTTCCACAACAGAAGAGCTGAAGAGAGCTTCCACCGGATCAGGTAACAGATGAGGATCCACGCTAGAAGTTTCAGCCTGATACAAAGCACCAAACTTGCTGTTTCTATAAGGAGCTATGGAAGGATCATTATTAAGAAAATCAATTGCGTCCCTAGGCGTAGCCGAAGAACCCGCCGTTAGAAGCAATCCATCCCCGGCAAAGGACACTCCTGAGCGATCCATATGAATATCCGCCGTAGATAAGGGTGAAAAAAAATCAAAATTAGCTTTTGTGCCAAAAAGATCCAGTGAAAGACCCATAAGTTTTTTGGAGGAGAATTCATTAAGCTTCGCCTCAATACGTCGAGGGATGTTGCATCGGAACATATCATTCAAGGTGGCAACAAGAATTTGATCAATATTTTGATTATACAGAGTGGGATTAAGTCCCTGGCTGTCAAATGATGTACCAGACTGAATATTTTCACAATCATGCCTGACTAAAGGCAGGCTTCTCCCGTTGATATGTAAAAGTGACTCAGTCCTAGCACAATCCAAGCCAACAAGAGGTCCGCCAGGTCCATTATCTCCAAATGGGTCTATTAAATTGCGAGTCGGAACATTTGAAACATCAATGCTAGTTTTTCCATCCACTTTATGAAGATGCATGGCAACATTGAGAGTCAGCTCCCTCATAGTTATTTTGGCAGGTAAAACATGAAGGTGCGTGAGCTCATCCGAAATAATAGTCCCAGGAACCGAGTCTACCTCATCAGGATGACCAATCCCACTACCATCGTCATAAAACTGCATCGTAAAAATTTCTGCATCACCATGAAGACCATTTATTTTTAATTGGACCCATATTGTATCATTATCCAATAAAAAGAGACTTGGAATTTCAATTCGACCAATCTGAGGGCTAAAGAATTTAAATGTCCTAATCCGATCTGGATGGGTCAAAGTACAATGTAACTCCTCTCCGACCGGAACCTGAGGATCGAGCATTTTTAACAAAATATCATTTTTGAATTTGGGAGTATTGACAACTTTTTCAATTGTTGTCTTAAAATCTCCATAAATATAACTCGCCGGAATGAAGCCACCCAATCCTTTGGGGACCATGGCATTTTGGAGATTCACTTCCCAACGGTCCTGGGAAACTTCCTCCGCACGCAAAGAAGAGCTCGACATACCTGTTCTTAAGCCAGAGCTGCTTTTTGCAATTTGTCCTGCGGAAACCGGAGTAAAAATCGATCTGACATTGCCAAAACCAAAAGCATGCGTCTCGTAGGTAATATTGCCTAAATCATCTATTGCTTTAACCTTCACTGTATTCATGGGAAACTGAGGAGCTGCAAGACGCGCATTGTAATGAGTCACACCGTTCTCACGACGAGCACACATCGTCACAAAACTGTCGGCTCCATTAACCTTTTCATTATTTCTCTGAACACAGACAGGAGAACTTCCACATACAGGTGGAGTCTCTGAACAACCTTGAGGAGCTTGAGCTGCCAAGACTTCTGGAACAACGTTAGGTCCACACTTCCCCAGAGTGACATCCACCATCACCCCATGATTACCAGCCTCGCTCGGCAAGAGAACTCGACCATCCACATTTGGAATTGGAACTCCGGCATCATTTAAATATTGAACACAAAGATCAGGTCCCTTGAGATCAACATTGAAAGGAAGCACCTGAATAGTTTCTGGTTGTCCAGCAACCCCCGAACTAGGATTACTGACCGATATCTCAATCGTGTTCGTTCCGTTTCCCAAGGGAATTTCAAGAACAGATCCTCCAGAACAAAAAATTGGGTCATCCGTACTCAATTTGCCCTTAACTTCTATATGACCATCAGGGTTGGCCACAGAACCTTCGGCACCCTGGCGAATGGTATTTTGAGTATGCGTAATGGTGTTCGTTGCCATAATCGTGGCCATGTCCTCTTCAGTCATTCCAGAATTATGAGAAGCCACACATAGTTGAATCATGTTTGCTTTGATTGACGCAGTCGATCCTCCTCCTCCCGATGAGGAAGGCATAATTTGAATCACACGAGGTCTAAGAAGATTGGAATTGCTATCATCCGTAGTATCGGGGCCAGCGGTGCAAACACCAAGTATAGCTGTCGGCCCATCACAGATGCCATCGCCATCACGGTCTCCATTAATGTTTAAACAATTTGGATCCGTCGTACCTGCTGCACAGGCAACACTATGCCCTAGGCGCACCCTATTCACCGTGCGATCGGGGAGTGACGATTTTTGGATGGTCCGTGTTGGAACTTCAATCGTCTGAAAATCTCCCTGACTATCAAAAAAAGTGGCCTGGACCGAAATCTGATAAGTGCCAAATTGATCCAGAGGAAAGGTTGTCCTAAACTCACCGTTTGAGGACTGTAAGGTCTCTACATTAGGAGCAAACAGACCGCTGAAAAGAGGATTGCTCACAAAATCATATGAAACAGAAAAATCAACGAGACGTTGAAGGTCACTTGAATTTTTAAACTTTCCTAAAATGCACACGCCATTTCCAAAAATATTCTCTTGATTAGATGGCTCAGCAAGACAAAGAAAATTCCCCACATATCTTGTTGGATCGGCATCACACCACGTTGCTTGCACGGGGGGATTCATCGGATTATTTAAACATTCCAAAGCAGTAGCTTGCGCATGAGACAGGTTGCCAAAAAATGCCATAATCACAGAGACAAAGAATAATTTATTTAAAAGAGTCTTCATGGAAAGACCTCCCCACTCGAAACTTCCGCCTTGATGACAATATACATTTGCTTATTAGCCGCTGAAAATGACACCTTTGTACTCAAGGCTCCCGCTTTGATTTTTCCAACACCGACAAGATCAAAATTTAACGGACCCACAGGGGAAGAAGCTCCTGAACTCCCAACATTATCAAGCGTATTTGTATTATCCGTTTCCAAAAACCTTCTGCCATGTAATTCATGAGAATCAGCCGTCGCTCCACAATGATTCCCCCCTAAATAAGCCTGGAGAGGATTGGGAAGTCCCCTATCCGTAATAAACAAGAGCGGATTGTCTAGTGTGGCCTGAGGAACAAGGCGGAGAGCTCTCGCATCAGGATCGGGAATATAATCATTTGTCATACATTCCGTGCTCAGTGCGGCATGCACCGTCGTATCAAGATTTCGATTAGGACCTTGTAACCCAGGAGTATCGGGAGCAAAAAGCCGAATCGCTAGATCTTTAAAAGTTACTTCTCCTGTCACTGGATCATAGATACCCACAGACGGTGCCAAACCGTTAGGTCCATTCATACATATTCTGTCATAAGAAATTCTTGGGTCCAAAGTCCCTGGAGAGGCACTTCCGTCTCCAGGATCTGCGGAAATTGCATATTTTCCAGAACAACTGGCAGGAGGAGTCCGATTGGGAGCTGTCGTCGACCAATCACCAATATAAAGGTAGAAGAAACCGCAACTCCCTCGTTGGCTCACACACTGGAATTGATATTGAAACACCGGCGACGATCCAGGACCATTAAAAAGACGAATACCGGGAATATCAGCCGTGCGGGTCATTGGATCAACAGGGGTAAAAATTGGATTAAAAGTTACCGTTCCATTCACAGCATCAAAATTCAAAGCACGATCCAGTGTATACGTCTCGGTATATTGATGAGCATCAACGCCCGCTCGAGTGGCCACACCAAGAGTGGTTGACGTCACCATAAGAGAGTTTGGCAATCCGGTAGTCCCCGGAAGGGCCCCCTCTAATCCTGCTAACATGCGATGAATCTTCAAAGACCTCACCGAATTGGGTGCGTTGATGGCTCGTCCTATACGAAGATTAATTAAACGAATGTCCGTTCCTTTATGAATCTGTCCTCCTGCCGCCAAGTCATCAGCCAGCAGAGGATTTCTATCATTCGTCGACCCTTGAGCGCCGGCAGATCTCGATTGAATCTCAACTCGAAGAGTGGCCAAAAAACGTCTGAAATCATTAACACCGGGTGCAGCAGGAAAATCAATATCTCCAATCTTGACCACCTGCCCCGGAGTGATGGCCTGACCAGCCGTCACTGTGGGTGTAAAATTAAATTTAGATGGATCATCCCCTGGGTTTACCGAAGCAATCGAAGGCACCGAAATCAGGACAAGACTATCAAAGGAAGAAGCCGTCCCATTGGCATTGGAAATATACACAGCCCTTCTTTCCATCGCAGCCGGTTGACGGAAACTAAAGAGTCGATTCGTATCATTCGCCTTTCTTACCAAATAAAGATGCTCCGACCCTGTAAATCCACTAGGAGTTTCCGGGAGATCAGAGCGATGCTGGTCTTGAATATAAAGTGCCGCCACAGCACGCGTATCAAATGTGGCCTTCCCCTGAAGAGCGATGGATGTACCCACGATTGGAGTACTTCCTTGCGTTGTCGAGATAACCAAATTGGCCCGGTCACATCGAGCCGATTCTTGAGTTGTTGATGGCGCGCCACAAGTCCTCTGATTAGTAATCGGTGTCACTGAATCCTTCGGTCCATACGTCAGGAAAAAATAAACATTGTTTGCATTGGGTAGACCTGAAGGCGTCACCGTCCAATGGGGATCACTAGAACCTCGAGAGAGAGAAACCGAATTAATATCCATAAAAGAAGGTCCTGCCGAAAAAGATCCCAGCCGAAAATACGCAGGAGGAGTCTGTCCTCCAAGATTAGCAACCACCACATTGGAAACAGTCACACTCCGCACTCCCGTATTAGAAATCATCAAAATTTTATTTTTAGCCTCAAGATTGGTCGTCGTCTCGCCAAAATCAAAACTTGGAGACATCGCGCTGGGAACAAGAGGGGCTCCGTCGGATCCAAAGGTCAAGGGTGAGGAATTTGTCTTCTTCAAAAACTCTAGTTTTAACTCAGCCGCAGGGCGCCTAGCTTGGGCCTTCAAGGTTATTGTAATTGAAGGACTTAAAGAAATTCTTAAAGAAGATGAACAAGAAACAAGTCCTGTGGAACTTGTAGAACAGTCACTTCCGGCTGTCTCTGGTTCAAAACGCACCTGAATCGTTGTTGTCTGCCCTGGAGCTAAAGTACTCTGTAACGAGGAAGAGTTGGTAATCTTAAAAGCTCCCGCGGAAGAAGGCACGGAGAGTACTATATTTCCTGCTCTTCCTGAAGGAGGTTGCCGATTGGTAATAACAATGGCCCCATCAAGAGCAAATCTTGATTCTAAACCCGCTGGCGGATCTTGATTAGGAGCAGTCAAGGTACTGTCTTTGGCAAAAGAAAGTGTCGTGCTATCTGCAGGAGGACTGCATTCACCACCGGGACCCAAAGGACTTGTCGCACAGGTCGCTGCCGTAAAGGGTTGCGTTTCACTGGCACGCGTCAAATCTTTCTGGTCCCTCAACGAACCAAATGTGGCCTCCATAGCAATACTGTAAGTCGGAGTATTGGATTCGCAATGTCCACTGACACAATTCTCATTTGGCCCACAGGTTGGATTACACGTCGATCCTATTGTACCGCCGCAATTGACCAATTCATCAACTGAACGAAGAGGTTGGCCGTTTCTGGAAACAGTTCCCTTTAATTCAGCCGAGAGAATGGCATCATGCAAGAGTGAAAGCATCTGACCCCTTCCAAGAGTATCATCCCGATTTGAACCGTTTACATTGGAAGGCAAAGCAAAGGTGGTAACTAAACTCATCTCGGATGGATTCGTCGATGAATTAAAAAGAGGGGTTCCATGTATGGTTAAGAGGGCCTGAGTTAAAAACGGCTGATGGGTCATCGGATCAATCGACGGCTGCTGTGTCTTTGGTTCTGTTGTTAACATGAGGGGAGCAATAGGTGACGATTGTGTGCCAAAGCCTGGAATAATCTGAAAAGAACCTGGATCATCACCATTGTATCGCCTAGAAAACATAGTGCCAGGAGTAAAGAGCTGAACAAAAAATCGAAGAGGAATGCCATCAATCTTTATGCTAGAAGTCACCGGATCAATGGTACAGTTCGATCCTTCTTCAGTATGGTTGAGTGGATCCACGGGGAAGATGGGTTGATTGTTCGCATCAACATCTATGGGAAAACTTTGATAATCTTTTCCCGCATCAATCTTCAGGGAAGCATCCAGAGCCGAGCCTTCAAGACGATATTGAGGGAATTCATCCCTCACTAAAACCACGCGGCACTGGGTATGATCTCGCGAAATCGCAAACTTCAGTTGTGCCTTGGCGCCATTAAACGGTTTCCACTGTGTCGCCGCTACCTCGTGCACACCTCCTCCATGACGATTTTCCATATCACAAAAGAGATCCCCCAAACCTGCGTTTGGGCTTGAATTCACCACCGCACTAATGTCCTCGCCATCCCTCGCACAGCAATAGAGATCACTATGAGTGAAATGAGGGTCATTAGTAGGGGAATGTAAAAATCCATCAGGAACAGTTGCGGGACAAGTAGGATTTGCATCGCCATACTCGCAACAAGCAGCAGGACTGTCTAAATGATCATTAGTCGCATCAATCTTCA
>OBEQ010407033.1_pt1 | contig 20756 bp, 24 predicted proteins | sample 1670901 | NCBI WGS metagenome assembly OBEQ01 (sample SAMEA104232315, study PRJEB22302) | groundwater metagenome | biome: forest; feature: aquifer; material: groundwater | place: USA | collected 2011-08-07 | depth 5.4 m
ATAGAGATAGTGTCGCCCTTGGAGACGACATACTGCTTCCCGCCGGTCTTAATTACGGCCACTTCCATAGAGAAAACACTAGCATGCCCAGCCCCAAATAGCAAGGCCGCTAACGGTAGGCGTCTCTGCGGTGTCGGATGGAGTAAATACGTACATCCTCGCTCTCAATTGCGAACAGTACTCGGTATGCTCCTATGCGCAGGCGATACCCAAAGAGAGGTGGTTGAAGCTTGCGTACATCCAGCGCCCGAGAAAGTGGGTCTTTTGAGAATGTTCCGATGAGGACTCCCCATACGAGCAACCGGGCGTCTTTAGGTAACTTCTTGAATTCACGTTGGGCTATGGATTCAAGAAAGACGCGAGCCATGGTGCCTTAGGGCTTAATTGTGCTGAGTGGGATGAACTTCTTGCCCTTTCGGCCGATAAGCCGTTCTAGCTCACGGGAATCAATCTCATCCTCCCAAGCTTCGACAAGTTTGTTGTAATCCTCTGCCGAGAGAACAACATAACTCTCTCCGCCACGATGATCGGCAATGATTACTGGGCCATTCTTTGTCTTGGCAAGATTACGAGCAAGCTCAGCGCGAAAGTTACTTACGCCGAGCGCCTTAGGGATTTTGGTAAATGCAGTACGCATACTTCTATTGTACATATACATGTACAATATGCAATCACCTTTGTGGACAACATAAAAATAGCAAGGCCGCGCAAAGCGCGGCCTTAGTTATCAAGTTCAAGTGTTGGTCGCTCGAGCGTGTCGAGGGCGAGATCAATAGGGACGCCCGTAATGCGCAGTACGTCTTTATCTATCTTGCCAAGCTCTTTCGCACCCGCATTGTAGTGATTCACCGTCGTTCCGAGCGAGGTGCCGACCTTCTTATAGAAATCCTCGTAGGCCTTCAAGTGCCGCCCAAGCGCCTCTACATTCTTCGCAATATCTTTTGCCGTTTCCTCTATTTTAAAAGCCTTAAAGCCGTAGAGCACGCTCTGGAGATAGGCCGCAAAAGTCGTTGGCGAGACGATAATCACCTTCTTGTCGTTATAGGCATAGTCGATAAGATTTCTCGTGTTCACCTTCACCGAGCCTATTTCATTAATAAGGAGGTCATAATAGATGGCCTCGGCCGGGATATACATAAAGGCAAAAGGCAGAGTGCCATCCTTGGGCCGCACATATTTTGCCGTCTCATCGATGCGCAGCTTCAAGTCATTCTTAAACTGCTTCTCGAGCTCAAGCCGTTGCGCGTCATCAATCGCATTTATGAGTCGTTGATAGTTATCGAGCGAGAACTTTGCATCAATCGGTATCATCCCCTCTTTCGTAACGATAATGGCATCCACGGTCTCTCCACCCGGAAATTCGTACTGCATCTGATAGGTACCTGGTGGAAGGATGTTGGAAAGAATGATCTCAATCGAGGCCTCGCCGAGATTTCCTCGCTGCTTCTGGTGTTTCAAGACCTTCTCGAGGTTCTGAAGCTGTTCGGCAATAGTGAAGACTTGCTTGGTGCTCTCCTGCGTGGCAGAGACGCCCTTGACCACTTCGAGAAGCTGATCAGAAACTTGTTTGGTGATATCGCTCATGAGGCGTTGCGACCGGTCGAATTGGTCCCTGGCGGTTGCATTCAGCTTGTCGGCACCCTTATCAAGCTTGTCGTCGATAATCTTGCCGAGGTCGTCAATGCGCTGCTGAATGAGAACCAGGCCACCCGTATCTTCAGGGGCTTTCGCAGCTCCTTTGCGGAGCCAGCCGAATATAAACGCGAGGCCAACAGCCTGTACCACTACGAGCGCGGCAACAATAAGGAGAATCGTGAGAGCATCCATAGATGTAGTATACTCGCCCCATGACTATTCACGAAAGCCTGAAGAAAGAAATACCGGACGCGATGCGGGCCAAGGACGCCGTACGTCTCCAAACCCTCCGCTCGCTTGTGTCAGCGATGACGAACGAAGTCGTCGCGAAGAAGCGTAAGCCGGACGAAATGCTCGCAGACGAGGAGGCTCTTATTGTCCTCAAGCGCGCCGCAAGCCAGCGCAAAGATTCTATTGAACAATTTGAGAAAGGCGGCCGCCCTGAGCTCGCTCAACCGGAAAAGCTCGAGCTCACTATGATCGAAAGCTATCTCCCGACCCAGATGAGCCGAGAGCAGGTGGAAGAAGTTGTTCGCGCCAAGATGACAGAAACAGGTATCACGAGCAAGGCGGATGCCGGTAAGTTTATTGGGGCGGTTATGAAAGATTTGAAGGGGCAGGCCGATGGCGCTGTCGTGAAAGAAGTCGTCGACTCTCTCCTTTCCTAATACGCAATACAGGCATAGACGCGCGTGCTACACTCCTGAACGGGAAACAAAGGGAGAACACGCGTGACAAGGTCTGGGTATGTGGCAGCCATATGCACGAGCCCGAACGGAGGTGTGCCTAAATACGCCCAAGATATCGTGGAGCTCGGTCTCCACGGACTCGCAGGCGACTATCACAACCGAGCTATGCGGCCGGGCCATGGGCGACTGGGCGTGCTGATGCCAAATAATAATCGACATCTCACCATCGTCGCACGGGAGGTGTATGAATTTCTCAATGCCGAGCTCGGCACCACTCTCGCGGCTGGCAGCTTCGGCGAGAACATTCTCGTCGAGGACATGGGCGACCTTGGGGATGTGCCTCCGGATGCGCGAGTAACGACCTGCTGCGGCAGGGTCGTCCTGCGGGTAACAGCGCAGAACGAGCCCTGTGTGAATTTGCAGACCTACCACCGCCTCATGGCGAAGATGGCGTACGGCCAGCGCGGGCTTCTCTGCGCCATCGAACGCGGGCGAGGCGAGCACCTGAGCCGAGGTCTGCCCATCACAATCTCCTGGTAATGCGCTTACAGCCGAGGCTCCGCCTCGGCTGTTCCTATTTCTAATATTTTTGGTATAAAAAGCATACGGCTCCATCGTCTAGAGGCCTAGGACACCGCCCTCTCACGGCGGGAACCGGGGTTCGAATCCCCGTGGAGTCACAAAACGGTGCTATACGCAGAAAGGGCGTTAAGCCCCTTGCGCGTTCTGAATATAGGGTACAATGTAGGGCATACTCGCTTAAATCGTTCTACCCCGCTAACTATTCATTATGGCAAGACAAGCAAACCCCGCATTACTAAAGCCACTTACCCTCTCCCCTGAGCTCGAGGAGGTCGTGGGCAAGGGCCCCATGTCCCGCGGAGAAGTCGTCAAGCAGATTTGGGTATACATAAAGAAGCACGACCTCCAGAACCCGGCCAATAAGCGCAACATTCTGGCCGATGCCAAGCTGAAGCCACTCTTCGGTGGCAAGGGCGAGGTGACCATGTTTGAGATGACTAAGCTCGTCTCGGCACACCTCTCCTAAAGAGTCTTGCGATAACACAAATGATTCGGACCGGCGCTACGCGCCGGTCCGATCGTTTTGCCCTAGCTACTACTAGCTAACTGAACAGGAAGGAGCTGTGTCTGCAGTCGGTTCGAGCAGGGCATCCCCTCGCGTCTCATCGTGCGTCCAGAGCAACCGACCTTGTCCGGTAATCTCCACCTTGTACCGCATATGGGGATGCTCGGGGTTCGACATCCGATTGCGCCGCACCCACTCACGGGCCTCCTCCTGAGCGGTCTCGAACGAGACTTCGCCGAGATCCTTTTCGCCACTGCCGGCTGACTCAAACAGTCCCGGGCTGGTAGTGAAGTAGACCGACAGCAATACGTGCACGACAATCCTCCTTATTGAGTCTTGAGCAATGCTACAGCCCTTTAGCGACGCTGCCAAGCCGAGTCCTGGCGCACGAGGCGCGAGCGATCAGCTGGAGTCGCAAGCAAGACCTCGACAATGCGCTCCGTGCGTATTGACTGAGACCCCTTCACGAGCACTGTGTCGCCTGGGCCAATAAGAGCTGGAAGGCTTGCGGCCGCATCGCGAGCATCGTTAAAGGAGGTGATGTTCTCCGGCGCAAGGCCCGCGGCCTCGGCTGCCGTTGCAAAGCCTTTTGCCCGAATACCCACCGTTACCAGGCGGTCAGCAGCCTTTGCGGCTCGTTCGCCAATGCGCTCATGCTCCATCACCGAGTAACGGCCGAGCTCGAGCATGTCGCCAAGCACGGCGATGCGTTTACCTGTAGTCGGGAAGGAGGCAAGCGTGACCAGGGATTCCTCAACTGCAGCTGGCGAAGAATTATACGAATCATCAATGAGGGTGGACCCGCGTACGCCAGGGAATAGCCGCCCGCGACCGGCGGGTGGCTCATATGCGGCTAGAGCGGCGAGTGCATCCGTAAGCGGAATATCCGAAACGAGAGCTGTAGCAAGAGCCGCTGCCGCGGGCAGTATCTGAGTCTTGCCAACGGAACCCCGTATTGTCATAGATGCGGTGCGGTCCCCTGCACGTACCACGGCCTGCATGCCTACGACCACACCATGCTCCCTATACCAATCGATATCGGTTAGCTGGACTGAGGAGGAGGCTTCAAGACCGTACGTCACAAGATGAACCGGTACCCGACTCGCCATCTCAATGGCATGGGGGTCTTCTGAAGAAACGATGAGTGGCGCGAGAGGAGGGAGTGCATACGCGGGCGAAAACTCTTCTTCCCGAACAGCTTCGGGAGAAGAGTAGGCCTCCACATGCACAGGAATATCTGGCAGGCGCGTCACCACAAGAACGTCGGGCTTCGCAATGCGTAGTATCCGGGCCAGATCTCCAGGCTTATCAGCTCCTACTTCAAGCACCAAAAGATTCGGATAATGATTCGGGAGCACAAGGAGCGCAAAAGCACTTTTAAATACGCGGCCCCACGCAAACACATCGTGCCAGGGATTCCCGACGCCCAAGACCGTAAAAGGGACGCCGAATTCACTATTAAAACTCTTCTCACTCCCCCGTACCAGAAAGCGAGAAGACAGCGCAGCCACCAGAGCATCTTTCGTAGAGGTCTTCCCTACCGAGCCCGTTACCATAACGATTTTTGGATGGTAGCGATGCAGGACCAGGCGTGCCAGAAGCGCGAGGAGCGTAACGATAAAGGATTTTATAATGCGCTGAATCATGCAGGAGTGGTTGACGTGGCGATACCTGGTAGACCACGGTCAGGCGGCACTTCGTAATAATTAATGAGAAAGTGAACCAGGTCAAGGAAGGTGGCATCGAGGGTCTCGGATGCGTACCGGACACCCTTCGGGTCGTCCGTGTAGAGGAGAATGATGAAACGCGGCTTATACGACGGGAAGAATCCAACAAACGAGTGGAAAAATCGATCGGTGTAGTAACCCCCGCCAGGTTTGGTGAGCTGAGCCGTGCCTGTCTTGACCGCCACCGACATCGTGGGGATTTTGGCCTTGCCATCGTAGAGTATTTCGTCGTTTAAGGCATCCATCATGGTTACTGTCTGGCGAACTGCCTCTGGTGAAAACACGGGGGTAGAACCGCTCCAGTCAAGCGGACGGATAATACCAGAGTCGAGCTCGATGGCGGTAACCAAGTGGGGGCGCACCATTGCCCCGTCATTAGCAAGGGCACCAAGCGCACGAATCATCTGTACGGGAGTGAGAGCAATGCCCTGACCGAAGGCAGCCGTATCATAATTTACCTGCTCAGTTGTGCGTAAATTTGAAAGGAGTGCGCCGGTCTCGCTTGGCAAGTCGATACCCGTTTTCATACCGAAAAGCTTGGTGAAATACGTCCGGAAGCGCTCTTGCCCGAGGCCTGTGGCAAGCCAAGAGGCACCGACATTCAAGGATTGTTTAATAATTTCACTAACGGGGACAACGCCACGGGCCTTATGGTCCCAGTTACAAATATGTTCAGTACTTACGGTGATACAGCCGGTGTCGTTATAGGTGGACGTTGGTGTGACGACGCCGGCGTCAAGCGCAGAGGTCATGGTAAGGGGCTTCATGATGGAACCGAACTCATGGACGTGCTCAACAAGGGAATTGCCTAGAGCCCCCGGCTCTACATCGGTCAAATTATTTGCGTCATACGCTGGATACGTGGTCAGCGCAATGATGGCTCCCGTTGCAGGGTCCATGATGATGCCGCCGGATTCTCTACTTGCATATCGTTCATTGAGCTTTGCAATGGCATCCTGGAGCCGCATTTCCACTTCTGGCTCTATGGTGGTAATCACGTTGCCCTGCCGCGCATCCTTTGCATTTACGAGAAGACTTCCGGCATCTGAGAACAATTGTGCAAAAAAGTTTTTATAGAGCGCCCCACCCGTCCGAGAAAGGACGCCATCATACTGGGCCTCGAGTCCCGTCTGCCCAGATAAAGTGTCTCCTGAACCGTACGAGACGATGCCGACAGACTGCGCAGCAAGGGTGCCGCCCGGGTAATAACGCCAGCGCTCCTTGAGTACCTGTACTCCGGCCAGATGCTTTGCAGAAAGAGCCGCGCCGGCGGTTTCTGAGAGATGGTGAGCGACCTCGATGTACACTTGACCTTTCTTTGCAGCAACAGCCGCAAAAGCATCCTGGCGCAGGGTTGAGGATGCAAGAGCTGTGATGGCTGTATACGCGGTATCGGGGTCAGTGAGCGTCTGCGGATTAATAGCCACAAGAAAGCCTGCCGAAAGTGTCGCAGCGCTTATGTGCGTGCCATCCTTGCGGGTGAAGTACAGGGTACCTCGGTCAAATAACCCCCCGCTGCCTGAGGCGAACTGTCTATCGGCCCGCTCAGCATACGCGGTGCCGTATACAATTTGTACAAAATAAAGGCGAACAAGAATAAGCAAGGCAAAAAAGAGGACAATACCTAGAATGAGGCGTATACGAGAACGGAACTGTGTACGCATGGAGAACTAGCGGAGAGCGGTGACGGGAGCCTTGGGAACGTATACAAAGACTGCGGGCTTCATATATCCCGCAGCCACATAGTCAGTCTCGGTAACAGTAGCGATGGTATCGAGATACCGCGCCTCAAGCGTGGCAATGGCAGACTCATCACTGCGCACTGATTGCGCAAATTCCACAGTAAGAGCGGCGTAGCTCATTACGACGGCGATGAGGGCGATGTAGGCAACGCCAAGGGTTGCGACGAGCGTAAGGGCGAGCGCAACAGGCGAGAAGGAAAAGTGGTGGGCACGAAGAATGGCAAGATTAGGCATAGGAAAATAGAGGGTTAGCGGAAGACGTGGGAACCGTGGCGGGAAGGGCGGCACGGACGAACACGCGGAGCTTAGCGCTACGCGCACGACGATTACGGATAATTTCAGCACGAGTCGGTACTATGGGCTTCTTGGGCACGAGCGTGCCAACACCGGCATGCTCAGCCTCATGGAGAGCGCGTTTTACTACGCGGTCCTCTATGCTGTGGAAGGAAATCACCGCAAGACGCCCGCCGGGCGCAAGCACGGCGAGCGCAGCGGCCAGGCCTTCGCGGAGTGCGCCGAGCTCGTCGTTCACGGCAATGCGAAGTGCTTGGAAGGTCTTTGTGGCCGGCGAGAGACGCCGCTCCTGGTACCACCGAGGCGTCCCAGCCTCTACTGCGGCAACGAGTTGGCCCACTGTGAGGATTCGCTCTTGCCCGCGGGCCGCGACAATAGCCTTAGCGATGGAACGTGCAAAGCGCTCCTCCCCGTAAGAGAAGATGACGTCGGCCAAATCTGTTTCAGACATCATATTCACAATGTCTGCGGCTGTTTCCCCCTCGACGCTGGCTGAGCCAGGAAGGCCATAGGTCATAAGGAGGGGCTGATCGAGCTCAGCAAAGGAGAACCCCCGAGAGGACGCGAGCTGGTACCCGCTCCAACCAAGATCGAACAGGAGGGCGTCAGCAGTCGACAGGTGCAGACGCTCCATGATGCGCTCGAGATTGCGGAAATTATCGACAACAAGATGCGCCACGGGACGCTCAGGGCGACGATCCTTCGCATACGCCTCACGAGCACGTTCCACCGCTTCGGGATCTGCATCGACACCCACGATGGTCCCGCCTTCTCCGAGGGTAGCGAGGAGGCGACTGAAGTGCCCTGCCCCGCCAAGCGTAGCGTCGACAACCGTATCGCCTGGCAGAAGACTAAGCGCCTCACACACTTCGTCCATGAGCACTGACTCATGCAGGGATTCGGTCATACCTTTTCAGCAAGTGCGTCTGCGTCGCGCTCGATAGCAGCCGTGTACTTCTTCCACGCTTCTTCTTCCCAAATCTCGACTCGATCTGCGACGCCAGCAACGACGGCCTTCACGCTGATACCTGCATATGACTTAAGATTCTCTGGCACCAGAACGCGGCCAGCCGTATCGACATCGCCCTCAAAAGAACCGGCAAGAAAGAGGCGGGCAAGGCCGCGCGAGGCCGCCGTACCATTCACTTGAGTGGCATAGCGAGCCGCTTCCTTCTCCCAGACCTTACGGGCAAAGACGTAGAGACAGTGGTCAAGACCACGCGTTATCACCACGGTGCGGCCAAGTTCCTTCCGGAATTTGGAAGGAAGGGAGACTCTATTCTTTGCGTCAAAGGTGTGTAGGTATTCGCCGAGGAACATAGGGTATCCGGCGACTGAGTGAGGGCATTTCACTACCCCCCACTTCATTCACCAGTATGGGTAGTATATGACACTTTGCCCCACTTCCGCATCTGTTATCCCCAGTTGCCCATGCTCAGATACGAGAGTAGGCTCGAATAAGAACCCCATGCGGAGGGTAATGCCATGTCGGTCATTGATGACTACAGAACCATCAGCAAACGCCTCCGCGAGATTAGCGGAGAAAGCTGGTATCCGGTACCGAAAAAGCTGGAGCCCCAGGTGTGCCAATTCTGCAGAGCCCAGTACGACCCTGAGACGAAGCGATGGCCAGGCTGTGATGGCATGTGCTTCGATTAGGCTAGAACAGACGGAGCCGCGTACGCGGCTCCGTCTTCCTGCATGTGCCATTTAAAAATACTCCGCGGACATGATAAAAAGCCAGCGCTCCAGGCCGCTAGGCCAAGTCTTACTGTCTTTTTATCATGTCCGCTACGCTTTCTATTTTTAAATGGCCCAGTTACGCCGAAGCTTCGCCAAGGCGCGCGAGCACAACATCGCGCGGGAGACCAGCAAGAAACCATCCGGCCTTGGGGCCCGAGTCACGCGCAAGGAAGATACGATAGATGGCTTGGAAAAATTCCTTGGGAGCTATGGGTACCTCGTCCTTGAGGGCATGTAGGCGAGCGTGCATCTCCTCACCACTATGCGAGCCTTCTTTCATAAAGTCATGCAGCAGAGAGAGTGCTTTTTTCTGTGTATCGGAGAGTACTACAGGAGGCATCGTCTTCTGTAATTCATACTTGAACGCCTCGGGTGCATAGGAGGCGAGCCAGAAGCGTGCGTAGGCCGCACGCTCCTCAAGCTTCGCGCGCTCTTCGTCGGAGAGTCCACCTCCTTTTGCCGTAGTCGCTTCGTGGAGCAGGTCGAGATGCGGCATTTGCACTGTAAAGGCCACCTCGCGGAAACGCATCTGCCACAAGGGCGTTACTGCTGCTTGTTCCACAGGAAGCTGACAGAGCATAAAGAGACGTGCCCAGTCGTCGCCTTCCCCGGCGCGAGCGTGGTCGGCCAGTTCGTCATACCAGTCATAGACACGCGCAACTGATTCCCCCGCCGGATCGACGTCTATCTGCTCGCGAATGTCTTTGCCTAAGAGAACGAGGCGGAACAAGGCCGGTGGAAATACATCGCACATGTCCTTAGCACTGCTACCCCTACCCTTTGAGGACGACATCTTCTTGCCGCCCACGAGGAAAAATTCATATGGAATATCGAAAGGCGGCTCGTACTCGAACACTTCTCGCGCAATGTGATTTGCGACGTCGCGACTGCCGCCCTTGGTCGAATGGTCTTTGCCTCCACCCTCAATGTCGACGCCCTGCGCAACCCACTTGGCTGCCCAGTCTGCCTTCCAGTAGAGCTTGGCGGCTCCGCCAAAGGGCGATACGCGGCCCGTGTGCCCGCAGCTTGCTATGCCGTCCGGGTTATTCTCGCACGCGTAGGCGACTGTGCCACCTGCCCCGAGGCTATTCGAGGGGTCAAAGTCGTAGGCACGCGTCGTCATCATTTTGCCGCAGCTCTCGCACACGACGGATATGGGCAGCCAACCCGCCTCTTTCTCTGCCCCCGACACTTCTTTCATGATGCGACGAATGTCACCAGCACGCTCGAGTGCTGTCTGTATGAGAGGGTCCATTTTGCCCGAGCGGTAGAGCTCGGTCGCGCGATAGTAGCTCGGAGTGAATCCGGCGGCCTTATGCACAGCAACAAATTCTGCGCCAAAGTATTCTGCATAATTCCCGAAACCGGCCTCAGGTGAGGGCACCGAATAGAGCGGCTTGCCAAGGTGCTCTTTGAACTTCGCTTCGTCCAGATAGCCCGGAACTGAGTCAAAAGGATCAAAGTCGTTTAACTCGTAGCGATACTCATTCGCGATACCCTGCTCAGCGAGCACCTCCGCCACGAGACCGTGTATGGCCACACCGCGCATGCTGCCCACATGCACGCGGCCAGACATCGTCTTTTCGTCTCGTATTAAAAACCGCTGCCCATCTCGAGGCTTCCGTGTATCCGCTATCTCTCCCGCTATACGGTCGGCCCAAAACATGAGCCTATCCTATCATGATAGGCTGGTATGTACGTGAAAGTGGCGCCCGTGAGGCACCGCCATTTCATTCACTCCTTTCATTCGGTAATCCCCAATGCTTCATTGACGCCACATGTCGTCGCGTGTATAGTCCAGTTGTATCAACACGAAGAGGGACCCGAAAGGCATAATGCCTAAGGGGCCTTTTTCATTTATGGATATAGGATATCTTCGCTTTTACCGCAGACGACTCAAGATAGTCAAAGAATTCTCCGCCCAGACTTTTATAGAGCGACGAGGCAAATTCTTTGTTCGGGAACAGCATTTTTGCGAATCGGTTCTTCTTTATGAGGAAATCGACTAACTTTTTGTAGTCTCCATCCCCGGAAACGATAAAAATCTTCTCGAAAGGTTCCTGATCAACAAGCTTCTTCATGATGCTAAATATAATATCGCAATCAACATTTCCCTTCTTCTGACCTTTCAAGGCAGCTGGATGTTCTCTAAAAGAGAGGATGAATCCCGCCTTTTGTAGTTTGTCGTATAGATCCTGTTGATCTTGAGAAATGAAGCCAAGAAAATAGTACGCCTCCGATACCCGATACTTCTCTTTCAGATATATGCGAAACCTCTCATGATCAATCGCCCAACCGTTTAGTTTGGTCCCGAGATGTAAGTTTTGACCATCTAGAAACGCAAGGTTCTTGAGGTCCATCTCAAATCTGGTGTTACGCGACTCGCTCTATGGTGTAGCTCTGCTTGCCTGCGGGCGTATCGAAGGTGAAAGCCTCGCCCTTCTTCTTCCCCATCAAGGCGGCACCGAGCGGAGAGATGTGCGAGAGCTTCTTCTCGCGCATGTCGGCCTCCTGGCTGCCGACGATGGTGTACTCATGCGTATCACTTGCCCCCTCTTTGCGGATAGATACCTTTGATCCGAAGCCAACCACGTCTTTCTTCTTAGTATCGGTTGTTATCTCGGCACGCTTTACTATGTCCTCGAGCCGCTTAATGCGCTCTTCGGTCGCGGCCTGTAATTCTCGTGCCTCCTGATACTCGGCGTTCTCAGAGAGGTCGCCAAGCGAACGCGCATATTCGAGGCTCTTCGCAATCTCAGTACGGCGTGTCGTCTTCAAGTGGTCGAGCTCGCGAACCATCTCATCGAACTTATCTTGCGAAACAAGGGTGTCGTGTGGGTCGGACATAGGGGCGGATACGGTGGACATTAGTGGGTGCGAGTATTGTACGGGTATACGGCTACGGTGCAAGCGTTGTTGAGGACGCCGTACCGGACCCGCCTGTGTAGACTGAGTCCTGTGCGTGGAGAGCAACAAACAAATCACGCATGACGTTCACGGCCTGTTCGCCGGCGCCTTCAGGGCCGCGCTCGAGTACGACGGCAAAAGCATAGCGTGGATGGTCGTACGGGAAAAATCCTTCAACCCATGAATTGTCGAATTGATTTCTGGTACCCACTTGGGCCGTACCGGTCTTCGCAGCAACTGACACATACGGGAGATTTAGGGCACCGGCGAGCGCGCTGGTAACACTCTGGCGCATACCCTCACGCACGATGGCCAAGAAGGCAGGGTCAACCGGCACGCGCGTACCGGTTGACCCTGTATCTGCAAGCAAGCTCGGAGTAAGGAGCGTGCCACCATTTGCGACTGCCGCAGTCGCGCGCACGGCCTGTATGGGCGTTATCTGCATAGAATACTGGCCAATCGCAGTAAAGTAGGTATCCCCCAGATACCAAGGCTCGTTGAAGGTGCGCTTCTTCCACTCGGGAGTCGGAAGGAGCCCCACCACTTCCCCGGGCAAGTTAACGCCCGTAGAGCTTCCGAGCCCGAATGTTTTATACCAATAATTGAGTCGATCAATACCAAGCCCTTTCTGCCCCTCAAAACCGCCGCCCAGTGTGTAGAAAAATACATCCGAAGACCAGGCGATGGCCTTGCGGACGTCTACCGGACCAAGCGCTTTCCATCCTTTATATAAAAATGATTTACCGGGATGATAGGGGTCAGGAATGCTAAGCGAGCCTGGATCATTGATCACGGTGTACTGCGTAATAAGCCCGTCGGAGAGCGCCCCGGCCGATACAAAGGGCTTCACGATAGACCCAGGAGTATAGACACCTCCCACAGCATGATCGAGGAACGGATGCCCGGGCGCCTGGTTATATCCAGCGATAATTTCGGAAGGGCCGCCGTCGCTCATAACGTTTGGATCATAGCTTGGGTATGAGACGATAGCGCGAACACCGCCCGTCTCCACATCCATAATGACGCCCGCTCCCGCAATGAAACCAAACTTACGAGCCACCGAACTTATGGCGGTGGCGAATTCTCGCTCAAGATCTGCATCGACGGAGAGCCGGAGTGTAGACCCTGCGCGAGCGGGAACCACCAACCCTTCTGAGCGTATGCGCCCAAGCGCATCCGTCTCGACCAGTTTCTGACCATTCGTGCCCGTCAAGAGAGCGTCGTATTCAGCCTCAAGACCTGCGATGCCCTTCTCAGCCGTATCATAATAATTCCCACTCGCATCTTTTTTAGGATACGAGACATAGCCAATGATCTGACCCATCGCGGGTATCCGGTAGCGCCGGCGGACACTGCCGTCTGGACCTTCTGCATTATCGACGATGACAACACCATTCACATCCGTAATCAGACCGCGCGGAGCAAATAACGTCGTTACCGCAAGTGAGTTGTGTGCGCTTTGTTCGGCAAGACTGCTTCCCTGAACGACCTGTAAGTCCATCGCGCGCGCGCCAAGGCCGAGGAAGGCCATGAGCATAACGATAGGAATAACAACATAGGTTGTCCGAGAAAGCGGCTGCTCAATACGGCCCTCGAAACGCGCGTGGTCGAAGTCTCCCGTATTCGTCGCATCGAGAAATATCTCGTCCGGAGCGAGTTCCGGATCGCGCCACCTTTTCCTCAACCACAGCATCAGCCTATGATACCGGCTGTAAGTCGCGAACGCACGAAAAGAGCTAGTAGGGAGGCCCCGGCTCCGGCAAGAGTAAGGAGCGGGATAGCGTGGAGACCCGGCGGGAGGTATAAGGCATCAGCGAAAGCGCCAACTAAAAATGGCGCAAAGGGAATGACGGGCGCAGAAAGGAGGGCGAGAAGTACGGTGAGCGGTCGGGGAAACAAAAAGAGAGAGATGCACGCGCCAAAGAGGGCGAGCCATGCGAGATATTTCATGGCGTACTTGAAGCCGTCTCAAGACGTACACCCGCAAGTGTGGCACCGACCTCCCGGAGCGTGACCCAGGTGATAGAGAAAGGATTCGTGGCCGGACGTATAAACAAGGTTGCGAGCGGGTCGGAAGCTTCACCACCTACGCGTATGACGGTACCGACGGGTATGGCTCCTGGCCCCGAAAGAAATACTGCATCCCCTACGGCAATGCTCGCACTACGCGGAAGACGGGCCGTATACGCCCCTCCCCCAGCCCCCACAAGCGTTATTGGCGTATGGTCATTCCCCACCCATGCTGCTACGGAAACGCCCGGCGAGGAAAAGAGTGTGGCACGAGAGAAGTCGGACGTAACGCCTGAGACAACGCCGAGCGGCAACCCGCCTACGCCGTACACTCCCATACCTTTGTTGATGCCCGCATGCGTACCGGCGGAGAGCACGAGCGTGTCATATGCCGCCACGGGAGGCCGGGCGAGAACGCCAGCGACAATACCGGGGGGAGCGGGCGCGCCGGAGCCGATGAGCGCGGTGAGGTCGTGCACCTTTTCTGTAAGCGTACGATTCTCTACCGACAGTGCGGTGTTCTCTTCGGCGAGAGCCGCATTTTTGGCCGTAAGCGCCTTAGCATTTGAGAACCCCGAGAATACGCTTCCGACACCCGCAGAAAGACCATTGCTAAGCGAAAAAGCAGGAGAAAATACGGATAGGAATATGTTCGGGGCAGCTATACGGACAAGCGCTATACCAAGCACACAGGCGACGATGACCGCGCTCCACCACACCCCTCGTGAGGGGCCGTTAGTTCGTCCCCCCCAGCGTATCGTCTTCATCAATGAAAAAATCGGCATACGCCGAAGGATCCTCTGTTACGATGCCCGTACCACGCACGACGGCCGTCAACGGATCCGGTGCGACTTTAACCGGCACGCCAAGCATCTTTGCAAGTGCCTGGGGCAGACCGCGTAGCAGAGCACCGCCGCCAAAAATAGTTACGCCACGCTCAAGCACATCAGAAAGGAGCTCCGGAGGCGTCGCCTCGATAACATCCTTCATCGCATCCATAAGCGCATCGAGTGAGGGGGCAAGCGCCTCGCGCACATGCGCGTCGGATAGCGTAATTTCGCGCGGCAAACCCGTGGCAAGGTCGCGCCCGCGCACGCCACGTGTGAGCGCGTCAGCAAGCGGCATGACGGCACCGATAGAAATCTTCACCTCTTCAGCGGTGCGTTCTCCAATGCCGAGCTTAAACTCATTGCGCACAAAATCGATAATGCTTTCATTGAAGCGATCGCCGGCCACCTGCGAGCTCTTCGAGGCGACGGACCCATTCAGAGAAATGACGGCGATGTCAGTGGTACCCGCGCCGATATCAAGCACCATCGTGCCCACGGCCTCAGAGACTGGCAGCTTTGCGCCAATCGCTCCCGCAATGGGCTCTTCAAGGATAATGGCCTCGCGCGCACCGGCATTCCGAGCGGCATCACGAACGGCTCGGCTTTGCACGTTTGTAACACCCGTAGGCACGCCAATGACCACACGCGGGCCGAAGAGGGCGGCAAGCGAGCCGCGCGAACCTTGCGCCTTACCAATGAGGTAGGCGAGAAGCTCTTCCGTAACTTCAAAATCAGAAATGACGCCGTGAGAGAGCGGGCGCACGGTGCGGATATGCGGCGGTGTCTTGCCGAGCATGGCCTTGGCATCCTTGCCGATAGCGACCACGCGATCGGTCTTATCATTGACCGCAACGACGGAAGGTTCTTGTAGGACAATGCCGCGCCCGCGCACATAGACGAGCGTGTTGCTCGTCCCGAGATCAATGCCGATGTCGCGGCTGAAGAGCGAATTCTTCGAGAACCTAGGCATATCGTGTTACGAGGTCGGCGCGGGATACTTTCTCGACTACTCCCGTTGCCCGGTGAACGACCTCGAACACACCGGAGGCCGTTGCCCCCTTCCCTACCACCACGCGAAGCGGGATACCAAGCAAGTCGCTCTCTGCAAATTTCTGCCCGACGCTCATACCGCGGTCGTCGTAGAGTACCTCGACACCTGCTTCCGTGAGCTCTGCGTAGAGCGCGTCTGCGGTCGCGGATACTTCGTCATCACCCTTTCCAAGCGAAACCAGGTGGAGGGCAAAGGGGGCAACAGAGGCCGGCCACACCATTCCCCGCTCGTCAGCGAAAGTCTCAACAATAGTGCCGACGAGCCGACTCGTACCAAAGCCGTAGCAGCCCATGACAGGGGTTTGTGTGCCGCCCTCTTTGTCTTTGTACGTGAACCCGAATGCCTTTGGGTATTTCTGCCCCAAGTCGAAGACATTTCCCACTTCGGCCGCGCGCGCCTTCTGAAGCGTCCTCTTGCCACACTTAGGGCAGGTATCGCCCTCGTGCTCCTTAGCTACCTCCACATTCGCGCAGTGGGTACAGGCCTCGCAGTAGAGGATGTCATCCTCCCCTGCCTCCGTGAGCGCCATAAACTCATACGAGAGCTTCTCCGAAAATGCCCCGCCAGAGGCCTCTGTCACCTTCGCCATGAGCCCGCAGCGAGCGAAGGCCTTCAGGTAGGAGGCTTTTACGATTTCATAAAAGCGGTCGAAGTCCGCCTGGCTCTCGTGAAAACTGTACATGTCCTTCATACCGAACTCGCGCCCGCGCATCACGCCACTCTTCGCGCGCAGTTCATCGCGATACTTCTGCCCTATCTGATAGATGGCAACGGGGAGATCTTTATAGGAAGGAATATATTCTTGTGCAATAGGCGTTACGATCTCTTCCTCGCTCTGGCCAAGTGCATACTGCTTTTCTGTCCGGCTCTCTATTTTGAAGAGTACGTCGACAGCATCCCAACCGCCGGTCTGTTTCCACAGCTCGCTCGGGTGGAGAGTGGCCATACGTATCTCTTGCCCGCCGATAGCGTCCATCTCTTGACGAATGATGTTCTCAATCTTGGTGAGGACGCGCAGCCCAAGAGGGAGATAGGAGTAGACGCCAGCCATCTCCTTGTGCACGAAGCCAGCACGTATAAGGAGCTGGGCGTTCTTCGAAACTTCATCTGCCGGTGACTCGTGGCGCGCCCGTGTAAATAGCTGTGACTGCCGCATATGGAGACAGGATACAACTAAGACCCCCGGCCCGCCACCGACATAAATGGAAGCACCCGCGACAAGTCGCGGGTGTATTGCCCTAGGGGGCGAAGGTTCGTCGAGAGGCTAGCAGCCCCGACCGCCGAGGAAGGCGAAGTTCTGGCACTGCCCGTTGGCACGGGCATCGGCGTTTCCGCCGAGCGCGAACGCATCATTGGAGTTGGAGTTGGTGGCATTGCCACCCCGGCCACCGCGGCCGCCCGCCGCGTTCGCCGTAGCGCCCGCGGCGCTGCCACCGGCCGCGTTCCCACCGGTGCCGGTCGCACTGCCACCCGCCGCGCTGCCGCCACCGGCCGACACAGAACCGGTCGAGACGACCGTGCTCGTGCCGCTGTCGTAGGTCTGAGCCGGGCGCAGAAGGGCCATGCCGCCAGCGAATCCGGCGGCCTGCGCAACAGAGCCGAAGAAGCCATTCGCGGCATCCTGGAAGGTGCCCTTGCTTGCCGCCTGTTCGGTCGAGATGATTCGACCGGTGCGGTCCACCACCTGGATGGACTTCAGGCGCGGGCCGCCCTGCTCGTCGACACCCGTGTCGACGATTCGAACAATGTCTCCCGACGAGGTCGGGATCTCGACGAGCGATGGCGCCGCCGAACAGGCGGCGAGGGACATCGCGACGGCAAGTGGGCCAAAGAGGCCCATGAATCGCGTGCTCATATACTCTCCTATTAGTCTGGCTCTGCAGATACCGGAATGGTACTGCCGCGCGCCCGAAAAAGACTATATAATATACTTGTATAAAAGTCAATACCCTGTCTTTATATGTTTGGTGGACCTACGGGGAGTCGAACCCCGACCTCGTCCATGCCATGGACGCGTTCTACCGCTATACTATAGGCCCGTTGGCGATATTCTACATTGTAGATATAGATAATCCAGAGAGCCCTGCGACATTTTTGATAAACTGACTATTTATATAGTATAGTCATACGAGCACACCCAGGGGAGGCCAGTTTAGAATGACGATGTTGCGTTTTTTGTGGGCTTGCTTTCGCAAGCCCACCATCCTCCCGCCCCGCGCAAGCGCGGGGCGGGACTCAATTATGTATGTGACGCGAAAAACCGCCGGAATACCGGCGGCTTCGTCTAGTTATTCGTGGCTCCATGCCGGCCTGCGAGGTAGCGGCGAGATAGGCTTCGCGCGAGGGCCCGAGCGAGCTGGGCAAGACTGTGCAGGGAGATCTCCAATCGCGATGCGCAGAGCCGCTCGACCGCGCGACAAGCGCGAACGCACGGTGCCCGTAGGCACGCCGAGAATCTCGGCGACCTTATCGTAGCGGAGGCCCTCGAGGCCAACCAGAAGAACCACAGCGCGCTGCTCGAGTGGCAGCTTACCGAGAGCTCGGTCAAGGTCGCGAATCTCAAGGCGCTTCTCCTGGTCAGGAGCTGTGCTTAGTGCCGGCTCGGCTTCGGGAAGCAAAACGGTGAGGCCTTCGCGCACCGTCCGACGCACGCGGTTCACATGTTCATTGTGCAGGATGGTGAAGAGCCATGCCCGCAGGTTGGTATCTTCCTGCCAGAGATGCGGCCTAGAGAGTGCCCGCGTGAGGCATTCTTGCACCAGGTCGTTTGCGGCGGACACGTCCCGAGTAAGCGCGAGTGCGTAGCGGCGCAGGTTTGGAATCTGTGCCTCAAGGTCTTTACTCTTAAAAGCCACGGCGACCTCCCTTTTTCTGCAGAACACAAAACCATGCGAATGCATTGCTGGCAAGGCCCCTCTGGGCGACAGCAGAATCGCCCCCGGCAAGCCGGGGGCGATATTCGTCTTGTACACGAAAGAACGGTGATCCTAATGCGACGGCTCAGTACGTCTTGATGACGCTTCCGTCCGCCGCATTGCGCTCCTCGAGCTTAACCGGATACCCCCAAAGCGTTTTGGCGTGCTCGATGACCGCACGGCAGCTCTGCTCTTCGAGCACGACTCGGTCGTGGGCGAAGTGGGCGAGCGTCAGCGTGCGGTCCCCACGGACATCGGCCCCGACGATCTGGATGTCCGGCTCGCGCCGAGAGAGATCGTAGTGCCGAGAGAGCCGCTCTCGCACCTTCCGGTAGCCAGGCTCGTTGTGGATGGCCTCAACTTGCATAGAAGTCTTCGAGCTGTCGTCATCCACCGAAAACATCCGGAACCTCCGGATTACGCGAGGCGAGAGATACTGCGAAACGAAGGATTCGTCCCGGTAGTTCGCCCACGCGAAGCGCAGTGTGCCCCACGGGTCGCCGTTTCCGGCGATGTCAGGGAACCACTCGCGGTCCTCGGCGAGCTGCTCGGGCGTCCGCGGAGTCCATCCCCGATGCGTCCAGTCATGCCCGGTGCAGGTACCGTAGATGTCCTGCATCATGGCAAAGCCGAGCGCGTACGGGTTCCATCCGCTAAAGCGCGGGTCATCGTAGCCCGGCTGGAAGACGACGCTCGAGTGTGAGTGCAGAAACTCGAGCATGTTCCCTTCCGAGATGAGACCCTTTTCCCACAGGCGGTACAGGATGGAGTGGTGCACGAAGGTCGCGCACCCCTCATTCATCAGCTGGAGCTGCTTCTGTGGGTAGAGGTACTGTTGCACTATCCGCACAATGCGGATGAGCTCCCGCTGCCAATCCTCGAGCTTCGGCGCGTTCTTCTCGAAGAAGTAGAGGAGGTTCTCCTCAGGGAGGCCAAGCTTTTCTTTGAGCTTGCGCCCCTGCTCGGCGGCCTCGGACGGCGTCTCGGTGGACGCTGCCCTCGGCACCGTCTTCTCGAAGAGGTCGTTGTAGGCGAGGCGCTGGTGCTCGCGGCGTTCTTCCTGGCGCTTCTCCTCCTCTTTCAGGTTCGGCTTCTGATGGCGCTTGTAGCGGTCAACGCCGTACGCCTGCAAGGCATGCGCCGCGTCGAGCACGCGCTCGACGGCGGCAACGCCATGCCTCTCCTCACATCGCCGCACATAGTCTTGGGCGAACTTGAGGTAGTCGAGGATGCCCTCGGCGTCCGTCCACTGCCGGAAGAGGTAGTTATTCTTGAAGAAGTGGTTGTGGCCAATCCCGGCGTGGGCTATGACGAGCGCCTGCATCGTAGAGGTGTTTTCCTCCATGATGTAGACGAGGCAGGGACTTGAGTTAATCACAATCTCATAGGCGAGGCCCTGGATCCCTTTCTGGTACAGGGTTTGGTGGTGCGCAAAGTGTTTGCCGAAACTCCAGTGCCGATACATGAGCGGCAGCCCGATAGAGGCATACGCGTCGAGCATCTGCTCGGAGGAGATAACCTCAAGCTGCACCGAGTAGGGATTGAGGCCGAACTCGCCGACCCCAACTTCGTAGCACGCGTCGTAGATTTGCCGCAGCATCGAGAAGTCCCAGTTGGCCCCCTCGAAGAGCACGGTATCTGGCACGACGGGCCGCGGCCGCTCGATAAATTCGTTACCGAGCGGAAAGCTCCTAGGCATGAGTGCCTCCCTTCTTGAAGAGGTCATGGAAGACCGGGAAGATCTGCGTCGGGTCGGGTATTTTCCGCATCGCGAAGTTTGTATGCTTCGGCGCAGCCTCGGCATACGCCCGCCACAAATCGCTGTCGCGAGACAGGGTGGGCATGCCGCCAGAGCCATTTCCAACCTCGACATACGCGTAGTACTGGCAGAGAGGCAGAACCTCGTTACCGAGTACGGACACGCACTTCGCGCTGTCGGGACCGTAGTTATCGCCATCGGAGGCTTGCGCTCCGTAGACGTTCCAGCGCTCGAGTGGGTACCGTGCCTTTTGAATCTCGACCATCTTCTCGAGAGCCGAGGAGACAACCGTACCGCCCGTTTCCGTACCGTAGAAGAACGTCTGTTCGTCGACCTCTTTAGCCTCATGGGTGTGGCGGATGAAGAC
>OBEQ011718539.1_pt1 | contig 20747 bp, 23 predicted proteins | sample 1670901 | NCBI WGS metagenome assembly OBEQ01 (sample SAMEA104232315, study PRJEB22302) | groundwater metagenome | biome: forest; feature: aquifer; material: groundwater | place: USA | collected 2011-08-07 | depth 5.4 m
AAGCAGCGACTGCGGATCTTTTTCGCCGTGGCCCTTGATTATTTTCCCGACATAGAAAAAACCGATAGTTAGGCCTATTAAAATCAATACAAAAAATATTATTTCCATGTTGCGTTTTTACATTTTTCTTTCCGGATATCCTTCGTCCGGCAGAGATTCAAAAAATTCCTCGATATGTTTTTCAAATTCTTCTTCCGTTAACTCTTTTTTGGTCCTCATTGCCAGGAGCCAATCAAACATACTATATTCCAACGCCGGAGAAATATTCAGCTCCTTTTTAAGCAAATCGCTCACCATTTTATTGGCTTTGGCGCGCGCCACGGGTCCGCTTTGGCACTGGTCAATTATTCTTTTCACTTCAACCTCTATTCGCTTATATTTTTTTTCGCCCGATCGTGCAACTTCTTGTTTTGTTTTCGGCGGTGATCCTTTATCGTCTCGATTTTCGAAGTCCATTGTTTAAGTTTAGTATTTTCGTTTTGGCATTGTAAAGGAGATGTTTTGACTAGTGGTCCTATCACTTTTATACTTTTAGTTAGCAGTTTGCGCTGAAAGGATAAAAAGATGCGTAGGCACTGGCCCCTTATCAGAGTTCTCATCGCCTCCTGGCTTTCTTACGCCGTGGTGCTTGTTCTTAACTTCAGTAAGCTTCCGCCATTGTCCTCTCTCGCGATCTTTATAGCCGCTATTGGTTTTCTCTCCGGCTGGATCTACACACACTTTTTTGAGTGGGGATATCATAATTATGCGATGCATATAAATCCCAGTAAAATTCCGAGTCGCCCCAAATTTCTCAAGAAGATTTTGATAAGAATCAGAGAAACGCACATCGAGCATCATACGGTTTTTTATGGCGATCATTTTCGTAGGCACGATCTTGAAGCCTTCAAACATGTCATCTCCCCGCTTGCAATGTTTCCCGTCCTCTTTTTTGTTTTCCATTATTCTCCCCTTAAACTAGTACTTCCTGCTCGTCCCCTCTGGATAGTTTTCCTGGTGTTCTTCTGTGGCGGGCTGGTTTCGCATTACAGTACTTTTGAGAGCATACATTGGTTTACCCATATTGATGGCACTTGCCTTGATCCATTCTTTACCAAATATTTCCCAGGCCCGTTAAAGCACCATCTTGATCATCACGAAGAGGTTTTAAGGAATTTTAACTTTATGCCGCCGTATCTCGGCGATAGACTTGGCGCAACCTATCGTGCTCCAGATAATAAATAACCCGACATTTCGTCGGGTTTAGTCTTGAAAAAAGTTATTAAATTGCCCTAGTGCTTTTTGAAATTCTGGTCGATCGGATTCCAATATCGGGTCTCCGGGCGGAAGTTCGATTGTCAGAGGATTTACGTAGTCGCCATTTTTGTGAACTTCAAAATGCAAATGCGGGCCAGTTGACTGTCCTGTGGATCCGACATATCCGACAACCTGTCCCTGTTCCACTCTTTGGCCGGTTCTTACGGCAAATTTTGAAAGATGGCCATAGACAGTTGTGTATGTTTCGTTATGTCTTACTTGTACCGCATTGCCCAGATCTCCGTGCCAGCCAGCAGAAACAACGGTTCCGTCTCCAACTGTGACAGCTGGCGTTCCGTAATCAGCGGCATAGTCAATCGCTCGGTGGGCATGCATTGTTTTTGTTACTGGATTTAAGCGGTTGTAGCTGAATCCGGAACTTATATATTTATAGGAAAGAGGGGATTTTAAAAATATTTTTTCCAAAGACAGGCCACCTTCGTCATAATATCCTTCTTTGCTGTCACTGCCTTTGAAATAAACTCCTTTAAAAACATTTCCGTCATTCGTGAATTTTGCGGCAAGTATTTTCCCAGGTCCGACGTAATTTCCATTGAGAAATCTTTTTTCATACATCACTTTAAATTTGTCGCCGGTTCTTATATCTGCCGCGAAATCAACCTGCCAGGCAAAAACTTCCGCGAGCGCTAACGCCAGCCGGTCGTCGCCGCCGGAGTTTGTTACCGCCTCAAAAAGGGAAGACGTTATCTCCCCGCTTATTTCTCCGGTTTGCGTTTCATAGGGTATATCGATTTTTTCCGCCGACGGAGCCGTGCTTGATATTGTCACAACGAGCGCTTTATCACTATCTATTTGATAGACCAGTTTTTTCAGCTCTCCGGTTTCCTTTTCGGCAATAGCCGTTATTTCCTTTCCTTCAACTACTTTTTCCAGATTGTATACGTCTTTCGCGGAATCAAGTATGGCGAGCATTTTGTCGTAACCGATGCCGAAAGATTCGGCGATTTGGGCGAAGGTTTTACCTTTTTCAACTTTTTGGCTTACCAGATATTCATTTTTTCCGGTAAGAGCATAGCCGATAAGAGGAAGCCCCGAAATCCCACCCTCTTTTATCTGTGGCTTTGCAAAGAAATAAAAAAACACAGCAAAACCGATGATTGCCGCGGGAATAATGACCCATCTCTTCTTGCTGGGCATAAAGAGATTAAACCCTATTCTTTGGAAAAAATGAATAACCGCGCTACAAGCAGCGTTATATCTGCTTGTAACATGCGGTTATTCACCCCGACGTACGTCGGGGTTTATTATCTGCATTCCGCTTCATCCTCGCGGCAAGCCACGGGGTATTCGCGGGCAGATAATAAAACACCCCGTTTTATCGGGGTGTTTTATTTTTTATTTACCAGCGGTCGTCCCTTCGTGCTCCTCCTCTGCCACCTCCAGCTCCACCGAATCCGCCGCGTCCGCCTCCGCCTTCTCGGCGAGGTGGGCGCTCGGTCATTGGACGAGCCTCATTGACAGTTAAGTTCCTGCCACCGAAGTCTTTGCCGTTCCACATCTCAATGGCTTTGTCGGCTTCGTCGTCATTTGTCATTTCAACGAATCCGAATCCCTTTGAGCGACCGGAGAACTTGTCGGTAATTATCGTTGCCGATTCTACCGCGCCGGCTTTTTCAAAAGCCTGCTTAAGCTCATCCTGTGTCGTGGACCAAGGCAATCCGCCTACGTATAACCTCTTAGACACTTGATTGTATTTGTATTTTTTTATGTAAGGCGACCTACTCTCTTCGGGTTTCCGCCTCGGCCGCCTGTTTTAAACACATTTGGCCCCCGACAAGAAACTCTTACCCGGTAGCGTCCTGAATTTTTAAGGACCTGTGCGCCGGGGAGAACACTTACTAACGATTTAGATTATAGCAGATTGTGGATATTTGCGCAAGCCAAACAAAAACCGCCCATTGTCAGGGCGGTTTTTTGGAATCGGTGCGTCTTTCGGTTAGCGACCGTTCGCCCATAAGACGAATGTGAACAACTTCTGTCCGTTGCCGAGGTCGCGCCCATAGAGAGATGGGCGGCCGTTGCTGTCGTTGCGGAGGGCCGTGCCCCACGCGCTCGGTTCGGAGGCGTCGGTAATTACTAAGCCGCTCTTTCCCGATCCGCTCGGAGCTCCCGCGCTTATCGTTGTGGAACCATCAAGGTGTTGGTAAATTATTCCCAGTTCTTCGTAGTCGTGCGCGTTCGGATGTTCGTTCGAGAGCTGACCCTTAAGCGTGCCATCAGGATCATTCGTATAGTCCATGCAAGTTCCAAGATTTGGGTTTGAGAAATTTTCGTCTTGGTGGCCGAGACCAAAGTTGTGGCCAATTTCTTGGCAAGCCACAAGCCGTCTCCATGGAGGAGTGTTGTATGTTGCGGTGGTGAAGTATGAATCGTTGAGTTTGGTAATGCCTTGGGTAATATGGTTGCCGTTCGCCCAGATCTGGGCCACGCCCAGCCAGCCATTGAAACCATATTTGGCGCTGCACACTTCCACGCGCCCGATCGTGGGCTTACAGCTTTTCGGGTTTATGTTGTTTCCGGCCACGACCGTAGTATCCAAAACATTGGACCGGCTCCAGTCCGATGATGCTCCCGCTAAATATGCGTCCCAGGCAGTTGAGACATTGTCGCCAAGCTTCAACGTGAAGGGGTTGGCCGTCCGCGCCCAATGATAATTGCCCCAAGAGTGTGTTGCGTAGGCAACGCTTCCCGCCGCAATGACGGTTACGAAAACCGAAATGCCGGCAAGTGTCCGCCAAGAAGATTTCTTTAAAAATGAAAACTTTTTCATAAATTAGTATTAATTATTGGTTAAAATATTTTATACGACGTTTTTAATTCTGTTAATTCTAGCATATCCTGCGTTTTTGCCAACACAAACAAAAAAACAGCCCATTACCAGGCTATTTTCATGGTCGCTACTTTATTGTTGATTTGATCATTCTTCGGAACGCCGCCGTGTTTTTGTGCCCATGGTGTTTAACAGCGTGATACACGGCTACCGGAAGCACTTCGCTCATTTTTCCGGAGATAGTAAGCGAGCAATTCTTTTTGCTGGGGAATTTTCTGCAATCCGCTGAAACTCTTTTCTCTTTTTTCATTCGTTTTTATTTTTTGGTTGACCTTTTTAATTAAAACAAGAATTTATTTAACCAAGAAAAACGCGGTTGCCCAGAACAAAAGAATGACCACGATTAACGCAAGCCAAATGGCGCTCCAAAGAACGGTTTTAAATGCATCCGTTTTTCTCTCCGTGAAAAACAGCCAGATCGGATATGCTAAAACAATGGAACCGGATATAAGAGCGGAAACGATGAACGCCAAAAGGAAAAGCATTGCTCCGAGAATCGGATGCGGCTCAATGCTGTTCGTTTTTGCCCATTCAATAAAATTTTGCGCGGCTGTCGCGAAAAGAAAAACGTAAGCCGAAATGCAGACGGCCTGTATCAGGCCCGTAAGTTTTGGGGAGAGTTTCATTGCCCTATTTATTCTTTTGATTTTAACAAAACCATCAAATATTGTCACGGTGGTTATTTTGGTTTTTGAGGGTTGACAAAAATTTTCATTTGCCTTATACTGCCCCTAGGACAATAAATCTTAAATAAGGGGAGGAAGCATGAGCTTCAAGGGCATTGTAGCACTGGCTGTTATCGGGGTGATTTTCTACGCGGGAGTGATGGGTTATGGCTACTGTAACGGTCTTCGTAACGAAAGCGTTGACAGAGAAACGCATCTCAACGCTCAGTATCTCGACAACCAGAATTATCTGAGCTCTTACGTGAGCGGCTTCTCCGAGAAGACCGGTCTCGCGAACGCCAAGTCCGACAAGATTGACCAGATCCTCACAGACGCCGTGAAGGGACGTTACGAAGGCGACAACGGCGGAATGGGTAAGGGCGGAGCGTTTTTCTCGGCCATCGTCGAGGCTTATCCAGATGCTGGCAAAGACCTTGCGATCTACGACAAGATTGCGGACTACGTTCAGAGCCAGCGTGAGGGCTACAAACAGATGCAGAGCGGTTTGCTCGACAATCTTCGGGCATACGATAAGTGGCGCGAAGAGGGCATCGTGCAAAGCTGGATCATCGAACACGTTATCGGAGTGCCGAGCAAGAGACTGGAAGCTCACCTTGGTACAACGGTTTACAGAGGCAACGAGGCCAGGGACAAGATGTACCTGATCGTGCTCGACTCGAAAACGATCAAGGCCTACGATACCGGCGTGATGGATCCTCTGCAGGTGCCAAGCTCACCACAGAAGAAGTAATTTTTTGACCAGGGAAACCCCCTGGTCAATTTTTTTTGGTATGGCTTCCTGAAAAATTGACTTTCAATTCTTTTAATGCTAAAATGCCATCAGTTCTATCGATAACCCAAAAGGAGGCAAGTCTTGTTTTCTCTCGTCGTTTCAACGATTCTTATCGCTGCCGTTGTGGGACTGATCGTAAAATTCCTGCTCGATTATCGTGGGTCCGAAAACAGAATAAGCTGGCGGGAATTTTCCATTGGCTTGGCGGCCATCAGTTTTGTTTTGGTGCCGCTTATAACTTGGGCCGGATGGACGATCGCAAGATCAAACCTTCTAACCTACAAGCAGTATCTTAACGGTTGGGAACTGCGGGCGACGAGAGACGATATCGCTTGCACAAGAGATGGCTCTTGCGTCCACTGTTACGACTGCGATCCCTATACTGTTATGGTCTCATACGAATGCGGTAGTTATAGCGGCTCAGGGAATAATAGGCATTACGTTTCTCGGACTTGCTGGCGGCAAGAAACTCGCTATCACTCTTGTCCCTATGTGGACGTGGAAACGAGCTATTTTGTGAGAACAACGCTTGGCGACTATACGATAAGTTTGCATCGCTTTCCTGAAAATCCACAGGAACACAGATGGAGACAGCCAGAAGGAATACCCGATTACGCGATAGCGAATGCCGGAGTCGGAATTCCTCAGTTCTGGGCGGCTGTTAAGTCGCGAGTTGATTCCGGAAGGCCAGGACCGGTGAGCAAGCGCGCAGAATATGAGAATTATATTCTCGCCAGCGAACAGACGATCCTCAAGCAACACTCTTCCGACGTGGATAAATTTCTTTCCGCGGGACTTTTGCCAAGACTGAATTCGCAAATCTACGATTTCTACGCGGCCGACAAGGTCTACTTCGTAGGGTATCGGGCAAAAGATTCGGGCTCGTGGCAAAGATCCGTGAGTTATCTGAACGCCGCGTTCGGCAGCGAACTTGAGGGCGACCTGCATCTCGTGATCGTCGAGAACGACAAAATATCGGAAAATCCGGAGTCCTACGCCCTAGCGCTTAAGGCTTATTGGCAAAGTTCGAAAGTTTTTGAGGAAAACGCTTTAAGCAAGAACGCTTTAGTGATTATCGTGGGAACTCGCGATGGAGAAACAGTTGCCTGGGCGCGCGCCTTTACCGGCATGCCGATAGGTAACGAAACGTTAACTGTTGCCGTGCAAAACAACTTGAAAGGAGTTTCTCTTACGCCTTGGTCGCTTGTAGGAGAAACAGTTGGTGGTTTTGATAAAAACGGAAACGCTGTTTCTGCCCATAAAGAAGGAGCGTTGGAGATATTGCTTTGGGGATTTTCCAATCCTGGCACGAAATTCGTGCGCCGCAGTATGTCCGCCAAAGATAAAAATGATGTCGGCAGAGGATTCCTTTATCTCAAAGGAGAAATCCAGCCGACCCCCAAGCAAAAATTCTGGATAGGATTTTTTGCTTTTATCGCTTGCACGATAGTTTGGGTTGTTTGTATCTGTGTAGACGATAGTGGAAGAAAAAGATCAAGATACGATTATTACTAGAAACTGACAATAAGAACCGCAAACCGCGGTTCTTTTTTTATTGCCACTTTTATAAAGCAACCTTTGCTTCCCTGGTTGGACGGGTTCAGAACTCTAAACTGGACAAAAATTAAGACGGAACTAGAAAGTTCGCCATTTTATAAAGCTGAATTGTTCAATTGGTTTCTAGCTCTAATGGCATAATGGTTATATGAACTTCATATCCTACAATGATAAGGATTGGAGGTGGAAAACATGTAGCAACATGCGAAAAAATGTTTTGGAGACGATCTAATCAATACGCTCGATCCGCAAGATCGAAATACAACAATGAAAAAAAGTAACCTACTTCTTTTGGTAATCCTTGTCTTGCTGGCTGTACTCATTGGGCAGGTTGCGTCGCGGGTGGTCATTACCTCGATCGACACAGCAAGTACGTCAACCGATCAGGTACGCATGTCAACGACTACGGTCAGTATGACGACCGGAGAGGTACAAGGGCCAATTGATCAGCAAGCGAAGCAACTCGTGGAAGCGTACCCGGATCTTTTGATGGTCGGCCCACACGATAGTAACGCTATCATCTGGAAAAAAGATAACACCCGCATGCGATTCGACGACGGTGTTCTTGGCAAGGACCTTAAGACAATGCTCAGCCAACCCGACCTGCAGGACGAGATGGCAATGCCCTATGCGTCAGGGAAACAGTTCACAATTAAGAAAGACTACGATCCGGGAAGAGTACGCTTCGAACCTTTTTTCAAGAAGATGTATGGAGCCACGGAGGCGGAAGTGAAAGCAAGCCTGGAGACTGTCTACTGGCTACCAAGTTTCAGCAACCAGCCATTGCTTGTCACGCGCGTCAATGGCGTGAGTCAAAAACTTCAGGCTATCTCGAACGAACTCGACCGGCTGGTGCAACAGCCCGGGCAGAGCAATTTGCTTACATACCTCAAAGATCCGGGAGGAACGTTCAAGTGGAGGAACATTGCCGGTACAGATAGATTGAGCCCGCACAGTTTCGGCATCGCAATTGACATAAACAGCGCGTACTCCGACTATTGGCAGCGGTCTACCGATGGCGGGGCTGCGTATCACAATCAGATCCCCATGGAAATAGTGAAGGTGTTCGAGAAGTACGGATTCATCTGGGGCGGTAAGTGGTATCACTATGACACCATGCATTTCGAATACCGCCCGGAGCTATTGATGAATCAGTAGTGACGTAAGACGCGCAAGAGAAATGGGATCAGTCACCATGCTTATCTTGTGCCCGCCTCGGGCAGCAAGAAAAAGCATCACGGGGCGATCTTTCTTTTGTCCCTGGCTCCGCTGGTTGGACAAGTTCAGAGCTCTGGATTGGAAAAAAATTTAAACAAGAATTAGAACTTACAAACTTTAGTCTGGCATAACTACTATTGAATCAATTCGTAAATATGCACGACTAGAGTAAAAGCTACCAGTACCCACCCTACTATTACTGGCAAAAAAGCATTGCCCGAAAGATAGTACTGGAGCAAAAGCGCCAGTCCAAAGCCCCCTACGGCATGGGCAAAATTCATCAGAACAATATGCTTTCTTGCCAATTCTATTTGTCTTTCAAACATTTTTTATTATTAAAATAATACCATCATTGTAGCACACAAACTTGGGCCTAAACCAATTTGGTATCAAACCTTGATAAACAAGGCTGAGAAAAAATGCTCCGGCGGCAGGATTCGAACCTGCGACCATCTCCTTAACAGGGAGCCGCTCTACCGCTGAGCTACGCCGGAATCAAGATTTACGATATAAAGCTTAACAAAAGCATCGCCAAGTTTCAAGTTTTGATGATAAAAAGGTTCTGTCGTCAGAGTTAAATCACGCGCAACTTGAGAGCGAGTGATTTCCGGTCAATAAGGATAAAAGTTGCCAATCCTATTTTTCTATTTCCTGGATGAGCCGACCAAGGTCGTCGGTTGCTTCGATGCTGCGGAAGTGAAAAAGATCATTTTCTGTATGATAGGCGCCACGTTTTGAGCTTCGCGCGGCGTCGAAACCAGCTTCTTTGACAACTTCGACTAAGCGATCGTTATAGTAGCCGAACGGGTAGGCAAAAAAGCGGACCGGTTCCCCAAGCCCCGCTTCCAAGACTTTTTTGCCGCCGATAATTTCGTCGCGCAGGATGTTGGGATCTGTAATTTGGAAAAGATATGGATGTGATTTTGTGTGAGCGCCAATAATCATGCCCGCCTTGCGCATTTCTTTAATTTGGTCCCATGTTAAAAAATGGCGGTGGCCAATGGCGTTCGTAAAAACAAAGAAGGTTGCCGTTGCACTATATTTTTGAAGAATTGGGAATGCATACTTATATTGATTTTCCCAACCGTCATCGAAGGTAAGAACGACCGGTTTTTCCGGCAAACTTTTTTGTTTTTTAACGCCGGCTACAAAATCAGCAAAAGAGACAATGGTATAGCCCTGATCTTTAAAATACTTGAGGTGCTTTTCCAGTTCCTCCGGTGCGACGTCATAATAGTTAACGAGAGGAGGTTCTTTTACTTGGTGGGGGCGGACGCTGTGATATACGAGAATTGGAACGTGAAGCGCTTCCGGACTTACGAGTTCTTGCTGAGTTGTTTCTTGGAGAGCACGTTCGGGATTAAGCGCCGCGAATTTCTTGAGAAAGTTTTTTGCGGGCTTTTCTGATGTGCGCGCACTCTCATATTGCACAAGAAATATCCCAGAAAATAACGCGATAATTATTATCAGAGCAAAATAAAAATGCTTACTTGGTTTCATCTTGTGATCTTGGTTATATTATATAACCCGTTGGTTATAAAGCTACTTCAATTAAAGTCGATCTTTTCTGCTCTGGGGCGAAATTGAATTTCTCGACGAGTTTTTTCTGTTTTAATCGCCCGAACAAAATCATTCGACTTCAAGTCCTATGTATCAAGATAAAAAAACAAGAACCACTCACACGAATGGTTCTTGTTCGGATCCTTCAATCCTGGAAAATCACTGTCCGGAAATTTCTGTGCCGGAATTCCCGTTGTCACTTATTCCCTCAGTGGGGTGACAAGCCCTAGACGCAGTCTTGAAGGTTGACCATGCGGCTCGCTGCGCGGTTCGCCAATCTTTTGCCGCGCTCTTTGTGGAAGTCCTAAATGTTTTCCATGCGGCCTTAACCGCCTTCGAAACGTCGTGGGGATTCGTTAGGGTGTACGCTTCTTTCAGAGCGGCTGCGCGTGCCGTATAGGCGGCAGTAACTGCTTGCGCGTGGGCAGCAACTGCCGAATCGATCGCGGTTTCACGAGTATTTACCGCGGCGCCGACGCACGCGATTGTGGCGGCAGAATTTGCCGATGGCTCCGTGGAGCTCGAGGTTTGCGCCAATACCGGAGTTATAGTCCCCAGGGCAAAAACTAAAGCAGAAATTGCTATTAAATTCTTCATTATGTATTTTGTGTGGATTTTCCGACCTTTGTAGTTGCGGCATGAATTTCTTCTGTTAACGAATTATTGATTTTAATCAACCGGTGGATTTCGTCTTGGAGCTTTAAAATCGCCTCCGTGTCTCTGTATGTCTGCTCCGCTTGTTTATCGGAAGCCAATGCGGCCACTTTTTGACCGACCATAATTACCGAAAGAAGCACCAACTGTAAAAACGTTTGAGCGATCCAGGATATGAGAGACGCCGTTCCTCCCTGAATAGCTGAGGGTAAACTTATGAAGGCGATGATGGCAAAAAGATAAGCGCACCACATTGTGCCCACGGCGCTAGTTATTAATACCGCCAAACGGCCATTGAAATTAACCTGCTCGTGTTTTATCAGGTGAGGCCCAGATTTTGCCCGTTCTTCAATCCTAGGATTTGGAATATGTTGTGAGTCGGCCATACTATTTTCTATTATTTGCCTTGATTGATTATAACAAAATTAACAGAAATAGTGGTAACGGTAAGTGGATAGAGACCAATAAACCAAACTTGATTCTGCGTGGATAGGTCTGGAGATATAAATATTTTTCCTTTGGACCCGGAGATTCCAGTGCTAATATTGTTCAGCGATGTGGTGGCGTAGTAGGGCGTGCCGAGGCAAAAACCCCGGTTTTGTCTTTGTCTACGGTGTTCAAGAAAATTGATATAATTAATAAACTGTAAGGTGAGCAAAAAATATCACATTCCTATTTCAAACTTTTCTCCGCAACCCGAAAAAGAGTTTCGTGGTAAGTTCCATGTTTCTAAAAAAAGGAAACTTATTTTGTTCGTCATAGCCGTCGCGCTCATCGGTTCCGGCATATTTTTTGAATTCGCCTACAAAGACGAATTTTATCCCGGCATATCTATCGGGGATGTGCCCGTTGGCGGCAAAACCCTTATTGATGTTTTGGGTTATTTTAGAAATGAAGAAAAAGTTATGCAAAGCGTTGGCCTACGGGTTAATTTTCTGAACGGAGAGATCGCTAAAACAATAAAGATTCCAATGTCCGTTACCGGTTTTACTGCCGATAGTCTGCTTGAATATTATTCATTGGGAGACTGGAAAGAAACGGTGACCCAGGCCTATGAATTCGGCCGTAGCGGTTCTTTGTGGCGGAGACTTAAAGAACACGCCGGAATTGTTTTAGGGAAAAAATTTAGTTTGCCCTCCATCCCTCACGAAGAAAGTATCGCGTCTCTTGTTTCCCGGGAGATAGGAAATTTTTTAAAGAAACCGGTGCCCGCGCAATTCGCTTTTGATGAAAAAGGCGAAGCATATATTTTACCGGAAAAAAACGGCGAAATTATCGACCCGGAGGAAGTCGTTAACGTTGTTAAAAAAAAGATAGAATCATTCGATTCTTCCCCGGTAAATTTCCAAGTTAAAAGCGAAGCCCCCCTCACTACCAAAACAAAACTGGAACCATTTTTAAAACTTGTTCAGGAATTGGCTCCGCAAACCGACCTATTTTTCCGCTATAAAAATTATTGGTGGAGGGTTAGCGGCCAAAGGCTTTCTACCTGGTTCATGATTAAAAACGAAAACAAGATCAGGATAGACAGCGAGAAACTTGAAGCATTTATTTCTAAAACTATAGGGCCGGACATTAACGACCCGGCGCAAAACAGCCGTTTTCAAATCCGCGATGGCAAATTTAAGGAAATCATTCCCGGAAGATCTGGCAAAATTGTGGACACCGGAAAAATCGTGGAAAAAGTTGGCCAAGTTATTTCGAGCGTGCAGAAATCTTTTGCCGCCACGGGAAATCTTGCCTCTGCGCTGAAATCGATCGGTTCCGAAATAAACTTCAATCCCAAAAATGGAGATATTAACGTTCCGGTTGAAATGATCGCGCAGGAGCCGAAAATCACCAAAGAAACAGTTGACCAATACAAGATCAAAGATTTGGTGGGTTTTTCAAAAACCAGTTTTAAGGGAAGCAGCGAAGACAGAAAGACGAATATCAGAGTTGGTGCGGCTAGCTTGAACGGACTCTTGATAGCTCCGGGCGAAGAATTTTCCGCCGTGGATGCCATCGGCTATGTTACCGAAGATGCCGGTTACGTAAAAGAATATGTAATTAAGGACAATAAAAGCATTAAAGAATTGGGCGGGGGACTTTGCCAAATCGGAACCACTCTTTTCCGGCTGGCACTGAACGCCGGACTTCCGGTTACCGAGAGAGTTAATCATCGTTATGTGGTCGGCTATTACGGGCCGGGGCTTGACGCGACAATTTACGGACCGCATCCCGATTTGAGATTCGTCAACGACACCGGCCAATATTTATTGATGCAAGCGAGAGTTGAGGGTACGGATGTGGTGTTTGAGCTGTATGGCCAAAAAGACGGCCGGCAAGTTGTCGTTTCCGACCCGGTATTGCACGACCGCATTCCGCCCCCGCCAATAAAATATATTCCGAATCCTTATTTGTCGGCTGGTTTCGAGCAGTGCACCGAAACTCCAAGGACCGGAGTCACCGCGGATGTCACGTATCGGGTCGGCCTTCCGAACGGGGAAGTCCGCGAACAAATTTTTACGAGCGTCTATCAGCCATGGGGCAGGGTGTGCCTTATCGGTACAAAAATATAAACGATGTTACGGATCACGACATCGTTTCATTTGGTTCACTCGCCGCAAAGAAAATTTGATTTTCTTTGCGGACTCGCTGCCAAATGTAATCCGACAGATTCGTTGCTATTGTTTTTTGCTTGGGGTATAACACGATAGTGATACCCTACATAAACGTTCCAATTAGCGTCCCGAATGTGCCGTTTTATTCTCAAATCGCAGATATCCAACTTCCTGAATGGCGAAAGAAAGGCTGCGGAGTAGCCAGCTTGGCGATGCTGATAGAGTTTTATAAACCGGACACCGTATCGGTAAATAAATTGCTCGAGCAAGGCATTGCTTCGGGGGCTTATCTCCAGGATGCCGGCTGGACACACAGGGGGCTGGTTCTCTTGGCAAAAAAATATGGCTTGGACGGAAATAATTATGATTTGTCAAAATTAGACAAAGCGGCCGCGTTCGCCCGGTTCAAAGATTTTTTAAAAGACGGTCCGGCAATAGCGTCCGTCTATTATAAATTTGATCCCAAAAGCCCGATACCGCACCTTGTCGTAATCAACGGAATTTATGATGACGTTGTTTATTATAACGACCCGGCATCTAGCGCGGGAGAAAAAGAAATTTCCGTTGCCGGTTTTCTCAAGGGTTGGAAAAAAAGATTTATAGTTGTCAGGCCTGCGGAAGAAAATAACAAAATTACACTGACTGGAGAAGGAAAATCTTCCGAACGGGATAGTTTGATATTGTAACACCGAATTATTGCGAACGTTGACAAAATTTTGTTTATTTGCTATGATTACAACGCAATTAACAAGCCAAAGAGACACGGTCGAGTTTCTGGATAAAAAACAATCACATGGAAAAAGGAACAATCAAAACGCTCACGGACAGAGGATTCGGATTCATCACCCGTGAAGGCGAGGCGAAAGACCTCTTCTTTCATAGCAAAGATTTGAACGGTGTGGCATTCGACGAACTTAAAGTCGGCGATGCTGTCACTTTTGAAGTCGTTGCGACAGAGAAGGGTCAGGCTGCCGTAAAAGTGTCGCGCGCCTAATCTGGCTGCGATTCTTTATAAAAACCACTTCGCTCTCGGGCGAGGTGGTTTTTATTTTTCTCATTATTTGCGCGGCACTTGACATAATAAATATTTTTTGTTATCATAGCGACAGTATTGCGGAAGCAAGAAAGGAACAGAAAATATGGGAAAAGATTCAAGAAAAGATGGGCTCTGAGCATACGAGTGAATCACATCGGTTGAAGGTGCCAGGCGGCTGGATTGTGAGAACTATGGTTTCCAGGTATCATGCCGGCGCAGATGTTGCCCATACCTTCGTGGCGGATCCACAACACGAATGGGTTCTCGAACCGGAACCGGCTTCCTAATGGTCCCACATGAAAGCCCCGTGCTTTTGTGCGGGGCTTTTCTTTTTATAAAAACACCGCTTTTAATTAGACCAAAAATTGCCCCTCTATTGCGTTAAGTCAAATTTTGTGCTATAACAACAAAGAAAAAGATGTTTAAAAGAATTTTCGGCGAAGGCGAGAAATCGCCATCAATTAAAAGTGAGATAGAAAAACTTGATAGACAAGGAGTTTCTGAAAAGGAATTGAATGCTCTGCCGATCGATAAATTGGTTTTTAAAATTTCGAATAGAGAAATAAAAATTGATGATGACGCCATTAACGGATTGTCGCGTTCTGAGTCCGACAAAAATGTTCTTCGCACCGTACACGAGTTATTGCTGCTTAATAACTCTTTTCTTCGCGAAGAGGCGAACGCAGACGAATTATATAAAAACAGAAATCAGCAAAAAGTTGTTGACACAACCATAGAGAACGGGAAATTAAAACGAGTCCCGCCGTCGGCCGACAGGAAGGCGTCGTAGATTTTCAAGAAAAAAAATAAACCCGCACTTTTAGCGCGGGTAGTTTTTTGTTATAACTTGTTTTTATTTTTTAACAAGCGCAGAATAGAGACAGTATTTTAAGCGGAGTTTTTGCGTGGCATATAGGACCGCTGCCGAAATTACGAAAGAAGAAGCGAAACAAGCGAGAGTGCTTGCGATTCAACTAAAGGAAAAGATCGAAAAACATTTTCCGGAACCGCATAATCCGGTGGCAATGGCCGAAATAAAAGCGATCCGCCGTGAGCTTGAGGAGATGGGATTTTGTGTCGGTTATAAATTAACGATTAACAGCGAGCTGAAAGTTGAGGCAGAAGTCACGATTTCCACGGTCCGATCAATTAATTAAAAAAGAAGCCAACCGGAGACGGTTGGCTTTTGAAATAGAAGCAAAGAGGAATAGGAACATTCGTCTAAGTTTAGTAACTAGATTGTCGACGAAGGCATAGATGCAATCGATGCCGGCTTCAATGTGCGCCTGGATGCGGTGGCGGCCGTCGTGCACAACATAGGTTCCGTCGTGGAGCGCGGAAACACGGATGGGCAGAACGTCCTCGCCGAATTCGATCTTGCGGCGAAGCTCCTCGACTCTCCCCGGGGAGACGCCGCGGCGCTTCTTTGTGGAAAAGCGGAGAGTCTCAATGGGCAGAAAGACGGGTCGGTTCATTGTTTTTGCCTCCTTTATTGCCTTGGTTAATCTAAGTTCTAGACAGACGATATCATGGTTTTCCGACTATTTTCAAGCCTTCTGCGGCCCATTGACTTTTTTCACGCCTCAGAGTATACTTATAAGAATTATTTAGTAGATTATTGAGCGTTGCTATTATGAGATAGCCATTCAATTATTAATTAAAATTTGGGTAAAATAATAAAAACTCCGAACTCGTCGTCCGGCTAAAAAGTAAAAAGTTTAAGTTTAACAGAATGGTTTCAAAAACAAAAAATCTTAATAAATTAACCGTCGCAATTCTAGCAACGGTTTTTGCGTTTGGTCCGGTAGCAAGTGTGCCGTTAACTGCATTTGCGGCAAGTTCATACACAATAACAGGATCGTCACAATTACCGGAACAACGGTGAACCTTTTCGGTACTGCCAGTGGAAATCCCTACACTGGTCAAAAAGAAGATCAACACATGGGTGTCGATTGGACGGGGGCTTGCAGTGCGTCAAGTGCCACTCAGTTTAATTTTGATTCTATAACTTTTGTTGGCGGCACTGGTACTCATCAGAATAACGGCACTTTTACAAATGCCACATGGCATACTTCCAACTCTAGTATTCCTGCCGATGGTTTGCCTCATTCTATTTGCGTGAAAGTTTATCATGCCAGCTTTAGCGGAGCCGAAGGTTCTTCCGCCGCCACATTTTCTGTTGCCATAGTTATTCCTCCACCTCTCCCGGCTCATCTTACTTTGATTAAAACCGTAACCAACAACAACGGTGGCACTGCAGTAGTCGGTAACTGGACGCTTTCTGCCGCTGGTCCAACTCCAATTTCTGGTACTAGCGGAAGCGGAGCGGTTAGCAACGTCTCTGTAGTCGCCGGAACATATGCTCTTTCGGAAAATGGTGGACCATCAGGATACACTGCTAGCACTTATAGCTGTATAAAAAATTCCGGTAGCCCTGTTGCAGGTAATTCAATTACGCTAGCGCCAGGAGACGGCGTAATTTGTACTATAAATAACGACGATCAGCCGGGAACCCTCGTTGTTAAAAAAGTTGTCATCAACGACAACGGTGGAACAAAAGTTAATTCAGATTTTTCTTTTCAGGTTAACGGTGGAGCACCGGTTGCCTTTGAATCAGACGGTCAAAACGATCTTACGGTAAACGCCGGGGCATATTCCGTTACGGAGCCGGCGGTTTCCGGATATTCGACAAGTTACAGCAATTGTACAAACGTTGTTGTGGCTAACGGTGGAAGCGCAACCTGTACAATTACAAACAACGACATCGGCGGCAAACTTATTGTTAAAAAACAAACCACTAGGTGGTTCGGTACATTCGGATTTACGGTTTCCAATCAAAGCCACCCATTGTCTCCGTTTGAATTAACTACCAACGCAGACAACAATCCCGCGACCCAGAGCTTCTTTGATGTATTCGCGGATGTTTATGGGGTTGCGGAAAACGCTTTGTCGGGCTGGAGTCAAACTTCAGCGAATTGCGACAACGAAAACCCAGTTAACGCAGTGCATGTTGGAATTGGCCAAACTGTAACTTGTACTTTTGTAAACGACGCTTTGCCGGGAACGTTGACCGTCATCAAGCATGTTGCAGATAACAGGGATGGTGCGCCTAGCGCTGGTAATTTTACGATCGGCGTAAATGGCGGAACACCGAGTTCGTTCCCAGGTAACGAAACCGGCACACAAGTTTCTATTCCAGCAGGAACAAACTATCTTGTTCAGGAAACCGACGGTCCAAAAGGATATGCCGTGGACTATTCCGGAGCCTGCGGTGAGACGATGATTCCTGGCGGAAACAAGACCTGTACAGTAACAAATACCCCAACAACCGGTTCGCTTACAGTAAGAAAAGTTTGGATTGAAGATAACGGTGGTACGGCTTCAGTCGGACAGTTGACCCTTACCGTCAGTAATGGAGAAGATTTTTCTCAAAACGTAACAAGTGGCCAAAGTATTGAGGTTGCTCCAGGAACTTATACCGTAAGTGAAAGTGACGTTCCGGGATATACGCAATCCTTTTCTGGTGCTTGCGGACAAGGTGGAACAGTTACTGTTGTCGCCGGCCAGTCTAGCGAATGCGTTATAACAAATAACGACATTCAGCCCAAGCTTACTGTTAACAAGCAAGTTTCGGACGAGAGAGAAGGGTATCAGCCAAGCTTCTTCGATATTTTTGTTGATCTTGGCCAAGTAGACATAGGCGGCACTAACGGATTTAATGCAGGAACACATCGCGTGACTGAGGGCTTAGCCGGAGAAAATAGTTTTCCACCCGGAGTAGGCTATACGCAAAGTTTTAGCGGAGCTTGTGGCGAAAACGGCAACGTAACACTTAATCCGGGAGACAACGCAACTTGCACGATAACAAACACAATCACATACGACACAATTCCGCCGGTTTCAAGCTTTGACGACGCGCGTAATCATCAATTCATCGACACAGAGCTTGTTTCGCTTTCGCTTACCGGACACTCAACGGATAATTTATCCGGTGTAGCCAGTGCAGAAATGGATATTTACAGAATTGCTGACCAAGACACCGTGCTGTCCGATAATTTCAGGCAGTCAGAAGCCTTTGAGGCATTAAATTGTTCTATTCCTCAAGACGCCGTTCCGATCCAAATCATAGCGCTTTCGCTTACGGGCTCTAATCCATTAGATAAGTCTTGGAGTCACGTGTGGAACTCGCCCGACCGTGGAGCGTATTGTGCGATCGTCCACGCAACCGATGCCGCTGGGAATGTTGAGCATACTGGTACCGCCGGGCCGTTTGTCTACGCAGCCCCTCTTCCCCCGGCTCCTCCTTCGGGCGGTGGAGGTGGTGATGGAGGTGGAAGTGGCGGAGGTGGTGGATCAAATCCGCCCGGACCGAGCGTAATAGTTAGCGGGGGAAATCCTCCACAGGTTCTCGGAGCGTCTACCGTTGGAGCATCTACCGTTGGCGGTGGATCGCAGGGAGAAGTTCTTGGAGCGGCAGTTTGCAGTGTTCAATATCTCCGCGATTATCTTCGCCAAGGCAAAAAGAACGATTCGGAACAGGTAAAGCTTCTTCAGCAATTCCTTAACAAAAATCTTGGTTTGAGCTTGCCTACTAGCGGATTTTTCGGACAACTCACACGAACAGCCGTTGAACAATTCCAAATCAAACATAAAGTAGAAGTTCTTCGTCCATGGCTGGCATACGGCTTGCCAAACGAAAGCACTCCGACGGGATACGTTTACAAGACCACGAAGCGCTGGATAAACCTGCTTGAATGCCCCGACCTTGGATTGCCGATGCCGCAACTGCCATAACCGGAAAGGCAATGTTTTCCCACAAGACCCCCGAAATTCGGGGGTCTTGCCTTTTTTAGTAATTTATGATATAATTTAGAATGTTACAATGTATAACAAGATGAAACAATCTTTCAAAAAATATTTCATTCCGCACGAAGAAAACGATCACGCGCCGCATTTTTTGCGCACCAAGTCTATGGTTTTTGTCGTCGGGATGATTTTTGCCGCGGAGGCGCTGTTTCTTTTAAACAAATTCGCTCTTTCAAACACCAATTTATTCGCTCTTATTTTTCCCGATGTTTTGATCGCGCAGACGAACCAAAACAGGGAACTGAACAGTCTTACCGACCTGTCCACGAGTCCTGTGCTCCAAGCGGCTGCCGAGCTCAAAGCAAAAGATATGGCTACCAAAGGATATTTCGCGCACGTAAGCCCGGAGGGAATTACTCCTTGGCACTGGTTTGACGAAGCGGGATACAAATACGCCTATGCCGGAGAAAATTTGGCCATAAACTTTTCCGACTCCAAAGATATTACCGATGCCTGGATGAATTCTCCGCTTCATCGCGCGAATATCCTGAACGGCCATTTCACGGAAATCGGGATCGCTACGGCGAAAGGAATTTATGGTGGAAACGAAACAACCTTTGTTGTGCAGATGTTCGGCAAGCCGCTTGCGGTAGCAGTTGCTCCGGAACCGATGCCGACACCAGCGCCTACGCCCATTCCAGCTCTAACCCCAAAGCCGATACCGGTTCCAGCGCCCGCGGTTAGTGGCGCAAGCGATACTAAGCCCGCAGAGACTTTTGTTGCCGTAAAAGGAGCGGAAACCGAGCCGCAAGCATTGGAGAGCGTGACGCCCAAAGAAACGGGAACAGCAAAACCCCCTGGACCGGTAGCTGTCGTGGAAACCGCGCTTTCTTCTCCGAGGCAGAATGTAAACACACTGCTTTTCTTGATCGCTTCTGTTATCGCCGCGGCGCTTGTTCTTAAAGTGTTCATTAAGATCCGCATTCAGCGGCCAAAGCTTATCGCAAGCGGACTAATGGTTCTGGCGCTCGCGGTTCTTGCGATACTCATCAACGAAAAAATTTCTTTGGCGCTCGCGAGCATCGTTTAGAGTTATTATAAAAAAACAAACAAAATAGCCGACGCGTTGCGTCGGCATTTTATTAGTTCGGCTTCCGGCCGGAAATTTTTTTGAACCAAAGCCCGGAAAAATGTGTCGGTTTATCTTCGTCTTCCATGCGGATGATTTCATTTTGACCGTTTGCGATTTCCAATAATTGCCTGTGCCGCGTGGCGAAAACCTCATCGCGCGGGACATCTTTCGTGCCTCGCACGGAAAACGGTCCAAATCCGAAGACAGCTTTCATCAATAGTATTGTTTGCTGATCTTCTCTTTCGAATTCTTCTTCGTCTCGCCAGTCGATTTCGTCTAGCGGTTCAAAGACAGTTTCTTTTTCTTTGCTCACAAGGGCCGCCGCCAAAATCCAAGTTTCTGCCTACATTATACACCAGCAAGTTAATTTTGTCACACAATGTCTGCGATCATATTTGCGTTGTATAATTTATGGATGATTGATGCCGAGACCCAAAATAATGACCGTAAATATTGGTTCCGTCCGAAAAGATTTGGGGGTTGGTTCGCGGCCTATTACCCGGTTTCCTGGCAGGGATGGGGGATTTCTCTGGTTGCGCTTATTTTATTCGTCTATTCATTTCTTGAAATAGACAA